>Ga0316202_10000117_pt1 | contig 125004 bp, 122 predicted proteins | sample 3monrhotite_MG_FD_204934 | JGI IMG/M metagenome (GOLD analysis project Ga0316202, IMG submission 204934) | Microbial mat bacterial communities from mineral coupon in-situ incubated in ocean water Damariscotta River, Maine, United States -... | ecosystem: Environmental > Aquatic > Marine >... | reverse complement strand
GAGCACCATCAATGTCGCCGTAATCTTTAAAGGTAGCGCCACCTGTCAGAGACAGAACTTTTGTGATCGCAGCAGTCAACGTGGTCTTGCCATGGTCGACGTGACCGATGGTACCGATGTTCACATGCGGCTTGTTACGTTCAAACTTTTCCTTTGCCATAATATTTCTCCTACATGTATTTAAAACCACGATGCATATCTGCGAAGATATCCATCAAAACTGGAGCCCAGAGCGAGAATTGAACTCGCGACCTCATCCTTACCAAGGATGTGCTCTACCCCTGAGCTACCTGGGCCAAACTCCAATGCCAATACAGGCAGATGGAGCGGGTGGCGGGAATCGAACCCGCGTCATCAGCTTGGAAGGCTGAGGTGCTACCATTGTACCACACCCGCATACCCGAAGAAGCTCAGGGGAGCATCTTCAGTCAACTGGTGGAGAGGGCTGGATTCGAACCAACGTAGGCTGAGCCAGCAGATTTACAGTCTGCCCCCTTTAGCCACTCGGGAACCTCTCCATACACATCCCTTTGAGCTGCATGCAAGCAAGTCAGTCCAAAAGGGCGCGCGATTATGTACTTTTTTTACCCACTGTCAATCAGTGCGCACAAAGTACGGCTAAAACTGGAGCCGGCAACAGGAGTCGAACCCGTGACATCTTCATTACAAGTGAAGTGCTCTACCAACTGAGCTATGCCGGCAATCGTGGCGCATCATAACCATATCATTAATGAACTCAAGCATTAATTAAAAACCATGCTGCATCCACCAGATAGGTGAAATAAACGGTCAACCACAACTACTGCTATTTGATATTATTTCTTGCTCAGGTAAGGAATCACAACAGGCGGAACGAGTTCTGACACATCCCCCCCCATACTGGATATTTCCCTGATAAATCGAGAGGAGACAAAGGTATAATCTTCACGCGCCATAACAAACACGGTCTCGATACGCGCATCAAGCCGGCGATTCATCGTTGCCATCTGAAATTCATATTCGAAATCAGATGCAGCTCTTAAGCCCCGCAGAATCGCATCGCCCTGCTGCTCATGTGCCAGATCCACCAGAAGACCTGAAAAACGCACAGCTTTCACATTCGGCTCATCCCTGAATGTCTCTTCCACCATATTTACTCGTGTGTCTACATCAAACATCGGCCGTTTGTCCAGGTTGTCGGCCACGCCGACAACAACACGGTCAAACATCTTCAGGCCGCGCTTGACCACATCAACATGACCCAGCGTGATCGGATCGAATGTACCGGGGTAAATGGCAGTACGCTTCACGGTTCTCCTCCCATAAAAAAACCAAGCGTAATTGATTCAACTATAATTGCATGCTTTCACTTCAGAAGGCCTGCCCTGTCCCCATATAAAAACGCCATCGCTTGCTGGACAGGCCATATGCTACGTCCCCCCGAATCGTACCATTGACCAACCAGCGCATTGTCCAACGGAATCCACCACCGGCACCTACTGCCAGCCCACGGGTTACGGACGAGCCAACTCGGCCACCAATTTTCCCAATATCAGTAAATGTAACCAGCTGGAAGTTGGAGTCTGTCTTGATTGGGAATCGGCCTTCTATCGTACCATATAGAAAATGGGTCCCCTGCAACTCACCCGGATAATAGCCACGCAAAGCATTCCTGCTCCCTATATCAAACAAGCCGCTGCGCTGCACATCTCCGGTCATCAAGCCGCCGGTCAGGCGAAGGTTAACTGTATTCTGCCCCGAAAATGCATAATAATTACGCCATGATCCAGTATGACTGTAGGTATTCACTGTTGAACCCAGCCCTTTGTGTGCAATCGACAACGAATAGGCAAATGCGCTGCCGGATATCCAGGTGATACGATCATCAATCATATTATAACTGACTCCAGCCTGTAGCGCCCGAATTCGGTTACTCACCACATCGGCTTGTGGTGTGCCTGAAAGAAAACGATATAGCGAATTGGATCCTGTAAAGCCTGCGGAGATACCCATCCCCTCACCGGGCACATCATTCAGTGCATAGGTAAAAATAATCGAAGCACTTTTTCCCGTTTGCATATATTGCGCTATCTGCGCGCCCTGTTCATACGCATCAAATAGTGAACGACCCCAGCTCCCGTTAACCGAGACCCCCAGTTTGGAGTCAGCCACCCTGCGCCAGTCATAGCCTGCACCATATGAGACACCACTCAGGTCAGAGAAGTTTTTACCTGTATCGCGCTTATAGGCCAGTCGTGCATGATGATTCAGCCCCCACAGATTGTATTCATCAACAACAATCGAGCCTGATGTTGCCCCATTATCTGCACGCGAGGCCTGAGGCAATATCCACAGTGACCAGCGCTCTTTTACCCGAATCCTTACCTTGCCAGTCCCGTCTGGTGCTGCCACAACAGCTTCACTGAATATCCCGAGACTTCGCAGCCGTCGTTCTGCTCTGGCTGCAAATCCATCCTGCCAGACAGAACCCACTGCGAATGGAAGCTCACGCAGCACTGTTCTATCCTTCGTCCGCTCAACCCCCTGAATGTCGATGCCCTGTATTACCCTGAGCGGCTCGGCCATCGCGGCCCATGAAAGCAGGATAGATATCATAAATAATAAACAGTTACGGGGGAGCTTCTCCATAACGTTAGTTATAACACAAATAGCGTGGCAAATACAGATTACGGTTTCCAGACTCCGGAATCATTGATAATTGCCGTAATGTTATCGAATGGCGTAACATCAAAAGCCGGATTATTGGCAGTGACACCAGAAGCCGAAACCCGGATAAGCTGAATGGCACCGTTCCGGTCCAGACCATCCATTTCAAGCAGCTCAGTCCCTTCACGCTGCTCAATGGGAATATCTACACCTCTGGGGCACTCCCCATCAAAGGTTGAGGAAGGAGCTGCCACATACATCGGTATGTCATGCTCTTTTGCAGCCAGAGATAATCCATAGGTACCGATTTTATTGGCCACATCACCATTGGCTGCTATGCGGTCTGCACCAACCACGATGGCATCCACCTTACCTTGCGCCATCATCCATGCTGCGGCGCCATCAGCCTGAATGCGACAGTCTACCCCCTCCTGATTCAACTCCCAGGCTGTCAGACGGGCTCCCTGCAGACGCGGCCGTGTTTCATCCACCCAGACAAACGGCTTTTCACCCGCATGAGCCAGATGATAAATACCGGAAGTTGCCGTACCCCAGTCCACCGCTGCCAACCAGCCAGCATTACAATGGGTGAGGATACGTCGCTCACCCACAGCCAGCATTTCTGCCATACAAGTACCAATCTTCCGGTTGGCTTCAATCTCTGCATCCGCATAGGCATCAGCCCGCTCGATCATCTGCTCGGATGTAGGACTAGATTCAGCGCAGCGCAGCATGGCATCACAGGCATGAAACAGATTCACTGCCGTTGGGCGAGTCCTTCGAAACCTTGGTAACCAGAAATTAAAAAAACAGCCCCTATCCACCTTCCATGCCAGTGCAAGACCATATGCTGCTGTCGCACCGATACTCGGTGCACCGCGCACCTGCATGGTTTCTATTGCTGCAGCCAGATCTTCAGGATTCATACTCACACATTGTTCAAAAAGGTGTGGCAAAAGGCGCTGCTCAATCCACTGCACACCTCCAGACTCATGATGCCAGTTTACTGCCCGATAATTAGACTTTCCTACACGCATGTACCCACCAGAAATTATAAGATACTGTTTATAAAGGACTTTATGACCTTAGCCTTTTCAACACGCCGTCCAGTTCTGCAGGCCGTGTGTAAGCAATACGCAGCTCTCCCGAGCCATTCTTTTTACACATCACTTCAACCGGCAAACCAAGCTTTCTTGTTAACTCATCCTGCAAGGCAGCCACATCTGCATCGGCCTCCTTTGCAACGGTATCCGAAGGTTCTTTCGCAGCCTTTCTCGCCTCCGCCTCCATCTGACGAGCACTTAAGCCCTTTGCCAGGCAAAGCTGGGCCAACCGTTCAGCAATATGTGACGGCAGGCCTACCAAGGGCCTGGCCTGTCCCATGTTCAGCTGTTTCTTTTCAATCATCTCCTTAATTACCGGAGATAACAGCAACAGACGAATCAGGTTACTGACCTGGACGCGGGAAACACCTATCTTTTCAGCAACCTGTTGTTGAGTACAGCCGAATTCATCGATCAACCTGCGATAAGCACGAGCAGATTCTATGGCAGTTAAATCATCGCGTTGCTCATTCTCAATAATGGCCAACTCCAATGCCTGCAAATCATCAACATCGCGAACCACTGCAGGAATCTCTTTTAGCCCTGCAGCCTGAGATGCACGCCAGCGCCGTTCTCCGGCAATCAACTCATAGCCATCGCCTTTCGGGCGAAGAAGGACAGGCATTAACACCCCTTCCTTACGGATAGATTCCGTTAATGTGTCGAGCTCATCATGTGAGAAATGTGTTCGTGGCTGATAGGAGTTCGGCTCGATCTTTGATATTGGAATCTGGGCTGCCTGCTTTAATACATCCGTTGTTGGCGAATCTGCCAGTAGTGCACTCAATCCACGCCCAAGGCCTCTATTTTTTACGACTGCCATATCTCCTCCCTCCTAAACGTTTCTGCGCTGCATCAATTCCTGGGCTACTGCCAGGTATGCCTGTGCACCCTTTGACTTCACGTCATGGTACATGACCGGAACACCGAAACTTGGCGCCTCTGATAAACGAACATTGCGTGGTACTGTGTTTTCGTAAACCTGTGAACCGAAATATGCCCGCACATCCTGCTCCACCTGTACCGACAAATTATTTCTACGGTCCACCATGGTTAGAAGAATCCCCTCCATATTAAGCTCCGGATTCAACCCTTTACGAATACGCCGAATAGTATCCATCAATTGGGTAAGCCCTTCCATAGCATAAAACTCAGTCTGAAGCGTCACCATAATGTAATCGGATGCAGTTAATGCATTCACTGTCAGTAAACTCAAGGCGGGGGGGCAATCAATAATCACATAATCGAATACTTTGTTCTTATATGCAGAAAACGCCTGATTCAATCGCTGTTCGCGGCCTTTGCCTGTTACCAGCTCCACCTCTGCCCCAGCAAGGTCCATAGTTGCAGGCAACAGGTAAAGTCCATCATAATCCGTATCAATAACAGTCTCTGACAGATCACTTTCACCCATCAACACGTCATATGTGCCTGATGTTATTTGTTGTTGATCTACCCCAAGTCCGGAAGTTGAATTTCCTTGTGGATCAAGATCAATCAACAACACACGCTGGTCCAGAGCAGCAAGGGAGGCAGCAAGATTAATACTGGTTGTTGTTTTACCAACCCCTCCCTTCTGGTTTGCTACAGCCATAACCGGGCCAAATCCATGATGTTTCACGTGAAACCCCTCCTTCAATTAACCATATTGATAACAGCGAACAATCTGTTTATCGCTCTGGTCACCCTTTATGGCTATAGCGTGTTCACCGGTAAGTTGCCATCCATCTACATGCTTAGCGCGATGGGAAACAGGTACGGGAAGTACTGCCAGTGCCCCGACATTCACATGGGCCGTGCACATCTGCAACAATCCCTCTTCATCTGTAACTGCCCTTGCTACACATACGTCTATATGCAGACGTGGCAGATCATTGATATCAGCATCATAAACTTCAGCATTCAAAGCCAACTTACGAACAACATGCCTTAGAAACTCAGCCCGTTTTTTCCTACGTTCAACCAAAACTCCGGTTAAGCCGGGCTTGGCAATCAACAAAGGAATACCCGGTACTCCCATACCACTACCTATATCGAGTAAACGCCCCTCATCAGGTATCCACTCGGCCATGGCAATTGATGGAATTACAAATCGCTCATTGAAAAGCAAAGGATCAGAGATAGACGTCAGATTCAACGCTTTACGAAATTTAATGACTTCTCGCACATATGCTTCAGTTGACATCTTTTATCCTTAAATACAACATCAAACAGGTAATCCCTGCTGGTGTTACGCCCGACACTCTGGAGGCATGGCCAATAGTCCTCGGCTGTGCTTTAACAAGCTTCTGGCGGCATTCAATACTCATGCCCTTGATAAGAGAATAGTCTATTGAGTCAGGAATCAATTGTTTTTCCATCTGTTTGAATCGTGCTACTTCCAAGTGCTGTTTATCAAGATATCCATCATAATGGATCAATGCCAGCAAACTTTTCCTGTCACGGCCACTCATGTCATTATAACCGTCTATCAATCGCAGCACTTCAGACGGCTCCACATCACTTCTATGTGCATAAGCGGTAACGGTCATAGATTGGGAAGGTGCAGGTAAACCAATGCTGTTCAAACGTTCTCGCCACTCTTTACCTGTACCAATCACCATCCCTTTTGCTGCCAACAGGCCTGAATCCAGTTTATCGCGGCGCAATTCAAACATTAGCTTACGCTCTTCACTATACAAACCTAACCTTCCTGCCGCATCACCGAGTCGCAGGTCCGCATTGTCTTCTCGTAACTGTAACCGGAACTCTGCGCGTGAAGTAAACATGCGATAGGGCTCAGACACCCCTTTAGTCACAAGATCATCAGCCATGACACCCAGATATGCCTCTGATCGATCAGGAACCCAGCTATCCACATCAATAGCATGCGCAGCAGCATTGATGCCGGCAAGTAGCCCCTGAGCAGCAGCCTCCTCATAGCCGGTAGTTCCATTGATTTGGCCAGCATGAAACAAGCCAGAAACTTTTTTACTTTCGAGAGTAGACTTTAACTCTGTCGGATCAACATAATCATACTCTATGGCGTAGCCCGGGCGAATAATGTTTGCCTGTTCAAGCCCGGGGATGGTTCTGATAAATGCCCACTGCACATCTATTGGCAAAGACGTGGAAATACCGTTGGGATAGATCTCATTATGATCACGACCTTCCGGCTCAAGGAATATCTGATGACTGCTTTTGTCTGCGAAACGAACAACCTTATCCTCAATACTGGGACAATATCTGGGTCCAGTACTCTCAATTTGGCCAGAATACATAGGAGAACGAGACAAGTTGGAACGAATTACTTCATGTCCCTGCTCATTGGTTCGTGTAATAGCACAGGGAACCTGATTTTGAATCACGCCACTATGCAGGGAAGAAAATGGCAAAACATCTTTCTCTCCAGGCTGCATCTCCAAGCTATCCCAACGTATGCTTTTTTTATCCAGCCGTGGTGGAGTTCCAGTCTTCAGTCTTCCCAGATTAAACTCTCGCCGGTACAACTCATCGGTCAAACCCAATATTGGTGAATCTCCTGAACGGCCAGCCGGAATTGTTTTCTCTCCAACATGGATCAATCCGCCCAAGAAGGTACCTGTGGTCAAAATTACAGCCATTGCATGATGCCGGACTCCAAACTCATCCACCGCACCTGAGATACGCCCTCCGTCAAACAGCAACTCAGACACGCTTCCCTGATGCAGGCTGATTCCTGGATGAGAATCGAGCAGTTGCCGCATAACCATGTGATAAATTGCCCTGTCACACTGCGCCCGTGTTGCCTGTACTGCTGGACCTTTACGGCGATTAAGTACACGATACTGCAAGGCTGCACGGTCTGAAACGATCCCCATCAGACCACCAAGAGCATCCACTTCATGCACAAGATGCCCTTTACCAATCCCTCCGATTGCAGGGTTACAGGACATTTTTGCGATGGTATCCAGGTTCTGAGTAATCAATCTTACCCTGGCTCCGCGGCTGGCAGCAGCCCATGCAGCTTCACAACCGGCATGTCCCGCTCCAATAACCAACACATCAATTTGATCTGGATGTTTCACGTGAAACCTCTCTAAAGCCATCATTACAAAAGGGACAGGAAATCGTATGCCAAAATTTATTCAACGCAATAAAAAAAGGGAGACCAATGGCCTCCCTTTTAAGAAAAAAGAAAAAAATTAACCTTTACGCTTCTTTTCCATCATATCATGAATGATTGGTGAAAGGATCAACTCCATAGCCAACATCATCTTGCCTGCTGGAACAACAATAGTGTTGCGACGAGACATGAACGAACCAGCCAACATAGAAACCAACCAAGGGAAATCGATACCCCATTTTTCTGGCTTACGGATACGGATAACAACGACACTCTCATCCGGAGTTGGAACATCACGCGCAATAAATGGGTTAGATGTATCAACCAGAGGAACACGCTGGAAGTTAATATCAGTATTAGTGAACTGTGGTGTAATGAAGTGAACATAGTCATGCATACGAGACAGGATATTATCCACTACAGCTTCAGGTGAATAACCACGCATAGCGGTATCACGATGGATTTTCTGGATCCACTCAAGATTCACAACAGGAACAATGCCCAAAAGTAAGTCTGTATATGGCAATACTTCTTCAACACCACCATGAAGACCTTCGTAGAACAACAAATCAGAACCTTCACCGACATCACGCCACTCGGTAAAGCGGCCCGGCTCAACACCATAAATCTTGGCTTCTTCATCATCATGAATGTAAGTACGAGCTTTACCGGTACCTACCTCACCATACGATTTGAACAGATCAGCAATATTATCAAACAGATTTGCCTCATCAGAGAAGTGACTCAGACGCTTGCCTGCAGCTTCAAACTCCTTGGACTTTTCACGAAACTCATAACGATCGAAGCGGTGAAAACAATCACCCTCTACAACTGCAGGCGTAACACTTTCACGCCTGAAGATATGTTCGAGTGCAACCTTTGCAGTGCTGGTTCCGGCTCCGGAGGAACCCGTTACGGAAATAACAGGATATTTTGATGACATAATATCTCCCAAAAACTCTTTTAAAACAAGAAGTTATGCGGTATCTCACACATCATACCCCTCATTCCCTCATTTAACATATTCAAAAGGATGGCCATTATGACGCAAACCACCCCTTGGTTTCAAGGAGAAACCCGGATTTGCCTAAACTGCATCACTTTCCTATACAAAACTCAGAAAAAACAAGGTCAAGGATATGATCAACATCCCCGATGCCGAGTATACTACCCAGCAGGGACCACGCACGGCGCCACTCCATAGCTGTCAACTCAAGTTGATCCTCACGATGGATGGTTCTAAGACCCAGCTCAAGATGCTCCCTGACATCGCTCAGAATGACCCTGTGCCGCTCCCGCGTGACCAGTACCCCCTCATCAGCGATATCCATATCACCAAGCTGAGAGGCAAGCCTGTCCCTCAGCAGATCCAGACCACGACCATCGCCTACGCACACCGGAATAAAATGCTTTGGTATAGCAGCATGCTCAAGATCAGTTTTGTTCATCAGGTAGATGTCAGCATCAATCTCTGCAGACCAGGTTTCAGGACGACTGGCATCGGCAACAAATACTATTGCATCAGCTTGACTGGCGGCCCGTTCAGCGCGGCGCACCCCCTCCTGTTCAATAGAATCATCGCTCTTTCTCAAACCGGCTGTATCTGCAAGCCGGACAGGAATACCATGTACCTCAAAATCAACTTCAAGCACATCACGAGTGGTGCCCGGAATATTGCTGACTATGGCACGATCACGTCCAGCCAAAGCATTTAGCAGGCTGGACTTTCCAACATTAGGGGAGCCTACAATTGCTACATTCGCACCATCAAACAGCCGCTCACCAAGCTCTGCTGTAGCAAGCAAGCGTTCAATCGGTGATATGATTTCTGTAGCAGCCTGCGAAGCCAGGCGATCAAAAAATAGTTCAGGGATTTCATCTTCCGGGAAATCCAGACTGGCTTCAACATGGGCAACCAGTGCTGTCAGCCTCTGCATCAACCCTTGAACATGCTGGCCAAAAGCACCCTGTAGTTGCTTCTGCGCCTGCTTCCCTGCACGGACAGTAGCAGCATCAATACATGCCGCTACAGCCTCTGCCTGAGAGAGGTCTATTTTCCCGTTCTCCACCGCTCGACGCGTGAACTCTCCGGGTTCGGCTGGCCGACATCCCAACTGGAACAACCGATCCAACAGTGCTCGTAATAATACAGGGCCACCATGCCCCTGAAGCTCCACAACATCCTCACCCGTATAAGAGTTCGGGCCCGGAAAATAGAGAACCAGACCCTGATCAAGTACAGATCCATCCTCATCCTGCCAGGATGAGAGCTGTGCAAATCGTGGCTTAACAGGGGAAAGATTTAAAGAGATCGATTCCAGTATCTGCAAGGCAGAGGAACCAGAAATACGAATAACACCGACACCGCCACGCCCCGGGGGCGTGGCGATAGCGGCAATAGTTGTTCGTTCAGGAGAATTAATCGACGTTCATCCTCTTCATTACCATGCGCTGCTGGATAATTGAGAGTACGTTATTCACCACCCAGTAGAGTACCAAACCTGCCGGGAAGAACAGGAACATTGCAGTAAACAGGAATGGCAGGAACTGCATCACTTTGGCCTGAACCGGATCCGGCGGCTGAGGGTTCAAACGCTGCTGAATAAACATGGAGATGCCCATCAAAACAGGAAGGACAAAGTATGGATCCTGAACCGACATGTCTTCAATCCATCCGATAAATGGTGCCTGACGCATCTCAATAGACATCAGTAACACTTTATACAGGGCAAAGAACACAGGAATCTGAATAATAATAGGAAGACAGCCACCAAGCGGGTTAACCTTATGCTTTTTGTACAACGCCATGACTTCCTGACCCATACGCTGACGATCGTCACCATACTGATCTTTCAGACGAGCCATATCAGGCTGTAGCTTACGCATACCGGCCATGGACACATAAGACTTCTGGGTTGGATAGAAAAACAGAATCTTGATGAGAATAACCAGAATAATAATACACCAGCCATAGTTACCCAGATACTGATAAAGCCAGACCAGGAATGTATGCATAGGCTTGGAAAGTGGTGAAAACCAGCCGAAATCAACCGAACGCTCAAGTTCCGATCCGGCAGCTTCAAGAATAGGTAAGGATTTAGGACCTACAAATAACTTCGTAGAAAAGACTGCGTCCTTGCCTTCAACCATACCGTCATCAATCAAGCCCGCCTGATAAGAGCGACCATCGCTTTTAAAATAATAAGGATAATCCTGCTCAGGATTGGAGATCAACGCCGCAATAAAGTAACGGTTCATGATAGAGGTCCAACCACCGATCGAGGCCATACGTTCAGCGCCCTTCTCATCAAGGTCGTCATAATCCGGCTCAATCAACTTACCGTTAAACAGAGCTGTAGGCCCCATATGCTCATAGAAGGTGCTGGCATCCCTGTCTGGATGACGCTCAACCACCTGACGGTACATCTTCATACCAGAGCCATCGATTACCCTGTCTTTGACAGCTATCATATAAGAGCCTTCAGTCAGAGAGACCTGCTGCTGCCATATGCGCCCATCATCCAGCGTAGCTTGAAGCGTTATCGATGAATCATCCTGATTAACAACAGCAAACGGTGTCGCAATCCTGCGTCCCTGCACACCGGAATTCACATATACAGAGTGACCATCACCCATTTTCAACACGGCAACGTTCTCTGCATCGCCTTCCAATGACTCTTTATATTGAATCAGTGATGCATGAGTAAACCACCCCTGATCATTAATCGTCAGTTCCATGAGATCATTCGCAACCTTAAAGCTTGCGTTGCTAACAACCGGAGCTGCATCTCCTGCAGATTGTAAGCTCGCAACTGCTGTTGCACTTGCTGAGACTTCCCCTGCTGGCAGTGCAGGTTTTGCCGGGTCAAATGACGCAGCTTGCTGGGCTACCGGTTTAGTTTCCTGTTCTGGAAACAAGACACCCCAACCCAGCAGTACCAGCATCGACAATGCAAAGGCCAGAATCATATTCCGTTGATCCATGTTACTTCTCCCTCAAACCTTTAAGACCCCTGAGGTGATCCACTTCTGGCACCGGGTCATATCCACCGTTAGAAAACGGGTGGCAACGTAACAGACGTTTCACAGCAAGCCAAATACCGCGCAAAGCACCGTGGCTCTGAACAGCTTCAATCGCATACTGGGAACAAGTTGGTATATGGATACAATGCGAAGGCATCACTGGTGAAATACACAGCTGATAAAATCGGATAAATATAAGAACCAGTTTACGCATTGACTAAACCCTGCCTGCTACTACTTGCGTATACTGGCTAAAGCTTCAGAAAAGTCATGTACAGGATTTTTCATCCTTGCTGCACTCACGATTGGAATCACCAATATATCAATACCACTGATCGGAGCCGTAGTGCGAAAAACCTCACGCAACTGACGCTTGAGCAGGTTCCGCTGGACAGCATTACCATATTTTCGTGAAACAGCCAGACCCAGCCGTGAAACAGCTGAATGATTATTACGGCATACTAAACGAAAAGCTCCAAAGTTGATTCTTCTGCCTTTTCGCATGGCAGAAAAATCAGCTTTGGAGCGTAATCGATGTGTTTTAGGAAAACGCTGGTTCAGATCTATTAAGTAGAAAGACGAACGCGGCCTTTAGCGCGGCGGCGGCTAATGATCGCACGACCTGAACGAGTTGCCATACGTGCACGGAAACCATGACGGCGGGCTCTGCGAATTCGGCTAGGCTTGTATGTAAAACTCATGGTATCTCTCCTGATCCCTGATTCATTGAAACGGTGCTAAAAAAGGGTCGCGCATAATAAACAGCATGAACCCCCTGTCAAGTATGGCGTGCCTGTATTAATCCTACTGGATGCAAGGAGACAAGCATGTACTATTCAGCAAATGACAAGCACATCTGATCACTCTCACTGGCATGAAATTGCAGAGAAATTGATGGATGAAATTCCGGTATCCCGATTTGATGCCTGGATTCGTCCACTCACGGCACATTTCAGTGATCATACTCTAACAATCAAAATACCCAGTAGATTCTTTCTTGATGGATTGAAGTCCCATTACGGAAAACGCCTGGATGAACTAAGCCGTGAAGTACTCGGTAGCGATACCCGCATCGCGTATCTGGTGGACTCATCACTTGCTGATGAATACAAGAAGCAGGCAGAAAAAGGGAAATCGACCGAACAGGCTGCTATTGTAGATGGATTTATAGATCCACGGTTTACCTTTGATAATTTTGTAGTCGGTTCCGGAAATGAGTTCTGTCATGCCGCAAGCCGGGCCGTGGCTGAAAACCCAGGTGAAATATACAACCCTCTATATCTATATGGCGGTGTAGGTCTGGGTAAAACCCATTTGATTAATGCTGTCGCCAATGAATTGATCGAAAAAGATCTCACACATATAGCCTATCGCACAGGCGAACGCTTCACCAACGAACTCATTCAGGCAATTCGAAACGGCTCTACCGATAGCTTTCGTAACCAATACCGTAAGGTGGATGTACTGATCATTGATGATATCCAGTTTATTGCTGGTAAAGACCGGACTCAGGAAGAGTTCTTTCACACATTCAATGCCCTGTATGAAGTAAAAAAACAGATTATTCTAACCTCTGATCGCAGCCCCAGAGAACTCACAAACCTCATGGAACGTCTGCGCTCCCGTTTTAATTGGGGATTAGTCGCTGATATTCAACCGCCTGACCTGGAAACACGACTGGCTATTTTATCCAGCAAAGCAGAACTTGCAGGTGTGCATCTGGATAAAAATGTTGCTCATCTCCTGGCATCACGTATCACCAATAACGTACGTGAACTTGAAGGCGCACTCACACGCCTGACTGCCCATGCAACACTGACCGGCCGAACCATTGATATTGATTTTGCAAGACATGTCTTGCGCGACCTGCTGCATGAAGAGATGCGCTCCATATCTGTTGAAGATATTCAGAAAAAAGTCGCATCCTACTTTAATATCAATGTTCGTGAGATGTCTTCGGGTAAACGTACCCGTAATATTGCTTTTCCTCGCCAGATAGCGATGTATGCCTGTAAAGAGCTAACCACGATGTCTTTGCCTGAAATTGGTAGTAATTTTGGTGGAAAAGATCATACAACAGTACTTTATGCCGTTAGAAAAATTAATAAGATGCGCGAAGACTCCGATGAGTTTGATGAAGAAATCAGCCGTATCCTGGCACTACTCAAGCAATAACATTGAGAATAAGGATTTACCCGAACGGACCTCTTTTTATAAAAAAGTAGTCATTGTGGCTGCTATATCTTGTTGTTTAATGAAACAGAGTTGTGCAGGAATGTCATCTTCCTGCCATAGACGACTCAATTCATAAGCTTTTGCACAACAACAAACAGAGCACAATATTTGAGTCAGGTGTTGATCTCGCCAAACTGACAGATAAAAGCTGACCGAAAATACTGTTCCCTTTTTCCCGGCTGATATCACGCCCCTCTTTATACAATATGATTGTACTGATGCAGCCGTAAGAACCGACAAGCCTCATCAGTACATAAACCCCACCACTTCTTATAATAGCCTCATATCTTCAACCGTATTACTCCGGATACACAAGGTTTTTCCTCCATTTATAATACCTCCTTCCCCAACTGAACAGGGAAACAGTATAAACTTACTAAATGGAGGAATATCATGACGCAAGGATCAAAAGAAATAAATCAACAGAACACAATATTACACTACGACCATGATGGGCCGAGCAATATAACTACCCTTGCCATGATTACAGCGATTATTGGAGTATGGGGAGTGGCCAGTAGCTACCTGTAAGGTAATCACTGTTGAAACAGATATGGAGCACTGGCAGATACAGACTTCTATATGCCAGAGAGTTGATTGTGAATCATCACAACTTCCAATTACAATAGATATAAAACCTGGCTAACCACTCACTCCAGAGGGATGTTATGCGAAACATAACCAATCATTATTTATAAAAATATAGTATAATAATATTTATTATAACTTAAAAGATATATATGAATTATTTAAAATCATATTTATATATACATATCATATAATTACTCTGTATATTAACATCTTTAATGATACATATTTATCCAAACTTACCTTTCAAATAGTCACACTCAAAAGGTGTTAGTCCATCCCCTGATATCCTGTGGATAATATGAGTAGAACGTTGATACCCCCTATCCAGAAATCAAACATGACCGGTTGTGCACATATTACTCACATGATCCTCGATTATCATTCACACCTACAATACAGAGCTTAACGTAAGCTATCACTGTATCGACAAGCTTATCCACACTATCCACATCCCCTATGATGACTACTAAAATTTATGAAATAATAAGAAAATAAGAGATAAGCCTCTGTTTTAAATCAAGAGTTGATAAGCCTTGAGTTTTATTTTTAATTAATCTGAAAATTATTGATGAGATCAATACAAAAAAATCATAATCATTCATATTATCACAAACGACGATAAAACATCAGATTGTATCTACTTAGACACAATCTGATGACATAACAGATCTATGCTGAATTTCAATATAGATCTGTCTCATTCAGATCATAATAATGAAGAGACATTCCGCTGTTATGATTGATAAGCTGTTCAATATCTCATATATAAGCTGCATGAGTCTAAAAAGGTGTTAGTTTAGCACCTGAAAGCCTGTGGATAATTTGAGCATAAAGTCGTTAGTCGGTAAGCTACGGCCGGGTATTATTTATTATACACATGTTATTCACAGTCAATCGGATATTCACTCACACCATCAAGGGATGTCTGAGAGTAAGGGGTTGCTTGTTTCATAGGCTTATCCACATTATCCACAGCCCCTATGATGACTAATAGATTTTAGGAAATAAAAGGGAGAAAGGAGTAGGTATGAACATCACATTGTCCAGGGCAGCTTTATTACAGGCTGTACAACGCTGCCAAAGCATTGTTGAAAAACGCCACACTATCCCAATTCTGGCTAACGTACTTTTGCATGCAGTAAATAATAAATTACATATTACCGCTACAGACCTGGAAGTAAGTATTCGCAGTCAGGCTGAAGCAACTGTTCAACAAGAAGGTTCCGTCACTGTTTCGGCCAAAAAGTTGTTCGATATGATAAAAGAACTGGACCCGGAACAGGATGTAACACTGGAGACCGGTGAAACTTTTATAGCCATTCGAAGCGGTCGTTCCCGCTTCCGTCTCTCAACACTATCTGCTGATGAATATCCATCAATGACAGAAGAGGAGAGCAGGGCGTCGATTAACCTGAATGGCAGTACCGTTTCAGATATGATTTCAGCTACCAGTTTTGCCATGTCCAGTGATGAAACCCGGAAATATCTGACAGGTACACTGTTTGAAGTTGATGAACAGCAGATGTTGAGGCTGGTCACCACCGATGGGCACAGACTCGCACTCTCAGAAATGTGTCTTGATCAACCAGCTGCCGCAGGCACATGCATAGTTCCACGTAAAGCTGTGATGGAACTGCGTAAATTATGTGATGAATATCCGGATCAGATCGAACTTTATCTGGGCGATCGTCAGGTTCGCTTGATTGCCGGATCCAATATTCTTACATCCAAGTTGATCGATGCACGGTTCCCTGTTTATCAGGATGTGATTCCAACAGGCAATCCTGCAAAAGCGGTATTGGGCAAAGCCGAGTTTGATCAAGTGTTACGTCGCAGTATGATCGTTGCGAATGAATTTACTCACGATGTACGATTAAACTTTTCGGATCAAGGTATTGATGTTTCTGCCCATAATACCGAACAGGAAGAAGCTGAAGAGCATATTGCAGCGGATTATTCAGCCAAGGAAGTCGCAATTGGTTTCAATGGTCGCTATTTGAGAGACACGCTGGGCGCAATTCGTTCAGCATCTGTTCGTATCGAGCTGAAAGATGAACTCTCTCCAGTATTGATTTGTGGTGATGATGATGGCGGTTCCCGTTATGTCATTATGCCTATGAGGATTTAAAACGGCTGTGACCAAGTACCGGGCAGAACAATTATCGGCAACATCACTCACTATTTGTGAAGTGCAGGTGAAACATCTGCGTTGCCATGATGAACTGCTTTGGTCTTGTGAACCGGGTCTGAACCTTATATTGGGAGAAAACGGAAGTGGGAAAACCAGTCTGCTTGAGTCTGTGTATTTGATGGCACATGGACGTTCATTCAGGCAGGCACGCGATCCTTTTCTGGTAAAGCGTGGTGCTGATCGATTTTTTATTCAGGGAAGTTGGAAACGTTTTGGTCCGATGAACATTTCAGTGGCAGGGAGACGTGGTCAGACTTCAGTGCGTTTGCAGGGTCGCGATGTGCAGAGGCGTAAAGATGTCAGTGAAAGCTTTCCTGTTTTAGTGGAAGCACCACAGGGAAGAAAGATCGTTGATGGCGTGGCTGGAGAACGTAGACGCTGGCTGGATGGCTTGGTGATGACCTGTTATCAGGGACTGGCTGTTCATTACAGCTCATACCTTCGCGCTGTGATGCAGCGAAGTCGATTACTCAGACGAAGGGCAACAGCTGAAGAGCTTGATGTTTGGGAGCATCAGATTGTTTTGCATGGTCTTCCTGTTGTTCAGGCCAGAAAGAGATTGATTCATGATATCAATGAGCTTTTGCTTGATGAAACAGAGCTTACGGCAACACCGGTTACTCTTGAGATGAGCATGGCTGATTATGATGAGATAAGCTGGTTGGAGCGATTAAGGGAGAAGCGGGATGCGGATCTGAAATCTGGAAGCCTGCGTTTTGGCCCTCATTGTGATGCGCCCAAACTACTGTTTCAGGGCCGGGAGATTCGTAACTCAGGATCACGAGGGCAGCAAAAACTGGCGGCCATTGCCATAAAGATGGCAGAGTGCGGATTGTGGAGTCGTTATCGTCGTTTGATTCCTGTACTGCTGCTGGATGACTGCCTGGAAGCACTGGATCAAAAGCGTCAGCAAATGGTATTGAGACGATTGGAAAAGAGTAAGGCTCAGATTTTAATGACAGCACCGAATGGTGTGAACATCGTATCTGATATCAAGATCAGGATTCAAATGTTGGGTGAACAGGGCTTGTCTGAAGCCGGTACACCGACAGATTTGGAATACGAACCTAGAGTGGTAATGGAGGAAGCTGCATGAGTGCTTCTCAACAACCGGAAGAGTATGGCGCAGACAGTATCAAGGTCCTGAAAGGACTTGATGCGGTGCGCAAGCGCCCGGGCATGTATATTGGCGATACCGATGATGGTACAGGCCTGCATCATATGGTGTTTGAGGCAGTGGATAACTCCATCGATGAAGCTCTGGCAGGTCACTGCGATAAGATAGAAGTGATCATTCATTCTGATGATTCGGTAACCGTGCGAGATAATGGTCGTGGTATTCCGGTGGCGATGCACCCGGAAGAGAATATTTCAGCAGCTGAAGTGATCATGACCGTGTTGCATGCCGGTGGTAAGTTTGACTCGAACTCGTATAAGGTTTCCGGTGGTCTGCATGGCGTAGGCATCTCGGTTGTGAATGCGCTCTCTGAAACACTGGAGCTGGTGATTCGTCGAGAAGGCCATGTGCATTACCAGAAGTATGAATTGGGTGAACCGGTAGAGCCATTGAAGGTGATTGGAACAGCGACGGGTACAGGTACGGAAGTTCGTTTTCTACCCAGCCTGGAAATTTTCTCTCATCGCAATATGTCATTTGAAATCCTGACTTCCCGTTTGCGCGAACTCTCTTTTCTGAATTCCGGTGTGTATATCGAAGTGAGCGATGAGCGCACCGATAACAAAGCAGTGTTTGAATATGAAGGTGGCATTTCCGCATTTGTTCAACACTTGAATCGCACCCGTGTTCCATTGCATTCCGATTGTGTAGGCATGACCATGGAAAAAGATGATGTGGTTGTTGAGTTGTCCATGCAGTGGACCGATTCCTATCAGGAACACATCTTCTGTTTTACCAATAATATTCCTCAGCGCGACGGTGGTGCTCATCTGGCAGGGTTACGCGGTGCACTGACCCGTACCATCAATGCCTATGCCACAGCCAACGGTATGACCAAAAAGATGAAGGTTGGCATGACCGGTGAAGATTGCCGTGAAGGGCTGACCGCTGTGCTTTCCGTCAAGGTTCCTGATCCGAAGTTCTCATCCCAGACCAAAGACAAACTGGTCTCTTCTGAAGTGCGTCCGATTGTGGAAAGTGTGGTGAATGAGAAGCTGGCGGAGTGGTTTGAAGAAAACCCGAAAGAGGCCAAGCGTATCGTCGGTAAAGTAACCGAGGCTGCAACAGCACGTGATGCAGCGCGTAAAGCACGTGATTTGACTCGCCGCAAAGGGGCTCTTGATATCTCCAGTCTGCCTGGAAAACTGGCGGATTGTCAGGAGAAAGATCCAGCTCTTTCCGAACTATATCTTGTGGAAGGGGACTCTGCTGGCGGTTCAGCCAAGCAGGGACGTGACCGTAAGGCGCAGGCAATTTTGCCACTGAAAGGTAAAATTCTGAATGTAGAAAAAGCCCGCTTTGACCGTATGCTTTCATCTCAGGAGATCGGTACAATGATCACTGCGCTGGGTACGGGTATCGGCAAAGATGATTTCGATATCTCCAAGTTGCGTTATCACAAGGTTGTTATCATGACCGATGCGGATGTGGATGGTGCTCATATCCTGACACTGCTGCTGACCTTCTTTTATCGTCAGATGCCTGAAGTAATCGAACGCGGTCACCTATATATTGCACAGCCTCCGTTATACCGGGTGACGCGTGGTAGGAAATCACGTTATATTGCCAATGATAATGAGCTGTTTGAGTTCCTGCTTGAGCATGGATCTGAAGGCAAAGAGTATTTCAGCAGTAAAAATACTGAAGCAATGTCCAGTGAGCGGATGCAGACAGCAGTGCGAAGTATTAATCGCCTGCAGAGTTTACAGGGCAGGTTATCCCAGCGTATTGATGCTACCGTGCTTAAGTATCTTGTTGAGAGTGGTGAAACCACGATCAAAATGATGCGTAACCGGGATGAACTGGAAACACGCATGGAGGCTCTTTCAGAGAGTTTCAAGCAGGCCTCACGTGAGGATGAAACGCTTAGTTATAAAATTCACGAAGATGAAGAAGACGGCAGTTTCTGGGTGCAGTTCAAGCGCCGTGACCATGGCCGTGTGATGATCTCAAGGTTGGATAAGGATCTTGTGGGTACGGCCGAGTTTGCAGAGGCGCAGAAACTGTGTACTTCACTGCAGAGTCTGGTGGAAGACGGTGCATCTTTGAAACATGGTGAAAAATATTGGGCGATCGGTCATTTTGATGAACTGGCTGCAGCGATTGAAAATGAAGGTCGTAAAGGGTTGAACATCCAGCGTTATAAAGGTCTGGGTGAGATGGATCCCGAGCAGCTTTGGGAAACCACGATGGATCCGGTGAATCGTGTATTCAAGAAGGTAACCCTTGAAGATGTTGTGAATGCGGATGAAACATTCTCAACATTGATGGGTGACGCGGTGGAACCACGCCGTAAATTTATTCAGGATAATGCCCTGAAAGTAAAAAATCTGGACGTATAGGAAAGAGTTGTGAGCGACAAACAATCCCTAAGTTATGCCGATTGCGGCGTAGATATCGATGCTGGTAACGCTTTTGTTGGCCGCATCAAAAAAGCGGTAAACAGTACCATGCGTCCGGAAGTACTCTCCGGGCTTGGTGGTTTTGGTGGCCTCTTCAAACCTGACTTCTCCGATATGGAAGAACCGGTACTGGTATCCGGTACCGATGGTGTAGGCACCAAACTGTTACTGCTTCAGGCATATGATAAACCCCATGTTGCCGGTATTGATGCGGTAGCCATGTGTGTAAATGATCTGGCAGCGCTGGGCGCAACACCTCTGTTTTTCCTGGATTACCTGGCAACGGGTAAACTGGCAGGTGAAACACTGGCGGGTGTCGTTGAAGGCATTGCAGACGCCTGTAATACATGTGAATGCTCGTTAGTCGGTGGGGAAACAGCTGAAATGCCGGGCATGTATGCACCGGGTCATTATGATATTGGTGGTTTCTGTGTAGGCGTTGTAGATCGTCCGAAGATGGTGGATGGTAGCAAGATCAGCGCTGGTGATGTGATTATCGGAGTAGCCTCCAATGGTCCGCACTCCAATGGTTTTTCCATGGTGCGCAAGCTGCTTGAACTGGGTGAAGCTGATCTGTTGAATGATACCCTTTCCGATGGTCGCAAGGCTGTGGAGGGTGTGCTTTCCCCAACAAGGCTCTATGTCCCTGCTGTGAATGCATTGATGAAGTCTGATGTAGAAGTACATGGCTTTTCCCACATCACTGGCGGCGGCATGTTCGATAACTTTGAACGTCTGTTAACCGATGATCTGGCAGTTACCATTGATGTCAGCTCATGGCCTGTGCCGCCTGTATTTGAATATCTGCTTGGCTTTGCCGATGTGGCTCGTGACGAACGCTATCGTACCTTCAATATGGGTATCGGTTTCGCGGTGGTACTGCCTGAATCCGAAGCTGAGAAGGCGGAAGCTGTTTTGAAAGAGGCCGGTGAAACGACTTATCGAATCGGCGCTGTTCACAAACGTGATGGTGAACCGGTTACGTTGATTGGTTAATTGCAACGCTTCTTTTGACAGTAAATAAATAAAGGGTGCCTTTAGGCACCCTTTGTTTTTGCCCCATGCTACATATACCGTGTTAAAGGATACCCATGAATAGAGATAGACTTGAGGCTGCTTCCAATCAGGGCATTATCAGCAGAGAGCAGGTCGAGGCACTGCTCACGTACTTTGAATCCGAAGTGACTGGTTCAGAGCATAGCCATTCTGAAGACCAGATGAAATTTGTACGTGGTTTTGGTGATCTGTTTATCACGCTGGGTATAGTATTTGTGGCCGTGGCGTGTGCGCAGATTACTATGGTAGCAGCTCTGAACATGATTCCCCTTTTACTGCTTGTCGGAACGACAGAGTGGCTGGTGCGTGGACGTCGCCTGGTTTTGCCGGGGATCGCTCTATTGATTTCCAGTTTGTATTTTGCCTCCCAACTGGTGGAGCTTTCCATGGCAAATTATGGCTTGGTAAACCTCATCTTTTTGACGAGCTTGGCTGGCCTGTTTTACTGGCGCTATAAAATACCGTTTACCTTATTGCCAATCGCACTCGGATGTATTGGTATCGTCAGTGTTTTGATTGAAATAGATCTGTTTCATGCACAGTATGTATTTACGTTGTATGGCCTGATCGTGTTTGGCGTGGCCATGTGGTTTGATTCACGCGACGTGGAGAGGAACACACGCTTCAGTGATGCTGCATTCTGGCTTCATCTGCTTGCTGCACCACTGATTGTGCACGGGGTGATGGTGAGCCTGCTCATATCAACGGATGCACTGCCATTCAAAGAACTTCTGATCATAGCTTTCTTTCTCATATTCTTTTTGGCAGCTCTCTATGTTGATCGCCGGGCACTGCTGGTTTCAAGCTTGTCATATGCAATCTATGCGGTTATCGCGCTTTCAAAAACCAATGCATTCAATATCGAAAACCTGACCCTGTTGATCTTTGCCGGATTCGGGGCATTTATTATTTTCTTCGGTACCTACTGGTACAGGATTCGAACCACTGTTTTTTCAAAGACGGCCAAGTTGGGGCTGTCCGGATATGTTCCCCGGTTCAAAGAGTAGTAGAGGCAGTCTCAGGGTTAAAACATGTGAGGCTTTTTTTCCTGCAGCCGGGTATCATGGCTGTTCTGCTTGATGATGGTTTGAATATAGCTTGCTGCAAATCTCCTCTTCCAACTTTTGGATATTAAAAGGCTTGCTGAGTATGGAGTACGGGGAGAGTTTTTTACCAATATCTTCGATAGGTTCAAAGAAGTTACTGTTGCCACTGTAGAATATGATGGGAACCATGTTACCCATGCTTCTAATCTGAAGAGCAGCTTCAATACCGCCTAGTTTAGGCATGGAAAGATCCATGATAATGAGCCCGATCTCATCTCTGAACAGGGTTGCCTTTTTCACGGCAGTACGCCCGTTCTTTGCTGCATATGAGCTGTAACCAAGGGATTCGATAATATCCCTGTTCACCTTTCTGACCGTTTGATTATCCTCAACCAGTAAAATACCGATCTCATCAGTAAGATCATCATCCTTGTCAGTCATAGCTGTATGACCCGAAAGCATCGAAGACGGAAGTTCGGCCAAGGGAAGGTAGAGACTGAATGTTGTGCCTTTTCCAACGATACTTTTTACATCGACATAGCCGCCGCAAACCTGGGCTACGTTATAAACAATCGCTAAACCAAGGCCGCTTCCTTTTGTGGATGGCTTGGTGGTATAGAAGAGATCGGATGCCCTATCGAGGGTATCTTTCTCCATACCGTGTCCGTTGTCAGTGACAGAGAGGCATATATAATGAGTCGAGGCCTTTGCTTTGTTGACGCATCCCACCTCTTTGAGTTCGACAGATATGGATGGAGACTGAACAGTCTCGACTGCATCGCTTGCGTTGAGGATCAGGTTCATGATTGCCTGATTAAGCAAGGTGGGATATCCATGAATATGAGCCTGCTTTTTGGTAATATCGAATGTGATATCACTTTTGTTGGAAACGGCAGCTTTGAATAAACGCTTGGACTTGATGATTGCATCAGGCAATGAAAACACAACGGTTTCAACGGTGTCAGTCTTGGAGATGATGAGCATCTGTTGCACGATATCAGCTGCGTATTCGCATTGGGCATCAATAGTGTTCAGATGGCGTTCACACAGATCGGGCCTGCTCTTGGCTAAATAGATAGAACCGCGGACTGCAGTCATGATATTGTTGATATCGTGAGCGACGCCACTAATCAATTCACCGAGAGATTCCATTTTTTTCTTTTGTAACAGTGCGGCTTCTATACGCGTTAGTTCCGACAGGTCCCGAATCACAACGCAGATGAGCAGTTCATCACCGGAATTGATGGTATTCAGGCTCATGGAAACAGAAAATTCATGACCATCTTTTTTTCTGGCAATCAGGCGGTGGCCGGTATCCATCTGCTTGGGCTGATGGCTACTGAGTTTATCCGGAACCAGAACTTCAAGGCTGGTATCGCTTAACTCATCGCTGGCATATCCGAACAGGGAGCAGGTTGAGTTATTGGCAAACTTTATTGTCATGCGGGGATCTACGATCAGAATTGCATCGTGCAGCAGATCGAACGCCTCCCTGAATCCATTAATCGCGTCCATATATTCCTATCCTAAATCGTTTTAGAACATACTAATAATGCTCTATGACATGCATATGTCATTGGTCAAAGGTTCTGATCACTGCGACGATTGCCATCCCATGAATGAGATGATGATCATAAGGGTTTTATTGCTGTGAGGATGTTATGGGTCCTGAAAGGCTGAGCTTTGCCTTCACGAGCCTTCTACTTGCTTTCTGATGGCGATGATTAAGAGTTTGTGACACAGTCTAACTGTATTATTGTCTGGGGCGGGTGATTTATGAATACCAAAGCAGTGGCGATCATGGCATCGGGTCGTGGTAGCAATCTGAAAGTCATTCTGGATGCTGTTGCTGCTGGCAACTGTCCTGTTGATGTGAGACTGGTGATTTCTGATAAGGCCGATGCAGAAGCCTTGGATACTGCCCGTGCAGCAGGCGTAGCTCATGTGGTGCATGTGAATCCGAAATCATTTGAAAATCGTGAGCAATATGATGCTGAATGTGCAGATCTGCTGGATAAACATGGATGCCAATGGATAGTGCTGGCGGGATATATGCGTATTCTATCCTCGGCATTTGTACGCCGCTTTCGCGGCCGTATTATCAATATCCACCCTTCTATCCTGCCTTCCTTTGCCGGTGCCAAGGCTATTGAAGATGCACTGGAGTATGGCGTGAAGGTTTCAGGATGCACAGTTCACCTTGTTGATGAGGTACTTGATGGTGGATCTATTCTGGCGCAAGCCACCGTTCCTGTTTTTGATCATGATACCCGTGACTCTTTACATGCCCGTATTCAGATCGAAGAGCATAAAATTTATCCCGCAATCCTGAAGCGTATGGTGGAAGAGGACTTCACGATGGACGGGCGCAGGGTGATCTGGGCTGAGAATGGATAAATTACTTTTTTTCTGAATATTTAGCTGCATCGTGTGCCATAAATCACAGAAGGGAAATCTCATCGCGCAATAGTCCACTCCTGTAAGGGACATGGGGGAGAGGACATGCAACGGGGATATCATCGCCAGGGAACTGGCTATATTAAATTTGTACTTGGGCGTTTATTGCTGGTCTGTGGCCTGTTCACGCTAGTTGGGTGTTCCACGCACACCGCTCATGTTGCGCTAAACCAGTCCGATCAGAAAACATTAAAAGTGATCGGCATTCCTCATTTTAAAACACAGAACCGCATTGATATTCGCCAGGAAAATCCGGTCTATGCCATCATCGGTATGAGTGCAAAAGCTGTTCAGCTGATTGCACGTGAAGCGAAGCGGATTCAATATGAAGATGAAAATCCGCGATTGATGAAGCAGAGCATCATGCAGATGCGTACAGTCATGAAAAAACGGCTGAGAAAACTGGGTTATCGTGTTAAATACCTTAATATGAGCTATTGGCAGGCTCAGTCAGGGTATCGTCAAGGCGACCCGCGACTGAAGGATGTGGATGCACTGCTTAATGTAGAGTTGAAGCAGTACGGTTACTTCTCCGCCTCTCCATTCAAGCCATACAGGCCGGGTATAGTGCTCGTGGCTGATCTGATTACAACATCGGATCGCAAGAGGATCTCTTCCAATGTTTATAATGTTGGTTTTGATAAAGAAGATATATCCCTGTTGTCATTCAGAGTGAGTTATTCAACGAATGTTTATGTGGCGGATCAAAAGTATTTTTATAAAAACTTTAGAACCCTGATGTCTGATGCAAAAAGCAGTTCAAAGGGCCTTAAATTTGTTTCAAGGGTAGCTGCAGAAAGTGTGGCCGGTGACCTGAAAAAGAGAGTAGCTAATCCCTATTTGGTGGTGAAAAAGTAGAAATCGGATCATTCAGCGCGAATCATGATCTGTGGACTGACCTTTACCCGGATGAGTCCTTTTGAACAGTTGTTCAGATTAATTCTGGTGAGACTTGATCAGCCCTTATTCGGTTCAGTATCCAGAAGGATATTATCCAGTCGTTTTTTATAGGCAGGATCGACACCGGCAAGTGGAAGGCGGATAAAGAAAGAGGCTCCTTCTCCCAGCTCACTTTGTACCCAGATATCACCACCGTGGGCATCAATAATGCGTTTGCAAATGGCAAGCCCGAGGCCTGCACCCTCACCCTCTTTGCGACAGCGGGCGTCATCAGCCCGGTAAAAGCGATTAAACAGATGCTCCTGCTGCTCTGCAGCAATGCCCGGCCCTTCATCACTGATGGTGATTATAGCTGAATCATCAATGCTCTTGGCCGAGAGTTGAATAGCGGAGTGCTCAGGAGCATGTTTAAACGCGTTGGATAACAGGTTCATGATGGTGCGTTCGATCTGGCTGGCCTCACCCATAATTTCCATATCATCTTCAATCTCCATATTCAGGGAGACGTTCTGGCTATCGAAAAGAATCAGGTGTTGTTGCCCGACCTCCTGGAGTAACAGGGATAGGTCAACCTGTGACTGTACCATTTCCAATTGCCCGGCATCAGCACGCGCAAGTGTAAGCAGGTCATTAACAATGTGTTGAATGCGATCTATCGTGCCCAGCTGCTGACGTAAAATTTGCTGGTATTCTTCTATACCGCGCGGCTTACGCAGGGCGACTTCAATTTCACCCTTCAGGATTGTCAGCGGCAGTCTCAACTCATGGGATGCGTCAGCGGTAAAGCGTTTTTGTCCCTGAAAGCTGGCTTCAAGATCAGCAAACATCTTGTTCAATACCCGTACAAGTACCCTGATCTCTTTATCCTGAGACTTGGATTTCAGCCGACGGGTCAAATCACCGGCTGCGACACCTCTTGCGGTTGATGTGATCTCCTGAATCGGTTCCAGGGCTCGCTTGGCCATGTAATAACCGGCTGCTGCACTGATGACGATAGAGACCGCACCGAGAATACCGCCGAGTATATAAAGCAGGTTAAAGACCGCCTGAATATCGCCGGTGCTATGGCCGAGCATCAGGGTTGCAACAATGCGATCGGAGCGGTGAATCGGGAATGCAATCACACGCACGTTATCTTTATTCAGCAGGGACTCTGTTGAGGCAAATGAGGCTGTTCCGGAGCGGAAAGCATGACCCAGAGCGCGCGAGACATCATTGCCACCCTTGTCGATCAGGGAGCGGTCCGAGCGGAACAGGATAAGCCCGTTGGCTCCGACCAGCTGAATAGCACCGGGATAGTGATCGGCAAAGCTGCTTAGGTGTCCGGACCAGAAATAGAAGGGTGAGCTTTCAAGCTCATTACCGAGCGAGGTAGCCTGAGAGACCAGCTGCTCATCCACTTCAGAATACACTCGGTTGGAAAGTGCCGTATAGAGTACCAGAGCAGCAAATAGCAGGATGGCGAATTCCAGCCCAATGTATAACAGTGCCAGCCTGCCACGAAATGTACGAAACAGATTGGAACGAATCGTATTGATGAGGCTTAAAGGGTTAAGCGTCAGCAGAGGCTCCGTTTAAGCCGGGGGAGAGTCATCGCTGAGCAGATAACCCTGCCCACGCAGGGTATGCAGCAGCGGGGTATCATAGCCCTTGTCGATCTTGCCGCGCAGATGACTGACATAAACATCAATCACATTACTTTCAGGATCGAAATTCATATCCCATACATGTTCACCGATAAGTGTTCGTGAGAGCACCTTGCCAGGATTACGCATCAGATATTCAAGCAGGGCATACTCTTTGGTGGTCAGGCGGATCGCTTTTCCATCACGGCTGACACGGCGACTAATCGGATCAAGCTCGAGGTCGGCTATGGAAAGTATGGGTGACTTGCTGTCAGACTGGCGTCGCAGCAGTGCACGCACGCGAGCCAGCAGTTCTTCAAATGCAAAGGGCTTGGGAAGGTAATCGTCAGCACCGGCATCAAGACCGCGTACCTTATCCTCTACCGAATCACGGGCTGTCAGCATCAGTACAGGAGTGGCGACACCGGAGGCGCGCAGCTCTCTGCAGACCACAATGCCGTTTTTCTTGGGCAGCATAAGATCGAGGATAATCAGATCGTAATCATTCACCTCGGCAAGAAACTCTCCGTCTGCACCATCATATGAAACATCAACGGCATGCCCCTCTTCTTTCAGACCTTTCTGAATGAAATGGGCTACCCGTTCTTCGTCTTCCACTACGAGAATCTTCATGCGGCTTAGTGTAGCATTTAAAGATAGCCTGCGTGAAGTCCGGAACTATAGGAAGATGCTGATTTATTGGCCTCCTGCCAAAAATTAGCTCGCAATAGCAAAATCGCGGTTTTACTATTGCTTACAAATCAGCTATTTGCGTTTCAGATTTGGCAGCCCGTCCATGGGCTGCAAGGAAACGCTGAATTCATCAGCGTTTCCTTGGGAGTCACTTATGGATTACCGGGTTATCAATAAAGAGCGGGTTTATCACGGTTTTTTTGCCATGGATAAATATACCGTTGAACATGATCGTTTCGATGGCGGGAAGCTTGAGATCACCCGCGAAAATATGGAGCGCGGCGATGCGGCAGCGATGCTGCTTTATGATCCCGACGCTGATGAAGTACTGCTACTTGAACAGTTCCGTATCGGGCCTGTCATGCGTGAAGATCATCCGTGGCTGCTGGAAATTGTGGCAGGCATGATCGATAAAGGAGAAACCGCTGAAGAGGCCGTGATCAGGGAATCGCAAGAGGAGGCAGGTTTTCTGCCTTACAAAACCCAATTTTTGGGCCGTTATTACACGACCCCCGGCGCCTGCTCTGAACGTATCGATCTGTTTCTTGGCCTGGTGGATAAACACCAGCCAGTCAGTGAGGGCGGTGGTTGCGACGCAGAACATGAGGATATCCGAAGTTTTTGGTTGAGTCGTGAGCAGGCTATGCAGTGGCTGGCAGCAGGCAGGATTGCATCGGGGGCACCTATGTTGGCCCTTCTTCTCACCTTTGGCTGTCAGGGTGTTGTGACTACATCCACGACCTGATTTCAGGTTTCTGGCCATATCGTATCCGATGTACGCTGCATACCTGATGCAGGAATGGAGTCACAGCCTCTGTAACAGGTTCAATCCAGTCATCAGATGCGACGTTGGGAGCATTGAAGAAGATGCGGGAAGGTGTTCGTCCCATCTGTTGAAGTTTTTCCAGTGTCAGAAGCGCCTGGTTGATAGCGCCGAGTTTGCAGCCTATGACCAGCCAGACTTCTGCATCGGGCGTGGCCTGAATCCAGTCGGAAACCAGCCAGCTGTCTGTGATGGGTACCATCAGGCCGCCTACACCTTCAATCAGGATAGTCTCCACATCAGCGGATTTCTCGTCGCACCACTGCAATAGTTTTCCGGTGTCGACAGACACTCCTTCTGCTGCTGCGGCCTGTGAGGGTGCAGCAGGAAGTTGATAACAATAGAGGCTGATCTGCTCTGCATAGTCTAAGCCTTGGGCGGAAAGCAGGGCTTCGATATCCTCGTTAGTACCTGCTGCATTCAGTCCACAGGCGACAGGTTTCAAAGCGATGGCGCTTCTGCCTTCCTTTAACAGAGTATGGATCACCGAGGCAGTCACCCAGGTTTTGCCGGCATCAGTATCGGTCGCGGTTATGAATACCTTAGATGCCATGGATGTTCAGATCCCCTTCGGCCCGAATGGGAATCATACCGTCACGATGTTCAAAGCCTTCGGGTTTGTACCAGGCCTGTGCATAAAGGGCTTCGAAGGTGGCGCGGATGCGGCCATCTGCATCGCGATGGTTTTCACTATAAGACTTTTCCAGCTCCCGAATCAGGGCACGGCCATAGAGCCCTTTTTTGCGACCGCGGATCGCTGCGGCAGAGGCCCCGATCCCTTTGAGTTCTCGCACCAGACTGATGGTATCCGGATAGGTCAGGGTAAACAGGTCGGTATCGGTGACCGGCATTTCGATCGCAAGCTTTGATATTGCATCACCAAGACTCATCACATCGGGAAATGGCAGCACATGGCCGGCATTCTCCGGATTGATTTCAGCCAGCGATTGGCGCAATTCGAAGAGGGTACGACGCCCGAAGGTGGAGAAGAGCATCAAGCCGCCCGGTGCTAGTACACGGCGCATCTCTCTGAGCATGAGCTCCGGATCAGGCACCCACTGCATGGCGAGATTGGAGCAGACCAGATCGAATGATTCACCTTTCAGAGGCAGGGCTGCGGCATCAGCACTGGTGTGCAGGTGGCGCCCATGCCAGGGCATGCGGCGCGCATGGCGCTTGCGCGTGGTGTTTACCATGCTTTCAGAGAGGTCGAGTGCAACAATCTCGGCTCGTTTGAAGCGGGCGCGTAGCAGGCGTGTGAAATAGCCTGTGCCACAGCCGATATCGAGTATGCGTTTCGGTTCCAGTTTGGTGAAATCCAGATGTGCGATGAGTCGATCACCAATTTCACGCTGCAGTACAGCATGTTCATCGTAGCTCTCTGAGGCGGATGAGAATGAGCGTCTGACATGTTGTTTATGGATATGTGAGCTGTTCACTGTGTTTGCCACCATGTATGTAATGTTGAATTGAACTGTTCCGGCTGAGTTAAAAACGGCGCATGTCCGCAATCGGGTAAAAACAGTTGTTTGTTGTCGGGGATATGCTTCGTAAGCCAGAGGCCGGCAGCACAGGGCACGATGGCATCGGCTTCACCGTGAATCACCAGCGTTGGCTGTGTTATAGTGGCAATCTGTTCACGCAGGTCAACAGATTCCAGCAGTTCGAGGCCGCCCTTCACTCCCGCTTCACTGACGCGGTTCTCACGATCCACGGCAGCCTTGGCCAGTCGGTTGAAATCACTTCGGGTGATCTCATCGCCGTGCAGCATCAGTGCAAAGAAACGGTTCAATGCCTTGGGTGAGCCAGATTCAATCGCTTGCCTGAAACCATTGAATACCTTATCACTGCTACCGTGGGGCCAGTTATCATCAGCCCGGAAGCGAGGTGTCGTTGATACAAGGGCAAGGCCGTCTACGCGTTCGGGGTATAGATGAGCCAGCTGCATCGCCAGCATGCCACCAAGAGACCAGCCGAGCAGTAGAGAGGGCTCTTCCGGCAGTTGTGTCAGCAGATAGTCTGCCCACTGATCGGCTGGCAGGTCAGGCTGACCACCGTGGCCGGGCAGGTTGAGAAAGAGTGCCCCCTCAAAAAGCTCGTGCTGTTGAAACCATATCTGCTGCGATTGTGCCCAGCCATGCATAAATACCAATGGTTTCATAGGACTGTTCTCAAACACTGGATTAGTGCATCCATCTGTTCTTCTGTATGTGCTGCGGTGATGGTGAAGCGAAGCCTGGCCGTACCTTCGGGCACAGTCGGAGGCCGAATTGCAGGCACAAAAAAGCCTGCATCTGCCAGTTTTTCTGTGATATTCAGCGCCTTAAGATCATCTCCGATGATCAGCGGCTGGATCGGTGTATCCGACGACATGAAATCAAGCCCGCTTGCAGCCTGTTTGAAATAGTCGAGATTGTACTGCAGCGCTTTGAGCTGTACTCCACGTTGAATCAGAACCAGTGCGGTTTCAGCCGCGGCAATCATGGCTACCGGCAGAGCGGTGGAGTAGATCATGGTGCGTTGACGCTGTCTCAAGCCCTCAATCAGTTCATGTGTGCCGAGGATGAATGCACCGTAAGAGCCGAAGGCCTTGCCGAAGGTTCCGACTTCGATCAGACGCGGGTGTCCTGCTGCACCATCTTTTGCAGTGAGACCCTTGCCCGACTCTCCGACCGTGCCGGTACCGTGCGCATCGTCAATCACCAGCAGGGTGTCGTGTGTCTCGGCCAGTGTGAGAAGCGCTGTGATATCTGCACAGTCACCGTCCATGCTGAATACACCATCGGAGATGATGATGCGTTTCTCGGCATGATGTTTCTGCAGCAGCTGATTTAGCTGGCCGCTATTGAGATGGCCATAGCGGTGCGAGTGGCAGCCTGAGAGGCGTACCCCGTCAACCAGTGAGGCATGATTGAGTTTGTCGGAGAAGCAGTGCGTATGGCGGTCTGCCAGAGTCTGTAGCAAGCCGAGGTTGGCCAGCATGCCGGAGCCGAGGATCAGACAGGATTCAAAACCTTTCCATGTGGCCAGTTTCTCCTCCATCCGGTGCAGCATCGGATCATCTCCGGAAACGAGACGCGAGGCACCACTGCCTACCGAATGATTCAGGGCGCCGGATGCCCCCATGCATACCGCAGGATGAAAACTCAGGCCGAGATAATCATTGCTGGCAAAGTTCACCAGCACCTCTCCATTGATTTCGACATCCGTGCCATGGCGTCTGGACGCGGTAAAGCGGCGCCGACGGGAATCGGGGATCTCTGCGAACCAGTTGCGGGAATCTGCCATGTCCGGCATGCTGGTAGGCATGGAGAGGCTGTCAACCAAATCAATGCAACTGGTTAACGGGGTGCGAGATTTACTGTTTCCGCCGGCATGTCTGTTTTGTCAGAAAATCGTCAATTCAGGAGAGCGGCAGCAGGCCTGTTGTGCTGACTGTTTTGAACAGATTCATATCTGGCCACTATCACATTGTTACACATGCGGTCGTGAAATACCTGCAGAGATGGCCCCCGGTCCCTGCGGTTTCTGCCTTTCTCATCCTCCGGCGCAGCAGCAGACCATGAACCTGTATAGCTATCATGGCCCTGTTCGCGACGCGATTCTTGACTGGAAACTCAATGGCCGGGAAGCAGCCGTGCGCTGGTTAGTGGATGCCGCCCTGCCGCGCATCAGAACTGAACTTGTTCCGGGCACACTATGTATTCCGATACCGATGCCTCTGACACGTATGCGAAAACGTGGCCAACATCACGCGGCCAATCTCTGCCGCTGGATATCAACCGGGCTGGATTACCCATGGCAGTGGCAGCTGCTCAGGCGTCAGGGTGAGCAGCCCCGGCAATCCTCCCTGTCGGGTAAAGCACGTAGAACAAACCTCTGTAAGGCTTTTGTACTCTGCCACGACTATGAGCAATATATCGGAGAAGTTTCTTCGCTCTGTATCGTTGATGATATCATGACAACAGGGGCTACGTTGGATTATGCAGCCCGGGTTTCCCGGAAAACAGGTCTTCCTGTCTCGGTATTATCACTGGCCCGCACCATCAGGGAGTAAGTGATTATTCAAATGTTGCGGAGATTATGGAAGGCTGAATTACAGGATGCATTTTTCAGTTTTCCTGCATAGGATTCATAACATGGCAAAAGTAGAAGTATATTCGGGTGATTTTTGCCCTTACTGCGTACGCGCAAAACAGCTGCTGGAACGTAAAGGTATCGAGTTTACCGAATACAACGTGCGGCGAGATATCCAGCATCAGAAAGAGATGCTGGATCGGACCGATGGCGCCCGCACCATTCCACAGGTTTTCATCAATGATCGCCATGTCGGCGGTTGCGATGAGCTGTATGCATTGGAAAAGAAGGGTGAATTGGATAACTGGTTAAAGGACTGAACGACATATGAGCCATCCGGATAAGCTGTTAGATAATAATAAAGAGTGGGCTCAGCAACGCTTGCTCGATGACCCGCAGTTTTTTAAACGTCTATCCGGGATTCAGAGGCCGGAATTTTTCTGGGTTGGCTGTTGCGACAGCAGGGTTCCTGCCAATGAGATTGTCGGTCTGGAGTCCGGACGTGTGTTTGTACACAGGAATGTTGCCAATCAGGTACAGCATACCGATTTGAACTGCCTCTCAGCGGCTCAGTACGCTGTCGATGTACTAAAGGTAAAACATATCATTATCACAGGTCATTATGATTGTGGTGGCGTTAAAGCGGCCATGGCCGGGCAGCATCACGGCATTGTGGATAACTGGATTCGCAGCATTCGTGATACCTATATGCTGCATAAGGATGATCTTGACCAGCTGGATGAGTCACAACGTATGAATCGTCTGTGTGAGCTCAATGTGATCCGCCAGGTGGATAATATCTGCCATACCCGCATTGTGCAGAATGCCTGGATGCGTGGCGATGATCTGTCCGTACATGGCTGGATTTATAGTCTCAATGATGGCCTGTTGCATGATCTGAATGTGACCAAAAGTTCTCCGGACGATGTTGCCGAGATGTATCGGGTGACACCGAGCGAGAGCAGTTCCTGGCCTGTGGCCAGTTAAGAAGAGGCTGATTCATTGTACCTATGTAACAAATCAGCACTTCTTCAAGCAGCCTTTTTGCCGGCCAGGAAGATGGCTATTTTGACCCAGTATTCATAATCCAGTTGTTCCGGGCGTTTGCGCGGATCAATACCTATAGCCTCAAACTGCTCGGCTGTGATATCGCCGCGGAAATTGTTGGCAATGGTTTTTCTACGGTGGGCAAAGCCTCTGCGTACGGTTCTCTGTAGATCCTGATAATCACACTCAGGTGTCCTGCCGTGTGGAGTGAGCAGGATAACAGCCGAGTGCACCTTCGGTGGCGGCGAAAAAGCACCCGGTGGCAAGGTCAGCAACCTTTTTACATCATAATAGTGACGGACAAGTACAGATAGGCCACCATAGGTTTTGCTGCCAGGGCCGGCAGCAATGCGCTCGGCAACTTCGCGCTGATACATCAACACCATGCCGCCGGAGAGCTGAAACCCGGCGAGGGCCGCTGTTAACGGACCGCTGAGGTTGTAGGGTAGATTACCGGCGATCCATTGCGGCCGTATGCTAGCTACAGCGCCATCAATCTCTTTCATCACATCACCGTGGATGACTGAAAGTGCAGGGTTACTCTCTGCAACCTGCTGCCAGTGGGCGGCAAACCGGTTGTCCATTTCGATAACCGTCAGATCACCAACCCGAGCCAGCAGCGATTCAGTTATTGCTCCGGGTCCCGGACCAATCTCAATAGCCGAGACCCCCTCAGGCAGGGCGTTAGCTATACGTCGGATAGCATTGTGGTCGCGCAGAAAGTGCTGCCCGAGTGATTTTTTTGCATGTTGCTGATCATTCATGCCGCAAGCGTAACCGATTGGCAGGCTCTATATAAGGGAATACTAAAAAAGTTCTTCGTAGATTTGTGGGGTGAAACTTATGTAGGGGTGCTATGGGTGCAGGCTTGGGCCCAAGGCTTTTTGATCCCCCGCCAGTAGTCTGCCGAGACAAATGTCCAAAACCGGAATAGAGCGGCGGAGCCGTGGCCGGTTTTGATTCGGCCCATCCATGTGCCTCTCCCTTCGGGCGAGCTGATGCTCGTCTAATCCCTCTATCCTGAATGATTATGATTCGGCACATCCGTGCGCCTCACCCCTATGGGGCGGCTAGTCGCCGTCCAATCCGGCTCTCCTGTCGAATTGTGATTCAGCTCATCCGTGTGCCATGAATCAGCCTTTTACTACGGGAAGAACTATTTTAGAGGAAGCCTGACTGCTCTACGGGGGTGACCCAGTAGATGCCCTGATCCCGGCTATGGTTCACTACACTGCGTAGTTGTTCCAGTACTGCCGGAATATGTTCATCTTCCAGCATGATTTCCACCCTGATGTGCGGTGAATAACCAACGACTCTGTCGCGCATGGAGAGGAAAGAGTCTTTTGCATCTCTGGATCCATGCCCCTGCACTTCACTGAAGGTGAACTCTTCGACACATGCAATCGTGCGCAGTTGATCGGCCAGGTCATTCTGCATATTGGCATGCACTACCAGTACAAGATTTTTCATGCCTGAGCCTCCGATTGTAGTTTACGCTCGGCTCCGCCTTCAAACCAGTCATAAAGCATGGGCAATAAGATCAGCGTAAGCAGGGTGGATGTCACAAGTCCACCGATGATGACCACGGCAAGCGGCTGTTGAAGTTCTGAACCGATGCCGGTGGCTGTAAGCAGGGGCAACAGACCGAGGCTGGCAATCATCGCGGTCATGAGCACCGGGCGCAGGCGGCGTTCAGCTCCGAGCCTCACAGCATCGGAAACACTGTAACCGGATTCCCGCAGCTGGTTGAAATAGCTGATCATCACGACACCGTTAAGTACGGCCACACCGAAGAGGGTGATGAAGCCGACAGAGGCAGGTACGGAGAGGTAGAGGCCGGAAAGGTAGAGGCTGACCACACCGCCGATCATGGCGAAGGGGATGTTCAGCAGGATCAGGCCAGCTTGCCGCATGGAGCGGAAGGTGAGAAAGAGCAGCAGAAAAATCAGTACGATGGAAACCGGAACCACCAGAGAGAGACGTGCCGCAGCACGCTGCTGGTTTTCAAACTGGCCACCATAGGTGACGAAGTATCCGGCAGGCAGGGTCACATCGCGAGCGATAGCTGCCTGTACCTCATTAACGAAGCCGACCACATCCCGTCCGTGAACATTGGCCTGAATGACCACCTGACGCTGTGCCGATTCCCGTGAGATCTCTACCGGTCCATCGGTTTTATGGATATCAGCCAGCAGATGTAGTGGTACTTTTGCCATGCTCGGTGTCTCTATCAGCAGATTGCCTATTGCCTTGGGTGAATTGCGCGACTTTTCAGGGAAACGAAGCAGGACACTGGCACGGCGGTTATCTTCAATCACCTCGGTGACCACCTGACCGGCCACTGCGGTTTCTATTGCCCGGTTGATATCTTCTGCATTGATACCATAACGAGCCATCACGGATGATTTCATATCGATCTGCAGGTAATTCTGACCGGAGAGTCTGCTGCGGAAGATATCTACAGCACCGGGGATGGCAGTCAGACTGGTTTCAATCTGTGCTGAGAGCCCTTCAAGTTTATCGATGTCACTGCCATAGAGCTTGATGGCCATAGCAGCCCTGACTCCGGTTAACATCTCGGAAACGCGCATGTCGATGGGCTGGGTGAAAGCAAAGTCTATGCCCTCAAATTGCTCCAGTTTCTGGCGCAGCTCATCCTGAAACTCAGCCAGCGGTCTCGTCCACTCTTCCCGTGGTATGGTGATCAGGAAGTTATCTGTCTGGTAGAGCCCCATCGGATCCATACGCAGTTCATCGGCACCGGTCCGTGATACGATGCCGGTTACTTCCGGAACCTGCATCAGTGCTTTCTGGATAGGAGCATCCATGGCTAGCGAATCTTCCAGGGAGATGTTCGAATCTTTCTCGACGATGATGACGGTCGTACCTTCATCCATCACCGGCATAAACTCTTTGCCTATTTTGGGGAACAGTATGCCTGCTCCAACAAGGCCTGCGAGGGCGAGAGTGAGGGCTGCGAATCGATAACGAAGCGCCAGCTCCACAAGTGGTCGATACATTCGTTTCAGCCATCCTACCAGCCAGCCATCCTGTTCATGCTCACTTTTCTCACTGGTATGTTGCTTCATAAAGAAACTGGCCAGTACAGGGATGACCGTGAGCGAGAGAATCAGTGAACCTATCAGTGCAAAAGATATGGTGATGGCAAGTGGTTTAAACATTTTCCCTTCAAGGCCGGTAAGGCTGAGTAGTGGCAGAAAAACAGTAATGATAATAATAATACCGGCGATGACAGGTGTGGCGACTTCCATCGTAGCCCGGTAGATCGTATGCAGCTTATCAACCCGGTTAGAGTTTTGCGATAATCTCGAGTGAATATTTTCCACCACGACCACTGCGGCATCGACGAGTATGCCGATGGCGATAGCAAGGCCACCAAGGGACATCAGGTTGGCACTGATACCAAAAAGATACATCAGGGTGAAGGTAAAGAGTACGGAAAGGGGTAGAATAATGGCGACGGTCAGGGCGCTACGCAGATCACCGAGCATGATGATCAGCACGATCAAGACCAGTATGACGGCTTCACCCAGTGCTTTCTGGACTGTCCATACCGATGCAGATACCAGCTCACTGCGATCATAAAACGGTGTGATGCTCACGCCTTCAGGCAGGGTAGTCTGAAGTTCGGTCAGTGCTTCTTTGAGCCCTTCAATCGCGGTACGGCTGTTGGCATCACGGGATAGCAGGGCCAGCCCTGTAACAATTTCACCATCTCCATCAGCGGTAACGGCGCCATAGCGGGTTAGCGCTCCGATTTTTACGCTTGCGATATCGCTGATATGGATCGGCCTGCCTTGACGGCTGGCGACGGTAATGTTTTTAATGTCATCGATGCTGTTGATCTGTCCTATGCTGCGGACATAATAAATGCCGGACTCCATAGAGATCCGGTTGCCTCCGGCATTACGGTTGTTTTCTGTCAGAGCTGTCTGCAGCTCATTCAGCCCCAAACCGTATCTGACCAGCTTTTGTGGGTCGGGAATGACATGGTAGGAGCGAACATCGCCGCCAAGTGAGTTGATATCGGCAATGCCTTCAACGGTTCTCAGGCGCGGCCGGATAAGCCAGTCCTGCAGGCTGCGCAGCTCACTGTTGCTATAGCCTTCGCCTTCAATGTGGTACATAAAGATCTCGCCCAGCGGGGTAGTGATCGGAGCCAGGCCGCCCTCGACTCCGGCAGGCAGGTTTAGCCAAACCTGGCCAAGTCTTTCGGAGACTTGTTGGCGAGCCCAGTAAATGTCCGTACCCTCTTCAAAATCAATAATAATACTGGCCAGTGCATTCTTGGTGGTGGAGCGCATGACGGTCTGTTTTGCCAGACCCTGCATTTCCATTTCAATAGGGAAGGTGATGCGGCTCTCAACCTCTTCGGGAGCCATGCCCGGTGCTTTAACGATAATCATCACCTGTGGTGAGGATACATCAGGAAAGGCATCGATCGGTAGCTTCTGGAATGCCGTAATGCCTGCCGCGGTCAATACCAGTACCATCAGTACGAGCATCAGCCGTTGGATAAGTGAAAAACGAATCAAGGCTGCAATCATTGCTCTATTTCTCCCTGTGTTGCATAAACAGCCGGATCAGCAATCACCTGATAAAGCCTGGTCGCGGCCAGGTTCGATTGATACATCAGCATCAGTTTGCTGGTTAAGGCATTGAAGTAGGAGTTGTAGGCATCAATCAGATTGAGGCTGTTCACTTCACCCACGGCATAACTCTGGCGGGTGAGCTTCAATAGATGCTGGGCAGGCTCAATCATCTGTTTTTTAAAGGTGCGCTCTTGCTCAAGCAGGTGTGTCAGTTGCAGGTGGCTTTGTTCAAGCAGGATCAGCTGGTTGCGGCGGGAGATTTGCAGGCGCGACTCGCTTCTCATGGCTTCAGCTTCAGCTCGGGCAATGTTCGCTTCATTACTGTCCCAAAGAGGTATGGACATCGTAAGCATGATGCCCTGAAAATTCTGGCGCCGACCGGCGAGAATATCGCGCTCATGGATCAGACCGAGCTCGGGGTCATTGAATCTTCTGGATCGTTCAAGGGCGATATTCGCTTGTCCGGCCTCCAGCTGATGTTGCATCTGTTGCATGGTTGCTGATGACTCTTTGAGCCGTTGTCGAAGTGTTGTCAGTGGCAGCGGCAGAGATGCAGCTTTCATCGATGGAAATTCTACGCTCTCTGCTTCTGCCAGCTGCAGACGCATGCGAAAGAGATGCAGATTTTCTGAGTAAGCTGCACGGGCAGAGAGCAGGCCCCGATGGGTCGTCTCGTTGAGTAGTTCGATACGATGACGATCCAGAGGGTTGATATAGCGGATGATCTGGCCGCTTCTACTCGAATGAGAGTGGATGATAGCATGGGTAAATTTTTGTCGTTGTTCGGCAAGGAGCAGTTTTTCGTGGCTGAATAGCAGTCCATAGTAGAGTCGGGCAATATCACTCTGGATGTTCATACGCGATAGTTCAGCCGATGCCTGTGCAGCCGACAACTGCTTTGTGGCAACATTTTTCTGCTGCTGAAGTCGCCAGATTGGCAGAGGTTGAGTGATGGTCAACTGGTCGATATCATAACCGCCAGCGCCGTCATCCAGGCCTAATCGGTTCTGCGCACGAAGGCTGATGCTGGGGTTCGGCCAGGCTCCTGCCTGTTGCAGTTCACTTTTACGGATGGCGATCCCGGCAAGCGCTTCCTGCTGCTCCGGAGCGACGCTTATGGCGCGTTGCGCACTTTTTTCCAGTGTCCACACATCAGCTACTGCCGGCGAAACGCCGAGTAGTATCATGAATACTGTTGCCAACAGATGCCAGTTGAACAGATAGCGATGCTTGATCATTTTTTCCCCTTGCTAGGTTGTAACATAGTGTACAACACCCTCGAACCGGCGTCCGGGGCGCACAATATTGAACGAAGGTGAACGAAAGATGAACAGCTGAGATAGAAATATCAGGGTTTCCTTACTTTACTTCTCCTCTACAGGTCTCAATATCTCGGGGCCAAGGGTACGTCTGTGCTGTTTTTCGCAGGGGTGTTTGATTATTCCCTTGCCTTATAAGGTATAATTCCTAGAGTCCGCGTCCCTTTTTGAGCTGCCAAGCTTGATGAATCCTGGAGGTCTGACATGAGCAATGAAAAACGCCGTTTGATTGCAGGTAACTGGAAGATGAATGGCTTGTTGCAGGAAGCCAATGATTTCATGGATGCTTTCGGGGAAAATCCGGCAGCAGATAAAGTGGAAATCGGGCTGATGCCTCCGTTCACACTGCTGCATTCGATGTCCAAGCGACTGGATGAGATGGGCATAGCTCTGGGTGCACAGAATGTGTACTATGAAGATAAGGGCGCTTTTACCGGCTCCATCTGCCCGATGATGGTGCGCGATGCGGGTTGTAAATATGTGATTCTGGGCCATTCCGAGCGTCGCAGTATCATTGGTGAATCCAATGCACAGATTCGTTCCAAGATGAATGCGGCCTGGCTGCATGGTCTTGAGCCTATACTCTGTATCGGTGAAACGCTGGATCAGCGTGAGCAGGGCGTGACCAATGCCGTGCTGGCTGAACAGCTGGCAATATTGAAGGGTGCACCGAAAGATGCGGCTTTGACCGTAGCTTATGAACCGGTCTGGGCGATTGGTACAGGTAAAACAGCGAGCCCTGAACAGGTCGTTGAAACCCACGCTTTTGTTCATGAAGAACTGCAGCGCCTGGGACACGATTGCCGCGTACTTTATGGCGGTAGTGTCAATGCAGCTAATGCTGAAGAGTTGATGTCCTGCCCTGGTGTGGAAGGTGCGCTGGTCGGTGGTGCAAGCCTCAAGGCCGACTCATTTATGGCCATTGTAAAAGCCACTGTGAAAGCAGCGAGCTAAGGAGAACAAGATTCAATGACAACAATCCTGATAATCATACATGTAATTATCGCGTTGCTGCTGATCGGTGTTGTACTGGTACAGCGCGGTCAGGGTGCGGATATGGGCGCGTCTTTCGGTGGTGGTGGTGCGCAGACACTGTTCGGAAGCCGTGGTTCCGGTTCTTTTCTGGGTAAAATGACAGGCGGGCTTGCAGCGGCGTTCATGCTGACTAGTCTTACGCTTGCTTTCTTTTCCCAGCAGCAGACAGGTTCAGTCGTGGAACGCTCGGTCGTAGATCAGGTTCCGGTTCAGCAGGGCCAAACAGTACCTGTACAGGGTGGATTTGATCCGTCCAAGCTTCAAGGAAATGGCTCCTCTGACGGCCTTCCGGGAGCTGAATAAAAGTTTTTTTCGGGGCTATCTACCGCCCCGATCAAATGCCGAAGTGGTGAAATTGGTAGACACGCCACCTTGAGGGGGTGGTGCGCTCACGCGCGTGCTGGTTCGAGTCCAGTCTTCGGTACCAACAAGAAAGGGGGAGGTGACTTAATGTCACCTCCCCCTTTCGCGTTAGGCCTGTATCAGGAAACCGGGGCAATTAACGTTGCTGCCCCGTTTTACGTTAGGCTTGGTTTTTTCATATGAATCCTATCACTCGCTCATATCGAGGGTTTTGTTCCACAGGCTGTTTTCCTCTACATTCCCATCATGCTTTATAGTCTGCTTGCCGATGCAGTTCTGTTGCTGCACTTTGTCTTCGTACTGTTTGTCGGTATCGGCGGCTTTCTGGCCCTGCGGTGGAGGATTCTGCTCTGCTTGCATATACCGGCGGTGCTTTGGGCCGTATGGATCTCCTGCTGGGGCTCTCTCTGTCCGTTGACACCACTTGAGCAGTGGCTCCGCCGACAGGATCAGGGTCATTCATATGCGGGCAGTTTTACCGACAGGTATATATCTCCGGTCATCTATCCTGAGGGTTTAACTCAGGAGATGCAGTGGTGGATCGGTTTGTTTGTGCTGTTGTTGAATCTCTCTCTCTATCTATGGCTGTTCAGTCGATGGAAAAACCGAAAACGTTTCAGGTAGGCTTCCCGCATGCTTGATGTGCTTTGTGTAGGACACGCCTCATACGATATTACCATGGCGGCTAGCCACCATCCGGGAGCTGATGAAAAGATTGTCGCTGATTCCATACAGCTGGCAGGTGGTGGCCCTGCTGCCAATGCTGCTGTCTGCATAGCGCGATTGGGAGGGGTAGCCTGCTTTTGCGGTTATCTGGGGCATGATCTCTTCGGTGACAAACATCTGGAGGAGTTACAGGCCGAAGGTGTTGATACTTCGCTGGTGGTCAGAGGGGCTCACCCGACACCGGTATCTCAGATACTCGCCAAGCCGGACGGCACCCGCTCGCTGGTTAATTTCAAGGGTCAGACACCGTGGCTGGCGGAACATGCAGTGGCTGTTTCACACGTTCCCAAAGTGATGTTGTTTGATGGGCATGAGCCGCTACTTTCGCTCAGACTGTGCCGCTGGGCACGGCAACACTCCATTGCTACCCTGCTTGATGCCGGCTCCCTGCACAGAGGCACGGCGGAATTAGCAGGAGAGGTTGATTATCTCGTGGCCTCCGAAAAGTTCGCTCGTCAATGGTGTAAAACCGATGATATGGGGAAAGCACTGGATGAACTAAGCGCATTGTCGTCCTGTGTGGTGATCACGCAGGGGGATAAGGGCTTGATCTGGTCCAGAGATGGAAAGCAGGGAAGGCTTCCTGCATTCAACATTGATGCTGTGGATTCAACCGGAGCCGGCGACGCTTTTCACGGAGCCTTTGCCTATGGTCTTACTCAGGATCTGACATGGCTAGATCTGCTTCGCTATGCGTCCGCTGCGGGCGCACTGAGCTGCACAACACTGGGCGCCCGGCCTTCTCTGCCCGGGTCCGGGCAACTGCAGGTGCTTTTGGCTGCTGACTATTCTGCTGAAACCGTCTCTTCCGACATCCAGAAGCTCCAGGTGACTCCGATTGTTGCCAACAGGTAGTCATGGTCTTTAACCAGAGGGCTGGCAGCAACAGCGCCTGCTGAGAGGTTCCGGTAACGGATGGTGGAAAAGAGGGTGAGTGAATCGCTGATGCTGTATCGCAGTCTGGCTGCGACTGAGAGGGAGTGCAGACCTGCGCTTGCATGATACGCAGGACGGGCCGCAGTGGCATAAAGTGGCCCCACCCCATAGTAAGTGTTGTGAAAAAGCCGTGAGCCGAACAGGGCTCCGCCGGTCAATTGGACATTGAGCTCCGGGCGCGGTTGAAAGCGGATTGAGAGATCGGGTTCAGATACCCAGCCCAACCAGCGGCCTGATGTGTCGATAACGCCTCGATAGGGCAGGCGTAAAGTGATCTTGCTGTTGTCACCCTGATACAGCTTCCAGTTCAGGCGGGGGCCGACTTGCAGGCTGAATTTCAGTTCGGGCATACCGGCCCGGGCCAGGTTGGAGTTTCTTACCGGTAGACCTATACCCAGAGAAGCATCAAGTGTGAGATTCCGGATACCGAAGAGTTCACTGCTGATACCACTGCGATCAATCTTCAGCCGTTTGCCCCGATAAATCAGATAAGGCAGAGAAGCGGCAATAAAATAGCGTTCATCGCTGCCCATGTACTGGGGCAGTGTTGCCCCACCCACGGCTATTCCGACCTCCCAGAGGGGTTTTTCTGTGGCTGTTTCACTGGCATATGCATTCTCAAGCAGTAGTAGTGGAAACAGCAGTGCAATCATGTAAATCATCGTTTGTTGATCCTCTGCTTTATTTGATTTCAAGAGCCGATTTGATGCTGGTTATCAGTTCATCGCTTTCCGGTTTCACCTGAGCCGGGAAACTTCCGATCAGTTTTCCCTGCCTGTCGATCAGGTATTTATGAAAATTCCACTTCGGAAAAGTGCCGGCCTCGCCTGCCAGCGCCTGATAGAAGGGGGATGCATCACCTTCGCGTACCGATGATTTGGCAAACATGGGAAAGCTCACACCATAGGTGAGGCGGCAGAAACTATGGATTGCTTTCTCGCTGCCCGGTTCCTGATTGCCGAAATCGTTGGAGGGAAAGCCGAGTACAATCAGCCCTTCATCCTTATAGCGGCTGTACAGTTTCTCCAGGCCAGCGTACTGATAGGTATAACCGCATTTACTGGCGGTGTTCACCACAAGTAGCACCCTGTTCCTGTAGCGGTCACATAATTTTACCGGCGAGTGATCGATCAGTGCAGGTAGAGTGAAATCAAGCAGAGGGGCGCACTGCTCATCTGCAAAGGCGGATGGGGAAAATATCATCAATGTGAGTAATACTCTTAACATGGTCACTCCTGTGGGCGGGCATATTAGTCAGACCGGATGAAGTGAGAACCACAGTATTGTTAAGGATATGCTCTGATGCATCCGGGTACTTTGCGATCAGGCAGCGAGGAGTTTAGCCTGAAGGGCATGCAGAAGGTTCTGGTGAGCGCATGCCTGCTCGGAGAGCGGGTTCGTTATGATGGCGGTGATTGCCGTCAGGGTGGATTGTTGGAGCAATGGCAGCGCGAGGGGCGCATTATTTCGCTCTGTCCGGAAGTGGCCGGCGGTTTATCTGTTCCACGCCCGCCTGCCGAAATCGCTGCTGGTAATTCAGAAGCCGTATTACGAGGCCAGCATGTGATTCGGCGGGAAAATGGTGAGGATGTGACCGATGCCTTTGTTGAAGGGGCGGAAAAAGCATTGGCCTTATGTATCAGATACTGCATTCGCCTGGCTATCTTGAAAGAGGGAAGCCCCTCCTGTGGCGTGAGCCGCGTGAATGATGGCAGCTTTTGCAAGCACAAAGTCAGTGGCGTGGGGGTTACGGCAAGGTTGTTGCAGCGTCATGGTATTGCCGTCTTCAGCGAAGCTCAGCTGCCGCCTGCTTTGCAGATGCTTACAGAGCTGGAGTCCATACAGTAGCATTTCTATGCATGCCTTGTTCAAGGTAAAGGTTTGGATCTCTCGTTCTCTTTTTGATATGCTGCTCTATGCGGCATTGTTTTGCTTTATGCCTTTTACACGCATGAAGGGGTAAAGGACTATATTTTCTGAATGAATCTGTATGTACCTATCTTGATAATATCATTCACCACAAACCAGAGGAGGGCATAAACCCAGATCCACAGGGCGTATTCCCAGCTGATGGGAGTCACCATGAAGCCGTAGACTGCAATCAATGTGCCCAGAACCTCGGTGCCGAAGGTGGCTCCGAACAGCAGCGGAGAGGGCCAGGGACGTTCCCAGAACCATCCTTCAGCGCGGGTGACGTAGAGGGTGCTATGGCCGGCGATAATCAGCTTCAGAAATATCAGGGTGCGTATGTCATCATCAGAGAAGCCTTCCTCAAGGAGGATGAAAAATAATAGAAATGAAGAGATAACGCCAGCGATCCCCAGTATCGTGGATACGGTTAACAGCTCGCGCATATTCCAGCGTACCGGGGTCTTATGTACTCGGGTGTTGTCATAAGCGATTGCCAAAATCGGGATGTCGTTGAGCAGGGCCAGCAGGATAATCATCAGCGCGGTGATAGGGTAAAAATTAAAGACGATGATGGATAAGGTCATGAACAGGATAATGCGGATGGTTTCAGCGATGCGGAAGGTGGCATAGCTTTTCATGCGTGCGAAGGTGATACGAGACTGGCACATCGCTGCGTTGATCACAGATAGACCCGGCGCGGTTAGGATGATATCGGCCGCCGCACGGGCTGCATCCGTGGCATTCGATACCGCAAAACCACAATCAGCCTTTTTCAGTGCCGGTGCATCGTTAACGCCATCGCCGGTCATGGCGACGATATGGCCGCCTTTCTGCAGCGTATCGACGATACGGTATTTGTCCTCGGGTATAACCTCGGCAAAGATATCCACCTCTTCGATCATCTCAATAATGGCCGATTCATGGCTGTGGATGAACTCATGTTTGAGCATTCGAGTGTCGTAGATATTATTGACCTCCTCCATCACCTCTGTGGAAAAACGCCGGGCCTCTTTCATGGCGATGTCCCCTTTTAGCCGATGATAGATAACAGTTGTCAGTACTTCGACCAGGGAGAGCAATTCACTACCGGCTGCGCCAGATAGTTGGGCCGAACGGATAGTGCCTTGCTCAAGCTTGAGCAAACGCCCAACTTCTTTGGCTATGGCTAAATTGTCACCGGTGATCATTTTTACCTGCACACCGTAGTCTCGCATTTCAGCGATCACCTGTTCTGAGTCCTCGCGGGGAGGATCGTAGAGGGGAATCAACCCCAGCAGCTTTAGTGGCTCATGGGCAGGCTGGTAGCCCACTGCCAGGGTGCGATAGCCCTTGCTGGCAATCAGATCCACCATCGTTTGAATATTGCGTGTCTCATCATCAGATAGTTGAACCAATTCAAGCAATGTCTGCGGTGCGCCTTTAACCACCATGAAGCGTTCACCTGCCTTTTCGATGCTCGCCTCAGTGCGTTTGCGAATAGGGTCAAAAGGGATAAATTGGACCTGTTCATATGCCTGCCAATCGAGATCAGAAAAATGTTCATCAATATAGTGAAATATGGGAAGTTCGACCGGGTCACTGTTTTCCAGTCGTGAGGCCAGTGCCGCATATAAAAAAAGGTCTCGCTCACTATAGCCGTCCAGTGTCACTGGTTCGGCTACCTTCATCTCATTTTTGGTGAGGGTGCCGGTTTTGTCGGAACAGAAGATATCTACGCCAGCCAGCTCTTCGATGGCGGTTAGCCTCGATACAATGGCTTGCCGACGAGCCAGGTTCACTGCGCCTACCGCCATGGTTACGGATAGTACAGCTGGCAAGGCCACCGGGATAGCGGCAACGGTTAATACCAGAGCAAAACGAATGATTTCGAGCAAGGGTTCGTGACGAAACAGGGAGACCATTACGATCAGCAATACCAGTACCAGGGTAATCAGGATCAGGAAGTTTCCAATTTGGATGACCATCTTTTGAAAATGGCTACGCTCTTTCAGGCTGGCTTTAGCTACCAGTGAGACCACACTGGAAAAGTTGGTCTGCATACCGGTGTTGAGTACCACTACCATCATCTCACCCTGTTGGACAATGGTGTTGGCGTAGGCTACCTCGTTAATTTTTCTGCTTACCGGAAGGGATTCTCCAGTGAGTGCAGCTTGATCAATGAGTAGATAGTCACCTCTCACGAGCAGAACGTCAGCAGGCACGATATCGCCAATCTTGAGCTTGAGCAGGTCACCTGGAACCAGCTCCCGGGCAAATACGGTCTTGAATTCACCGTCGCGCAGTACGGTAACCTCGTTGGCGAGCCCCTGTTTGAGTGCTTTTAATGCATTTAATGCACGGTGCTCCTGAAAGAAATCGAGAAAGGCATTCACCAACAGCATGATGATGATAATGGTTAAATCTTCCCACTTCTGTACGATAGCTGAGAGCATGGCTGCAATCTCGATCATCCATGGAATAGGCCCCCAAAAACGACGAAAGATCTGATGCCATAACGGCTCTTCACTTTCCTCTATTTCGTTATAGCCGTAGCGGGCAAGTCGGGCCTGAGCATCTTCGCTACTCAGCCCCAAGCTGGCATCGACTTGTAGCTCATTCAGTGTTTTTTCAGCCGGTATCCCAGCATATTCATCACTTTTCATTCATACAGCCTCAGATTTATCTTATCTGTAGTGTAGCAGAGAATGTTACATATTTATGAACAGGCATATCAAAAGCATGGGTCTTACTTTTCGGCTTATTCTCCTGTACTGTTGTATGGAGGTTATGTTGGCACATAGCCAGGTACCAAACTGGAGTCCATGCAATAGTAACTTTTAGCGGCTAAACTTTGTGCAGGATACAGGGAGGTTGATATGAAGCTGATGGATGTAGTTATTCCAACCGGTGTGATTCGATCCGGTATGAGTATCGGTGAGGCCTACCGGGCGTGCGTTACCCATAATGTCGCAGGGCTTCCTTTTTGTGATGCAACCGGCGCGATAGTAGGCCGTTTTTCACTGCGCTATACGTTCCGAAAGCACTGTATTCCGAATGACATGGTGGATAATGCTCATATGCTTGGTGATACTATAGCCTGCGAGGATGCCCTTGAAGTTGCCAGTGGTAATATGCTGAACCTTTCGGTGGATGATTATATTATTGAAAATGTTGCCACGATTACGCCAACCTCACCTGTGGTGAAAGCATTATCCATCATGGAGAAGTTCAATTCCAGTTACCTCTTCCTGCTTGAAAACGGTCACTATATCGGTGTGATTACCCGCATGCGCATTGCCAATCTGATGTTAAAGCACCACAAGCTCTTATGATGGCAGATATTTCTGTAGCGCTGACCACGAATATGCTGATTGCACTCGCTATTATGTTGAGTGCCTACGTCATGATTTTCAGTGAAATATTGCACCGTACCAGCTCGGCCATTATCGGTGCGGTAGTGATGATAGGTGTGGGCACGTATACCGGATTTTATTCACAGGATCTCGCTATAGAGGCGATAGACGGGAATACGATTCTGTTACTGACTGCGATGATGATGGTGGTGGCGATGGTGCGTCCGACCGGCGCTTTTGAATATGTGGCGGTGGCGCTGGCCAAGCTTTCACACGGGGATTTGAGACTGCTGCTGATTTACCTCAGTCTGGTGGTAAGTGTTATCAGTATGTTTCTGGATAATGTGACAACCGTGATCATTTTCGCACCGATTACGGTGTTGATAGCACGTATACTGGAGGTAAATCCGTTGCCATTTTTGATGGCAGAAGCGATGCTGTCGAATATTGGCGGCGCAGCCACGCTGGTTGGTGACCCTCCCAATATCATGATCGGTTCGGCCGCCAGTATCGATTTCACACGTTTCATCACACATATGGGGCCGGCTATTGCACCAGTGTGGCTGGGTTCTGTGCTGTTGATCCTGTTCATCTTTCGCAAGCATCTGGGCAAGGTAAGCAAGCCGGTGGCTCTGAATGAAGGCAAGGCGATCCGTGATGTCGGGGCACTGATGCGGGCGATGTTCGCACTTGCTGTGATTATTATTCTTTTCTTTGTTCATCACCATCTGGGTCTATATCCGGCTTATGTAGCTTTTGTTGGCCTGTGTATCGCACTGATCCTGGAGCGTCCGGAACCCGGAGCACTGTTCGGAGAGGTGAACTGGTCCGTGCTCGCCTTTTTTGTAGGTCTTTTCATTATTGTTGGCGGCATAGAGAGCTCGGGTCTGCTGCACTGGGTAGGGTTGCAACTGGTTGGCCTGACCAGAGATCCTGAACAGCTGCTCCTTGCAGGGCTTGCCGTGATGTGGGTTGCTGCACTGCTTAGTGCCGTTGTCGATAATATCCCGTTTACCGTTACCGTCATTCCTATTGTGCTGGGACTGGAGGGTATGGGCATCAATATTACTCCATTCTGGTGGGCGCTGGCGATTGGCGTAGGGCTAGGCGGCAATGGCACCCATGTCGGGGCAACAGCCAATCTTATTGCGATTGCAGAATCGGAAAAATGCGGCATCAAGGGTGCTGCGATTACGCCGCTGGCCTGGATGAAAGTGGGTATTCCAACCATGTTCTCCAGTCTGATTGTGGCAAGTGCAGTCTACGCATTGTTCTTTCCATTTTTTATGTAGGGAGTTCCGGATGTCCAATCGTTCTACAGGCTTAAGTGAGCCACTCTATGATTATCTGCTGCAGAGCAGCTTGCGGGAGCATGAGGTGCTCAGAGAGCTCAGGCATGCAACAGAAACGCAGTCCATGCCTCAAATGCGTTCAGCTCCCGAGCAGGGACAGTTTATGGCATTGCTCATCCGTTTGATGGGAGCAAAGCGACTGATCGAGGTCGGCACCTATACCGGTTATGCCACATTATGGATGGCCCTGGCCCTGCCTGAAGAGGGTGAGATTATCAGTTGCGATATCTCCGAGGGCTGGACCGATCTGGCCCGGAAACATTGGCAAAAGGCTGGTGTGGCAGATCGCATTACGTTAAAGCTGGCTCCTGCGGCAGAGACACTGAAGCTGCTTGTTGATGATGGGGGGAGCGCTAGCTTTGATCTGGCATTCATAGACGCTGATAAAGAGAACTACGATGCCTATTTCGAGCTTTGCCTGCAATTGATCCGGCCCGGAGGCCTTATTCTGGTCGATAATGTGTTATGGGGAGGGAGTGTAATTGACAGTGATAACAATGATGCAGCTACCCGGGCTATTCGCTCCTTTAATGAAAAACGTAACAGTGATGATCGGGTGGAGCTGTCGATGTTGCCGGTAGCTGATGGACTGACGTTGCTGTTAAAACGATAGACGGGTGTTTTATGCACTCTGAGTGCTGCTATCCTGCTCCTCACCCTTCGGGCGGCTAGTCGCCCCGTCCACAACGCTATCCTGAGCTGTGTGGCAGGCTGTCCATGGCCTGCACGGACACTCCGACTTTTTTAGAGTATCCTTGGAACTCTTCACGGAGGTACTCCATGCGTATAATAAACAGATTCGATGCTTTGAAGGGTGTGCTGTTACTGTTGCTCATACTGCTGGCTGCAACGCCAGCCATGGCCGGAGAGCAAAAGAGTGACGAGTTTGATGCAAACGGCGATGGCCAGGTCACTTTTGAAGAGGTGATGAAGCGACTGGAATCATCGGCCAGACCTGCTTTTGATTCGATGGATCGCAATAAGGATGGCGTGCTTTCTGATAAGGATTTTGATGATATGCGCGAAGGCATGGAGAAGCTGCAGCGTTGGCTGGATGATCTGCTCAAGCCATTCCTGCCGGAGAAAGAGCCCGAACGTATGGAAGTGTGAGTTTTCTCACGGTAAAAGTCAGGGAGATGTGGATGATGGTCTCCGTCAGGGAGGTATCATGGCCAATTTTCAAACTCATCTTTCTGTTGCTGCAGCAGGTTCACTGATAGCAACCACGCTCTGCCTTGAATCCGACCTGGTGAATCAGCCTCAGGCCCTGGCTCTGTTTGCTACGGGAACACTGGCCGGCCTGTTGCCGGATATTGATTCGGACCACTCCATCCCTACACGCCTGATTTTTAATGTACTCAGCTTTGCAGTTTCAATTGCAGTGATTATAGTCTTTCAGGGAATGATGGGTCTCTATTACCTGTTGGGCCTGGCTCTGATCGCTGCATTGACGGTGCGTTACGTGGTGTACGGTCTGTTTGCCAGCGTTACAGAGCATAGAGGCCTGTTTCACTCGCTTCCTGCCGCCCTGCTTTTTGGGCTGGCTACGTTTTCGCTGACTCATTATCTGTTTGGTCTGCCGTTGAATCTTGCCTGGCTGGCGGCGGCTTTTGTTAGCGGTGGATATATCCTGCATCTGTTGCTGGACGAGTTTTACAGTGTGGACTTTGTCGGGGCCTCAATCAAAAGCTCTTTCGGGAGTGCGCTGACCGTTTTCAGTCGGGGCTCCTGGTTCTCATATCTGCTGCTTTATGCCGCCGTTGGACTGGCTGTATCAGTCCTGCCGCTTCCCCATGGCATGACGCTGATTTAGGGCTTCCCTTGCCTCTCGCTGATACGGGCGATGAAAAAGTCAGCCACGAACTCCTGCTCATGATAGGTCTGTTTTTACTCCGTATTCCTCTGTGTACTCTGCGGTGAAGGTTTTTGTTTCAACCAAAGGCATCGGTATGGATGTGTGATTCATCAATACCATATGCAATACATACCTGACGCATGGCTGTCACCGTATTGGAGTCGCCGCAAAGAAAGATGCGCCATTGTTCGTGTCTCTCAAGATATTGTCCCAGAAGTTCATCAATCGCTCCGACTACTCCATTCTCCGGTGCTGGCCCGTTCAGTACACATGGGCTGTAAGAGAGATGATTCGTACTCGAGGAGAGTCGCTGGAGCTCCTCTTCATAATAGAGCCCTTCACGGTTCAGGCCACCGTGTAGTAGCTGGATAGTATGCTGATGTCCTGATGCGATGGCATGGTTGAGAATACCGTAGAGCGGGGCAAGCCCTGTTCCTGTTCCGGCAAGCAGCAGTGGGAAACCGCTGTAGTTGTTACGATAACAACAGTTACCCATAGCATCAGAGATGAGGATAAACGCGCCATTTTCCACCGAGTCGGCAAGCCAGTGGCTCATGCGTCCGTCGGGGAGCACCCGGATATGGAATTCAAGGAAGTCATCATCGCAGGTGCTGGCCAGAGAATAACTGCGCACCAGCCCCGTTTCCGGTTGCAGCAGATTCACAAATTGACCCGGCGTGTATGCAAAGCCATCAGGCCGGCTGATACGCAGACGAATGACGCTTTTATTGAGCCATATTTTATCAAATACGACGGATGAGTGATATTTGTCAGCCGGATCGGGCAGTGCAATATCCATAGCAGACTCAGGTTTGCAGAGGCAGGAGAGGAAATAGTTTTTATCTTTCAGCTTCTGCTCAATGCCCGCCTGTGCCGTTTCCGGTGGCGTACCTGTTTCAGTTTTAAGCAAACATGCCTGACATGCCCCTGCACGACAGCCGGAGGGGAGAGTTACCCCCTGTTTGTTCAGAGCATCGAGCAATAGCTCATCTGGTGGGCACTCATACTGCTGTCCCTGAAAGGTAATGGTTGGCATCTCTTGCTCCTTGCGCGGGGTGTTGAATGGTTCCCTGAATCGGGGCTATTCTGAAGGGATGGGTGGCGGATTCAATCCTGTAGCATGTCATGGTATTGACCGGGACCAGAACTCTTGCTGATATAGGCTTATTTACAGAGGTGAGGCTGACGTGAAGGTATTGATTATAGGCTCGGTATGGCCGGAACCGAATTCATCCGGTGCCAGCCTACGTATGCAGGAGCTGATGCAGTTGTTTGTGCGGCAGCAGTGGCAGGTTGAGTTTGCAAGCGCTGCAACTGAATCGGAATTCATGGCCGATCTTGATGCCTTTGGCGTTCAGTCGCGCACCATAAAGCTTAATGACAGCAGTTTTGACCGCTTTCTTGAAGCATATCGACCTGATCTTGTTCTGTTTGATCGCTTTACCATGCAGGAGCAGTTTGGCTGGCGGGTGGCGAAGGTCTGCCCCGATGCGTTGCAGCTGCTTGAGACCATCGATCTACACTTCCTGCGACAGGCCCGGCATATGGTATTTAAACGGCAAGCCCAGGTTGTGCAGCATGTAGAAAAATCAGACCTGTTTAATGAGGTGGCTGTCAGGGAAGTGGCTGCAATCCTGCGTTCAGACCTTTCCATCCTGGTATCTGATTATGAGGAGGCATTGCTGCAGAGGCAGTTTTCTGTAGATAGCTCCCTGTTGCACCTGTGCCCGTTTATGTTCAGCAGGGATCAGATCCATCGCGATACAGCGGCATTTGAGGAGCGTCAGCACTTCGTCACGATCGGGAATTTCCGTCATGCCCCCAACTGGGATGCGGTACTATGGTTGAAGCAGGAGATCTGGCCGAAGATCAGAGTCAGGCTTCCCCGGGCGGAGCTGCATATCTATGGCGCTTACACGCCGCCCAGGGCCACTGCCCTGCATCAGCCTCGTGATGGTTTTCTGATCAAGGGGCGTGCTGCATCTGTAAGCGAGTTGATGCAGTCGGCACGGGTGTGCCTGGCACCGCTTCGTTTTGGCGCTGGAATCAAAACCAAGCTGGCCGATGCAATGCTCAATGGTACACCGAATGTCACCACCAGTATGGGTATTGAAGGGATGTCCGGGCACTGTAACTGGAGTGGTCTCATCGCGGATGAGGCTGATAGTTTTGCTGAGCAGGCCATAGCTCTTTATCAGAACCATCGACTATGGCAGCAGTGCCAGCAAAACGGTTTTGATATCATCACTGCCCTGTTTGATGAGGCTACTAACGGGGAAGCACTTGTGCAGCGCATCCGGCAGGTCAGGGAAAACCTTGCCGAACACAGATTGAATAATTTTACCGGGGCCATGCTCCGCTCTCACCATCATCGTAGTACGGAATTCATGTCACGCTGGATAGAAGCCAAGAACCGTCTGGTGCAAGAAAGTACACCCGGGGTGTAAATCCACCCCGTTTTTTGCCTTTTCGGCTTTTGGTACGATATATGCATGAGGCAAGACATGGAGACTTTTGAAAGAACCCCGCAGAGCACAGAGCCTGCTCACAATGAGCAGGAGCAGTTTCGATTGCGCATGGCAGCCCAGATGTTTCGTATCACATGTTACAGACGGGAGCAGTGGCTACAGAACGGGCGCAGACTGAGCTTTAATCAGGCTTCCGCAGAGTGGATACGCCATTATGCGGCGGATTTTCCGGCGTCGGTTGGCGCAAATTAAAGCTGCGCCATTTATCCAGCTTCCTATTAATATAAGGTTCATTGTGCATTCGCGGGAAAAGCGGAGCTACCTGTTGTCTGAAATGATTAAAAGTTAACGACCAGCGTGATTGCTGTTTCGACATCCAGCTTTTTGGTGCCCGTGGGCACTTTACTGTTGTGATCCAGTTTCATGGCGATCTTGCTGGATAGGTGTGAATTCAGTTTGTGTTGCAGTCCGGTCACCGATTTTGATGCCCAGCCGCTTTTACCACCTTCGGTGGAAAATTCCTGAGTCAGTCTGGCTGATTCGTTGATCTCCCAGCCCAGCGTACTTGAAACACGGGCTATAGCCTCATTCTTTCTACTTTGATCGGTAAACAGGATCTGTCTTAAACCACCACCGAGTTCGAGATTCCAGCTGAAGCGGTCTGTTTTGACCAGATCGCGGCCGTAACCGGCAGTTTCACTAAAGCGACGCTTGAAGCCGGCAAAGCGATCGCTTTCAAAGCCGATGCGTACAAACAGATAATCGCGCTCGGTGATCTTCCAGTCTTCCTGCAGACTGATGGAATACTTTTCTGCCGTTGTCGCATTGCGGTCTGAAGAGTTATTGGCGCTGGCTTTGATGGTATCTCGCAAGTGGGGCCCGTCATGTGTCAGTGTTGCAGCACTATTCAGAGTGAGCGTCTGCGTATTACCATTGGTTTTGACCGCTCCGAGTTCGACATTATTGCTCCAGCCACTATCACTTTTTGAGGCAGCTTCTGAAGCGCTGGCTGAGCCCGGAACAAGCGCGATAGTGAAGACTGTTATGCAAATGTGGGTAAAAAGACGATATAACATGGTGGGGCAGGTTAATCTCAGGGGCTGTAAAAACCAGTGTGGTTTTAGCGAAACTGCCAGAGCTGAGTTTTGTGTTATACTCATCGTATGAGTCGCGAGCATGAGATCCTTATCAATATGGACGAGCTGATGGATGATCCGCAGGTTCTGGAGAAATTTCACGAGTGCGCAAGTCTGATGATTCAATCATCGAGTCGAGAACAGGTGCAACTGGGCTATCGTATGCTGGAGATAGTGGATCAGTGCATGTCCAGGCTGGATCCCGTCTGATTATTTTGAGCGTTCGGTGACCTCGATCAGGTGGTAGCCGAACTGTGTTTTTACCGGTCCGTGTACCTTGTGCAGTTCAGCTGAAAATACCACATCATTGAACTCTTTTACCATCTGACGCTCACGAAATGTGCCCAGATCACCACCTTTTTGGGATGAAGGGCAGCTGGAGTGCTGTTTCGCGACTTCGGCAAAGTCGGTACCGGCCTCAATCCCGGCTTTTAATGCCGCACACTGTTCACGATCTGCAACCAGAATATGTCTGGCTGCTGCGGTTTTCTTTTTCCGTCCGAACATGGCTACACCTTCCCGTTGAATGATTGAAGACTCTGGTTAGTCCGTCTGTTTTTCAAGCAGCTGTTTGATCACAAAACCTGCCAGCATGAATCCGAACAGGTTGGGCATATAGGATATCGTGCCATTGACCGCCCTTGGCAGGGCATCTGGATCATCGCAGACGGCCTCCTGGGGCAGCGGTTTGATCGGGAGTTCACCGGAGAAGGCAACCGGATAATCCAGAGAAGCGCCTGCACGACGCAGTTTACGACGCAGATTGGTGGCCAGACCACAATTATAGGTTTTCTCCAGTGTGGTGATTTCAGCTTTCGTCACATCCAGCCGGCCCCCGGCTCCAAGACTGGAGGCCACAGGGATAGCCATACGCTGGCAGGCAGCAACCAGCTCCGCCTTGCAGGCTACGGAGTCGATACAATCAAGCACATAATCGAAGTTGCCAGCTGCAAGGAAGGATTCAATATTATCCTGGTTCAGGAAATCGACATGGGCATGCAGCTGCATCTCCGGATTGATATCGAGCAGCCTCGCACCCATGGCAGAGGCCTTCTCCTGGCCTATCGTGCTATGAGTACAGACCAGCTGGCGATTCATATTCGAGAGCCCCACGCTGTCGTGGTCAACGATACTCATCTCCCCTATACCTGCTCGAGCAACCGCTTCAGCGGCTGCACCACCCACGCCGCCAAGCCCTACAACCAGCACATGCAGGCCTGCAAGATAGTCGAGGCCATGCTGACCTACCAAAATGGCTGTACGTTCATGTGCTGGATTCATAGCTTGAATAGCTCCTCTGCATTGGCATTGCATATGCGAACACAGTGGTCCGTGTCGATTTCACGAAGTTTAGCGAGCTGTGCAGCTATTTCGACCAGAAATGCCGGTTCATTGTGTTTGCCGTGCCGGGCAAAGGGTGGCTGATCCGGTGCGTCGGTTTCGAGCAGTATATAATCAAGCGGGAGTTGCCGGGCCAGTTCATGCAGTCTGCTTGCCTGTGGTCGGGTGATGCTACCACCAAGGCCGATATAAAAACCCAGATCGATCAGTTGACGGGCCTGCTGCAGACTGCCCGAGTAGCTGTGTATCACGCCGCACAATCCCGGTTGTTTTTTGATTTCCCCTATCAGTTTTTCGGTTGCCTTATAGGCATGCAGTATGACCGGAAGATTGAAGTCAGTTGCAAGCTGTAGCTGGGGGCGCAACCAGCGGAGCTGGGATTCTGCATCGGTTTTACACAAGCCGAAATCCAGTCCACATTCGCCAACCGCGACGGCGGTCGGGAGATAACCGGATAGCAGCTCGAAATCTTTATCGCGGTGCTGCTCACAGAACCATGGATGCAGTCCGTAGGCCGGGTAAATTGTCTCATACTGATGACTCAGGGCCTGCACCCTGACACAGCTTTCGGCATGGATGGCCGGTACGATATAGCGGTCTACGCCAGCTCTGGCGGCCCGATCCAGCATCCCTGCCCGATCCCTGTCAAAACGTGCGTCATCGAGATGGCAATGGCTGTCGATCAACTGCATGCTATGATAATGGCTGCAGTTAGTAGCAGTCAGAGCTAGCCATCTTTCTGTCTGGCAATATCGGCTTGTATCTCCTTCATATCCACTGATTTTGCCTGACTGATCACGTTGGCCAGATCTGTCTTGCTCAGTACCCCGGCTTCGGAGAAGAGGATCACACTGTCGCGTATGATCATCAGTGTGGGGATAGAGCGGATATTAAAGTGAGCCCCGAGTTCCTGCTCGATTTCTGTGTTGACCTTGCCGAACAGCACATCGGGAAAGGCTTCGGAGCTTGCTTCATAGGTAGGGGCAAAGCTTTTGCATGGGCCGCACCACGGTGCCCAGAAATCGATAACTGCCATGGTGCTGGCAGCAACCTCAGCTTCGAAATTATTTTTGTTCAGTTCAGTCGTGGCCATGATTTCCTCCGCCTTGCCTGATCTGGCAGGACTCTCTCTATACTAACATATCAATCGTATGTCCGGGGCTGAAGCACAGGGGTTCCTGCCTCCGCTGTTTACTGTTGGACGGGATTGTTCTGAAAACGGTTGGATTGATCCAGATCAGGATAGAGCTGCTGTTGCTTTTCCTTTAGCTCTGTCAGGGCACTGCCCGGCACACCGATCAATCCGGAAATCCGGTTGATATACTGCTCTTCAAGAAAATTGATATCGCCATCGGCCATCGCAACACGCCAGAGTTTTGCAAGAATTGCGGCACGTTCATCAACATTATAATGATCCACAACCTGTGAGACGACCTTGTCGATACGAAGGTCTGTACGATCACTCTCTTGTGCTTGCTCAATCAGGGAGGAGGCCTCTTCAGCCGAGAGACTAAATTGCTCTGCCAGCTGATTCACGATTTCACGATGTTCATCATCGTCAATCTTTCCATCCATTGTCATCATGCCAACCATCAGCTTGGTAATAGCCAGAGTAAGGTCCGGTTTCTGATGACACCCCTCTTCTCTGCGCCACCATCCCTGTAATGTTTTGAGCATATAAACCTCCTGCATTTGCTGGCGCCATATAAGCCAGCCTTTGATGATTGCTTTTGTGTCAGGGCCTGTGCCCGGATAGGCGACTAAAAGCCCTCCAAGCGACAAGCAGATAAGATGCCAAGGTTGATCCACTTCGTTGAGTATATCAATGAAAGGGCTGATTCAGGCTTTACGAGAGAGGGATCAGAGGCCAGCTGCTTCAGTTGCACAGCAACCGATGTCAAATCTGCCGGACTCAAGCTGTAGAGATGCCAGAATTGCGTCGCTACGCAACAGCAATTGGCATGAAGGGGCTGGGGAAGATGATGGTTGCAATTCCTGTGCTGATTCAGGCAAGCTAGGTGCATGTTACTACATGCAAGCGATTTTTCCGACGTGGCCCTTGCTTCGATGCAGGATACTCATCTTGAAGAGATAGCGATGATCAATGCTATCCTTGATATGCTGGAATCCGTTGATAAGGGTGGTGTTCATCAAGCGATGCTCACCGCACCCCTGAATGAACTGCTGGAGCATACCCGAGAGCATTTTGCCGACGAAGAGCGTCTGATGCAGGCGCATCACTTCCCTGCTTATGGCATGCATAAAGGGGCGCATGAGCTGTTTCTGGCGGATTTGGAACAGGTGGTCGCCGACTGGAAATCCGGCCAGCGACTTGCCCCGCTGGTCCGATTTATGCATCAGGAGCTTCCAGCCTGGATGAAACAGCATATCGGCACCATGGATGCTGCGACGGCCCGATTCATTGCCATGCAGCCCTGAATGGGACGCTTGCTTCAGGCATTGCTGTGCCTGCTCTTGCTCAGCGGATGTGGCCCGCATGTTTTCCCACCCTCTTCGAATGTTGTAACGCCTGCTATTCAGGAGGGGTTCTTTATCTCATCTGATGGTACACGATTACCGCTTCGCAGTTGGCCAGCGCAAGAGAGGGGTAAGGCTGTGATTATTGCACTACATGGCTTTAATGACTATTCCCGGTTTATCACTGATGCTGCCATCTATTTTTCCCGGCATCACATTGCGGTGTACGCTTATGACCAGCGGGGCTTTGGAGCTTCGCCCCACACCGGACTTTGGCCGGGCAGCGATAGCTTTGCAGATGATCTGCAGACCTTTATTCATGTGGTTCAGGCAAGGCATCCGCAGATCCCGGTCTACCTGCTTGGCGAGAGCATGGGCGCAGCTGTCGTACTGGATACTCTGGCGAAGCATGCTCCGGCGGTCGAGGGTGTGATTCTTTCAGCCCCTGCAGTATGGGGCTGGAGTGTGATGCCATGGTGGCAGAGTCTGGGGCTACGGCTTGCCGCATTTACCATGCCCTGGGCGAGCTTTACCGGTGAATCGTTGGGTATCGTCGCATCAGATAACCGCGCCATGCTGATTGCACTCGGCCGTGATCCTCTGGTAATCAAGAAAACTCGGGTGGATACCATTTATGGTCTGGTCAGCCTGATGGAAACGGGATACAAGGCGGTCGGAAAGGCAGAGATCCCTGCCCTGATTCTCTATGGAGAACAGGATCAGGTGATTCCGAAGGCCCCTGTGCTGGCAACCTTTGGCCCGCTGGTAGAGAACAATGAAAAACAGCGTTTACAGTTGTATAAAAACGGCTATCACATGCTACTGCGTGACCTGCAGGCGAAAGTGGTCTGGTCTGATATAGTCGGCTGGATGGGCAACCATGATGCTTCTCTGCCATCTGAAAGGGAGGGTTTGTCCACTGTCTATGCTCACCCTGCGCGCTGAACTGTTGTTGGATGGCGAAGGGTGGTGAACTAAAGGCTATTTATCCCTTCATCAATGAATCAATCAGATCCCTGTCCTCTACATTCTCATAGTTAAAGCGAATCCCGATACCACGTTCGGTATGTCGTACAACGGTGCCTGTGATATTGACCGGCAGGAATGATGAGGGGGAGGAGAGGAATACCCCGACCTGTTCACCCACTTCAAGTGTTTCCGGGCCTTCGATAAAGATACCCGAAGTGCTCAGGTCTATCGCTTTGCCGGCATGTTTGCCCTTTTCCGAAGAGAAACGGATAGGCTCCCCATATTGCTGACGCGGATATTTCCGACCGCATATGCTCCATGAGGCAATCAGGGAAAGCAGTTCATTACCCTGTTTGCCGGGCAACCTGTTGGCGATTTCGCTTAAAGCTTCGATGTCCCGGGATGATATCGATTCCATATGGATCATATTATCAGCAGTCGGAATGATACTCCACTGTCGTACATCTTATTTGCACGATCCGACAGGTTTTCACTGCCCAGGCCTGTGGAATCGCTATAAACAGCATAGAGACGGCGTAGATTCGTATGGGTCTCATCGTGCCTGCTTATGGTCTTTGCAGGAGCGGTCGGGTCTGCCGGACGGGCGTCTTTCGCTCACTGACCGTGAATGCTACACAGCGGCTGCTTGCGGACTTCCCGACATAGCGAGCTGAGACACAATAGGAGCCTGCCTTGATTTGACTGAAGTGGCCATGAGATGAGCGCTGTATCATCTTTTTCCCTCGCGCTGTTTTAAGCAGAAAAACCACCCTCTGTTTGCGATCAAAACGAGCTCTGGCAGTAAAGCTGGCAGGAGCTGTGAATCGCTGGCCACTGGCAGGGAAGGTGATGGCAGGTACTTTTTTCGGGGCCACACGTTCAGGATGCGGACGCACAACACGCTGTGGCACGGCGGTCACCGGTGTCTGTGCGACTCTCCGGGCGGCAGGTGTGCTGCCTGCCTGTGGTATCAGAGCGCCGGCTTTTGCCTTCATTTTCAATGAATCACCCACACGCGATGGTACGCGCCTGGTTTGCAGCTTCTGTCCCATCAACGACTGGGCATTGGGATGGATGCCGGAGTTGAACATCTCAGCCGTGGGTGGTGGCGCAGGCAGGGCTGTGGAGTTATCGAGTACCAGTTGATCGCTGGTATTGTACATTTTGTTGCCCATACCCAGCACCCGGATATTGTTGGAATCCTCGGCATAGATACCGAATTCATAGTTATCGAGTATGCAGTTTTTCACGGTCACATGATCCGAGCGTTTGATATAGATGCCGATGCCATCACCTGTTCCGGTCAGGCGTGCAAAGTCGCAATCGACTACAACATTCGGCGCCTTGATAATGATGACACCCAGATCACCGTAATCATCGGCATCGTAGTTTTTCGTACAGATCTGGGTATCGCCGGTGATCTCGATATTGGTATTCTGATTGTTCGGATTCAGGCTCACACAGGCCGTGCAGTTATTATTGCAGCCGTCGTCATCTAGCGTGTTACCATCATCGCACTGCTCATGTGCTGACTGGGTTCTGCCATCACCGCAGTAGTGGCAGGCGGAGAAATCATAACGACAGCTATCTTTACAGCTCAGGTCACCACCCCAGTAATGTTCACCACCTCTTTTAAAATCGGAACAGATGGCATTCTGGAGATAGTCACGGTCACACTGCTCGCCGGAATCGACAACGCTATCGCCGCACCAGGCCCGGCGGCAGCTCTGCGTACGACAACCATCGGGTTCGATATCAGAATTATTTGCACCCTCATCACACTGCTCGCCCGTATCAATGACGCCATCTCCGCATACGGCATAGGTGGCAATCACACCGCCGTGACCGTTACACTTGGATGCAGTGTAAAACATTTTCCCATCCAGGCATTTATACTGTGCGGCATCTGCCGCTTGTGCTGCCAGCAGAAGGGCGGCAAGTGAAATCAGCAGCAGATGTTTGAGTCCGGGTGATGTCATGGCGATCCCCTCTGCACAAGCGAGTATCAGTATTGTAGACCAGTAAATCCTGTTTTGCCCTGTTGTTCATGGTGAAAATGACAGTTTTGTCCTCCATTCGGGGGACAGACGTTTTTTCTCTCTAGGGTTATGCTTCGTCATTGCAAGGATGCATGGAGGGGGCAGGAGCTACATCGGGGGATGGTCTATATGGATAGCTCAAGAGCAAGTATGCTGGTATCCGGCAAAGCAGGGCATGATGGATGGAGTCTGGAGCTGTTGCAGAGCCTGGAATGGAAACGCTTTGAAGCGTTGTCCGAAGCTCTGCTTAAAGAGATAGGGCTGCATACGCGTTGTTCAGATCTTGCTGCCGGTATTGATATCGAGATCTATTCCAGAATAGAGCCGGCGCGGGTGGCAGCGATTGCCCAGTGCAAGGCATGGCCAGATCCGGTGGATGAGCAACGTGTATCCGACTTCTTTGCTGTCATGACTGCCAAAGGTGTCAAAAAGGGCTATCTGATTACCAGCTCCTCTTTTACCGATAACGCAAAGGCCTATGGGAAAATCGACGGGATCACCCTGATCGGCGGCAGAAGGCTGCTGCAATTGATCGGTGCGCTTTCTCCGGAAAAGTCCGACAAACTGCTCAAGCTTGCTACACAAGGTGATTACACCACACCCTCCTGCCCCGGTTGCGGCCTGAAAATGCTTACAAGGCAAGCTCCCGATTCGGATTATCAATTCTGGGGCTGCATTCGTTATCCGCGCTGTACAGAGACACTTGAGATGAAGCAGGCTCTTTAAGTCTTCCCCCCCCATTGGGCGGCAAATATTTTGATGCCCTGTGCTATGTCCTTATTGGTGATGCCATTGCCATGATACGGGGCTGGCATTCAAAAAAACTGCATCTTTGAAAATGGATTATAGTGCTGAGTTTTCACCTGATAGATGTCTCCTCTCCGGGTGGTCTATAATGGCAATACAGGAGATGGCATATGCGACACCCTTTGCAAATCACCAATCACAACCTCTTACTCTCTACTGCGGACGAGGAGAAAATCCGTAACAGGGCGGCCAAACTGGAGCGCTTTTGTGACCGGATCATCAGTTGCCATGTAACCATCGATGCACCCCACCTGCACAGCAACAAGGGCGTACTCTATGAGGTACATATCAATATTGGCGTGCCCGGTGAAGAGATCATCGTAAAGCACGAACAGCACGAAGATCTTCATGTCGCAATCCGCGATGCCTTCGATGTGGCACAGCGGCAACTGCAGGCGCATGTGCAGCGCCGTTCCGGCGAAGCACGACTCCACTCAGCCAAGGGCTGAATCCGCAGTCGCGGGTAATTGACGATGGGTGAAATGACCCGGCACCGGATGGTGTGCGAGCAGATCGAAAGTCGCGGTGTTAGCGATGCGCGTGTGCTTGCTGCGATGCGCAGGGTTCCGCGCCACCGGTTTGTACCGCATGAAGATCGCGATGATGCCTATGGCGATTATCCGTTACCGATCGGCTACAGCCAGACCATCTCGCAACCCTATATTGTTGCCTATATGTGCGAGCTGGCGCGTCTCTCGGAGCCAGACAGGGTGCTCGAGGTGGGCACAGGATCGGGTTACAATGCCGCCGTCATCGCGCAGCTGGTTGATCACACCTACAGCGTGGAAATCGTGCCCGCGCTAGCCCTTCGCGCCAGTGAAACCGTCAAGGCGCTGGGGTATGATAATATCACTATCCGCAGCGGAGACGGTTATTCGGGCTGGAAGGAAGCGGCACCGTTTGATGCCATTATCGTCACTGCGGCAACCGAGTCCATTCCGCCGCCGCTCATCGACCAGCTTGCCGAAGGCGGCCGCCTGGTGATTCCGCTGGGTGACACCTTCATGATTCAGCAGCTGGTGCTGGTAGAGAAGCGACAGGGTCAGATTGAAGCAACTGCGAAATTGGCTGTGCGATTTGTCCCGCTCACCGGCGCGCACGGGCAGCATTCTCAGTAGCCCTTGTTCTGTTCGCGATTCGCGAATAGAACATCCGTATGATTTTGAAACCTCAGGATATTGTCGTTGTACTTAAGCTTGTTGCTATCGGCCAACGGCCATGGAGTTATGTGCAGCTGGCCAATGAGCTGTTTATGAGCGCATCTGAAATCAATGCCGGAGTTAAGCGGGCTATAAGGGCAAGGCTGCTCGTGAAGCTTGGTGAAGACGTTCAGCCGCAACCCAATCGCAAGGCGATTGAAGAATTTCTTGTTCACGGTGTAAAATATGCTTTCCCTCCGGATCACGGGGCCATTGTGCGAGGTATGAAAACTTCATATGCCGCTGACTTCTTTGCCAAAGAGCTGATATATGATCAGCAGAACCCTCCGGTATGGCCTTATGTCGAAGGCAAGGAGCGCGGGCCATCGCTTTCTCCGCTCTACAGGTCTGTACCGCAGGCAGCCGGGCAGGATAGCGTGTTATACGAATTGCTCGTACTTGTTGATGTTATTCGTGATGGCAGGGCCAGGGAGCGGAAGATAGCTGAAAAGAAACTCTGTGAGCGATTAAGCTCATGAGTTATAACCGGGATGTGAACCTTGCCATGTTATCCGTGGTCGCAAACAGCCTGGGTAAATGAAAAGAGCAGGTTGTCTTCCTCGGTGGTTGCACCACAGGTCTGTTTATTACTGATGCCTCATCCGCTGATGTCCGGGCCACTCTGGATGTTGATCTGATTGTGGAGGTGGGCTTCAGCCATGATTTTCATGACATCGAATCAAAGATGCGAAAGCTCGGGTTCAAGCCGGATACTGTAAGTGGAATTCGTTGTCGATGGGTCGTTGTAGCTTTGATGCCAACCGATGAGGCTATTCTCGGTTTTTCCAATCGCTGGTATTCAGATGCAATTGTTCACGCTGTTGATGAAATACTGCCCGATGGTCAACGCATCCGTTGTGTTACAGCCCCGTACTTTATAGTGAAGGTGCCTGGCTTGACATTTGGGTGTTTGAATTTGGGGGCTGGAAATAGACCTTCGCATTTGCTCTTTTGTCTGGTTAAATGAGTAAGCTGGCTATTTAATGGGAGTGAGTTGATGCAAATGGCTGAGAAGTTATGACAAACATATTGCCTCCGGGGCTGTACGATTTACTTCAGACGCCTGCTTTAAAAAAGAGGGTGGAAGCATCTGGAGCGGTCGACGCAGCGGTTTGGGCGAATGTCGATCCGGTAGAGTTGCCGAATAAAATAACGGCGCACTTGGCTAAAGAGCTCACTTCATACCTGGCTGAAACAGTCTTTGACAAAAAAGATTCCGAGCTTTGGCAAGCTGCACTGGAGCAGGCAATAGGCTCGCCTGAGTTTCTGCAAAGTTTTTTGCCCAATATCTTGCCTGAGGATCACAAGGCTTTACTGCAAATCAAACCTGAGGGCATGTCTGCTGAGATAACGAATAGACCGGATACGCCGTTGGCGGTATCAGCACTGCTGACTGGTTCTTCGCGCAGTCCTGCGCTTCGGACTCAAATTCAAAAAGAGTTAGAAAGCTGCGACCGGGCAGATTGGCTTGTTTCTTTTATTAAGTTTTCGGGGCTTGTTCCACTGCTCGATGTGTTGCGTCGATTTACGCAAACACAGGCTAGTGATGGTGGCCCAAGATTACGCATTGCAACCACCTCTTATATGGGGGCAACGGATATCAAGGCGATCGAGGAGCTGCTTAAACTACCGAATACAGAGATTCGAGTCTCTTACGATACCAAGTGAACGCGACTGCATGCGAAAGCGTATCTGTTTCATCGCTTGTCCGGATTTAGCTCGGCTTACATTGGCTCAGCCAATGTTTCAAAGGCGGCACTGGATGAAGGGCTCGAATGGACGGTGAAAGTGAGTCAGTATGAGGCTGAGCATCTGTGGCAGCATGCCATCGCAACCTTCGAGTCTCATTGGGAAGATGATACAGAATTTACGCAGTGCAAAGTCGTAAATCTGCCAGAACTCCGTCTAGCTTTGGCCAAAGAACGTGATCCTGGGATGGTAATTGACGGGACTTTTTTTGATTTGCGTCCTTATGAATATCAAAAGGCGATTTTGGAGGATATTGCGGCGGAGCGAGCTGCAGGTAAGCAAAATCATTTGGTGATTGCGGCAACTGGTACGGGCAAGACGATGGTTGCTGCGTTTGATTATAAGGCCTTCTGTGCGGAGCATGATGGCTGGCCTCGATTGCTCTTCCTGGCACACAGAGAGGAAATTCTGAAGCAAGCCCGCGCCAGTTTCAGACAGGTATTGCGCGATGGCAGCTTCGGTGACTTGGTTGCTGGTGGCGTTCAGCCAATCCAATTCGATCATCTGTTTTGCACTGTGCAGAGCTGGAATGCGAAAGGTTATGACCGCTTTGCGCCCGATTATTTTGACTATGTAGTTTTGGATGAGGCGCATCATGCTACTGCGGCCACATATCAAGCTATCATCTCACATATTCAACCCAATGCCTTGCTTGGTCTCACCGCAACGCCGGAGAGAAGTGATGGCGGTGATATTCGTGATGATTTTGGTGGTGCTTTTACCCATGAAATCCGTTTGCCGGAAGCCATTGAGAGGGCACTGCTTTCTCCGTTTCACTACTATGGTATTCCGGATTTGGATGGGCTCGACTTCTCTTCAATTGCTTGGACGCAAGGAGGTTATGATCGAGCTCAACTTAATGGGAAGATCGGTCAAAATGTTGCACGTGCACAATGGGTGATTAGCCAGGCGGACCGTTATGTCGCAGATTTAAAACAGGTTCGAGCACTTGGTTTTTGTATCAGTGTGCAACATGCGGAATTCATGGCGGCCTACTGCAATGAGCACGGATTTCCAGCCATGGCACTGAGTGCACAAACGCCCAGAGATGATAGGCAGCGTGCTCAACAGAGGCTTGAACGCAGAGAGATCAACTGCATCTTTACCGTTGATATCTACAATGAAGGTGTCGACATTCCGAGTGTCGATACAGTGCTGTTCTTAAGGCCAACCGAAAGCCTGACACTATTTCTGCAACAGTTGGGCAGAGGCCTACGCCTTCATGACGATAAACCGCATCTCACCGTTTTGGATTTTATCGCGCCGCAGCATCGGCAGTTTCGCTACGCCAAACGATTTCAGGCATTAAGTAGCAGGCCAGAGTTGCAAACAGACAAGCAGATTGAACATGGCATGCCATTCGTACCTACGGGCTGCATCGTGCATCTGGAGCGGCAAGCCAAAGAGTATGTGCTCGATAATATCCGTCAGTCAGCTTCAGCTCTGCGCGGTAAACGTCTACTAAATGAGTTGAGAGAGCTGCAACGCACAGCTACTGGACCGCTATCGCTTCAAGCTCTGCTGGATCACCTCTGTCTAGATACGCCTGATGAGCTGTATCAACGCGGGTTGCCGAGTGTGCTACTTGCCAGGGCAAAGCAGGAAATGCTGGATGAGGATGTCATTGAAGTTTCTGGAAGGCTAAAAGAAGGGTTCCGGCGGCTATCTCAGATGGATGATCCCTATCTCATTGCAGATGCAAAGCCGCTACTTCTTTCTGGCGCCAGCCATGATCCCCTGACTCGATCATTACTGCATTGCGTGCTTTGGGGATCGACAAGGCCTAAAAGTGGTTCGCTTGATGATGCTCACTCATTTATGGCGACAAAAGCAGGATTGAAGCACGACTTGATTGAACTACTAGAATGGTTGCTCCAGCACCGCACCCCGTTGCCGGAAAAGAGATTGCCCGATAAAACAGGGGCGCTGGTGTTGCATGCTTCTTATACGAGAGAACAGATCCTGCTTGCATTGGGCAAGGGAACTTTTGAATCCTCCCATCCTTCGCGCGAAGGTGTCTTGCATCTGGAAGAGCAGCGACTTGATCTGTTTTTTGCAGACATCAATAAGGCGGAATCGGATTTCTCACCAACGACAATGTATGAGGATTACGCCATTTCAGATCGATTGTTTCATTGGCAGAGTCAGTCATCCACAAGTGACGAAACCAAAACTGGGCGGCGTTATATTGAGCACGAACAGAGGGGCTATACGCCGATGCTGTTTATTCGTAATCGAAAGACGTTGGCTAATGGCCTGACTGCTCCATATCTATTTGCAGGGCCTCTGAATTACGTGAAGCATTCCGGTTCAAAACCAATGTCGATCCACTGGGAGCTTCTCGAACGTCTGCCTGCACGTGTGTTATCGTGGGCCAGGAGAGATGGGTGAGGTGACTATGGGTAAGTCTTCACAAACTATCGTTAACGATTCTATGCTTTCTCTGCACGAGGATGCATTTTACGAGTTCTTTCGGCCTTATCGGCATCCGCTAGCCAGTTGCGATGTTTGAGGCGGAATCGGGCTGGAAACCTATGGCGAGGATCTGGAATTGGTGAAATCACTTCCGCCTTCCACAGTCTGGACGGTTGTGGATGGCGATGGCGACCAGTGGATTCTGACCGGCATTCACACCGTGAACCGGGTATGTTACCTCGTGACCGAAGTGGCCCATGACTGGCGCGATATCGAATTCCGCATACCTCGGCGCGGTTACTCGCTGACGCCCATCGGCCTGAAGCGGCAGTTGGGTAAACTGGAACGGGAACTAGCAACATAGGTGTTGGGCTATCCAGCTAATTTCTAGTGATCGATTTAAGCAGGGTGAGAAACCCTTCAATATCTCGATTCTTGCTATCGGTCGGTTCATCTACGCATGCTTCCAATGAATAAAATTCGTGCCATTCGTGGTCAAGATCGGAGGAGATAGGTTCATCAAAATAAAGGGTAGGAATATTCAGCTTTTCTGCTTCAAAGTATTCTTGGTCAATCAACACGCTGCGCACCTGCTTTTCAAGCTCGGAGGGCGCAGTAGCCTGCTGGTTTTTGAAGATCACCTCGCCCCACTGCTTGTAGTTCCCAGCATCTCGATACAAATATTGCATGCGTATATTCAATTGCAGCTCCTCTTCACGGTTTATCGTACCAGCAGAGACACCCTTTGCCAGGTCCAGGTTTCAATACCCGGGCCTGATCTGGAGTTGATGAAAACGCTGCCTACTTCTCACCTCTGGACTGTTGTGGACGGAGATGATGGCGATCAGTGGATTCTTACCGGAATCCATACGGTGAATCGGGTTTGTTATCTGGTTACGGAAGTAGCGCACGACTGGAAGGAGCTAGAGTTCCGCATTCCTGTTCGGGGTTATCCGTTGACCGAATTGGGATTGCTTCGTCAGAGAAACAAACTCGACAGGTTCATGGCTGCTTCTTAATCTGTTGGCGCTTTTCCGGTTGCTTTTTTTACCACTTTTGCCAATATGGCATATATGACAAAAATGACACGAAGGAAAATCGAGTTGCTGGCAGAGATTGAAAAATCCCCGCCGCTGTCGATCTATCAGCTGGCGAATCAATGCGGGCGCAATTACCGGCGTGTCTTTGATCATGTGAAAGAACTTGCAGCAGCAGGGCTGGTGAATATTCGCCCCGACATACGCAACGGGCGTCAGGTCTCCATTGTCGAAAGCATCTATCAGCAGCGACTGCAACGGCTCGATGATATGTTCACATTCAAGGTGGAGATTGATGCAGCTCAGTGAGGCTGCTGCAAGGCTGTTGGCCCTGTTCGATCCTGAGGGTGTGCTGATCGGCGGCATCTGCGGTGCTGTTTATGGTGTGGAGCGCTTTACCAGAGATGTCGATATCGCCGCAGACCTCGATCCCGATGTGATCGTGCAGCGATTGCAGGATGCCGGTATCGCTTCGGATGTGCGGCGAAGCAGTGAACCGGGCGATTTGAGCTGGGTTGTTCACGGGCAATATGAAAGCATCGACTTTCAAGTATTGCCCGCTTCGGAAACCGGGATTTCACCCGGACAGTTTGAGATCAGGGCTGGCCTTCGCGTGGCTGAGATCAGGACTTTTATTACCAGCAAATGCATTGCCGCCGGGCAACAGGACATGCACGATATTGCTGCGATTTGTCTGATGAAGCCCGAGCTTGAACTCTTTAGCCGTGATTGCGCCGCTGCTCATGGCTGTCTGACAAAACTGGAGTCATGGCTGGGTGACCGTCGCCTGCAACAACGATATCTGGCGTAAATTGAACAACGCCCCGGATCGGAACTGGCTGCTGCTCTCCTGACATGGGAACAGATCAAGACGTTTCGGTGCCGTTTCGGTGCCTGGTCTTGAATGTTGAATTGAAAGGCGCGGTAGCGGTGAAAAGATAGCTATCTCAGGGTGGCGGGCGTACCGTGTTGGTGGTTGGCCAGTTGGAAGATACGGCCTGCGCCCCACACTCCCCTTCTTCAGTAGCCTGACTGACAGGCATTTCATAACGAATTATCAGCAGATCACAGGTTGAAACCAACCGTGAAATCCTGCCGATGGCCACTGGCCATCAGGAGTTCCACCATGGGCAAAGAACAGAAAAGCAGTAGAGAAGGCAAAAAGAAAGCCGCGCTGACACCGAAAGAGAAAAAGGCTGCCAAGCGCACTCGCAAAGAGAATAAACCCGCTAACGTACTGGTATCTAACTAAATCGCTGCAAAAAGGGTGACCCTGCTATCAGCGGCTCGATGAGTTATAGAATCGGAGTGGGTGTGAATAACACTGATGCTTGAGTCGGAGGGGCGGTTGAGTATGATTCGCCGCCGCATCACTGGCCGGCATAGCTCAGTTGGTAGAGCACTTCACTTGTAATGAAGATGTCACGGGTTCGACTCCTGTTGCCGGCTCCAGATTGAACAAGATCAAGATGCGAAAAAGGGAGCCGAAAGGCTCCCTTTTTGTTTGTCTGAAGAAGGACTCCGTTATTTGCACGGGCCCAGCCGTTTGCCGGTAGTATGACTGACCATATTCATGCCCTGTGAGGTCATCTGCATCTCACCTTTCATGCTGTCAGCGGTGTAGGTGTTGCTGCCATTCATTTCAGAAACCATGCCGTTGCTGCTGCAGCGCATGCTCCAGGTCACGGTATTGCCGGACACTGTCTGTTCCAGCATTTCACAGCCCTTGTTTTGCTGATTATGTTGAGCAGGCACCATCATATCGTTGGTGAGGCACTGTTTGTAGGTCGTGGCTGGTATGGCAGGCATGCCAGCGGGCATACCGCTCATCTCCATTTGCGTGGTCATCTCCCATTCGCCCTCCTCAAGAACCTGATCGGATGAACAGGCGGTGGTAGAGAACAGGATAAGAAGTGCGGGGAGATATCTATGGTAGTTCTTCACGTATGCCTCCGGTAAAAGATGATGCGTGTTTTTACTATAGCATAAAAAAAGGGAGCCAATCGGCTCCCTTTTTGATTCTGGTTGAGTCATAAACTCTGGCTGTTACTTCTCTTCCATCCAGCCATTCAGGGCTTCAACGATGGCCTTGGCCTGCTTGGCGTTGGTAATATTGAATTTTGAGCGTGGTGTGTATTCACCATTACGTTTCTGGAAGCGACGGATGGTATATTTATCTTCTCCGTACTCTTCGGTTGCTGCATCCCAGTTGGCATAACGAAACAGAATGGTAGTCCATGCACCCTTACTGAGGATCACTTTATCCAGCTGTTTGGTGGTCAGAACGCCGCCCTCTTCGTAATCGATAGTTAAATCATCAGGTGTCATAAGATCCTCTTGGCTTGATATCATGAAGTCATAAAAAAAGGGGAACCTATCGGCTCCCCTCGTTTTTGCACTGGCAAATTCAGATCAGCCGCATTTGGAGTCGCCGCACTCCAGGCAACAGTTGCAGTTATCCAGCCGCACTACGGCCATAGCACCGCATTTGTCGCACTGGTTGCCCTTGGCAATAGCATCTGCACCAAGCTTCTCTTCGGCTTCGTGGCGTTTAACCTGCAGTTCCGCATTGTTCAGTTGCCCTTCCATCATGCCGATGGAGATCAGATGTTGCTGAATCACTTCACCGATTTCAGCAACAATGGATGGCATGTATTTGCCACCGCGTTTGTAGTAGCCGCCACGTGGGTCGAATACCGCTTTCAGCTCTTCCACGAGGAAGGTGATATCGCCACCTTTACGGAAGATCGCGGAGGTGATGCGGGTGAGCGCAACAATCCACATGAAGTGTTCCATATTCTTGGAGTTGATGAAGACCTCGAATGGGCGACGATGTTCATCCGCTGTGCCTGCATTGACGATCACATCATTGATGGTGATATACATGGCATGATCGGAGTGCGGTGTTTTGATCTTGTAGGTGCTGCCTTCAAGGATGTCGTCACGCTCAAGCAGTGGTGCAATCTGGTGAACCGTTGCCGTCTCTTCCTGGTTTGCATCATCTCCAGGTTTCTTGACTTCGTAACCGGTGATCTTGCTTTCGATTTTAATGCTCATTGTTACCTCCACGCATGGCCAGAATCTCTTTTATCTTGCCTTGCCCAAAATGTTGCAGCGCTTTTTCATGGTTATTCATGTCCGGACGCTGCGGCCGGTGATTGTGGGTGCTCTCACCTTCACTTGATGCGACGGGAGAGCTAGCTAATACCCACAGGTTAATCGGCGGGAAGGTTAGTTCCGGCCATTCCATACTTTTCGCGCTTGCGGCACATGATGTGTCGCCAAAATTGATGATATTTGTCATCGGTTTTGTGAGGCAGGGCAAAATCGCGCTTTTGCTCTGCCGTTTAAGGGTAAGGCCATGGATGCCCGCATCCCGTATCTACTCAAAACTTCCCGTAATAACCTTCTTTCAATGCATCGAAGAGGTTTGCGGCGGTATGCATTTCACCATCGTATTCGACCTCTTCATTGCCTTTGACTTCAACGGTGGTGCCGTCATCCAGTGTGAATTTGTAAACGGTGTTTTCCAGGTCTTCCTCTTTGACCAGTACGCCCTGGAAGGCTTCCGGATTAAAGCGGAAAGTGGTACAGCCTTTGAGCCCCTGCTCATAAGCATAGAGATAGATATCCTTGAAATCCTCATAGGGGAAGTCGGTAGGTACGTTGGCAGTCTTGGATATGGATGAATCCACCCAGCGCTGTGCTGCTGCCTGAATATCAACATGCTGTTTCGGTGTGACCTCATCGGCTGAGATAAAGTAGTCAGGCAGTTTGCTCTCTTCATCCTGAGAGAACGGCATGGCATCAGCATTGATCAGCTCGCGGTAAGCCAGTAGCTCATAGGAGAATACATCGACCTTCTCTTTCGACTTTTTGCCCTCGCGGATGATGTTGCGTGCATAGTGATGGGCAAAGCTTGGTTCAATACCGTTGGAAGCATTGTTGGCCAGTGACAGGGAGATCGTACCTGTTGGTGCGATGGATGAGTGATGGGTGAAACGGCACCCTTTTTCAATCATCGCAGCAATCATGGCCTTGTCTGCTTCGGAACCGGTTGCGAGGAACTTCTGCATGTATCTGGAATATTTCGCCCAGAGTACCTTGCCTGCCAGCTTGTCACCGATCTTGATGCCGTCATCGGCCATTTCAGGACGTTTGGCCATCATTTCAGCGGTCACTTCATAGGCTTTTTCCAGTGCCGGAGCAATCCCCTTCTCATCGGCAAGCTCAAGGCCGGTCTGGAAGCCGGTGCGTGCCATTTCGTAAGCGATCTTGTCGGTGAATTCCAGTGAATCGGCAGTGCCATAAGGGGTGCGCAACATGGTCAGGGTAGAACCAAGGCCCAGAAATCCCATGCCATGACGGCGCTTGGAGAGTATCTCTTCACGCTGTTTCTCCAGTGGCAGCCCGTTAATATCTACCACGTTATCAAGCATGCGGGTGAAGACAGCAACCACTTCCCGGTAGGTGTCCCAATCAAAATAGGCTTCCTCGGTGAATGCATTGCGCACAAACTTGGTCAGATTCACACTGCCCAGCAGACAGGCACCGTATGGCGGCAATGGCTGCTCACCGCAAGGGTTGGTGGCACGCACATCTTCACAGAACCAGTTATTGTTCAGATCATTAACTTCATCAATCAGGATGAAGCCGGGCTCAGCGTAATCATAGGTTGAAGCCATGATGACATCCCACAGGCGCTGGGCTTTAAGGGTTTTGTATACCTTGCAGGCGACATGGCCGCGATCATCGTGGGTGGCATCCTTGGGCGGGTTCGCCACGGTTTTGAATATAATACGGGTTTCCGGGTCGTCGATTTCGGTGCGGGTGGCAGGAAAGACCAGATCCCAGTCACCATCGCTTTTGACCGCTTCCATGAAATCGCGGGTGATCAGGCAGGAGAGGTTGAACTGACGCAGGCGTCCGTCTTCACGCTTGGCGCGGATGAACTCGATCACATCGGGGTGGGAGATGTCGAAGGTGCCCATCTGTGCGCCGCGACGGCCACCGGCAGAGGAGACGGTGAAGCACATCTTGTCGTAGATATCCATGAAGGAGAGCGGGCCTGAGGTGTAAGCACCGGCGCCACTGACATAAGCCCCCTTCGGACGCAGGGTGGAGAATTCATAACCGATACCGCAACCGGCTTTCAGGGTGAGTCCAGCTTCGTGAACCATGGAAAGGATACCATCCATGGAGTCGGGAATAGTGCCGGAAACCGTGCAGTTGATCGTGGATGTGGCCGGTTTGTGTGCTTCAGCACCGGCATTGGACATGATGCGCCCTGCCGGTATCGCACCATTGGCCAGTGCCCAGGTGAATCTGGTAAACCACTCATCACGCTTCTCTTCATCTTCAACCGAGGAGAGTGCTCTGGCAACACGTTCATAGGTTGCAGCGATGTCGGCATCAACATCATGGTTGAATTTGTCTTTCAGACGGTACTTCTTGTCCCAGATATCAAGCGATGCCGGCTGAAAACCGATTTCGGCACCCTTCTCTTCTCTGTCCTGTTGTACTGATGCAACGCTTAAAGCATTTGATTTGATGCTCATGCGGCCTCCCAATGATTCCCTTGTGGCAGCGGAATAGAAAATATCGACGGCTGAGTTTAGGTACTATATCTAGGGTGTCAAGGAAACCGGACCCACTATGTGTGGTATTTGCACATGCACATTTTATCCACTGTTTATCCACAGCTTATGCACCGGCTGGCTGGGCTGGGGCAAATTCTTTAGTGCCGGGTTTGGAGTGTGACGGTTAGCCTGATACGATGCGCATCACCATGAATGATATGAAGCCCGACATCGATATAGATACAGCATCCTCTGCACGGAGCAGCGCGACCCATTTCGGTTTTGAGACCGTGACGAGCTCCGAGAAAGTGAATCGTGTGATGGGAGTATTCTCATCGGTGGCCAGCCAGTACGATATTATGAATGATGTCATGAGTGGCGGCATGCACAGGTTGTGGAAGCGCAAGATGATTGCCACGGCAGCGATTGGTGCCGGTTCACGCGTTTTGGATGTGGCCGCAGGTTCCGGTGATATTGCTATAGGTCTTGCGAAAAAGATGGGAGCGAGTGGTCGCGTGGTACTGACAGACCTGAATGGGCCTATGCTGGCAGAAGGCGCGCGCAGGGTGATTGACGAAGGTCTGCTGCCGGGCCGGGCTGATTGTATTCAGTCCGATGGAACCCGACTCGCTTTTGCCGACAACTCCTTTGATTGTGTCACAATTGCATTCGGTATCCGTAATTTCCTTGATATTGAAGCAGGCTTGTCCGAGTTCTACCGCATATTGAAGCCGGGGGGGCAGTTTATGTGTCTGGAGTTTTCACGTCCTGCCCTGCCGGGGCTGGATGTCATCTATGACGCCTATTCATTCAACGTGATTCCCTTTATGGGTGAAAAGATCACCGGTGATCGTGACTCCTACCAGTACCTGGTCGAATCGATTCGCCGTTTTCCCGACCAGGATCGTTTTGCCAGGATGATTGAGGGAGCAGGCTTTGATCTGGTGCGATATGACAACCTGACAGGCGGCGTTGTTGCCCTGCATAGGGGATACAAGATATGAACGAAGTAACATTTTTGCACATGGAGGTGCGGCGGGTAAGCGGATGCGCAGCCGTGAGTGAATTGAAAACCACGCTTTTCAATTCACGTTTGAGCTCGAGGCATGGATGCCGCAGAGCGATGCAAACAATGAATGAGGCTTCAGCCTCATGAGTGTCATGTTTTTGCCTTTGAGGTTGATTCCGGTGCCTGTTCAGTGCGTGGTGATGACGACAGTGCTGGGGTTGGTGTTTGCACGGGATGAATCACTCAAGCCGTATCTGGCCGAACTTGAAGGGCGTGTGTTCCGTATCCACGTGCGCGATACCGATGCGATCATGTTTCTTGGCTTTCAGCGTGGCAAAGCCTGGGTGCATTCCAGTTATCAGGGGGATGTGGATGTGCGTCTGAATGCGACGACTGCAGGATTTGCCCGTATGTGCTTCGGCCATGAAGATCCGGATGATCTGGTCTTCCAGCAGGTGCTTAGACTTTCCGGGGATTCCGATGCCATGTTGCGTTTCAAGCGTCTGTTTGCTGCTGCGGATCTCGATTGGGAGCGGGAATTGCGCTCTTCATTCGGTGACTTCTTCGGCACACGCGTGGCAAGAGCAGCGCATGCACTGGTGGCTACCGAGAAAAAGCTGGCAGAAGGTTCGAAACAGCTGTTGAGTGACAGTCTGCGCGATATGGATGTGCCGGATGCGACTCGCCTGCAGGAGTGGCAGGCAGGTGTCGAGCATCTTTCGCACCAGATATCCCGCAGCAAGGGGCGTCTGACCAGGCTGGAGCACAAGCTTGAACATCTGACTGAGGTAAACGAGAAATAATGGCTCCGGAATCAGCATGAGGCTGCCAGCCAATATCCGCCGCAATCTACGTTTGATGCGTATCGGCCATATCCTGGCCACGCATGGCATGGCAGCACTGGCCGTGCGTATGCGGCTGTTTTATCCTTATGTCTGGCTCGTGCAGCTGTTTCGCGGTGATGAGCTACCCAAGGATCTCGGTACCCAGCTTCGACTGGTGCTGGAACAGTTGGGCCCCACCTTTATCAAGTTCGGTCAGATGCTCTCAACCCGTGTGGATCTGCTGCCGATGGCCGTGGCGCTGGAGCTGAAGAAGCTGCAGGACGATGTGCCACCGGAGTCCTTTGACAAGGTGCGCAGGGTGATTGAGTCCAGCTTTAAAAAGCCGTTGACCGGGGAGGATGGCGTGTTTGCCTCATTTGATGAGCAGCCGATAGCAGCGGCTTCCATCGCCCAGGTACACTTTGCCGAGCTCAAGGATGGTCGCCACGTGGCAGTGAAGGTGCGTCGCGATCATATCAGCCGTACAATCGAGTCCGATCTTGCCATTTTGAAGTTGCTGGCTGCTCTTTTTCACCGCTATTTCCCTGAATACCACCGTCTGAAAGCACCTGCCGTGATTGAGGAGTTCGCCACAACCATACGTGGCGAATTGAATCTGCGAGCTGAGGCTGCGCACTGCTCCCGTTTTGCCGAGAACTTTGCCGATGTAGAAGGTGTGCGTGTACCGGAAATACTCTGGGAGTACACACATACCGAAGTGCTGACCAGTGAGCGCATATCCGGCACCAAGATTGATAATAGAGCTCAACTTGTGGCCGAAGGACATGATTGCCTGAGGCTATGCGAGAGGGCTGCGACACTGTTTTTCCACATGGTGTTCGTCGATGGCTATTTTCATGCCGATATGCACCCTGGCAATATCTTCGTGGCGGAAAATGGTGATATTGTGCTGGTAGATTTCGGCATCGTGGGCCGGCTTGATATCAAATCGCGCCGCTATATTGCATCGATGTTGATGGCCTTCCTGCAGGAGGACTACAAACGAGCGGCCGAGGTGCATGTTGAAGCAGGTTATGTGCCTGCCGATACTGATATATCGGCCTTTGAGGATGCCCTGCGGGAAGTCGGCGTGCCGATCTTCAACCGCCCTCTGGGGGAGATCTCTATAGCCGAATTGTTGCTGTCTATGTTTGCCGTGACGGAACGGTTCAAGATGGAGACGCGTCCGGAGTTGTTGTTGCTGCAGAAGACTATGGTGGTGATCGAGGGTGTGGCACGGGAGCTGTCTGATCAGGTCAACATCTGGATGCTGGCGCGCCCGTTGATTACCGAATGGGTTGTTCGTCATATGGGGCCTGTCGGTAAGGCGGAGGCTTTGGCTGATGAGGTTCGCGTTCAACTGCGTCACTGGATGACATTGCCAGAGAAAATCGATGGTGTTCTCTCCCGCATTGAAGAGGGCGGTGTGAGTTTCACATCCGAGCCTTCGCGCCTGCCGCTGATGCTTGGTGTTCTGCTAAGCAGTGCTGGTGCAGCATGGCTGGCCTGGGCTGCGAGCAATGATGCGGCAACAGGCCTGATGCTGGCGGCAGGAGCCCTGACGGTGTTGGGCTTTGTGCTAACGCTGTCGCGTTCATAGGGTGATTTGGTATCCGGTCATTTATCGGTTATAATCCGCCACCATTAATAAAAAGATATCTGTAGCTATCTCTCAAACCATACAAGGCGAGGAACTCAATGAGCCAAAATTTCGTTTTCACATCTGAATCTGTGTCCGAAGGACACCCGGACAAGGTTGCTGACCGCATTTCCGACAGCATTCTCGATGCTATTCTGGAGCAGGATCCGACAGCGCGCGTTGCCTGTGAAACGATGGTGAATACAGGCATGATTGTACTTTCCGGAGAGATTACCACATCGGCCGTGATTGATTATCAGCAGATAGCTCGTGATGCCGTGAAGGATATCGGTTACAACTCCTCCGAAATGGGCTTTGACTATCAAAGCTGTGCGGTACTTGTCGCAATGGACAAGCAGTCAGTCGATATCGCTGCTGGCGTAAATGAAGGCGAAGGCATAGATCTCGATCAGGGTGCGGGTGACCAGGGACTGATGTTCGGTTATGCATCCAATGAAACCGATGTGCTAATGCCTATGCCGGTTCATTTGTCTCACCAGATTGTGGCCAGGCAGGCCGAAGTGCGCAAGTCGGGCAAGCTTTCCTTCCTGCGCCCTGATGCAAAATCACAGGTTTCTATCCGTTATGAAAACAACCTGCCGATCGCTATTGAGGCGGTTGTACTATCCACGCAGCACTCTGAAGATATCTCCCATGAAGACCTCTGCGAAGCTGTCATGCAGGAGATCATCAAGCCTGTGCTGGAACCAACCGGCCTGCTACATGCAGAGACCAAATATCATATCAACCCAACCGGTCGTTTCGTGATTGGTGGCCCTGTAGGCGATTGTGGCCTGACCGGTCGCAAGATTATTGTGGATACCTATGGTGGTTTCGGCCGTCATGGAGGCGGCGCGTTCTCGGGTAAGGATCCGTCCAAGGTGGATCGCTCGGCAGCCTATGCCGGTCGTTATGTGGCCAAGAATATTGTTGCTTCAGGTCTTGCAGATCGCTGTGAAGTTCAGGTCTCTTATGCCATTGGCGTGGCACGTCCAACATCCCTGATGGTGAATACCTTCGGCACCGGCAAGATTGATGATGTCGAGATCGCAAATCTGGTGGCAGAGCATTTTGATCTGCGGCCGAAAGCGATTGTGATGGAGCTGGATCTGTTGCGTCCGATCTATGCCAAGACCGCAGCATATGGCCACTTCGGCCGTGAGCTTCCTGAGTTCAGCTGGGAAAAAACGGACAAGGCCGATGCGCTGCGGGCTGCTGCGGGCCTGTAATACCCGAGTTTAAATAGACTGAGGAGCACTGCAGCAGGTTTGTCCATTAACGGGAGGCTTGCCAGGCTCAGTCGCGAAACAGTTCAACGGTGCTCATACAATACAATAAGCCTGCAGAGGCGCGTTTAGGAGTATGAGAGAATGTCTTTTACCGATTTTAAAGTTGCAGATATGTCTGCTGAAACCATAGCATGGGGTCGTAAAGAGCTGGCTATTGCTGAAACTGAAATGCCAGGTCTGATGGTGACCCGTGAAAAATATGCGGCTTCCCAGCCGCTCAAGGGTGCGCGCATTGCAGGCTCCCTGCACATGACTATCCAGACCGGTGTGCTGATTGAAACACTGACGGCCCTTGGTGCTGAAGTGCGCTGGGCATCATGCAACATCTATTCTACACAGGATCATGCTGCTGCAGCTATTGCTGCTGAAAACATTCCGGTGTTTGCCCACAAGGGTGAGACGCTGGAAGAGTACTGGGAGTTCTGCCACTCTATTATGGAATGGCATGATGGCGGCACACCAAACATGATTCTTGATGATGGCGGCGATGCTACTACCCTGCTGGTGCTGGGCGCGAAGGCTGAACTGGATGCATCTGTACTTGATAACCCGGGTTCCGAAGAAGAGGAGTATCTCTTTGCTTCGATCAAGAAGCGCCTGGCGACTCAGCCGGGTTACTACACAACACGCCGTGATGCGATTCAGGGTGTGACCGAAGAGACCACGACCGGTGTTCACCGTCTCTACCAGATGTTTGACCGTGGCGAATTACCATTCCCTGCTATCAATGTGAACGATTCTGTAACCAAATCGAAGTTCGATAACCTCTACGGCTGCCGCGAATCATTGCTGGATGGCATCAAGCGCGCTACCGACGTCATGATTGCAGGCAAGATCTGTGTGGTTCTGGGTTACGGCGATGTGGGTAAAGGCTGTGCACAGGCATTCCGTGGCATGGGCGCTACCGTTTGGGTTACAGAAATCGATCCAATCTGCGCACTGCAGGCTTCAATGGAAGGCTACCGCGTGGTCAACATGGATGATGCATGTTCACAGGGTAATATCTTTGTCACCACGACTGGTAACTACCATGTGATCACGCATGATCACATCGCAGCCATGCCGGATCAGGCGATTGTTTGTAATATCGGTCATTTCGACAATGAAATCGATGTTGCCAGCCTGAAGAAATACGAGTGGGACAATGTAAAACCGCAGGTAGATCAGATCATCTTCCCTGATGGCAAGCGCATTACACTGCTGGCAGAGGGTCGTCTGGTGAATCTGGGTTGCGGAACAGGTCACCCAAGCTTTGTGATGTCCAACTCCTTCACTAACCAGACTCTGGCGCAGATTGAGCTGTTTACACAGACCGGCGAGTACAAGAATGAAGTGTATACGCTGCCGAAGAAGCTGGATGAAGAGGTTGCCCGTTTGCACATGGCCAAGGTTGGCATCAACCTGACACCATTGTCGCGGGAACAGGCAGACTACATTGGCGTACCTGTTGAAGGTCCGTACAAGCCAAACCACTACCGTTACTAAGTATGTGTGATGCGGTGAGGAGGGTAATGATGAAGCAATTGTTTCCCATTGCCCTTCTTGCCGCATTTTTTTTTGCATCGCCACTTTGGGCCGCAGGCGGCCTGTCGGTCGATGCGAAGTTTGATTTGACCGGTGACGGTATTATTGATGCCTCCGACTGGGGGCGTATGACTGAAGAGGCCAGAAAGGCCTATGCTTATGAATCTGTCCAGTCACTGGGCGAAGACCCTCACGCGATACTGGAACAGGATCGCAGTCGCGGGGACATTTATCTACAAGGCCTGCGGGCTGTATACGAGTAATCCCCCGGTGTCAGCTTGTGGCTGATCAGAAAATTCACTATGCTTATTCCTGAGTGATCGGGAGGCTTTCCATGTTCAATATTGCCATATTTGCCGCAATGATGGTGCTGCTTACAGGCTGTGCCATGAATACAGAGCAGGCAGAGCGGGATGCTGCTGTTCAGGTGGAAAATGATCGATTGAAGGGGGAGGCAGCTCAGCTTCGTGAAGAGGTGGAGGGGCATAGACTTGCGCTGGAAGCACTGAAGCAGCGCCCCGAAGAGTGATGAAGGCATTCAAAATGTCGGGATCTGCTATGTCTAAATGGAAACTATGCATATTGCTGCTACCTATGCTGTCGGCTTGTGCCACGATTGACGCCTTCCTGTTTGATGCACACCCTGATGGCACTCCGATTACACATCATGACGACCCGGTTGTGGTTAGTTCAAATGCAGAGCTACGCGAAGCTGTACGCAATGAGCAGGCAGAGCTTGAAGCAATCAAGGCTCAGAAAGATGCAGAGCAGGTCGTTGCAGCTGCCGAACAGGTAAAAGAACAGCTATGGGTCAGGGTGACGTTTAAACCGGGCCAGACGGCTATGGCAGCGCAGGCGCGCAGGGAGCTCTCAAAAGTGGCCATGAAGTTTTCTGGCCAGAACAGCAAACAGCATCTTGCGGTGCGTGGATACTGTGATGAAGAGCCGATTGGTGGATATGATGGTAAACAGCGCTCTGCTCACCGGTATAGTTCACAGCTGGCTTTAAGTCAGGCACGTGCTGATTCGGTAAAAGAGGTGCTGGTTAAAGCGGGTATTCCCGCGGCTATTATCAGTACGGCCGGATATGGTGCGACCGGGTTTATTGCTGATAATGCTACGGTTGAAGGGCGTGACAAGAATCGGCGGGTGGACATTTTCCTGCTTGCTCATTAAACAGGTATTATGATGAAGAGGTGTCCTTATGGGAGCCTCGTTGTTTCAGTATCCCGGCTCAGCCGGCGAAATCGACCCGATACCCTGCTCGGTAACAGGGACGTAGATGGCTCCGTCGGCTTCCCGAATAGCTAGTGGATAAAGCCCGCGAGGGCATGGGCCAGACAGGCAGTCGCCGCTTAAGGGGTCAAAGTGTGCGCCATGGGTATGACAGACCAGTTGTTCGCCACTTTTTGAAAAAAACTGGCCCGGAAGCCAATCCAGTGGTGATCCTGCATGCGGACATCGATTATGCCAGGCCCTCAACTCACCCTGATGGCAGATCAGGAATCCCGGCGTACTTATTTCAATGCTCTTGCCTGCAGACAGAATGATCCTTGATTTTAGTTGGAAACAGCTGGCCTGGCCTTCGTCCGGTCGAACTATCCGCTGCCAAAGATCTGTTTCACTGCTTTCGATCATGGTATTATGTAAACAGTAATGAAGCATTTCCGGCAATGGCTTCGTTGTCGAGCCGGGTAAAAAAACAAGGCGGCCACCCGTCGGCAGCCGCCAGCGGATCAAGAGACCCGCTTAATATATTAATAGGCGGCAAGTGAGAGGTTGTCAATTCTGACTGCGGGTTATTTGCATGTGGTTCCGATTAATCGCGTGAGGGCACGCTGGTAATAATCACTGGCCTTTTCATGCTCGCCTGATTCACGATACCAGTCTGCCAGACTCTTCCAGGCTTCCATGTTGGAAGAGCTCTCCGCAAGAGCAAGCATCTGCTCATAAGCAAGCCCTTCCAGTTGTGCAGCATGCGCCAATTCGGCGCGTAACCATCGTTGCGCCTGGTTCATCTCGATATCTTTCATCTTCTCAAGTTTGCGGTAGCTGCGCATGGCATCCTGTTTCTGGATCCCCAGCAGTGATTGCGCAATATCAAAGTCATTGTTTTGTACCAGACAGGCCAGCCAGAGACGTTGGGCCGTAGCATGTTCATTGTTAGTGAGCAGCTGTTTGCCGTAAGCAAGCAGGATGTCGCAATTGTCAGGCAGCAAGCGATAGGCTTTGCGCAAATGTCCCATGGCCTGTTCCGGCTGCTTCTCTGCCAGCTTCAGATATGCATTGGCGAGGCGGGGTTTTATGGAGTGCGCAGAACGGTGTCCCTGCTTCCATTCAGCTTCCAGTAGTTTGGCGGCGTTTGCCCAGTCTCCCTCTTCTTCGGAGACCTCAGTCATACGGGAGAGTGCCAGTGGCGCACCGGGATGCACTTTCAGCCATGCTGAAAGGTGGCTCTTTCGAGCTGCCAGATCGGGCCTGTTATGTGTGTCGGGGTCTGTGGCTATGCGGGCTGCAAGGGCCGTGACCAGGGTATCATTCTGCTCAGCATTCACCTGTTGGTCTTTGGCCGGAATACCCAGAGTCCTGAGCAGGGCCATGGCCCAGTCTGGCAGTACACCTTTTGCACGTTTTATGGCCTTGCTGCCGTGATCTCCGCGCATATCCACCCAGCGTGCCAGTCCTTCGCGTAACCGTGCCTCGCGACGTTTGCGGCTACCTATGCGCAGTGAGCGCCAAACGGTACCGGGTCCGGCAAAGATGACTCGGGTAAGCGTACGTAACAGCCAGAGCAGAAGTAGCACAGCCAGAAGGGCTACAATAAATGCACCCTGACGGGTTTCAAAGATCCAGCCGAAGGCCTCCAGTCGCAGTTCCTGATCAGCAATGTCAGGGAAGATGACCAGTGAGAGTGTCAGAAGCAGGGCGACGACTAGCAAAAGAATCAGACGCATCAGGTTTCTCCCTGCCCGTTTTGGGCCCACTGACTTGCTGTTTCACGGATTAGATTGATATCTGCCCTGATGGCCTCGAAGTTGTCCGGTAAGCCCAGCTCAATGGCAAGCGTCTGATCCTGTTTCTGCATGGCCTGAACCTGTAGCAACAGCTCTGCATGCAGAGCCTGCCAGACCCCCTGTTCCGGCCAGCTTTCAAGCGACAGTTGGCGAGCAGTTAATAACAGACGAGTACGCAGGCCATCCAGACGTCTGGCTTCGATTGACGGGGCCTGACGCAGATGGAACTGGCCGACAACCCATGCCAGCCATGGGTGCTCCGGCTGCGGAAGGATGTCCTCATGGGCAGTTACTGAGAGGGCGTCTGCCCATTTAACCAGTGCATCCTGCCAGTTGCGCAGATCCCTGCCGCTCTTTCTTGCAAGTGTATGCATCTTTTCAGCACTGTTTCGTTGAGTTGCAGTGAGGTTGACCATCAGGGAGATCTCCTCCCAGGCTAGTTGAATCTGTGGTAGACGGCTGGCCGGATCTGTAATCCAGCGTAGACGTACCTGTAGATTCATTTGCTGCTGTTCATTCAGCCCCTTGCGCAGCGTGAGCTGGGACTCTTCCATGCGGGACATTTCGCTGCGTAGAGAGTCGATAGTTGCCAGCAGGGTCTGTATTTCGTGAGATGAGACGGTTGCAGGCTCGGTAGCTGGCTGGCTGGCCGGCATCACGGGTTCAGGGGGTGTTTCAAATTCAGTTTGAATGTCCTGCCGGGGTTCAGGCGCCTCAGGTTCTGTTGTTGTGACCATATGCCCTGTGTCGGCCTCTGTGACAGTATCGTTTGCTGGTTCGGGTATCCCTGTTCGGGTGCTGCTAATGTCGGCCTTGCTAAAGCTGCTCTTTGCCGACTCCAGTATGGATTTGAGTTGCCCGCTTGCGGCCAGGCCAGCTACCGCAATGATGATCAGCACAATGATGAAAATGAAGGCCCTGACTAAACCTCCTGACTTTTTCTTATCGGATGCATCGGGTGCAGAAATTACAGACTCAGGCTTTGCTGCGTCTTGTGCTCCTGGATTATCTGTTTTCTCACTCATCTTATCCCTTATCTTGGTTTAACCAGCGTGCAATGTCCAGCGCGTGGTAGGAGAGGATCAGGTCAGCGCCAGCACGTTTAAAACTGAGCATGGTCTCCAGTACGACCCGTTTTTCATCAATCCAACCTTTTTCTGCTGCGGCTTTTACCATGGCATATTCACCAGACACATTGTAGACCGCCATTGGCAGGTTGGTGGCATCTTTTACCTCGCGGATAATATCCATATAGGCCAGGCCAGGCTTCACCATCAGCATATCTGCCCCCTCTTCGACATCCTGCCACGCCTCTTTGAGTGCCTCGCGGCGGTTGGCCGGATCCATCTGGTAGCTGGCACGGTCACCAAATGTGGGGGTTGAATCGGCGGCGTCGCGGAAGGGACCAAAGTAGCCGGACGCATATTTTACAGCATAAGAGATGATCGGAAGATCTTTAAAACCGGCCTGATCCAGTCCTTCGCGTATGGCTGCAATCATACCATCCATCATACCGGATGGGGCTACGATATCGACGCCGGCTCTGGCATAGGAGACCGCCTCTTTCTGCAGATTCAGCAAGGTTGCGTCGTTATCAACCTCTTCACCATGCAGCACGCCACAGTGACCATGATCTGTATATTCACAAAAACAGGTGTCGGCAATCACGCAGGTATCGGGGCTGGCTGCTTTGGCAGCACGAATAGCCTGCTGGACTATGCCGTTATCATCCCAGCCACCGGATCCGATAGCATCTTTTTCTGCAGGAATACCAAACAGGATAATACCCGGAATGCCGAGTTCCGCTACCTGCTGTGTCAGTTCACCCACCATGGAGAGTGGGATGCGGGAGACACCGGGCATGCTGATCACTTCACGCGGCGCATCGATGGTTTCGTCTACAAAGACGGGATAGATAAAGTCGTCCACAGATAGTGTTGTCTCGCGCACCATTCGGCGAATGACGCTGGTTTTGCGCAGGCGGCGTGGACGTGCAATCAGATCAGGCAGGGACATCGGGAATACCTCTTTATTCATTGTTTGTGGATGCAAAGTGTTTGCTCAATGCGTCGAGCATGGCCTCAAAACTAGCGTTTTTTGCTACGACCTGCACGTCCAGGCCTTCACGCTGCACAGTCCGGGCAAGTTTCTCACTGATGGCTGCAATGACGGGGCGATTGGCCAGCTCCAGATCATTGATCCGAAGCCTGAAATGATGCGCGGCTTTCGGGCTGCCGAGCAGTACGGCATCGATAGCATTATGTTTCAGCATATTCACCACTTCGGAGACATCTTCATTCGGACAGACTGTTCGGTAAGCGGGAATCATGGATACCGTGATTCCCATGCGGGTCAGTTCATTGCTCAGCCTGTCCCGCCCCTCCTCGGCACGAAAAAACAGCAGCCCTTGTTCGGGCAGGCCGGCTTTACGGTAGGCATCAATCAGCCCGTCCTGAGAGGGGATTGCAGGAAGCAGATCAATCCCGACGCCATGTGCTTTCAGTGCAGCAGCAGTCTGCACTCCTACAGCTGCGATGCGTTTGCCCGCCAATGTTTCTTTCAGGCTGCATTCAGGCTGGAGTAGTCTGACCAGGCTTTGTACTGCATTTGCACTGGTAAACAGTACATCACCGAACTCTTTCAGTTTAGAGAGTCCAGCATGGAGTGATTGGGTAAGTTCCTGAACTTCAAGGCAGGGGAACAGCACGGGTATAGCCGATTGCTTTAGTATCAGGCGTTCCAGTTCAAAATTTTGATGGGCTGCGCGGGTTAGCAGAATGCGCTTGCCTGCGAGTGCGGAAGTAACCATGAAGCAATCATGCAATATCTTCCGGCCAAGATCTATCTTCTACGCGCTCGCTTATCAATGGACAGGGTGTGTGAAGTCATGGCGCAGGATTGGAAAAAAACTTGCCAATGTGAAAAAAATATGATGAAATAATATGTATAACAGGGTTCAACCGTCATTACGCCCACGGAAGGGTGCGTAAATCAACCTGAAAATTTTGATTTATAAGGGCTGAAAACCTTGGTTTTCGGTCACGATATGCAACTTGCCCCATACAGAGTTGTAAGAGGAATGAAATGGCAACAAAAAAAGTAAAAGAAGAAGCTAAAAAAGTACTCAAGGATATTTTCGGATACGATGAGTTCCGGCCTATGCAGGAGGAGATTATTACCTCGCTGCTTGATGGTAAGGACGCTTTTGTACTGATGCCGACAGGTGGCGGTAAATCGCTCTGCTACCAGATTCCGGGTATTATGCGTGAAGGTACGGGCATCGTTGTTTCGCCGTTGATCTCGTTGATGAAGGATCAGGTCGACGCTTTGACCGCTTGTGGTGTGAAAGCAGCCTACTATAACTCGTCGTTAAAGGCAGCTGAGGCCAAGGATGTGCTGGAGCGTTTTGAAGGCGGTGATCTGGATCTGCTATATGTGGCGCCGGAGCGCCTGCTATCCAAGGCATTTTTGCAGAAGCTGGAAAAGATCAAGCTCTCCATGTTTGCGATTGATGAAGCGCATTGCGTATCTCAATGGGGGCACGATTTCCGGCCGGAGTATGTTCGTCTGGGGGAATTGCGCGACATCTTCCCCGATGTGCCTTTGCTCGCACTAACAGCGACAGCGGATGAGCATACACGTGAAGATATCACTGAACGATTGAGGCTGGAAAAGGCCAAACGTTATGTGGCGAGTTTTGACCGTCCGAATATACGATATCTGGTGGCTGAGAAGCGCCAGCCGCTAACCCAGATTCTTCAGTTTCTGGAGGGATGGCCGAATGCATCGGGTGTGATTTACTGCCTGTCGCGCAAGCGTGTGGAAGATCTGGCTGTAAACCTGCAGCGCCATGGTATTCGTGCAGCAGCATACCACGCCGGTATTCCGGGGCGCAGCCGGGAAAGGGTACAGGATGATTTCCTGCGTGACCGGGTTAAAGTGATCGTTGCCACCATCGCCTTTGGCATGGGGGTAGATAAGCCGAATGTGCGTTTTGTCATCCATCATGATCTACCCAAGAGTATTGAATCCTATTATCAGGAAACTGGCCGTGCAGGGCGTGACGGGCTGGAATCTGAAGCGCTGATGCTTTATGGGTCCGGTGATGTGAATCTGGTTCGTCGTTTGATTGAGAATGTTGAAAATGTCGACCAGCGTCGCGTTGAGGTTCACAAGCTCAACAGCATGGTGGCCTTCTCCGAAGCTCTGACCTGTCGCCGTCGCGTGCTGCTTGGTTATTTCGGCGAAAACCTGGAGAAAGCGTGCGGAAACTGCGATATCTGTCTGGATCCTCCCGCTACCTATGATGCGACTGAATTTGCCCAGGCTGCACTTCAGTGTGTGCGCGAACTCAAAGGCCATTATGGTATGGGTTACATCGTCGATGTTCTGCGTGGCTCCAGTAATGCGCGTATTCGTGAGAATAAACATGACAGGCTGAAAACCCATGGTACGGGTGCGGACCTTAATGCTGATGAGTGGACCTCTATTTTACGTCAGCTCGTACATCACGGTTATTTTATTCAGGATGTGTCCAAGAGAGCAGCTATGCTGGCAACGAAAAAATCCGAATTTATCGGTGTTGGTGAGCCGATTATGCTGGCCAAGTATCAGCCGGGTATACGTCGACAGTTCAAGCGCCTGGGAACGCCAAGGGATGAGCCGCTGTTCAAGAAACTGGTAACCCTGCGTGAGAAGATTGCCGAGCGGGAAGATCTGCCGCCACATGTGGTATTCAGTGATGTGACTCTGACAGAGCTGGCTCAGCGCAAACCGGTTACAGAGGATGCGCTGAATAGTATCAGTGGTGTAGGTCAGCATAAGCTGGAAGCCTATGGTCAGGAATTTGTCGGTGTGATTCGCGTGCATGTTGAGAAAACGGCTGAGAAAGGTGAACTCAAAGGTGGTAAGGATATTCCCAAGCTGATTGCCAAGGGGCCCGGTCTTACTGAAACGCAGACCTATACCCTTTCGCTGTACCGTAAAGCGATGACTGTAAAAGAGATAGCTGCCGAGCAGGGTGTGAGTGAAGCAACCATACTCAAGCATTATGTGGCGATCATTCGTGCAGGTCAGTATATCGATGTGCCGAGCTTTATCGGTGAGGATTTCGATCTGCTTATGACGGAACTGGACGATGCAGATCCCTATGCGTCCCTGACTGAAATCAAGCGCGAACTAACGGTGGATCTGGGCAATGAAGAGTTCCGTCTGATGCTGGCCTGGCGTGAGGCTATCGGCGTAGCCTGATTGGTTCGTCTTGCAGATGAAAAAAGGCCCGGTTTTAAAACCGGGCCTTTTTTTGCTTCGTCGCAGATTGCGCCGAGAGGCTTTAGAGGATCTCCAGTACACTTTCCGGAGGCCGCCCCACGGCTGCCTTGTCACCATTGACCACGATTGGCCGCTCAATGACCTTGGGGTGAGTGGCCATCAGGGTGATCGCCTCAGCACGGCTGAGCTGCTTGCCCTTGAAGTGTTCCTTGTATTCATCCTCGCCGTTTCGCATCAATTCGGCAGGTTCTTTCCCCAACTTTGTTAACAGGTTATCCAGCTCACTCTCACTGGGCGGATTTTTCAGATATTCGATGATCAAGGTCTCAACGCCTTGCTCCTGAATCAGAGCCAGAGTCTGGCGTGATTTGGAGCAGCGCGGGTTATGATAAATTGTTACGGGCATAAGTTCTCCTCTGTTTCAGTTAAGACGGTTGCAGTGCTGCATATTTGAGCATCAGCCGTTTGGTGCCTGCTTGTTTGAACTGTACGGTAACACGCATGGCATCGCCTGCGCCTTCCAGCCCCATCACCACGCCATCCCCAAAGGTTGGATGGGATACCTGGCCTCCGATACATACACCTTCGGCATCCGGATCTCTGGCTGGTGCAGCAGCGAACCCATCGCGGCTCAATAGCTGTTCTGGCAGGCTTTTAATAAAACGGCTGGGTAGCGGATAGTGCATTTCGCCAAAGAAGCGTCGCAAGCGTGCTGAGGTGAGGAGCAGTTGCTCTCTGGCCCGTGTGATCCCGACATAGAGCAGGCGTCGCTCTTCTGCAATGCCAGATTCGCCCTCATCAATGGCGCGCTGGTGCGGTAGCAGCCCTTCTTCCACGCCGGGAAGTACAACGCAGTCAAATTCCAGTCCTTTGGCCCGATGCAGGCTCATCAGAGATATCGCATTATCTTCGTCTTGCTCTTTATCCTGCATCTCTTCGCTGCTCTGTAGCAGTGCTGCACGATCCATGAATTCAACAGGGCTTAAGCCCTGGGCCATCGAAAGTTCGATGTAATCCTGCAGGGTTCTTATGTTTTCGATGCGTGATGCAGCCTCAAGCTCTCCCATGGCTGACAGGCTTTGCAAATATCCGGATTGCTCCAGTATCATATTCAGACCGCGATCAGGCTCTGTTTCGATGGATTGACGCAATTGAGTTATTAATCGGGCCAGAGGTATGAGTTTTTTCGCTGCCCCTTCTGCTTCTCCTGATGCAAGAAGATCCAGCCACTCAAAGGCGCGCAGGCCTGAACTCGTAAGGGATGCAGCAATCTGTTCCTGCCCTTTTGCCCCCAGTCCACGCTTCGGCTTATTGCAGATTCTGAGCAACTGCAGGCCATCGCCACAGCTATTAAGCAGTGACCAGTAGGCCAGTGCATCCTTAATTTCCATGCGTTCAAAAAAGCCCACGCCGCCGATGATTCGGTAAGGTATGTTGGATTCGCGCAGTAGTTGCTCCATCGGTAATGACTGACGGTTGGAGCGGTAGAGTATGGCCATTTCAGACCATGGGTAGCCTTTGTTGCGCCAGCGCTCGACACGGCCGAGAACCTGACGCGCTTCGTCATACTCGTCGTTGCAGACCTTCCACTCCGGTTTTTCGCCCTCTTCGCGCGTGGCCTTGAGCAATTTGTCATGGCGATCCGGATTCTCGCAAATAACGGCATTGGCCAGCCCCAGAATCGAGGCAGTGGAACGATAATTCTCTTCCAGTCGATGAATCCCTGCACCTTGCCAGACACGTTGAAAATCAAGAATGTGTGAAACATCGGCACCACGCCAGCCATAGATGCTTTGATCATCATCTCCGACGACGGTGAGGTTCCGATGTTCTGAGCAGAGCAACATAAGCCACTCGTGCTGGATCGGGTTGGTATCCTGGTACTCATCTACCAGCACATAATCGAAGCGGGCACGCAGGGCGGTTGCCAGGGCTGGAAAATCACGCATTAACAGAGCGCTGTTGAGAATCAGATCGGAGAAGTCCATGCGTTCGTGCTGCCGGAGTTCCTGCTGATATTGAGCATAGAGCTCATGAAGGCGGACGCCATTCCAGTCACTTTCAGGTGCCTGCTCCGGAGTGAGCCCTGCATGTTTACAGTGCTCAATCCAGTTCATCAGATAAGAGGGGTGCAGCCGATCACTGGCTATATTGCGCTGCTTGAGCAGGCGTTTAACCAGCGCTTTCTGATCATCGGAATCCACGACCTGAAAAGATCGTGGATAACCCAGGGCATCGGCATAACGGCGCAGGAACTGCAATGCGATGGAGTGGAACGTGCCTGAAACAACACCGCCTCCGCCATCTCCGATTAACTGGCTCAGCCTTGCCTTTAATTCGGCGGCAGCTTTGTTGGTGAATGTAACGGCCAGAATTCTGTGCGGGGCTATGCCACGACCAGCGATGAGATGACCAATGCGATGTACGATGGTACGTGTTTTGCCTGAACCGGCACCGGCCAGGATTAGTTGGGGACCACTACCTGCTTCTGCTGCCTGTTGCTGGGCCGGATTTAATTCAGCCATGATCACCCTCGCCGTGTTTAACAATTAATTTGTGATAAGTGGAGAAAATCGCATTTCTTGAAAGCATGCCCAGCACCTTGCGTGGATTATCATCGGCAACCACAGGCATCTGCTCGAACTCTTCACGATCCAGTACGCGGATTGCATCCAGCAGGCTGTCCGACTCTGATATGACCCGGACATTGCGGTTGGCAACTTCGGCTGCGACAACAACCTGATCCAGCGCAGGATCGAGCAGCCACTGTTGCAGATCGCCAAAGGTGACGATGCCAACCATCAGTCCTTCATCATCAACCACCTGCACACAACCCTTGCCTGAACCGGTGTAAACCTGTTTCAGCTCTTCCAGGCGAGCATGTGCGGAGACACGGGGGATGCTGCGCCATGGAATGCGGGTAATAGGAACCGAGCGCATCCACGATTGTTCCCGACCCCAGTTGGTATCTATGCCGCGCTCTTCCAGTGCTTCGGTAAATACCGAGGCGCGTCCGAATGAGCGGGTCACCATGGTTGCGACGCTGCAGGCGATCATCAGTGGCAACATAATATGATAGTCGGCAGTCATCTCAAATACGATGAGCATCACAGTCAATGGCGCTTGCAGGGCAGCAGCAGTCAGGGCACCACAGGCTACCAGGGCGTATGCACCATAACTTTCTGTATAAGCCGGAGAAAGGTTATGCACCAGATCACCGAACAGTGCCCCCACCGTGGCACCGAGAAACAGGGTCGGACCGAACAGGCCGCCGGGGAAGCCGCCTGCTGAACTCAGCACGGTGGCGATCAACTTGCCGATCAGGATGATGGTCAGGAAAGCTGCCAGCGGAACAGTGAACCCCAGCAGGGTGGGGTCGGTGCGCTCCAGCATCATATCTTCAACAAACCCGTAACCGATCGACATAACCTGCGGCAGCATCAGGCCCAGTAGTCCGATTATAAAGCCTACTGCCGCCGGTCTGATCGTGCGGTTTGGCAGGTGTTTTGCCAGAAATTTCCGGGTAGGAGCCAGTGATTTGATAAATCCGGATGCTACGATGCCACAGAGGACACCCATCACCATATAGGCCGGGATCTCCCAGGCGCTGATCAGATGATATTCGGGAACAGTAAATGCCGGGAAGTTCCCTACTTCGGAGCGGGCAACCACAGTGGCCAGTACCGAGGCGATAACAATGGGGCTGAAAGTGGCAATGGCATAGTCGGCCAATATGACCTCCAGTGCAAACAGTACACCGGCAATTGGAGTGTTAAATGAGGCTGCAATGCCTGCAGCAACGCCGCAGCCAATCAGTGTGCGCAGTTGTTGCTCGGTCAAGCCGAATCGACGTCCGACCTCTGATGCAATCAGTGCGCCCAATGCCACTGTAGGGCCTTCCCGGCCGAGCGAGGCGCCGCTACCAATTGCAATAGCCGTGCCTGCCGTCTCCGTTGCCATCTGGCGCGGATGCACATGGCCTTTGCGCTGTACCATATCGGCCAATACCCCGGATACGCCGCGTAGTTCTCCGCCGGGAAGAAACCGAACGGCAATCCAGCCGACCATAAGGCCGCCGACTGTCGGAGCAACAAGATAGATATACCATGGCAAATCCTGCATCGCCTGATGCCAAGTGCGTTCACCAGTCCAGAACAGGCTGACCCATTCGATGGAGAAGTGGAGCAGTAGTGCAGCGTAGCCGGAGACTACGCCCACCAGAACAGAGAGCAGCACTACATATAGTGTCTCTTTCTCACCCAGCCATGAATGCATATGTACGCTTAACAGTTTATCTTTTAATGCCATCTGTATGTGCCCTGATCGTCGGATGCTGCAACATTAACAGAACCGGCAGAAGCTCGATAGTTAGCTATGAGTTTTGGCCTTGCAATGTCGAAAGGGTTAAATCGTTGGCAGTCGAGGCGGTGATTTTTCAATGGTTTCGGAAATCAATTCATATATCGATTCAAATCCGATGCGGTCGGGCAGATGCTGATTGACGTATTGATTGGCCACATAACAGATTTTTGCCAGAAGCAGCTGCGAGTCCGGATTGTGATGTTCGGCAACCGCTTCACACAAATCATCAGGAAACAGCCATAGTTGTAGAAGCAGTCTTCCTGCTTCGCCGTGATGAAGGCCGTAGAATGCCTCTTCAGCCAGAATTAACTCTTTACCGTGAAGGTGGCCCATATCTCGCTCAAAATAGGAGAAATCCACGCGCATGCCAAACGCTGCCCTGCCTACATCATGAAGCAGGCCTGCCATAAAAGCGCGTTCATGCACACAAAGATTTTCAGCCGGATCCACTTCGTGGGCAATGTGCTGGCAGACCAGGGCTACGCCGTACGCATGTGCCCAGAAAGAGCGGATATTGGCCATGCCGGTTGGCAAAATCATGCCATACATCAGAGACATGGCCGTGGCGATATGTACGGTCTCACGCGAACCCAGGCGTGCGATAGCTTTAGAGAGCTCTCCAATCGCTGTTTGAGTCGGATTATATGCAGGGGAGTTTGCAAATTTGAGTATCATGGCCGATGTTGCCTGGTCACCCTGGATCACTTTGGCGAGGTCATCAGCGCTGGAGTTCTGATCCTGAGCAACCTTTTGTATCTTCACAAAACGATCCGGAAGCGACGGTAAGTCGTCGCTGAAGGCCAGCAGTTCGAGTGTCGACTCGCGATTGAAACCGGATTCAGTCATAGATGAGGCCAAGCAATTATCAGGCCAATAATCAGCTGTATAATCAAGTACTTGCCCAGTATGTGGCAAAACTACTCACAGCCTCATAGACAGGGAAGACAACATAGTTTCCAAGCAGAATATCAAGTAGCGGAGAGGCCGCCAGAGCAGCAACCAGCAGCCAGCTGTATGTTATGGGCAGTGATGATAAATATGAGCTTATTCCTGCTTTTTTGAGGCATTCACCTGCAAGCATGAGAGGCAATGGAAGCAGGTGCATACCTGCCATGCAGAGGTTAAAAAACATCAATACCTTGGCCCACCAGTAATGCAGAGGTGGGAGCCCGGCAGGAGCCTGATGCGCAGTGCTCCATGTGAAGAGCAGGAAACCGATGATAAAAAGAAGCAGATGCGACAAAAAACGGACGCTGGCTGTTTTGGGGCCGGGTTGCATGGCATTTGGCAGGGCTATGATGATGCCACGATGAAAACAGAGGGCGGCCAGCATAGGTACCCATGTTCCTTTCCATGCGATAGCATAAAATGGGTGCGGAAGAGTTCGCCTGATGCTACGTGCCTCAAGCAGGCTGACCAGAGTCAGAGAAACCACTACTGGCAGGCTGTAGAGTATCAGCTGTCTGACGATGATGTTCAGCCACTCATCCATTCAGCAGAGGCCCTGTATGGGGTTGGAGTTCATGCTTGCAATGTGAATGAGCCGCCGTAGCCATGCAAGTGATTCGATGAAAGGCGTGTAAACAGCAGCTATCAAGGGATGCTGATTCATTGTTTTTGCAATGAATCAGGGCTTGCTTAGCAGAAGGCTCATCAATACTTTTATATTCTCCTGCGATAACATTCGCCCATGTCTTTTCCCACCTGTCGATGGCCTGTTTCGTTGTCTCCAGCATCAGCCTATGGTTAGTCAGAGTTCCCTGAATCGTATCCGTCTGTTTTACGCAGCCTATTTCGCAGCGATGGGGATGATTCTGCCCTTTTTTCCGGTGTATCTGGATGACCGGGGTCTTGATGCCGCGATGATAGGATTTATGACCGGCCTGCTTGCTCTGGCCAAGGTGATGGCGCCCCCCTGGGTGGGGCATCTGCTTGATAAACGACCAGCTAGCTGGGCACACAGGTTTATTATCACTGCATCGTGGCTGGCTGTGTTTACAGCCCTGATGATCGGGCTGTTTGATCAACTTTATCTGCTCGCCGCAGCCGTTCTTCTCTTCGGTATATTCTGGGCTTCTGTATTGCCACTGACCGATGGCTTGTCGGTTTCAGTCTCTGAGGTTGATGGTGCAGATTACGGGCGCTTGCGCGTATGGGGTTCGATTGGTTTTGTCATTGCCTCATTGGCTTGTGGCCTGTGGATGAGCGGGGCGAATAATGTCGCTTTCCCCTTTGTGCTGGCTGGGCTGATGGTTGTGCTGGCCATATCCGCTCTGGGTTTTCCTGAAATCGAAAGCAGTACGGCACACGAGCATGGTAAACCTCCTTTTTCTCGTCTCTTTTATCTGCTGCTTGCTGTTGCCTTCATGATGCAGGTTTCCCACGGTGCATATTATGGTTTCTTCAGTCTTTATCTTGCCGATGCCGGTTACTCCGGCTGGCAGATTGCCACCTACTGGGTCATTGGAGTGCTCGCCGAAATCGTACTGATGTGGCGATGGAGCAGGCCGATACAGCAGTTTCCCCCTGTCTTGATCTTTTCCATCTGTCTGGGGCTTGCTGCTTTTCGCTGGCTGGGAACAGGCCTTACAACGGATGCCTGGCTGCTGGTCGGGCTACAGCTGCTGCATGCCGCAAGCTTCGCTGCTTTTCATGTGGCTGCCATCGCATGGGTGAAGCGCATAGCCCCTGATAGCAGGCATGCCGCGGCTCAGGGGCTGTTTTCAGCGGCAGGCTTCGGACTGGGGAGCACCGTAGGTATTATGGGCTGTGGTCTGATCGTGGAGCTGGCGGGTTATTCGATGGCTTTTTATGTTTGTGCAGCCATAGCTCTGCTCGGCATTCCTTTTGCGATGATGTTGCCAAAGCGAGATGTGGCAGTATAAAAACAGGTAACCGTGTTTATCGACTTGAACGCGGTGTGAACAGGCGCAGGCGATTGGCGTTGGAGACTACGGTCAGTGATGACATGGCCATCGCAGCACCGGCAACAATCGGGTTTAACAGTAGTCCGAAAGCAGGGTAGAGCAGGCCGGCTGCCACCGGAATGCCGAGTGAGTTGTAGATAAATGCGCCGAACAGGTTTTGCCGGATATTGCCCATGGTTGCGTTTGAGATCTCAATGGCTGCCAGTACACCGGCAGGTGTGGATGACATCAGTGTGATATCGGCACTCTCCATGGCGATATCGGTTCCTGAAGCTATGGCAAACCCGACATCGGCACGTGCAAGGGCCGCTGCATCATTGATGCCGTCACCGACCATGGCAACGATTTCCCCCTCTGTCTGCAGGGATGTGATGTGAGCATCTTTATCGGCAGGAAGTAGCTCAGCGATTACCTCAGAGATGCCAGCCTGTGCTGCTACAGCTGCGGCTGTTTTATGATTGTCTCCGGTCAGCATCACCACTTTCAGGCCTGCATCAAACATCTGCTTTACGGTGATTCCGATGTCTGCATGCAGTGGGTCGGAAACAGCAAGTATGCCGAGCAGTTTTCTATCCCGGGCAAGCAGTATCGGTGTGCAGGCGCGCTCGGAGAGCTCATTCAACCTGGCCTCTATACTATCGGAAATATGAATATCCTGCTGTTGTATGAGCTGGCGGTTACCCAGCAATAGTTCTGATTTACCCAACGTTCCTTTTACGCCTTTGCCCGCCATGGCAATAAATCCATCTACAGGATTGCAAGAGAGGCTCCTCTCATTTGCGGCTGCGAGTATGGAGGTAGCCAGCGGGTGCTCGCTACCGGCTTCAAGGCTTGCAGCAAGCCTCAACAGTTCGTTCTCGCTGATGCCGATGGGGTACAGTTCCGTCAGTGTTGGTTTGCCTGTTGTGATGGTACCTGTTTTATCCAGTACGACTGTGGTGATGCGGCCGGCCTTCTCCAGTGCCTCGCCATTCTTAATCAGCACCCCGTATTCAGCGGCTTTACCCACACCGACCATGATCGACATCGGTGTTGCCAGCCCCAGCGCACAGGGACAGGCGATGATCAGAACGGTCATCATGGTGAGCAGGGCATAGCTGATTTGTGGTTCCGGACCGAAGTAAAGCCAGAGAAGGAAGGTGAAGGCAGCAATGATCATGACTACCGGCACAAAGACGCCGGCAACCTTGTCCGCCAGTCGTCCGATGTGTGGTTTGCTGCTTTGCGCCTGACGTACCAAGGCAACGATATGAGCCAGTACCGTATCAGCACCGACATGGCTGGCCTGAAGCAGGAAACTTCCCTGCCCATTGATCGTGCCACCGATCACCTGATCCCCTATGCCCTTGTTCACAGGCATGGCTTCACCGGTAAGCATGGATTCATCTACGGTTGAATGGCCTTCGGAGATGATGCCGTCCACAGGTATCTTTTCGCCGGGGCGCACGCGAATCAGATCCCCGGTCTGTACAGCTTCGATGGGTAGATCGGTTTCGATACCATCGCGGATTACACGTGCGGTTTTGGCAGAGAGTCCCATGAGCCGTTTGATGGCCTCAGATGTCTTGCCACGAGCCCGCAGTTCAAGGGCATGGCCGAGATTGATGAGTGCGATAATGATAAGAGCAGCCTCAAAGTAGAGGTGGCGTCCCATGGTCGGTACGATCTCTGGAAAGAGCGAGATGGTCATCGAGTAGAGCCAGGCGGCACCGGTTCCCATGGCGATCAGACTGTCCATATCAAATTGCAGATGTTTCAGGCCACGGGCTGCACCGGTATAGAACTGACGACCTGAATAGATCATCACGGCAAGGGTGAGTAGTCCCAGTGCTATCCATGTGATCTGACTACTGCCTGTTTCGAGTTGTGGCAGAAGTCCCGTCATTCCGGCTACAAACATGGGAATACCAACAGCTGCAGCCGCGGCAAACTTTTTGATCTGAAGGGCAAAGCGTTGTTTCTCGGCAGCTTCGCGTTCCAGTTCATCTGCCTCTGTACGAATCGCCCTGGCATCTCTGCCGGTAGCCTGTACGGCTGCAATCAGAGCTGCGGCATCCATCTCACCTGAGACCAGCGCACTGCGCTCAGCCAGATTGACCGTAGCCTGAGTGGTACCATTCACAGCCAGCAGGGCAGCCTCCACCTTGGAAACGCAACCTGCGCAATTCATACCATCTACTGCCAGTCGGATCGTTGTCATGCTTGTATACTAGAATAGTGAGCCTTAACAGGCCATGAATCAAAAAGTCAGTTGTGTCTTGTATGGTTCACCCTGGATGTTGTGAATGATGAAAGGGAGGCTGGATTGAATCTACATTTTGCTAGCGGAGATAGCGGATCGTTATGTGTAAACTGGTGCACCCTACAGGAGTCGAACCTGTGACCTTCGGCTTCGGAGGGTTAGGGTCATTGGATTTGTGCCCAAACAGGCTTGGGGTCAATTAACCTCTAAAACGAGGCAGTATCATTTTTACCTTACCGTCATTAGGATTCGCTTCCAGTTAAATACGAGAAGCTAAAGAGTTCTAACGCCACTACTCGCGACATGGCGAGTAATGCTGTTAGTTTCAGCTGCTTATAAATATGCACCCTTAGCTCAGCTGGATAGAGCACTGCCCTCCGAAGGCAGGGGCCAGAGGTTCGAATCCTCTAGGGTGCACCATTTAACTTACATCTAATAGACCTTCAGCCACCTTGGGCACAAACGTGCAGAAAATGCCTTGTGCCCATTTAAGCTGTGCCCAATGCATGCAATGAAGCTAATTAATGAGCAGACAGCTATCTCAGGGTGAATTACTACCGTATTGCTAGACACCCAAGAGCGTGACAAATTAGCTCTATGGAGGTCACGATGAGTGGTAAGCGATATACAGAAGAATTCAAGATTGAAGCAGTGAAACAGGTGGTTGATCGAGGGTATTCGGTTTCATCTGTTTCAAAGAGGCTGGGCACACAACAAAGAGCCTTTACGAATGGATCAATCAATTCGGGAAGCCTGATTCACAGCACAATCAACTGACAGTTCAGCAGCAGGAAATACGAGCCCTGAAGAAAGAGTTGCGCCGGGTAACGGATGAGCGAGATATCCTAAAAAAGGCCGTAGCGTACTTTGCCAAGGGGTCCCAGTAAGGTACGCCTTCATCAAAATCAATCAGTCGGAATATCCGGTTCGGATGCTCTGCCGGGTGATAAAGGTTCATCCGAGTGGCTATTATGCATGGCTGAAACAGCCATACTCCAAAAGGCATCATGAGAACCAGCGGTTGCTGGGTCTGGTCAAACAATCATGGTTAGAAAACGGCTGCGTCTATGATTATCGCAAGGTTTACCATGACGTGCGAGATTTGGGTGAATCCTGTGGTCCCAATCGAGTCGGACGATTGATGAAGGGAGCTGGCCTGAAGGCTCAGGTTGGCTACGGCAGGAAGCTTGGCCCCAAAGGCGGCAAGTCTTCTATGGTGGCTCCAAATCAGCTTCAAAGACAGTTTGATCAGCAACAGCCTAATCAGGCTTGGGTTACGGATATCACATACATCAGAACCCACGAAGGCTGGCTATTCCTGGCTGTCGTGATTGGTTGGTCGATGCAGCCAAGGATGGAGACAGATCTAGTGCTCAAGGCCTTGTTGGCTGCTGTTTGGCGGCGCAAACCAACCGGCAAGGTGATTGTACATTCTGATCAGGGAAGTCAGTACAGCAGCTATGACTGGCAGGATTTCCTCAAGGCCCACAATCTCGTGCCCAGCATGAGTCGCAGGGGCAACTGCCATGACAATGCTATAGCTGAAAGCTTCTTTCAGCTACTCAAGCGAGAAAGAATTAAGAGAAAAACCTATTCGACAAGAGATGCTGCAAGACAGGATATTTTCGACCACATCGAAATGTTCTACAACTCTGTCCGGCAACATGGTTATACTGACAACCTATCGCCAATCGAATTTGAACGGCGATATTATGAAGAGCTCAGAAGTGTCTAGAGAAATGGTAGAGATTCAGAAATAATGCCAGAAGATGGCTATCTTTTATTTTGGGAGTGTCCCACATGCAAGGCTCGATGGATGCCAAATAAAAGTGATAGTTGTGTGTTTTGTAGTTACGCGGATATTCCATGCCCGACAGATCAAAAGGGGACGAAATGTGATAGCCATTGATGCGTCGCTTAATGATGGAGCGAGATGTTATGGCAGGCTGTAATTGTAATGAAGGTCTAGACGATATAGAGCAGCGAAGAGCACTAGTTGTTTTGTTACTCATTAATGGGGTTATGTTTATTGCAGAGTTTATTGCCGGGTTGATGGCAGATTCTACCGCACTAATCGCTGACTCCATGGACATGCTGGCCGATGCATTGGTTTATAGTGTTAGTCTGTTTGTTGTTGGAAAATCCATACAGGCTAAAATTCATGCCGCAAAGCTAAGTGGCATTTTCCAGATTCTTATTGGTCTTGGAGTCGCAGTCGATGTGGTTCGAAGGTTTATTACTGGCAGCAGTCCCGAGCCAATGTTTATGATCATAGTTGGGTTTGTTGCGCTCATAGCCAATGTTGCATGCTTGTTTGTTATCGCTAAACACCGCAAAGGTGAGATTCATATGCGTGCTAGTTGGATATTTTCCAAGAATGATGTGATTGCGAATATTGGAGTGATAGCTGCAGGTGTATTGGTGAGTTTGCTGGCATCGCCAATACCCGATCTGATCATAGGCCTGGTTATCTCCACTGTGGTTATCAGAGGAGGTGTTATGATTTTGCGGGATGTGAGAGCCGAACCTCAGGAATAGAATGTAGGTGAAGGTTCTTTCACTTGCTTTAAATTAGTGTGGTTCTATCTTCTCTGTATGCGCTCCTTGGCTCTCATGGCTTTTCTTGCTCTTCAACTATCTGTATTCACATGCGGATTCGATATCCATGTGCATGCGGCTGGCATTGATGAAGGCCATATTGCGGAACATATCCATGATGATGGGGCAGATCATAACGAAGAGTCTCATGATCATGGATGCCATGTTCATGCATCGCATTCATTTACAATGGCTGATGAGAAGGCGGTTAATTCTTCGATACCAGTAGCTTTTACTCTTCAAGACTTTGTATTGGCAGGGCCCTATTTGAAAAACCTGCCGTCCTTAATAGAACACCCTCCAAGACCACTGCACAGCTGATTTTCTAGCATCTAATGGTTTCAGGACTGCCTGTAAAGGCTGTGCCTGCTTCATTTAGTTAGATGTCAGCTTTCCCCAATCAATTAATTCAATACAACACAGGGGGAAACTGTGCGAATACGATTATTAATGATCGGAATGCTAATATGCATTCACCCATTCTATGCCAATGCAGTAACGCTGAAAGAGGCAATGGATGCGGCAGTCGAGCAACATCCAATACTAACAATATCTAAAATGCAGATTGATGGGGCTCAGGGTGAGCTTCAGGAACAAGGTTCCTACGCCTATAACCCTGAGTTATCCGTTGAGCCGCAGCGACGAAGAATCAATGGCGGTGGCTCATCAAATGATTACTACGTCACATTGTCACAAGGGATCGAGCTTGGGGGCAAACAAAAGTATCGCGAGATGTCCGCTCAGGCGGCTGTAGAGGCATCCAAGCTAGAATCAGACGTCATGTATCAGCAAGTGTCCACAAATGCGGCTAGGGCGTTTGTGGAGTTACACTTCTCCAAGCGAGAACTTGTATGGCGAAACCAACAAGCAGGTACACTCTTGCAGTTGCACAAAGCTATTTCCAGACAGATGGAGCTTGGTGAAGCCAACCAACTCGATGTAAACCTTTCTGAAGCATCATTGACTCAGGCTATCAATGCTGAAGCTCAGGCTAAGCTGCAACATGCCATGAATGTATCAAGGTATGTGATGGCAGCTGGTGCAGGTGGTGAGATTAAAGAGATTCAACCTGAGTTGCCTAGACTGCTGGTGAATTGGCAGCCGCTATCCGATCCTGTTGAGATAGCTATGAACTCCCGACCTGATATCACAGCCAAACGGCAACGGTTGGCTCAGCACACAGCGCAGGCTGATCTTGCTAATGCTAAACGAATTCCAGATGTAACTATTGGATTCACAGCAGGTAGAGAGTCTGGAGACCAGCTTTATTCGCTTGGTTTTGCGATGCCTATTCCGGTATTGAACAGTCATAAGGGTGCATATCGTGCGGCCTTGTCTCAGGCATCGGCATATAAAACCGAACTGGAATGGTTTGAGCAGCGCGTGAAGCTCGAAGTTCAGGAATCGATGTTTAACCACTCGACTGCCATGCGAGCATTATTAGCCATGAGTAAGGTCGGAGGCAAACCAGCATCTACTGATAACATCGACTTGGCCAAGAAGGCTTTCGATGCTGGCGAACTGGATATCGAAGAGTTGGTCGTACACATCAACCAGATACTTGAGTCACGCATCAATTCCGCATCAATTCTTAAACAGGGCTGGTTAGCCCGTATTCGTCTGGCCGAAGTGTTAGGACATCCGGAGTATATTCTCCAAGGAACCCAAGAATGAAAACGTTAATAGCATTAATAACAACACTAACATTATTTTTGAGTGTTCCTGCCATCGCAGAAGATCATGGCCATGAAGAGGCTGGACATGCTCATGAAAGCATTGATGACCATAAAGAAGGCGGTCATAAATATGAAAAGCCCGATGCCCATGCGGGGAATGATGATCATGAAGAAGAAGGTGGAGCTATCAAGCTGACTCCAGCTCAAGTCCAACAAGCTGGTATAGAAATCGAAGTGATTAAACACCGTCCTGAGCTTCGGACTATCAATGCACCCGGAAGTGTGGATTTCGATGCTTATAAATTAGCGGATATCACCACATTGGTTGATGGCGCTATTCATACTCGCTTTGTGCGCTTGGGTGATGAAGTCAAAAAAGGACAAAAGCTTGTGACCCTCACAAGCTCAGCTCTGGCTCAGTCCGAAGCAGATTACCTGAGAGCAGAAGCGGAACACCGTAAAACTAAATTGGACCTGCAACGCATTGAAACTCTGGCCAAAGAAAAAATTGTGTCACAGGCCCGTTTACAGCAGACAACAAGCTTTCATCAGGCAGCCCATGCGAATCTTGCAGCAGCTCGTGCCGCATTATCCTCCTATGGCCTGTCAGCCAAGAAAATCGGCGCATTAATGCGTTCGAGTCAATATGGTCAGTTAACCCTTTATGCCCCAAGTTCAGGAACGATTGTGGCAGATGAATTCCGTTTAGGTCAGCACATTGCTGCTGGTACTCGGTTGATGCAGATCGTTGATGAGTCAACCGTCTGGGTTGAGGTCAAATTGTCTCTGTCTCAGATGGAAGGTATAACAACAGGACGCTCAGCAGTTGTGTCGACGAAAGACAATACAAAACATTACAGAGCCAAGGTTATCAACGTACATCATCAGTTAGACAAGACGACACGTACCGTGGGCGTGCGCCTTGAAGTACAGAATCCTGAAGATGCTTTGCACCCTGGTATGTTTGTGAGTGCTGAGATTGCAACAGGTTCAGGTGAGGAGTCATTGCTGTTGCCAGAGGGGGCTGTTCAACGACAAGGTAGTGAGTTGATTGTTTTTGTTGAGGAAGAGCCGGGGCATTTTGAGCGAAGGGAAGTCCGTGTTGGTAAAGCGAGCGTGGGCTTTGTTCCAGTTTTTGAAGGTCTGAAAGAGGGTGAATCTGTTGTTGTTAAGGGCGCATTTGTCCTTGCTTCAGAGCTGGCGAAATCCGGCTTTGAAGCACACAACCATTGAGGTGCATCCATGTTTAGAAAATTAATTGATGCGGCGGTTAATAACCGCCTTCTGATTCTATTGTTATTACTTGGTTCAATGGCTTATGCATTGTTCGTGGTGCCTAAATTGAATCTCGATGCATTTCCTGATGTGACCAATGTGCAGGTGCAGATCAATACTGAAGCCGAGGGTTTGGCCTCTGAAGAAGTGGAGCAGTTGATCACCTATCCGATTGAAGCGGTGATGTATGCACTGCCGGACGTTGAAGAGGTGCGCTCTATCTCCAAAACGGGACTATCAGTGATTACTGTAGTGTTTAAGGAAGGCACTGATATTTATTTCGCCAGGCAGTTGGTGTTCCAAAAGCTTCAGGATGCCAGTCAGACTGTTCCAGCGTGGGCAGGAGTCCCCAAAATTGGGCCGAACACATCAGGGCTTGGTCAGGTGTTCCAGTATATTATCAAGTCGGCTCCGGATGCCGGCTATGATGCGATGACACTCAGGGCTCTCAACGATTGGGTAGTGAAGTTGATGCTAATGCCGGTTGAGGGTGTGACAGACATCCTCTCTTATGGTGGAGAAACGCGTCAGTATCAGGTGCAACTGAACCCTGAACAATTGCTCTCCTACAATCTGCATGTCGATGATGTAGCAAAAGCCATTGAAGCCAATAATCGCAATGCCGGTGGATGGTATCTGCCTCAGGGTGATGAACAGTTGGTGATTCGCGGTGTTGGCTGGGTTCCCGGTGGTGAAGAGGGTTTGAAAGCCATTGCAGCGATTCCGGTTAAAACCGTGAACGGCACCTCTGTTCGCGTATCCGATGTCGCGGCTGTGGCCTTTGGTGGTGAAATTCGACAGGGCGCAGTGACCATGACTGAGCGATCTGAAGATGGAAAGATCACTTCGCTTGGTGAGGTGGTTGTAGGTATCACCCTTAAACGCTTTGGAGCCAACACCAAAAACACCATTGATGATGTTAAATCAAGGTTGGAAATCGTACAGAAGGCACTGCCAAAGGGCGTGACCATTCAGCCTTTTTATGACCAGTCTGATTTGATTAATAAGGCAGTATGGACAGTTGAAAAAGCTCTGCTGGAAGCGTTCATTCTGATCATCATCGTGCTGTTCCTGTTTCTGATGAATATGCGCGCGGCAACACTGGTGCTTCTATCTGTCCCGATCTCGATTCTGGCGGCTCTGGCTGTGATGCAACATTACGGTATTTCAGCCAACCTGATGAGTTTGGGTGGGCTGGCGATTGCCATCGGCATGATGGTCGATGGTTCGGTGGTGATGGTGGAGAACATCTTCAAACACCTGGAACGGGTGCGCGAAGGCGATCATGGCATTGATTTGCTGATTACAGAAGCAGCCAGAGAGGTGGCCAGACCGGTGCTATTTGCCGTGCTTATTATCCTGCTGGTGTTCACCCCTCTGTTTGCCCTGGAGGGTGTGGAAGGCAAGATGTTTACGCCGATGGCACTCTCCATTTGCTTTGCCATGTTTGCATCCCTGCTGGTGGCTCTGTTTGTGATGCCTGTATTGGCAACCTATGCCTTTACCAAAGGTGTGGTTCATAAAGAGAGCCCTGTCTTGGCACCGATTGCTCGCGCTTATCATGGTCTGCTTAAAACAGCCCTGAAGGCACGTAAAACAGTGGTTGGCGGCGCAGCGGCTGCCTTTGTATTTACGCTTGCCACGGTTCCATTTCTGGGCACTGAGTTTGTGCCTGAACTCGAAGAGGGGACGCTGGCTATTCGCATTACCCTGGCGCCATCTTCTTCGCTGGATTATGCCAAAGACGTAGGTGAAAAGCTGGAGCGGGTATTGATCGAGCAGTTTCCTGAGGTTACTTATGTATCGGCCAGAACAGGTCGTGCAGAAATAGGAGGCGATCCGGAGCCTGTATCCAATGTGGAGCTGTTCGTTGGTCTGAAGCCGGTCTCTGATTGGACCAGTGCCAGCGACAGAAAAGCGCTGCAAAACCTGATGCGTGAAAAGATGGAGGTGGTACCGGGCATTCTGGTCTCCTTCACCCAGCCGATTGCCATGCGAGTTGATGAACTTCTATCAGGGGTCAAGGCAGCACTTGCGATTAAGCTGTTCGGACCTGATCTGAAAGTGCTTGCGGAAATGGGCAGGAAAATCGAAACCGTGGCAAAAAGCGTGGAAGGCACACGCGGTGTAGCGATGGAGCAGATTGAGGGTGAAGCTCAGTTAGTGGTTCGTCCTGATCGCAGCAAGCTGGATCGTTACGGTATCCCTGTGGATGATGTAATGAGTCTGGTTGCGGGTGCCATTGGCGGTGCATCTGCCGGACAGGTCATTCAGGGTAATGAGCGCTATGATATCTATGTGCGATTGGCTAAAGATTATCGTCACAATTCTCAATCGATTGGGGGTCTGATTATACAATCGCCGGGCGGTGCATGGGTTCGTCTTGAGGATGTGGCCTCCATTGGCGTGGAGCAGGGGCCGCCCATGATCAAGCGAGATGATGTGCAGCGTAGGGTAGTGATTCAGAGCAATGTTGAAGGGCGTGATATGGGCAGCCTTGTGGCTGAACTGGATCAACGTATTCAAAGTGAGGTCGATCTTCCACCGGGTTATACGGTGGTGTTCGGCGGTCAGTTCGAGAACCAGCAGCGAGCTCAGGCCAAACTGATGGTGGTGGTACCACTGTCTCTGCTGATGATCTTCCTGCTGCTCTATTTTGCATTCCACTCGGTTGGACAGGCGGCACTGATTATGCTCAATGTACCGATGGCCCTGATAGGTGGAATCCTGGCTCTGTTGGTTTCAGGTCAGTATCTGTCCGTGCCATCGAGTATCGGCTTTATTGCCCTGTTTGGCGTAGCCGTGCTCAACGGCGTTGTTCTTGTCGATGCGATTAACCGGCACCTTGATGAGCATGAATTGGGTGATGCCATTCGGCATGGAGCAGAGAGTCGTTTAAGACCGGTGTTGATGACTGCCATGATCGCAACACTTGGTTTGATTCCACTGCTTTTGGCAACAGGTATCGGCTCAGAAATTCAGCGGCCTCTGGCAACGGTAGTAGTTGGCGGCCTTGTCTCTTCCACGCTGCTGACACTGTTTGTTTTGCCGTGTCTGTATGAGCGCTTCAGCAGTGACCGAATTTCACCAAAAACAGGAGGATGAAATGAACCTGAGAAATCTATCTATTAGTCTTATTATTCTGATGAGTCTCGCATTTGGACTTTCTGCTTGTGGAGAATGGAAGCCACTGGATCACAGTGTTGGTAAACATAGTAAGCATCATCATGGATCAGGTGCCAAACAGCATAAAGAGGAGCATCCATCTGATTAATTACTGTTGATGAGATTGATTGGGCTGCCGACATTTGGGCAGCCTGATCAACACATACATATGAGGCTTAAGAGGAAAGTATGAAAGAAGAAATTGTATTAATTGCGCATATTACATGTCCGGGTTGCGGTTCCGTGCAAACAGAGACAATGCCTGAGGATCAGTGCATACAGTTTTGGAAATGCCCAGTCTGCAATGCTAACTGGATGCCAGAGAATAATGATTGCTGTGTTTATTGCAGCTATGCAGATGTTCCATGTCCTACTGTTCAAAGAGGTGTGAAGTGTGATAACCATTGATAGCTTTAGTGTATGTGTGTGGTGAATATTGAGCTGTAACTGTAGCGGGGAGCTAAATCACAAAGAACAGCGTTCCGCATTTGTGATGTCTTCATCAAAAATATGCTATTTATGCATGCAAAATTGTTCCCCCCTTGTGCCCTGACTCTCACAAAGTGCTCATTTTCCGACATCGAAAGTCAGGTTTTTGTGCCCATGAATTTCAAAATCATACGGCATTAATCGATTTTTCCTGACCGGACAAACCCGTAACTTTCTATATTTAACAACGCTTTTTGACGGATGGCACCGATTAATGCCCTGCTTTGGGCTAGCTTCGGAGGCCGACGCTCTATCCAGCTGAGCTAAGGGTGCATATCGTTCATATGATGGAGATACTGCTTTTCAGACAAGCTCATGAAAGACCGTCATTGCGTTGCAGAGTTTTTTTCTTCTCTATGGCCGACTCTAATGGCGGGGGCTGTAAAATGAAACATTGATAACAGGAACCCTTGCAGGGCCATTTTTTGTATGCCTCAACCATTACGCTTCGGAGTGTCTGTTTTTATAGATCGCCCCGGTGATCTCATGGTTACGGTCGAGTTCAAATACCACATCGGCAATGGCAGGCAGCTGTTCGAGGTTGTGCCGCGTCAGGCGCTCATAATGCTGGATAAAATGAGATATTTGGACCTCGTTCATCAGGTGCTCACCGTCAGTTATTTCGGCAAGTTTTGCTTCCTGTTCAGCGCGCCAGCCATGCACAACCTCAAAGTCAGGAGCCTTGAGTAGCAATAGCAGGTCTATATGACTGAACAGGCTCTGGTATTGCCCGCTTAACTGGTTGTTTACATATTGTCGCCAGCCGCCATCTCCATCTTCTACTGCCTCCAGTTCATTCGCAGGCTCAGCCAGTTCTGCACCATCTTGCGGGGTTGAGCCGACACACCAGCCTTCAAACAGGATAAGATCAACAGGTCCTGAGCTGGTCGTCCACTGATCCTGATCCAGGCGGTCATCTATAGCCTTGTTAAAGCGTGGGAGTTTAATTTCCGAGTTTACTGCTGCGCTTTTTAACCGTTCAATGGTATCGATGCCGAGAGCGGTATCGTGGGTGCCGGGCACGCCGCGTGTGAGCAGTAAAGGGTGTTGCTGTTCGGATAACTTGATGCGCTCACTGCGTGTGAGATAGATATCATCAATGGATAAAATCGCGCTAGACCAGCCGAACTGTTTATTGCACAGCAGGGCGATGGCTTCTGAAACGGTTGATTTACCTGTGCCTTGAGCACCGTTGACTCCCAGCACCAGCGTTGCGCCATGTTGTTTCTTCTGTTCCAGCCATATTAAGAATGGCAGCAGGTATGTTTTGATAAACGCACGATATGAACCGGGCAGTCGATGCTGCTGAATGAAGTTGTTCAGTTCTGGTGATTCAAGCAGCTTATCTTCAGTTAATGGCACGGAGTTTTCCCCATGTCTGTTACATACCATTCCGCTTTCACAAGCCTTGCTGCCGGCAGCTTCACACCATCACAGATATCTTGCCAGGCAGCCCGTTTTCCGACACCAGCCACCATGACGATCTGTCGCTTTGCCCTGTTGATTTGTGAATAGCCCAGGGATACGCGCTCTTCAGGCGGTTTGGGCGAATCAAAAACAGCCACAGCGGCACTCTTGCTCTCCAGAGCAACATTTCGCGGGAACAGGCTGGCGGTATGCCCGTCTTCACCCATGCCCAGCAGCGCAAGATCCAGGCTTTCAACCGATACAATTTCCGACCCATACAGCCTGGCTGCGGTGACAGGCCCCTGTTCCGCAGCAATGCGGTGTATCTGCAGTTCAGGGATCGGGACATGGGCCAGCAGGGCAAGTTGGGCCATGGCATCATTACGTTCGGGGTCACCTGCAGGCAGGCAGCGTTCATCCCCAAACCAGATGTGAACCTTTGACCAGTCGATTTCAGCATGGCACAGCAGTTCATAACAGATACGCGGAGTCGTGCCTCCTGCTAACACCCAGTGAAACTCACCACGGGCCGTGATGGCCAAGTTCGCTGCGACGATGACCTGTTCGGCTACGGCTGTAGCCAGTTTATGCTGATTGGCAAAATGATGGATTTGCATGTTTCAGCTTCCGGAGAGGTCGCGCCATCCGCCTTCGCAATCACTCATCAGATCATCCATGCCCGGTATGTTCATGCTGCCTGCCGGATAGGTGCTGATTTTTCGGCTTTTTTTCCAGGCTTCGAGTACCGGTTCAACTATGCGCCAGCACTCCTCAACCTCATCAGCGCGTGAAAACAGCCCCTGCTCACCCAGCATGACATCGTGCAACAGTGTTTCATAAGCCTCCGGCATTCCTGAACCGGCAATGCCATATGGGGCATCCAGATGTATGCCGCGCAGTTCGGTGGAGAGGCCCGGTTGTTTGGCTGTCATGGACAGATGCATACCTTCATTTGGTTGCAGGCGAAAAACCAGTTCATTGTTGGATAACCCCTCATCTTCAAGGTTGAACAGTTTCTGCGGTGGTGTTTTGAAACGAATCGCGATTTCCGATGTGCGTTCCGGCAGGCGTTTGCCTGTACGCAGTAAAAAGGGAACACCCAGCCAGCGCCAGTTATCGATATAGATTTTCAGCGCCGCAAAGGTTTCTATACAGGAGTCTTCTCTTACACCCTCTTCTGCGCGATATGCAGATAAAAGTTCGCCATTCAGGGATCCTTCCGCATATTGGGAGCGCATGGCTACAGACTTCACTTCAGCCGGTTTGATGCGGCGCACAGCACGCAGCACCTTCACCTTCTCATTGCGTACATCATCGGCATGCAGTGAAACAGGGGCTTCCATAGCCACCAGAGCCATAACCTGCAACAGGTGACTCTGAATCATGTCCTTGAGTGCCCCTGCCTTTTCGTAATAACCGGCACGATATTCGATACCCAGAGATTCGGCGACCGTGATCTGTACGTGGTCAATGTAATTGCGATTCCATAAAGGTTCGAGTACCGAGTTTCCAAAACGAAATACCATCAGATTCTGTACCGACTCTTTACCCAGATAGTGGTCGATACGGTAAATCTGCGATTCATCAAAATATTTCTGTACGCAGCTATTAAGTTTTTGTGCGCTGTCCAGGCTCATGCCGAATGGCTTTTCCACCACGATGCGGCGAAAGCCGCCCGATTCATCGGCCAGCCCTGCCTCGTGCAGGTTATTGGTGACGCATTCATACCATTCAGGTGGAATGGCAAGATAGAAGAGGGCATTTTTCTTGCCATCATGGGCATGCAGGGTTTCACTGATGCGTTTGTACATTTCCAGGTCTGAAAGGTCACCACTCACCACCTGTAGTTTTTCGGCAATGCGTTGCCATGAGGCGGGATTGAGCACGGCATCCGGGAAGTATTTTAATAACTCATCATGCACATAGTTCACCCAGTGTGTCTGAGACCAGGGGTCTCGAACCACTCCGGTAATGCGGGAATGTGGGCCAAGCAGATTCCAGCGGTGCATTTGTGCGAGAGCTGGCAGCAGCTTGCGCTTGCTCAGGTCTCCAGATGCACCAAAGATGATAATATTCGTGGGCTCGGGACGTTCGCCACCGATCATTGAAGCGACTGTATCTTCGCGACTCATTGCTCTTCCCCTGCCGTGTCTGCGGCCTTGATCGCATGACCACCAAAACCTGCTCGCATGGCATTGACGATTTTGCCGCTGAACAGATCGCTTTGCCGACTACGAAAGCGCATCTGCAGGGCCAGTGTCAGTACCGGTGCAGGAATGCCCAGATCGACAGATTCATTGATCGTCCATCGTCCTTCACCGGAATCATCCATCCAGTCCGACAGCGATGAGAGATCACCATCCTGCTCCAGAGCATCAGCAGTCAGGTCGAGCAGCCAGGAGCTGACGACCGAGCCATGCTGCCAGACTCGGGAAATCTGGTGCATATCAAGATCAAACTCTTCCTTGGCATGCATGAGTTCAAAGCCTTCGGCAAAGGCCTGCATCATGCCGTATTCGATGCCGTTATGGACCATTTTTACGTAGTGACCGGAACCGACCGGGCCGACGTGGCCCCAGCCTTTGCCATCGTTTGAGGCAAGTGAAGTCAGGGCAGGGGCTATATGTGCAATAGCTCTCTCTTCTCCGCCGATCATCAGGCTATAGCCATTTTTCAGGCCCCATACGCCGCCTGATGTGCCGCAATCAGAAAACTGGATACCTTTGTCGGCCAGCTCACTACTGCGTCTGATGGCTTCTTTATAATTGGAATTTCCGCCATCGATAATCAGGTCGCCTGCTTCAATGCCAGCCTCAAGCAGGGCCTGGACAGTGTCATCAACATATTGATGTGGAACCATGAGCCAGATGGCGCGCGGGACCTGCATTTGGGAGATAAGATCTGTGAGCGATTCGGCCGCACTGACTGCATCCAGCTCTTCAGCCAGTGTTGCCGCAAGATTGGGATCAACGTCATAAGCAACAATTCGATGCCCGTTCTGTTCCAGTCGTTTTACCATATTGCCGCCCATGCGGCCCAGGCCAACCATTGCTATTTGCATGGAGTCCTCCAAATAGAGTTGTAATGAATTCACCCGGGTAAAACCATACTAGCTCAAAGAAAGAGCTTGGGAAGTGTTTCTATTTTTTTGGTGGGGGCTGATTTATTCGGCGCTTCCATGCGACCTATGGATGGGCTGCCACAATCCAGCGGAAAATCCGGATTGGACGCTTATGTCACATGCAGGTGAGCGGCGCTGCTTGCTCCTGCAATCTTGTGTCAGAAGTAGTAATGTTCGCCGTTTATTTCAAATGCTGCCAGTGGCTGAACATGGCAGCCTGACCGCGTTGTTTTCCCTGATGATCTTGTAGATTCCATACGGTGGCCTGTTTGATCATGAATCTCAGCCCTGTGCTGGAGATGCGAACACCGGAATAATCAGCGATATAACCATGTTCACTGACGCGTCTGAGCAGTTGCTCACGCTCCTGCTGGACGACTGTTTCTGCTGACAGGCGCGATGGCAGTTGTGTGAAACCATGCCAGTCCATTTCAAATAGCTCCTGAGCTGTTCTATTGGCGTAATTGATGACGGGATCATTCCGGTTGTCGTGCGAGAGCAGTGCAAAAGGCGCATGATAGAGTTGGCGGGCTGCGCTGATGGTATCTAAATCCTCCATCAGGCCACAGCCACGCCATTGTTTCAGGCTGTCCAGTAGCAGTCGCACATGTTCAACCTGATAATTGTTGCCTTCACACGGCTCCTGCATAGAAACGATTGCCTTACAGGCGTGAGACATCCGCAAGGTTGAGGAACAGGGCTCTCAAGCGGCTAAGCAGTGCCAGGCGATTGTTACGTATGGCCTCATCTTCGGCCATCACCATGACATCATCGAAGAAGCTGTCTATGGGCTCGCGCAGGCCTGCCAACAGGTTCAGTTGAGCAGGCGGATCTTCCGGGAATGAGGATTCGGCACTGTTCAGGGCGGCAAACAGGGCTTTCTCCGCATCTTCGACTAGCAGGCTCTCCTGGATATTGGATGAGATCTCACCGGCTTTTTTCAGAATGTTTGCAATGCGTTTATTGGCAGCAGCGACCGCTTCTCCGGCCTCTGAATCGGCAAAGCCGGTAAGCAACTGAGCAACAGCAAGGTGCTGGAACATGGGCAGCTCAACATTGGCACCCAAAGCGGCATCAGAAGCTGTGCGGGAGAGATGGAATGCTTCGGCCATGCCGAGCAGACGCTCATGGATAAAGTTGCGAACAGCTGACCGGGTTTCATCTGTGATAGCGATAGTCACACGCTGCTGATTCCACTGTTTGGACGCTTCCCGCAAAACTTCACTCAAGGTTATATTGAGCGGATGTGTCTGATTGGCCAAAAGGCGAACCAGACCAATGGCTGCACGGCGTAGAGCAAATGGATCGGCACTGGCTGTCGGGATTTTGCCCAGATGGAAATAACCCAGCAGTTTATCAGCACGCTCAACTACTGCGATTGCACAGGCAATAGCACTGGTTGGCAGCTCATCATCGGCCCCTGCCGGTGCATAATGCTCGCTAATGGCCTGGGCAACAACGTCAGATTCACCATCCATCTCAGCATAAATGCCACCCATATAACCTTGCAGTTCAGGGAATTCTCCGACCAGACCTGTAGTCAGATCGGATTTGCACAGGTAGGCAGCACGTTGGGCTTCATTGGCATCCACGCCAAGTCTGCTCGCGTTATCAAGGACAAAGCCACGCAGGCGACGAACCTGATCGCCCACCATGCCAAGACCATCCTGAAAAACGATTTCAGACAGCTTTTCAACGCGCGCTTCCAGGGACTCTTTCGGGTCACGATCATAGAAGAATGCAGCATCAGCAAGACGCGCATTAACTACACGTTCATTACCATGTGCAACAGCTTCCGGATTGTTCGACTTGATGTTGGCTACGGCAAAAAAGACGTTAGATGTTTTGCCACTGCCATCATGGGTGGAGAAGCAGCGCTGATGATGTTTCAGCTCAATACGGCTGACTTCAATCGGCAGGCGAAGAAAATCCTCCAGATAGTGACCGGTGATGACGTGCGGCCATTCGGTCAAATCGGTGACCTCTTCTACCAGTGCATCATCTTCAACCAGCTCTACGCCGGCCTGTTGTGCGGCCTGTCTCAATCCTTCGACTATGCTGGCTTTACGCAGGGTGCGATCTGCAATAACCATACGATCATTCAGCCATGTGAATGGATCTGCTACGCTGATCTCGCCTCTTGCATCAGCACACATGCGGTGCGCATAGGAGTCCGTGCCTGCCTGTATGCCTGCAAAAGAGAAATTCAGAGTCTCGTTACCGAGTCGGGCGACAATCCACCGTACAGGACGGATAAAGCCATCCGGGCGAGCAGCGCCATCCTGCCACTGCATCTGTTTCGGGCTAGGCAGGCTACGCAGCAGGCCGGGCATAGCTTCTGCAATAATATCAGCAACCTTGCGGCCCTTCACACTCTGCACTGCCCTCATGTATTTTGCTTTGCCATCACCTTTATCGGTAAATTCAAAAGCACTGATGTCCAGACCGGATTTGCGGGCAAAGCCTTCTGCTGCTTTGGTCGGCCCTCCATCCTTGAGTGCAACCTTTTCAGGCGGTCCCCAAATGACCTGTTCACGATCTTCCTGCATGACCGGGCATGACTCTATGTGGATGAGCAAACGGCGCGGTGTGATGCCTGTTTCTAATGTTGATGTTTCAATGTTGGCCGCAGCCAGAGTTTTGCTCAGACCTGCTTTAAGGGCATCACCCATGCGCGGCGCAATGCCTGCTGGTATTTCTTCAACACCGATTTCGATCAATAGCGGCTGTTTGTTACTCATGATGCTACCCCCGCATAACCTTGTGCCACGGTGCGGGACAGGCCTCGTACCCGACCGATAAAGCGTTGTCGTTCAGCGACTGAAATAGCGCCTCGGGCATCAAGCAGGTTGAATGCGTGAGAGGCTTTGATGACCTCTTCATAAGCAGGTAGATAGAGGTCAGCCTCAGCCAGTCGTTTGCAGTCACCTTCGGCCTGGTCGAACTGTTGATGCAGAAAGAGTGTGTCTGCATGTTCAAAGTTGTAGGCGGAAAATTCCTGTTCATTGCGCAGGAATACATCGCCATAACTTACTTTCGTACCATCAGGATTCTCAACCCATGTTAAATCATAAACGTTTTCAACGCCCTGGATATACATGGCCAGGCGCTCCAGTCCGTAGGTGATTTCTCCCGGTGTTCGGCTTAGCTCAACGCCACCAACCTGCTGGAAATAGGTGAACTGAGTAACTTCCATGCCGTTAAGCCAGACTTCCCAGCCCAGTCCCCACGCACCAAGTGTTGGCGACTCCCAGTCGTCTTCCACAAATCGGATGTCATGCACCTGGGTATCGATGCCGATTTCATTCAGGGACTGCAGGTAGAGATCAAGAATGTTTTCCGGTGCAGGTTTCAGTATGACCTGAAACTGGTAGTAGTGCTGTAAGCGGTTGGGGTTCTCGCCATAACGTCCATCGGTAGGCCGTCGGCAAGGCTGCGCATAAGCTGTGCGCCACTCCTTGTCATCCAGAACGCGCAAGAATGTAGCGGGGTGAAAGGTTCCCGCCCCCATGGATGAATCATATGGCTGTTGGATTACACAGCCCTGTTTGGCCCAGAACTGTTGTAAGGTGAGTATCAAATCCTGAAAAGTTAACACGACGAGCTCCCTGATGAATTGGTGGCAAGCATAACTTCGCTTGCCTCTGCTTGCCAGAAGGTCGCGTTCCGCATGGGAAAAAAACCGTGGATAAAAAAAATCACATAAAACCCTAAAGTCATCAGTTTCCCTGCCGATGATTACTTATGCGGGACTATTGATAGACAGAATCCTGATACGAGATTAATAAAGGAGATGATTGTGGCGCTTACAGTTAAACCCTCTGACGGTTTCATTAGTCGACTGCTTCAGCAGGCACATCGCCCTGCTCCCAGTGAAGTGGTTGAAACCAATAAGTCTGCGCCCACATCAGACCAGATGTCCATCTCTCAGGCTGCTCGCGACCCTTCTCAGGCTGCCGACAACCAGCGCCTTGAGTCCAAACTGCTGCAAATGTATAATCAGAAAGGCGGGGTCTAGTCTAACTATTACCGGTAATCCGGAGTGTGTTTTTATATTCAGGTTTAGTTTTAGATGGTTTGATAGAAGCAGCAGCGGTTTTTACCACTGTTCTTGGCTGTGTACATAGCATTATCTGCAGCCGTCACCAGAGCATCGCGGTCGGTGCAATCATCCGGATAAATGGCAGTGCCTATGCTGATCGTCACCACTTCTTCTGATCCGATGTGCTCATAGGGGGCGGAGATTGCCTCGATCAATTTTCCTGCTACGAGCCTGATACTCTCTTGCGTAGTGATCTCATTGAGAATGATGGTGAACTCATCACCTCCCATGCGAGCCACGGTGTCTACCTCTCTGACATTTTGGCGCAGGCGGTGTGCGGCTTCCGCGAGCAGATCGTCACCGGCTTTATGACCCAGAGTGTCATTGACTGCTTTGAACCCATCCAGGTCGAGGTACATCACCGCCAGTTTGTGGGTGTGTCGTTTTGCCTGTGCGACAGCCTGATCCAGGCGGTCGTGGAATAGAGAGCGGTTGGCAAGGCCTGTGAGTTGATCAAAGTGAGCCATTTGTAGCAGCTTCTTTTCAGAGAGTTTTCGCTCGGTGATGTCATATACCACTCCTTGCAGGTAGAGGTCATGATCATGGTCACGTACTTTGGAGGCGGCATCCTTCACCCAGGTCTCTTTGCCATCTTCGGAATAGATGCGGTATTCCGAATGAAACGGGATGTTATCGTTAAGGCTTTTTTGAACCTCAGAGAGGACTCGTTCACGGTCATCCGGATGGATTTGCTGAGACCATCGCTCCTGATTGGCCAGAAAGTCATCCTGACTGAACCCCAGTATATCCTTGACCTGAGGGCTGACAAACAGGATGCGGCTGCGATCGAGGGATGCGATGTATGTGATGGCCGGAATCTGTTCAACCAGTGTACGGTAGGTAGCTACCGATTTTTCAAGATCCTCCTCGACCCTGCGGCTTTCGGAGAGCTGGATACTGTTTTCGATGGCAACAGAGGCCATGGAAGCGAGTTGTTCCAGAAGCTTGCTGTCGTGCTGGGTGAAGACTCCCTTCTGTTTATCAAAAAGGATCAGGCATGCCAGTAGTTCATGTTGTTTGCCGATTATGGGGGTGATGATGAGCTGTTCTGTTCCACTGAGCTTTTGAGAAACCAGTGGTATAAACAGCGCGTCATCTGCTTCTGCAATAATGAGAGGTTGTTTGTGTTCTATAATCTCGCCGGCCCAGCCGTCATCTCTGCCAAGTCGGAGTTGTGTGGGTTTCCATGTCTGGCCATCAAGGTGCTCGGAAAAAGCCAGTTGCTCATTGATCATGAGGCCGGCAGCACCGGCTGATGCGTCAACGAGTTGTGATGATATGTATACTGCTTCGCGCAAAATGGTAGGGATGTCCAGAGTTCCATGCATATGGTTGCTGGCTTGAGCAAGCAGCGAGGCGAGTTTATTTTGGCTCATCTGTTGCCCCGTCTGCATGGACCCCTCCTCCCTAAGATTGGTCAAACCAGTGGACACCGTATGCTTTCAGCCCTTATCAATCCAGTACTGAAGGTCATTAATGTCGCCTCTTCCGGAGTAAAGCAATAACTGTGCCTGTTTGGGGTTCGCTACATCCGTGACCCTCACCTTTGGACGGCGACTGGCCGTCCAAATCTGAAAAAAAACCACTATTGCACAGCGCTAGCGCCGCTGTTTTCTCGGGAAGGGTTGCCGGGAAACAAGGCCTGGCTCAAAAAAAAGGCCGCGTAACCCTCAGTGGAGAGGGATTAGACGGCCTTAGAGTTTGATGTGTGACCAGGTCAATCGCAGAGTTGGAATTCTCTTGCTCGTGACGGGATGCTTAAGTCAGATTTTTTTCTAGAGGTTGATGGTTATCCCTGTATAAAACGAGCGCCCCATACCTGGAGCCGAAAGTCCCCATGCAACACCGGTTCCGGACATGGTTTTTCCCTGGCCCAGATAAACACCGCCCAACGGATCGTTATAGAACCGGTCGAGAAGGTTGTTGGCACCGATGTCGACACGCAGATGTTTCCAGACATAGCTGCTACGCAGGTTGAGCAGGCTGTAGCCTGCGGTTTTGAGCTCATTTCTGGTCTGTGACACTTTTGTTTTGGCGCCGACCATCTCAACCTCAATCGCACTGGTCCAGCCACTCAGGCGATGCTCAAGCGCAACCCTTCCATTCAATGGCATGGTGTTATAGAGATTGTCGTTCGTGGTGGTGTTCTTGCCGCGAACATAGTTCATGATACCAGTGACACCAAAGTTGCCCAGAGGGGTGTCGTTTGCCAGAGACAGGTTGCCGGAGAGATCAACGCCATAGATGCGGGCCGATTGATTGACGAACTGTAGATAGACAAATCCGGTTGTGGCGGTCTGGTTGGCTGCTCCACAGTTGGGGTTGGCCGAACTGCAGCGATCTGCATCGATATAGTCCTTGATATAGCTGTAGTAGGGCGTCAATTTAAGCTCCCACTGCTCTTTTTCGGCGTCATGGAAGTCGAAGGTTGAGCTGATGGTGTGGGCAACTTCAGGTCTAAGGTTGAGATTACCTACATAGCCATTGCCGTCTCCGGCCATGTTAATCATACGCATGGCCATGCCGCCGGTTGACCAGGTATAGCGCTCATAAAGGTTGGGCGAGCGGGTTTTCATAGCATAGCCGAACTCAATAGTGCTTGTCTCAGCCGGTGTAAGGCGCATCAATGCAGTCAGATCAATATTGTTGTCAGTTTTCTTACGGTCAGCGGCGTTGAAGGCTGCAGCTTCGGCCGCATAGCTCGGGTTGTAGCCCTGTACTACGTCTGTATTCATATCAACTTTTTCGTAACGCACTCCGAACTGTGTCAGCAGTTGTGCATTCCATTGTGATTCCCATTCACCAAATGCCGCCAGGCGGTCGCGTTTCCCACCGTTGATATTCCAGAAAGTATTGGGCCACATGCCTTTACCGGACGGATCCCACCAGTCATCCAGGCGGTACTGTTGAAATTCACTACCTACCCTGAGCAGGGCTCCTGCTGAAAGAGGGATATCAGCCTTGACGGTGCCACCGATATTCAGACCCTCGGTATCCATAGGCATGCCGGCAGCACAACCCATCATGCCGGCAGAGGGCGTACAGGGAACTCCGTCATTTGGAGCTGCAGGCATCGGGTTGCCATACCAGAACAGCTTGTCTTCACCAAATTGCATGCCGTGCTTGGTGTTTTCATAATAGGTGCGTGCTTCCAGGTCACCCCAGTCGTATTGACCTTCATAGCGCAGGTTGGCCTGCTTGCTGTCGTTGCCGGTCATGTCCATGCGCTGGTTTACCCAGCCCTGATAGGGGATGTCCTGCAAACCCAGTTTGAGGTCGACCATGTGATTGCCGCTTTGCACTGCCATGGCGATGGATTGATTGGTTGATTTGTACTTGGTGGATCCGACTTCATCAGCGGCCAGCCAGCCCCTGCCTGCGGCGGCTGGGCCTGCCGGTTTAAAGTCGCCGCCTGCCGTATAGTTATCGGCTTTGGAAGTTGAGCCCCGGTAGCTTATGCTTACATTTTCACTGGCAACTGTTGCTGAAGCGTTGCCGCCCTGTGCATTGCCATTGCTGCGGTAGAATGCACCGACTTCACCCTTGGTGAAAATACCTTCACCCGGCTTGGCAAATTCCGGATCCCTGGAGTCGACCTGAATCGTGCCGCCGATACTGTCACCACCAACGCTGACAGGTGTGATGCCGGCAAAGACTGTAGCGCTGCCAACGTTGGTAGGATCGATATAGGAGAGCGCCGGATTCATATGGTTGCCGCAGGCAGAGATCAGATCCATGCCATCAACCTTGATGCGCAGGCGATCATCGGCCAGGCCGTGAATGACTGGCAGGCTGGAAACACCACCGGAGCCCTGAAGATTGAGGCCCGGAGTGTGTTGCAAAAGACTGGCGGTATCACTTGTGGCCGGAGCCATGGATTTTAACTGTTTCTTGTCAATGATTGTGCAGTGTGGTGCCTGGCCGTCGACCAACTCGGATGCAGTGACATTGATGGTAGGCATCTGCGCCTCTTCAGCGATGGCTGCACCATGAGTGAAAGTGGTAACCAGTATGGCGAGAAGCATCTGTCGATAGCTGAGCAGCACACCTGTTGTGTTTGTCATTTTTTTCGCCGGGTGGCGATGAAGGCGCTCTTTTTCAGAGCGTACCTGTGCATGATTCATAATAGTCCCCTGCTATCAACTAGCTATCCCTAAAGCTTTTAATATATAAATAGGTTTTTCAGACGAACTCGATATTAAAAGTGTACTGGGGCGGGAAGATACAGGCAGGTAGGGATATGATAATATGGCAAATTGTCGCAGCTGGATTTTATCGGACCAGGTCATTTTATTGGAGTTGTAGATTGAATGGATTCAGCCTTAGCTTCTTCAAATGGGTCGTGAAGATGTTCTTCCTGAAGTGAAAAGAACATGTGTAAAGAGGCTTGAATTCTTTTTCTTATGATGAATTAGTGGCCGTTCTTATGAATATATTGCTTGATGGCATGGTCGTTCTTGTATTGTAGTCTGAGTGCAGGAATCGGGCCAAGTTCGACTTCAATGTGGTTGAATTGCATCTCGGCCACCTCAAGCTGTTTTTGAAGCTCCCCGGCTTCGGCCAGAGCGATAATCAGCGCGCTGCCTATATTGTTGTCACCGAGTGCCTTGAGTGTTTTTGTCATATTTAGCTGGATCTCCGGATTGTGGTAGAAGTGTGGAATCAGCTTGGGAGGTATGCCAAGTTCCACCTCCATTTCAGTGAGTATATAACCGGCATTTTTCAGGTGAGGCAGGGCGGCATTAAAGTCCTTCATGATGCTTTCGGTCGAGAGGTCTGATGCAAAGGCCTGTGACACAACCATCGATGCTGCGGTTGTAAATTTATCTGCAGCAATGCTGTAGTTTCCCCGCTGGATCTCTTCAGCCCACGATATGCCCCCGCTTCTGATGGTTGTGATCTCAATAGCACGGATGGCCAGGCCTGCGGTAATGCAGATGAAGAGCGCGATCAGGATCTGGCTCCAGAGAATCAGCCTTCTACGGCCTCTCTTTTTTACTTTTGTTTTCTTCTGCCTGTGCTGTCTTCTGATCTGTCCGACAGCCTCGCGCTGCTGATTGGGACCTGCCGGTACGTTTGTCTGAGTGCGGAAAGTATGCGGTTGCGTTTTGTTCTCAAAACCAGGTTTATGACTTTGTTCTTCTTTATCGTTCATGGGGTAACGGTTCCGTCATCCGAAGGCTTTACAAATCGTCGCAGAAAGGGGTTACCCGTACCTTTTTCCAGAGTCCGGGAATATTCTGTAAGAGTCAGATGATTATTTACGACGGGGACGAGAGCCTCCGCGGTTGTTGCGTCCGCCACCCGGTTTGCCACCGGCTTTCGGGCGATCGTGTTGCTCGGCCTTGTCCTCTTTTTTCAAGCCTTCGGCGGTCGCTTCAGGATTGGTCGGCTTTCCGATCTGTAGCATGTCGTGTTCAATATTACAGAGTGGGATCTGGCGGCTGATATAGGTTTCGATATCAGGCAGGCCAAAGCAGAAGCGCTCGCAAGAGAAGGAGATGGCCGTGCCCTTTGCTCCGGCACGGGCGGTACGGCCAATGCGGTGGACATAGTTCTCTGCATCTTCGGGGAGATCATAATTAAATACGTGGGAGACGCCGTCGATATGCAGACCGCGGCTGGCAACGTCGGTAGCGACAAGCAGCTGAAGCTTGCCTTTTGTGAAGTCATCGAGGATACGTACGCGTTTCTGCTGACGGACATCGCCGGAGAGTATGCCGACAGCAAATCCGTAACGGGCCAGTCCACGAGCTACGCGTTCACCTGTACGCTTCTCATTGATGAAGATCACGCCGCGTTTGACCGCGGATTCGCGCAGCAGGTGAACCAGCAGCGGGAATTTGTCATCCATGCTGGTATGGTACATCGATTCGGTAATGCCTGATGCTGTCAGCTCGCCCTCTTCGGCACGTAGCCTTTCAGGTTCATTCATATGCTCGTAAGCCAGCTCCAGTACGCGATGAGAGAGGGTGGCTGAGAACATCAGCGATTGGCGCTGGTCGTAATTGGGCAGGCGATGCAGCATGAAGCGAAGGTCTTTGATGAAGCCCAGGTCAAACATGCGGTCGGCCTCATCAATAATCAGCATATCGGCCTTGGAAAGGGAGTAGACCCGTTTTTTCAGGTAATCAATCAGGCGACCCGGTGTGCCAATCAGGATGTCGACACCCTTTTCAAAGCCCAACCGCTGTTTTTCATAGTCTACGCCACCGTATACAGTATGAAGTTTCAGGCCCGTGTGTTTGGCCAGTTTGGCTGCATCATCGGATATTTGAATCACAAGTTCGCGTGTCGGCGCGATGATCAGGACACGAGGGTGATGATTGCTGCGGCCCTGTTTTGGTTCCGTGGTGAGTAGGCGGTTGATTGCAGTGATCAGGAAGGTGGCTGTTTTTCCTGTGCCTGTTCGCCCTTGTCCTGCAACATCCTTTCCCTGCAAGGTTATCGGCAGAGCTGTTTGTTGAACGTCGGTCATCTCTGTAAAACCAACATCCTCAATGCCCTTCAGTAGTGATTCGGGAAGATTGAGTTCGGTGAATAGGGTTGGTTGGATGACAAGGGTCTGTTTCATGGCGAGAACTGTACGCGTTGAACGGAAAGCTTACCACATACTTGGCACTGTTTACTTGTGTTACAGTAAATTTTCACACTTCTTGTGATTGCAGTCCTGTATTTTAGGCCCTAGTCTGCCCGCCTTCTGACAGAAATGAGGGCTCATGGCGCAATTGGTTAGCGCAACCGGCTCATAACCGGTTGGTTCTAGGTTCGAGTCCTAGTGAGCCCACCAGATTGAATAAATTAGGATACAACAGGAATCAGTATGCCTCCAAAGCCAGAAGATATTGCCGAAATGGTTCGCCAGCATATCCCGGATGCCCATGTGCAGGTGCGTCTCTATTCAGGTGATGATCATTTCGAAATGGATGTTGTTTCTGCAAGTTTTGCCGGTAAAACGCGTATTGCCCAGCATCAGATGGTCTATGCTGCTCTGGGTGACAACATGAAAGAAGCCATTCACGCATTGGCGCTGAAAACATCGGTTTCTTAAGGAGAAAAAATGAGCGATTCAGTACACGAACAGATTGATCAGGTAGTAAAAGGCAATGATGTTGTCCTGTTTATGAAGGGCACGCCGGACTTTCCTCAATGTGGCTTCTCTCAGCGTGTGTCGGCTATTCTGGCATCGTACGAAATCCCGTATGCTGCGGTAAATATTCTGCTTAATGAAGATGTACGCCAGGGCATTAAGGAGTATTCTGATTGGCCTACTATTCCTCAGTTGTATGTTAAAGCCGACTTTATCGGCGGTTGTGATATTATTTCTGAAATGCATGAGAACGGCGAGCTGGAAGAATTGCTGGCTCCGCTGAAAAAAGAGGCGTAAGCTTAAAATACGGCGGTTCAATCTCTCAGGGACTACTTGAGTTTTTTTGCCGATGTTGTTATAACAAGGATGTTGATGGACGTTATTATTGCTCACCCCTCCCCTGAATTGTGGATGTCCCCGCAGAAGCATGCGCACAGCTCAAAAAGAGATGCCATGCACTTAAAAGGTAACCATAGCGGCTAATGGAAACCAAGCTTAGCCACAAGCTTGGCCAGCGTCTGGCGCTCACGCCGCAGCTGACCCAGAGCCTGAAAGTCCTGGCCATGAATTGCATGGATCTTGAGACCTATATTGGTGAATCAATTGAATCCAACCCCATGCTTGAAATGGATGCCGATACAGGCCCCAATGCTGAATCGGAAATGCAGCAGCACGCCATCGAGGTCTCCGAGCAGGAGCAGTGGAAAGAGCAGGGTGATAACCGATGGGAGTCTATGTACGCGCCCTCTACCCGTGATGATTATGGTGATCGTGAACAGGTCTGGGCCGGCGAAGAAAATATCAGTGAAAGCCTGCATGAGCAGATTGACCGTCAACCGATGCCCGAAATCGAGAGGGCTGTAGCACATGCGCTGATTGATTCGTTCGATGATGACGGTTATTTCCGCAATGATCCTTCCGAGTTTGCAGAAGAGCTGAAGGGCGAGATTGATACCGATGGGGAAACGGTTGAGCGGGTGCTGCTCAATGTAATTCACCAGCTGGAACCTGCGGGCCTTGGCGCGCGAGATTTGACAGAATGCCTGCTGCTGCAGCTCGATGATGATTCCGATGTGGATTTCTGGGTGAAGCGCTTGCTCCTGCATTTTTCTGATTTCCTGCTGGCCAGTGATGAAGAGCTGGCA
>Ga0316202_10000116_pt1 | contig 125247 bp, 126 predicted proteins | sample 3monrhotite_MG_FD_204934 | JGI IMG/M metagenome (GOLD analysis project Ga0316202, IMG submission 204934) | Microbial mat bacterial communities from mineral coupon in-situ incubated in ocean water Damariscotta River, Maine, United States -... | ecosystem: Environmental > Aquatic > Marine >... | reverse complement strand
AGCGATCCCAAATCTCAGCCTTCTGCTCATTCGTGAAATAAATCCGACGTCTTCTGTATCTCATAACAACACTCCATCTCTTCAATAAAGATTATAGTGTTGCGTCGACCGGTTGAGGTCACCGGTGTAAAGTAGCCTCAGGCATAGCGCTCATTTGATGGCTGTGAATAGGATATTGCGCTTTGCAATTACCCCCGGCCCCGATACCCCGGCACGTCTTGATCCGGTATCCATACGCCTTCGGGGGCCGTTCCTGTCTGATAAAACACGTCAATCGGAATGCCGCCGCGCGGGAACCAATAGCCACCGATGCGGAGCCATTTGGGGTTGGCGGCGGCTATGATTTTTTTGGCGATGCTGATGGTGCAGTCTTCGTGGAACGAGCCGTGGTTTCGAAAGCTGGTGAGGTAGAGTTTTAGCGATTTGCTTTCGACCAAGCTGGCATCCGGAATGTAGTCGATGACCAGGTGCGCGAAGTCGGGTTGGCCTGTGACCGGGCAAAGACTGGTGAATTCAGGCGCGGTGAAACGCGCCACGTAGTCGGTCCCGGCTTGCGGGTTTTGGACGACTTCCAGCACGGCCTCATCGGGGGACGTGGGAGCGGCGACTTGGTGGCCGAGTTGGCCTAAGGTTTCGTTTGTTAAATCGGTCATTCTAGCGCCTCTATATCGCCACGCGCTTGTGCGGCGGCGAAGTCTTGTTGGAACTCTGCAAAGCTGCCGTTTGTGATGGCTTCGCGGATTTCAGTCATCAAGACTTGATAGTAATGCAAATTGTGCCAAGTCAAAAGCATGGCGCCCAAAATTTCTTGGGCGTTGATTAAATGGCGGATGTAGGCGCGTGAATGATTGGTGCAAGCGGGACATGCACAGCCATCTTCGATGGGACGTGGATCATCGGTGTGGCGCGCGTTGCGCATGTTGACCGCACCCGTATGGGTCCACGCCTGGGCGGTGCGACCAGAGCGGGTTGGCAGCACGCAATCGAACATGTCGATGCCGCGTGCCACCGCGCCGACGATGTCTTCGGGTTTGCCGACGCCCATCAAATAACGCGGTTTGTCGGTGGGCAGATGGGGGGTGGTCAGGTCTAGGGCTTCAAACATTTTTTCGCGACCTTCGCCGACCGCCAAGCCACCGATGGCATAGCCGTCAAAGCCAATTTCAACCAACGCCTTGGCCGACTTTTCACGTAAATCATCATGCACACCGCCTTGGCAAATGCCGAACAGGCCGTAACCGGGGCGTTTGACGAAAGCGTCCTTGGATCGTTTGGCCCAGCGCATAGACAGTTCGGTGGCGCGCTGGACTTCGGATTTTTCGCACGGGAACGGAGGGCATTCATCAAAGCACATGGTGATGTCGGCATCTAACATGTGCTGAATTTCGATGGACCGTTCGGGGGTTAACATGTGGTACGAGCCGTCGATGTGGCTGCGAAATCTGACGCCGTCTTCCGTGAGTTTGCGCAGCTCATTCAAGCTCATGACCTGAAAACCACCGCTGTCGGTCAAAATTGGTCCCGGCCAGTTCATGAATTTATGCAGCCCGCCCAATTTTTCAATCCGTTCGGCGGTGGGGCGCAACATCAAATGATAGGTGTTGCCTAAGATAATTTCGGCCCCGGTAGCCGCCACGCTTTCGGGCAGCATGGCTTTAACCGTCGCCGCCGTCCCCACCGGCATGAAAGCAGGGGTTTGGATGGTGCCATGGGCGGTGTTGACTTCGCCGCGCCTTGCTACGCCATCGGTAGCCTTAAGGTCGAAACCAAAATCGGTCATGGAGCTTGCTCATTGCTGCGCGTTAACAAACACGCATCGCCATAAGAATAAAAACGATAGCCCGTTTCGATGGCGTGGCGGTACGCCGTGTGCATACGTTTCAAACCGGAAAATGCCGACACCAACATAAACAAGGTCGAGCGCGGCAAATGAAAGTTGGTCATCATCACATCAACGACTTTAAAGCGGTAGCCTGGGGTGATGAAGATTGAGGTGTCGGCGAAAAACTCATGCACTAGGCCGTCGTCTGTGGCCGCACTTTCCAACACCCGCAACGATGTCGTGCCAACGGCGACCACCCGGCCCCCGGCGGCGCGGGCGGCGTTGATGGCGTTCGCCGCCTCTAGACTGATTTCGCCCCGTTCAGAATGCATGAAGTGATCATCGGTGTCATCGACTTTGACAGGTAAAAACGTACCTGCGCCCACATGCAAGGTCACGCGCGCGGTGTGGATGCCGCGCTCGCTAAGACTTTGCAACAGGGCGGGTGTGAAATGAAGACCAGCGGTGGGGGCCGCAACAGCCCCTGGGTTTTTGGCAAATAGAGTTTGGTAGTCTTCAATGTCTTCGACTTGGCCGCCTTTGGCGCGTTTGATATAGGGCGGTAACGGCATAGAACCTTGAGCATTCAGCGCCGCCATCAAGTCCTCGCCTGCCACATTGAAATTCAACGTGACCTCGCCGCCCTCACCCTTGTCCATCACGGTGGCGTGAAAACCATCTTTAAAGTCGATGCGGTCATCAACGAACAATTTTTTGGCGGGCCGGGCAAACGCGAGCCAGGTGTCGGGGGCGAGTTGCTTGTGCAAGGTGACTTCCATGCCAGCTTGTCCGCGCTTGCCCGTGAGCCGGGCGGGAATGACACGGGTGTCATTAAAGACGCAAATGTCGCCAGGCTGTAAAAACGTAGCTAAGTCCGAGACGCTGTTGTCCAACAGCGTATCACCAGACACCACCAACAACCGGGCACTGTCGCGCGGGCTTGCGGGGGCTTGGGCAATGTTGCTTTGGGGTAGCTCAAAATCAAAAAGGTCGACGTGCACTTGATACTCTCGCGATATATTCAAAGTCTGAAAGAGCGCGGAGAGTAGGGAAAAGCAGAAGTTTATGCAATGACTAGTACAAAGCTGGAATTCCTACTAAATATCATTTATTTGTGTTAAATAATAATAATATTCACTTTTTTATGTTAATATGTCGTTTTTTGCGGCATGAACTCCATATATTTACCCACTCGGCTCGGTTTTACTTGGCTGAACCGGGGCAAACGCATATAACTATACCCGCTCAATAACAAAGAAAGATCATCCATCCCATGGCCAAAAAAACAATGATTGCCGTTGAAGGTAACGAAGCGGTTGCTTCGGTTGCGCACCGTTTGAACGAAGTGATTGCGATTTATCCGATCACCCCCTCGTCAACGATGGGCGAATTGGCGGAAGCATGGTCGTCGAATAAGCAAAAAAATATTTGGGGGAACGTTCCCGATGTGGTCGAAATGCAATCGGAAGCCGGAGCCGCTGGAGCGGTGCACGGGTCCTTGCAAGCGGGCACGCTCACCACGACGTTCACGTCGTCACAAGGTTTGTTGTTGATGATTCCCAACTTGTATAAAATTGCCGGGGAATTGCATGGCTTTTGTATGCATGTCGCGGCGCGCACCTTGGCCACCCATGCGCTGTCCATTTTTGGTGATCATTCGGACGTTATGGCGTGCCGCCAAACAGGTGTGGCGATGTTGTCGAGTGCCACGGGGCAAGAAGCCCAAGACTTTGCGTGCATCGGTCAAGCCACCTCGTTGAATTCGCGGGTGCCATTTATGCATTTCTTTGACGGCTTTCGCACCTCGCACGAGGTCACGAAAATGCAGCACCTTAGCGATGACGAACTGCGCCAAATGGTGACGCAAGACATGATCGATGTGCATCGCAACAACGCCCTGACCCCGGACAATCCGGTCCTGCGTGGATCGTCACAAAACCCAGATACATTTTTCCAAATGCAAGAAGCCCGCAATCTGGTTCATGGTGCGGTGCCAGACATCTTGGAAGAGACCTTTAAAAAGTTTGCCAAGGTCACAGGGCGCGCATACGGACTTTATGAATTCCATGGTGCTGCCGATGCTGAACGTGTCGTGATCATTATGGGGTCGGGCGGCGAAACGTGCCGGGAAGTTGCCGATCACTTAAATAGCACAGGTGAAAAAGTCGGTGTGGTTCAGGTGCGCTTGTTCCGTCCGTTTGACTTGAAACGCTTTTCCGAATCTTTGCCCGCCACAGTTAAGTCTGTGGCCGTTTTGGATCGCACCAAAGAAGCGGGTGCCATGGGCGAACCGTTATATATGGACGTCGTGACCGCGATGAACCGGGCTGGGCGGTCCTTGAAAATTATTGGTGGTCGCTATGGTTTGTCGTCCAAAGATTTCACCGCCGCCCAAGCCAAGGCGGTGTTTGACGAATTGTTGAAAGACCAGCCAAAACCCACCTTTACGGTTGGCATCCTAGACGATGTGACGCACCTGTCGTTAGACGTTAATGACGACTTTGAATGTGAACCCCAAGGCGTGCAGCGCGCGATCTTTTTTGGCCTGGGGTCAGATGGCACCGTTGGCGCGAATAAAAACTCGATCAAGATCATTGCTGAAAATACCGATTTTTATACCCAGGGGTATTTTGTTTATGATTCCAAAAAAGCAGGCGCGATTACCATTTCTCATTTGCGCTTTTCGCCGCAATCCATCCATTCCCCTTATCTGATCAAATACGCAGAGTTTGTCGCATGTCACCAGTTCCATATGCTGGAATCCGTGGACGTGTTGAAACACGCGCAACACGGCGGCACCTTTTTGTTGAACTCGCCACATGCCAAGGACCAAGTGTGGGATCAGTTGCCGCGCACGATTCAAAAGCAAATCATCGAAAAGAAACTGACGTTCTATGTCATCAATGCAACGAAAGTTGCCCATGACGCGGGTATGGGCAAACGCATCAACACCGTGATGCAGGTGTGTTTCTTTGGCCTGTCGGGTGTTTTGGAACACGATGAAGCAATTGCCCAAATTAAGGGCGCGATTGAAAAATCTTATGGCAAAAAAGGCAAAAAGATTGTCGAAATGAACTGGGCTGCGGTGGATGCATCTCTGGCACATTTGGAACAAGTCGAAGTGCCAGATGTCGCGAGTTCAAGCTTTGATTTGCCGCCCATCGTGTCGCCAAAGGCTCCTGATTTTGTGCAAAACGTCACCGCCAAAATGTTGGCCGGACTGGGCGATCTGTTGCCCGTCAGCGCCTTTCCCATTGATGGCACCTGGCCTGTGGGCACGGCGAAGTGGGAAAAACGCAATTTAGCCCTCGACATTCCGGTGTGGGAAGAAGGCCTGTGCATCCAGTGCAACAAGTGCGCATTCGTTTGTCCGCATTCGGCCATTCGCGTCAAAGCCTACAGTGAAGGTGAACTGGACAGCGCGCCTGACACGTTTAAATCCATGGACTACAAAGGTCGTGATTTTGGCGAAGGTACGAAGTACACGGTGCAGATTGCCCCCGAAGACTGCACCGGTTGTACCCTGTGCGTGAAGGTCTGCCCGGGCAAGGATAAACAGAACCCCGAACGTCTGTCTTTGGTCATGCAACCCCAACCCGCGTTAAAAGAAAGCGAAGCCGAAAACTTTGACTTCTTCTTAGACATTCCCGAAGCCGACCGCAGCTTGCTTAAATCAAGCTTGAAAATGGGTCAGTTCGCAGAACCCCTGTTTGAATTTTCGGGCGCTTGCTCAGGCTGTGGCGAGACCCCTTATATCAAGTTGTTGACCCAGTTGTATGGGGACCGTTCGGTGATTGCCAATGCCACCGGGTGTTCGTCAATTTATGGCGGCAACTTGCCGACCACACCGTATTCCTGTAATTCCGAGGGTCGAGGTCCGGCTTGGGCCAACTCGTTGTTTGAAGACAATGCCGAATTTGGTTTGGGCATTCGTTTGGGCATTGACCATCATCACGAACACGCCATCGAGCTGCTTTCCAATTTAAGTGTGGTTGTGAACGACGACGAATTGGTTGATGGTTTGTTAGAAGCCGATCAATCCGATGAAGCTGGTGTTATTGCGCAACGTGACCGCGTGGCAAAATTGAAACCACGGCTTAAGGACATGGGCACAGACGACGCGCTGCATTTGGCGGGTATGGCTGATTACTTGGTGAAAAAAACCGTGTGGATTTTGGGTGGTGATGGCTGGGCTTATGACATTGGCTACGGTGGCCTGGATCATGTTTTGGCCTCGGGCGCGAACGTCAATATTTTGGTCATGGATACCGAAGTGTATTCCAATACTGGCGGTCAACAATCCAAGGCGACCCCGATGGGTGCCGTTGCAAAGTTTGCCAGTTCTGGCAAAGCGTTGCCGAAGAAAGACTTAGGCCTCATGGCAATCAGCTATGGTCATGTTTATGTCGCAAGTGTGGCCTTTGGGGCCAAGGATGCGCAGACGGTCAAGGCCTTCCAAGAAGCGGAATCGTTTGACGGTCCTTCGTTAATTATCGCCAACTCACCGTGCATTGAACATGGTTATGATTTGGGGGATGGTCTGCATCATCAAATCTTGGCCGTGGAATCGGGCTATTGGCCGTTGTACCGTTTTGATCCTCGCTTAGAACAGCAAGGCAAAGCTTCGTTGCAATTGGACAGCAAGGCTCCGACCCGATCACTAGGCGAATACTTGGTGCAAGAAAACCGCTTCCGTCAGGTGCAACGCAAAGACCCTGAACGCTTTGATAAGTTGGTGGTGATGTTAGAGGCAGACTTAGCCCATCGCCGCAAAGTGTTTGCAGCGTTAGCGACCGTGAAACCGGACCCTGAACCCGCTGATGAATAAAGAAACGCAAAGCCAACGCCTTCATGATCTGCGCTTAGAGATGAAGGCGCGGGGCTTAACGGCTTATCTGGTGCCGCGTGCCGACGAACACCAAAACGAATATGTGCCGCCATCGGCCGAACGCCTGAATTGGATCAGTGGCTTTAGCGGCACGGCAGGCCTCGCCGTTATTGGCCTGGACTCCGCCGCCATTTTCGTCGATGGCCGCTATACCCTGCAGGTCAAAGGTGAATGCGCGGCCGAACATTGGCAGCACCAACACTTGACCGATAACCCTGTCGAGCTGTGGTTGCAAAGGCTGTTGTCGACAGGCGATAAAGTTGGATTTGATCCCAAGCTGCACACGACTTTGGGTCTTGGGCGGCTGAAAACCGTTATGGACAATGCGGGTGTCGGCATGGTCGCGGTTGAAGATAATTTGATTGATACGTTGTGGCACGACCGCCCCTCTGAACCTGTGGGGGCCGTGGCTCTGTACCCAGAAAAATATGCGGGTGAAGCTTCGAAAACGAAACGCCAACGCATGTCCAACGTCTTAAAAGAGTCAGGGTTGGATGCTCTGGTTATATCTTGTCCCGATGAATTGTCTTGGTTGTTTAACATTCGCGGTCAAGACTTAGCCATGACCCCGGTGGTGCTTGGCTATGCGATTTTAAAATCTGATGGTGCGGCCACAGTGTTTGTCGACGGTCAAAAAATCAGTACCCCGGTGCGACAGTTTCTTGAGGATGATGGTATTTCTGTTTGTCAGCCGTCTCAATTTGTTCCCGCGCTGGCCGCGTTAAAGGATAACAAAGTTCGTGTTGACCGGAACACCGGAAGTTTTTTTATTTGCGACGTTTTGCAAAACAATGGGGCCATCGTTGACGTTGATGTTGACCCATGCCGAATCAACAAAGCGGTTAAAAATGCGGTTGAGTTGCAGGGTATGCGCCAGTCCCATATTCGCGACGGCGTGGCGTTGGTCCGGTTTTTCAATTGGTTTAAGAACCATGCCCCAAAGGAACAGACCGAATGGACGGTGGCAGAACAACTTGCCCGGTTCAGAGAACGTGGCGAGCTTTATAAAAGCCCCAGCTTTCAGACCATTTCTGCCGTTGGAGCCAATGGGGCGATTGTCCATTATGGTTTGAAACAAGAGACCGCAGCGCCCTTGCAAACGGGCCAACTGTATTTGGTCGACAGCGGTGGACAGTATTTAGATGGCACCACCGATGTCACGCGCGTTCTGGCCTTGGGTTCCCCAACGGCAGAAATGATCCGGCGTTACACCCAAGTTCTGAAAGGCCATATTGCGGTGAGTGCTGCGCGGTTTCCTTTCGGCACCACGGGGGCGCAAATTGATCCTTTGGCGCGACAGTTTTTGTGGGCGGATGGGGTCGATTACGATCATGGCACCGGGCATGGCGTGGGTTGTTATTTGTCGGTTCATGAAGGGCCGCAAAGTATTTCCAAAAGCAGCACCGAGGTTAGTTTAAGGCCCAACATGATCCTTTCCATTGAACCGGGCTACTACAAAGCCGGGGCCTTTGGCATTCGCATCGAAAGCTTAGCGGTGGTGAAAGAGCTTGATCCCCAGGCCGATGGGGCCGAGCGGGCGACGTTGGGGTTTGAGACCCTAACCCTGGCTCCGTTCGAGCGCGCCTTGATCGATGTTGACACATTGACCCAAGCTGAGTGTGACTGGATTGATGCCTATCATGCGCGTGTCCGGGAAACGTTAACGCCGTTGTTGGATGCGGACGACGTCGCTTTTTTGGTCCAAGAAACGGATCATATCAAGCCGCGTTCTTTATAGTATTTGATGGCGCCGTTGTGCAAAGGAGCCGTCAGACCCTCTAACATGGCTGTGGAATTGAGGATTTTGAAAGCTTGATGAAGGCCTTTGAGCTCTTCCAAATTTTCAAAGACCGTTTTTACATAGTCATAGACCGCTTGGTCGGAAAGGTCGCTGCTGGCGACCACGGTGGCTTTTACGGCGTAAGTTTCCGTCGTGTGGGAAATGCCTTTATAGGTATCGGCTGGAATGGTGGTCATCACGTAATATGACTTTTGGGCGACAAGGTTCTTAACCGCCTTAGAATTGATATTGATAAGGTCAGTGAGGATAGCCCCTGCGGGTTCATCTAAGGCCGCAGACGGGTTCCCAACCGTATAAAAGAAGGCGTCAATTTTACCGGCAACCAACGCTCGTGATGCTTCTGATTGTTGTAGGCCTTCAGACTTTATATCTGTAGTTTCATCAAGGCCATACAGCTTTAAAATTTCTTGAGCGTTTAGACGTTGGCCAGACCCCTCATTGCCGATGTTGACGACTTTTCCCTTGAGGTCATTCACGGTTTTAATTTTGGCATCAATGCGGGCCATTAACAGCACCGTTTCAGGGTAAAGGCTAAAGACCGAGCGTAATTTTGTGACGGGGGCGTCAGCCCAGGGGCCTTCCCCTTTGGAGGCTTCATAGTTGATGTCCGATTGAGCGATGCCAAAGTCCAACAGGCCGCGAATCACAGCATTGATGTTAAAAACAGAGCCTAAGGCGGGTCGGCCGATGCAGTGATAGTCTTTACTCTGGTGGGCATTCAAAAGCTTACACGTTTGCAAGGCCACCTGATAATAAACGCCCGTCACTGAACCGCCACCGATCAAGATGTCTTGTTGGGCGTAGGCGGGCAGGCTGGACATCATCATAACGGTTGAGATGATGATGGATTTGCCAAAGACGTTGCGCATTGAAGACTTCCTAATAGAATTTTCGGGAAAGGATCATGAAAATACCCTGCCCCAACAGTGTTGTTGATCTTATCTTTCCCAATCTGGCCTTACAACTGCAAATTTATTGAGAGGCCAGAGGAACTTCAACCCAAAATGTGCTGCCGACGTTCTCATCACTGGTGAAACCAATGCGTCCACCCATGCCTTCCATCAGTTGCCTGGCAACGGACAGCCCAATGCCAGAACCTTCGATTGATTTTTTAGCCTGGACACCCAAACGCTCAAACGGTTTGAAAACATTTTCAAAATGATTGGGGGCAATTCCGATGCCTTTATCTGTAACAGAAATACGGACAAATCCATCCTCTGTTTCGGTGCTGTCTATGTCCACCGTGCCATCGGATTTGTTGTATTTAATGGCATTGGAAAGCAAATTGATCAGAACCTGTTTTAGGCGCAGGCTATCGGTATGAATCGGCATGGGGGGGTGTTTTACAGTATGATTTGAAATCGTGATGGCATACATGTCGGCAGAGCTTTGGGCGAGCACGATGCTTTCACGAATAATCTCGCCGGCCTCATGATTTTCCAGCACGAAATCAAGCTTTCCGGCTTCGATTTTTGCGAGATCCAAGACGTCGTTGATCAATTCCAACAAAATAATCCCACCAGCGATTACATTGTCCGTGTATTTTTTTTGTTTTTCCGTCAGAGGCTCGTCAAGATTGAGCTGCATCAATTGACTGAACCCGATGACGGAATTGAGCGGCGTGCGGAGTTCATGGCTCATGGAGGACAAAAACCGCGTTTTGGCTTGATTCGCAAGTTCGGCCTCAACCATTGAGGTTTCCAGCTTCGTTGATTGTTCCTTTAATGCCGTCTCAACTTCAACGCGGCGTGCAATCTCATCGTTCAGTTCATCGCGCGAGGCCAACGTTGTTTTTAGTCGTTTAACCATGGAGCCAATGTCACGAACAACATCGCCAATTTCATCCTTGCGGTCACTTGTGACATCAATGTCTAAATTGCCCTCGGCAATGTCGCCCATGCGATTGCGAAGCTCTAACAGAGGTTGGGTAACCGTGGTCGAGATCACACCAGAGACGATGATAATGATGAGGGTCAGGGCCGCGCCACCAAAGAGGGCGAAAAGGGCAAGCTCATTTAAGGGTGCATACGCTGTATCTAGGTTTCGTTCGACAAAAACGTACCAATCCGATTGGCCCCATTTTTCACCCGACACGCCCTTTTTAGAATGGTCCGGAACGAAGCGAGAGTAAATCATTCTTTCGGGTTGGACGCGGGCATAGCCCATGGCGGAGGCCGTGTTGTCGTGAAGGTCTTCGGTCCATCCACTTGCCACCCGTTTCATAATGATTTGGGCTTCGGTTTTAGAGGCAACGCTATGCTTGCCCTGGGATGGATCAATGACCGCCAGGCCACCCGTGCGCAACATAAAGATATGAACGTCATTGCTTTCAAAGGGGTTCGTGATAATGGCGGGGATATGAGCCATTTTGAAGTTTATTTTTAAAATTCCAGCCACCTTGCCATCAACCCTCACGGGGACAACGATGCCGGTGACGACCGCGTTAACACTTAGGTCCATCCCTCGGTCATCAATGAAAACGCTGCCTTGGCCGCCGGCAAAGCCATCGCGCCACCAGCCTTCGTCAGATTGATCGTAATCCGTCAACAGGCCCGTCATGGCAATTGTGCCACCGAGGCGGTCCGTTAAGAATATTTCCCCGTATTCCTCCCTGGCATGACCTTGATAGGCTCTCAGGAAGTCCGCTGCAGGATGGTCGTGAACGGCCTTGGCTTTACGGATGTCACCCTTGGCCGCAATCCAGGCCCGGTCTATGCGTTTAATGTTTTCGAGGGAGGCGGCATCGTCTTTGCCCTCATAAGACCTATTCCCAGCCACAACGGCGGCAATGATGGTTGGGTGTTGGGCAAGGCTTTTGGCTTCGGCAATCCGACGGTTGAGGACAGATGCAACTTCCACAGCCTTTTCGCGGGCGACCAGCTCGAAACCTTGACCGATTTCATTTTTAAGAATTTGTTGCGTTGTGTTGGTGCTGACCACGGAAAAAAGAATCAGTGGAACCAAGCCAATGATCAACAAAATAAAACCAAGTTTCCAACGAATGCCCATACTTAGCCGCCCAGGTTCTTAATGACCTTAAATGTATCGCGCTCCGGTCATTGTAGCACAATAGCACTAGGATGGCATAGTTTTACGCTCTGCAGACAACCAGGGCGCGTTGTTGGGGGCGTTATTTTTAAGCGAAAACGATTTTTTCAAGGGAATCTATTAAGGGCGTCAGCACTAAGGTGCTTCCAAGACATAACGGATGCTTGTTCGCACAGCACAATCATTGTCAATAACAAGAACGCGCTTCCTCATTGTCGTTTGTTCTGACACCTATCGTACCTCACTATTCTAAAACATTTTGTTTCCTTAGGTTTCATCACCCGCAAGTAAGTCCCCAAAATCATCGATAGATACTGGCTTGCTAAAGAGGTAGCCTTGGAAAGAGTTGCAGTCGTTTTCGTTCAGGAATGACAACTGTTCTTCTGTCTCGACCCCTTCGGCGAAAACGTTTAAGTCTAATGATTTAGCCAAATTGACAATGGTCTTGATCAACTGAGCATCGTTACCGTCCGAGTCAATGCCCTGCACAAATTCGCGATGTATTTTGAGTTGGTCCGATGAAAGATGTCTTACAAAAGAGAGCGATGAATAGACAGCGCCGAAGTTGTCCATAGATAACCTGACCCCTAAGTCTTTTAAGGTTGAAATTTTATCCATCGCGTTATCGATTTCAGACATTGCAATCTTTTCTGACAGCTCAAGTTTTAAGCGCGTAGGGTCCACATTATATTTTTTCAAAATGCCAACAATTTCGTTTGTGAATTCGGGGTGCGCGAATTGTTTGTCGCTAATGTTTAGGGTCAGCGTCAAATTCTTCGTTGTTTCATTCTTGCCCCACAATTCGAGTTGATGGCAGGCCGTTTCAAAAATCCAATGACCAATGTCAATAATTAGGTTGCTTTGTTCGGCAATCGGCAGGAACTGTCCGGGCATAATCATGCCGCGCTCTGGGTGTATCCACCGCAAAAAGGCTTCGGCCCCCATGGGTTTTTTGTCTTGGTCCACTTGAAGCTGGTAATGCAGATGCAGTTGTTCTTGCGCCAAGGCATGATGCAAATCATTGTCCAAGGCTTCATACATGGACACGTTTTCTTGCATGACAGGATCAAAAAATCGCACTGTATTCCGTCCCGAATTTTTGGCTTGATACATGGCCATATCGGCATGTTCCAGCAACACGTCCTTGGTTAGGTCATTGCCATGATACAAGCGGACCCCAATGCTGGGCGAACTGTGATGTTTGCGGCTTTTGAGGTGATAAGGTTTCGATAAGGCCTTGCGCATTTTCTCGGCAACCATCGCGACCTTGTTCGCGACTTCCTCTTTAACGTGGCCAACTTCTTCAAGCAGGACAACGAATTCATCGCCGCCAAATCGGGCGACCGTATCCATGTCACGAACACAAGATTTAATCCTAATCCCAACTTCAACAAGCAACAGGTCGCCATAATCGTGACCGTGGTTGTCGTTCAAAGCTTTAAATCGATCAAGATCAATGAACAGTACGGCCCCAAAGTCGTCGTGACGTTCAGAAGCCGATAACGCAGAGTTGAAACGGTCAAGGAACAAACGGCGATTGGGCAATTTGGTCAACGCATCATAATAGGCCAGATTATGGATTTCTTCCTCTAGCTGTTTACGGTGGGTGATGTCGGTGAAGATGGCCACGTAATGAGTGGTTTCCTGGTCGTCGTTTTTAACGGCGGTAATGGTGATCCATTTTGGAAAAATCTCTCCGTTTTTGCGTTTGTCCCAAATCTCTCCGGCCCAAACGCCTTCATGCAACAAGTGTTGCCACATCTCGATGTAAAAATGATCGTCATGTCGACCAGAATTCATGATGCGCGGATTCTTGCCCAGAACTTCGTCCGCACTGTAGCCGGTAATTTGTGAAAAGGCATTGTTGACTCGGATAATATTGGACTGCGCATCGGTAATTACGATGGCTTCTTGAGTTTCAATTGCCACGGCCGCGATACGTAAATCGGCATCAGCCCGTTTGCGTTCTGTGATGTCGCGTCCATAGAGATTGATGTAGGAAGCGTCCTTGATGGGCGCTAGGATCAATTCACAATAACGGCCTGCGCAACCCACTTCTATGGAGCTTGATAAGTCATTTTCAAGCGAGTGAGTGCATAGCTCTTGGACTGTTTCTGGTACTTTTTGACCTACATTTGTTTGCCAATAATCGAGCAATTCACGGGCTGATTTATTGGCATACAAGACCGTGCCATCGGCATCAATCCGCAAAACTGGAGATGGATTTTCATTTGGAAAGCGGGCCAACGACTCAATTTCGGCTTCTGTTTTTTTGCGCTCACTGATGTCGGTATGCGTACCTAACATCCGCGTTGGATTTCCATTCGCATCACGACTGACCAGTTTGCCCCGGGCTAACACCCATTTCCATGACCCATCTTTACAGCGCATCCTAAATTCGACAGCGTAGGCCTGTTCTTTGCCAGCGAAATGAGCCTGAATGACCGATAAAACAGGATCTTTATCATCGGGGTGAATATTTTCAACCCATGCCTTTCCGGTTGCTGGAAGTTCATCCTCCCCATAACCCAGCATCCCTTTCCAGCGCTTGGAAAAGAAAGCTTCATCGGTTTCGGGATTCCAATCCCACATTCCATCACCAGACCCGTCGATCGCAAATTTCAAGCGCTCTTCGTCTTTCGCGGTTTTAGCTTGCCATTTGGCAACGTCTTGATCCGCTTTGTAGGCGGTCAAAAACATGACTGCATACAAAGTGGCAAAAGCCCCAAATATGATTAAAGTGATGTGTATGATATTTCTTTGGAGGCGCTCAAAAAGCGCGCTTGCATCATAATAAATTTCGAAGACACCAATCTGGTTTCCATCTTGGAGCAAGGGCATGTAGGTGATGGCCAGTTGAACATCGCGCATCTCACCAGGAATGCCTAGAAAAGTATCGCGAGATTCTACGATATGCACTGTTTCTCCGCGCAGTGCATTTGCCAGTAACTTTTTAAGTTGACTGCTGCCCCGGATTTCGCTTGCGACGGATGAATAAACCGCTAAGCCGGACTGATTGTATATTTTAAGCTTGAGCGCCTTATGTTCTTGAATGACGTCCAATTCGGATGCAAATAACAGATCGAGCTTTTCGTTTGCTGGGAGAGCCTTTGCAGGATTTGCAATGGTGTTGTTGAGATATTCATAGATCTGCGTACTCAGGGTGAGCTGAAGATGAATGAGTGTTTTTTTGTTTTCTTCCGCGACTCTTTGTTCAAACTCGACAACTTGGTCTTGTCGATACAGTACGGTTAAGAGAATAGACGTGATCAGCATCGCCATCAGGCTGGCAATTGAAAGTCGGCGCAACAGAGGAAATTTAGTATTTCCGAGATTGCGATGCTTGGCAGTGCGGCCATAAATTTTTTGCATCATTTCCTTTGTTTCCTCCTTTCATTACGCACGCGAACCACGTGGCTTACGTTGTTAATTCAGTTCATATTTAAAATACTCTCCACAAAAAATAATACATACTATGAATAGATATATTTAACTAGTTGATATCTATAGCTTGTTTTGATTCTAAACTGCACATCATCGTGATTGCGTTCACGACAAGGATGGGCGCAAGGGTGAGTTTATTGAACTCATCAATTACAAAATAAAGAGGGGATGTATGAGTGTGACATTTTTCAGGTCGGTTGATGCCTGAAAATTGAATTTCAAACACGGACCGGGCGCTCAGAAATAAAGCGATCAAGACTGATGCTGTTATGCGCCAAAGATGAGAACTTATATCGCGAAACCACATTCTGTAATTTCCTTTCAAAATAAACGAAAGAAAACCTCAATAAGCACTTTTTTTATTTATTCTAATTCTAATTCTAATTAATGCAATAGTACAAAGATGTAGTCGCATTATAATTCATTATGAAATTTTATTTTTTGCAATGACTAATATGAATGCCCGGACTGTTTGAAAGTTTCGCATGATGGCTGGGGTTTTGTGCATTCTGACCTTTGAGGCGTATGCACGAATGAGGCGTAACCAATTGGTTCGAATAAATTATAGCTAAGCTCAATGACACAGAAGTTGATTTTGCGTAAGGCGAGAATCTGCCCCATCTGTCGCCGTATGGTACGTTCTCAGAAAAATGAATACAGAAGACGCAAAGAATGCGGGACGATGAAAATCAATCATCAAATAATGCGACAGAGACAAAATTTACGAAAAATCGAGCGTTAAGCTGCGTGCTAACATTTGGATGTCATTAATTTGGGGGTAGGTCTGTCGTGGTGTCGGTTGTTATTACTGGGCAGCCCACAGAATGCGATAAATCCAGTCAATGTCAGTGGTGGTGAGTTCGCGATCTTCGTGGGCGGGGTTGAACGAACTGAGTTCAATGTGCTGGACGGTTTGGCGTTTGAGCACCTTGGCCATCACTTCGCCATCTTTGGTTTTAACCACCACTCGGTCGCCCCGGCGCACGCTTTCTTCGGGGGATACAATAACAGTGTCGCCGTCGCGAAACACGGGTTCCATGCTGTCGCCGGAAATTTCCAAAGCGAAGGCATGGTGGTCGGTGGTGCCGGGGGTTGGAATTTCTTCCCAGCAGCCACGGGTCGGATAACCCGCATCGTCAAAATAACCTTCCGCTCCCGCCTGGGCCAAGCCGATCAGCGGAATGGTGCGCGGCGGGGCTTTTTGCCCGTTTTCGACGTAAGCGACAAATTCATACAAATCCGCACCGGTGGCGGCCAAGATTTTGGCGACACTTTCCGTTGACGGCCAACGCAGTTTTCCATCCGGCGACGTGCGCTTGGATTTGTTGAAAGTGGTCGAGTCTAAGCCCGATTTTTTAGCCAAGCCAGAGGCCGACAGCCCATAGGCTTTGGCGATCTGATCAACGGCTTTCCAAACGTTTGCATGATTTAACATGGGAACATTATCTCAAACATCTGAAAAAAAGTCACTAGGAAGAAATAGCCACACATTCCTTGACAAAGGAATATATTAACCTATAACAGAACAAAAGCAGAACAAAGAAAAGAATATAGGCCAAAAAAGCCATAACCGCCCGGCGGAGGGACATATGTCTAGAAAACGGTTTATCACGAAGCCCATGCCACACAAGAAAGTCATCCTGTTTAATCATGCCGCAGAGGTGTGGTTTTGGTACATACGGTCCGAACGGGCGCGCCGCGAGGGAGCGCGAACCTTTAACGACCAGCCAAACGAAACCCGCCCGTGCGAACCCGATGATGTGTACCGCTTTGTTATGGCGTTGCGCAAAGCCCAAAAATTACGCGACGAACATCTCCAGGTTTTGGCTAAATTTGGTTGGCGGGAATCCCCGCCAGACCCCCGGCTTCCAAATGAAGAGCGCCCCCTCATTTTGTGGAACGAAGCTTTAGACCGCCTCAAAACTATCTTTGTGTCGAAAGGAATCGTTCGCCTTGACGACCGACATTACAGCCTCAAAGCTTGAGCCTTATGATGCCAAGGCCCCTCGGGCATTGGTGGTGTTCAGCGGCCAAACGGATCTGTCGTGGTTACGCGTGTTGCGCCCTGGCTACCGCCACTGCTTTGTTTTGATCGAATGCGCGCCGCTTTATGATGAAAACGTTGGCGGCGGTTGGGTGTTGTACAATCCATTGTCGAACGCCACGCAAATCGCCGTTTGGGCGTTGCGCGATGAACAAACTGTGCGCGCCTGGTTGTCGGAACAAGGCTACACGGTGGTGGAAACCTATGTGCGCCCCTTGACCGCACGCGTCTTGCCGTGGCGCCCCTTTACCTGCGTTGAAGCCGTAAAAAGGGCACTTGGGCTACATGAGCACAAGGTATTTACTCCCTATCAACTATATAAAATTCTAAAAAAAGATAATTATATGAAAAAAGTCCTTGACATTTCGGTAGGGTTGGGATACTAATCATCTTAACGAACAGGCACAGTTGTGTCTAAAGCCAGCCCGGGGGTCACACCCCGGGCTTTTTTTATGCCTCATTCATAAAGGGAGACCCAGCCATGGGCGGAATACTTTCATCACCAAAGGCACCACCAGCAATGCCCGCGCCAGAACCATTGCCAGACCCAGCCATCGCCGAAGAAAAAGCGCGTGTCGATGCCATGGATCGTCGCCGTCGGGGACGTGCGGGAACCATCACAACCACGGAACGCGGCTTACTGTCGACCAATGGGAAGGCTCCACAAAAGAAGTCCTTGTTGGGAGAATGAAAATGAAGGAGCAAAAAACACAACTGACCCCTGAACAGGTCATTCGCACTTATCAAAATGCCAAAGAAAGACGGCGTTTATGGGAATCCCATTGGAACGAATGTTATGACTATGCGCTTCCGTTACGTTCCACGCGCAACCAACCCGGAGCCAAAACGGCAGACAAGCTATTTGATGGTACGGCCCCCGATGCGGTTGATCAATTGGCTGCCAGCTTGCTTGCCAACTTAACGCCACCATGGTCGAAATGGATTGGCTTGATGGTCGGTCCAGATGTTCAAGACGAAGATATTGAAGCCGTCACGCCAAAATTGGATCACATTGCTGAAACCCTGCAATTTCATTTTGATCGTTCGAACTTCACCATTGAAATTCACCAATGCTTTTTAGATTTAGTGACCGCAGGAACGGCATGTTTGATGTTGGAAGAAAGTCCATTGGGCGAAGCTTCGGCGTTTCAATTTACCGCCGTGCCCTTGTTTGACGTGGTGTTCGAAGACAGCGCCGCCGGTCGTTTAGATGGAACGTTGCGGCGTTTGGAATTGACGCCTAGAGAACTGAAAAAACGCTATCCATCAGCACCATCGTTGGGACTTGAAAACAACACCTCTCATAACAAGGAAGACATCCGTATCAGTGTGATCGAAGCGGTTATTCCTGACGATAAAGGTTTTGCCTACATGGCTGTGGCAGAACCAACGGGGGGGATTTTAAATGATGTCACCATGTTGGCCGAAGGTCGGTTTGAAAGCTCACCGTTCATTAATTTTCGGTGGTTGAAAGCCCCAGGTGAAATTTACGGCCGATCGCCCGTAATGAAAGCCTTGCCCGATATCAAAACCGCCAACAAAGTGGTCGAACTGATTTTGAAAAATGCTTCGATTGCGGTGACGGGTATTTGGATGGCCGAAGATGATGGGGTTCTGAACCCTGCCAACATTAAGTTGGTTCCGGGGGCGATTATTCCCAAAGCCGTTGGGTCCAGAGGTTTAATTCCATTAGAAGCCCCCGCAAAACTGGACACCTCAAACATCGTTCTTGGCGATATGCGTGATCGCATTCGCAGTGCCTTGGTGGTTGATAAATTAGGCCCCGTGGTTGGCGGTAAAATGAGCGCCACGGAAGTTCTTGAACGGGCATCCGACACCGCGCGGGCCCTGGGCGCAACATATGGGCGGTTGCAATCAGAATTGCTGACCCCGTTGGTCGAACGCGCCATGAGCATTTTACGGCGCCGGGGAGAAATTCCTCCGATTACCTTAGACGGTCGTACCATTGATATCGATTACAGATCCCCTTTGGCCCGCCGTCAAGCCAAGGAAGACGCTCAAAATACGATCATGTGGATATCAACCATAAACGATTTAGGCCCCCAAGCCTCGTCCATCATTGACGCCAAACGAACGGCCAGATGGTTGGCGCGGGCGTTTAGTGTCCCCGATGATTTATTGTTAAGCGATGAGGACGCAGCACAAGTCTTGGCAGGAAATAGTGCTGGTCTTTCACCAGGCAATCCAATCCAAGACGCGTTGACGCAGAACCCTCAGATACTAGAGAAACTGAGCAGCATCATGGGGGACGAGGCAACACAAAAGCCGAGTGTTGCAGCGGACACACCTATTTCTGAAGCCATCTCGCCTCTCGATTCAGCGCATCCACCAACCGTTTCCACACCCCAAAGTATGACAGGGGCGGCAACGTTACGATCGAATGCAATCGAGTCTGGAAAGGGGATTGGCAATGTCTAACGAACGCAAAGGATGGTCTTGGTTTGAACGTGACGAAGGCCAAGCCGCACAAGATGAAACCAACGCCGATTTACCGAATGTAGGGCGCGAATTGCGCCTCGCATATGCCCGATGTTTTTCGGGTGTTGCTGGTGAAAAGGTTCTCAAACATTTGCATACGATCACCCTTGATCGTGCCTTTGGTCCAGAAACACCAACCGACATGCTGCGTCATGTGGAAGGTCAACGTCAGTTGGTGACGTACATAAAGGCACAATGCGAACGTGGCCGCACAGGCGGTTAGCTTAACCTCAAACTTAAATTTTAAGGAGACATACATGTCAAACGACAACATGAATCGCGGTGATTTCGGTGGCCAACCAAGTTGGTTGCCGCGCAAGTTCTGGGACGAAAAAACAGGGCAAGCCCGAACCGAAGATCTTGCCCGATCTTACCAGGAACTCGAGCGCACCATGCGCTCGCCAAACCCTATTGACACGGCTAACCCAATGGATCATCCCGCGAGTCCTTCGGACTATAAATTGAATGTGAACGATTTGTTGGAAGTTGATGATGACGTCAATCAACGATTGTTCGATACCGGCTTTTCAAACACCCAAGCCCAGTTGGTTTATGATTTGGCGCATGAACGCTTGGTGCCCATGTTCCAGGATTATGCCCAACAAATGGAAAGCGAAAAACAAACGTCTCGTTTGATTGAGCATTTTGGCAGCGAACAACGATTCAAAGCCGTTCAGCCGCAAATTCGGGCCTGGGGTGAAACCAATTTGGGCGCAGATGTGTTTGAAACGTTGTCTGGTTCAGCACAAGGCGTGATCGCTATTCACGAAATGATGCAAAACCGCGAGCCCGGCTTGACCCGCGAAGCCCAAGACAATTCGGGTGCCAACGAAACCGAACTTAGAAACATGATGAAAGATCCACGCTATTGGCGTGATCGTGATCCGGCCTATGTGGGGCGGGTGCGCGATGGGTTCAAAGCGCTGTATCCCGAAGGTGCGGCGTAAGTTTCGACTGTTAAGTCCCAGAAGAAATCTGGGTAACCGATAGCGTTGACTCAGTGTTCTCAGGTGAATGAGTCGCGCTTTAGGGGGCGAGCGCGTTGAATTCGCAGTTCCCCCCGCTGGCCGTAGGCGTGTGCTTAACCTCCCTCAAGTACACGCCTGCGGCATTTTTTTGACAGCACTATTTATTAGGTAATTTAACACCACCCAAACTCAAACCGGATAACCGTCAGCCGGACCTTTGTTTTAAAGGTCCGGTTTTTTTGTGCGCGGCCCGGAAGGGTTTGGTGCGTTCGGGTGGGCGGTTGGCGTGTTCTAGGCCGCCAGCCCTAACCCAGTCCGAACGCATTCTTCCTCATAACAACCAGTAAGGAGATTGACATGTCGACATCCGTCGAACAGTCGTTCGTTAAACACTTCCAAGCCGAAGTCCATATGCAGTATCAAAATATGGGCTCGAAATTACGTAACACCGTGCGGACCAAGGATAAAATCCAAGGCTCTTCGACCACGTTTCAAAAAGTGGGCAAGGGCACGGCCAGCACCAAGGCCCGGCACGGTAAAGTTCCGGTGATGAATGTTGACCACACACCCGTTGAAGTCAGCTTGTATGACTACTACGCGGGCGATTGGGTTGATCAGCTTGACGAACTTAAAAACAATAGCAACGAACAAGACATCGTGGCGCGTGCCGGTGCGTATGCATTGGGTCGTAAAACCGATGAATTGGTGATTACCGAACTGGATAAATCCACCAACTATGCAGGGACCGGAATCGATGGCTTGACCAAGGCGAAGGTTCTGTCTGCCTTTGAATTGTTAGGCGAAGCCGATGTTCCTGATGATGGAGAACGCTATGCCATCATCGGCTGGAAACAGTGGTCGGATCTGTTGAGCATTCCTGAATTTGCCAATGCAGATTACATCGGTAAAGACGAATTGCCGTGGAAAGGCACCCAAGCCAAACGTTGGTTGGGCGCTCTGTGGATGCCGCATTCAGGTCTGACAAAGGATGCCTCAAACATCCGCCATTGTTATTGGTATCACAAAACCGCCATCGGTCACGCGATCGGTTCGGAAGTGAAAACCGATGTCAGCTGGCACGGTGATCGGGCCGCGCATTTCGTCAACAACTCCATGAGTCAGGGTGCAGGCATGATCGACGCTTCCGGTGTCATTTCGCTGCGCTGCCTCGAAGTTTAAAAGGAGGTCATTTAATGGCTTATGTATCGAAAGACTTGAGCGTTCTCGCTTACGCCAACGGCTTTACGCTGTGGCATTACACCACCTTAGATCTGGCGGCTGTCGTTGACACCACTGGATATTTCAACGACGCATCAGACATGTTGCGGATTGGTGACATTGTTGTCGCCAATGTAGATACCGCTGGTACGCCGGGCGGGGGTATGTTCCTCGTCAATGCGAATGCTGCAGGCATCGTTGACGTTGCCGATATGACACAGGTTGGTGCGACCGATCTGCGTTAACTCACGATGAGATAAGGAATAAGGGGGCGGACTGTGTTCGCCTCCTTATTCTTATCCATTGAAATTACGGCATTAAAATAGGTTAACTAAAAATAGTTAATCAAAATAATAAATTTACAAATTTAAGTTAACGCATTGGTCCGTTGTGGACCAAACCTGTCAATTCATGACCAAAAGGAGACTATCCATGGCCTTAAGTTCCATTGCCCTGTGTTCGCGCGCCCTTCTGAAAACGGGCTGCCGATCCATCACCTCGTTTGATGAAGGTACGGCCGAAGCCGAAGTGGCTGGCAACCTTTATGAAACGACCCGAGATGCTTTGTTGTCGGCTCATCCATGGAGTTTCGCGACGGCTCAAGAAACTCTGCCGCGTTTAGAGGCCAAACCAATTGCCGACTTTGCTTACGCTTTTCAATTGCCAGCAGGATTTCTGCGGGTCATTTCCGCTGGGGCCGGACGGGGCAGTGGTCTTACGTACCGGATTCAAGAACGCCGTTTACACACGCATTCTGCAGACGCGGTTCTGACCTACATCTTCCGCCCCGAAGAAAGCGAATTTCCACCGTTTTTTGATCAAATATTGATCGCCCGCTTGGCCGCAGAATTTTGTATTCCGTTGACGGATAGCACCAGTCGCTCCGACACATTACGCAAACTTGCGGATAATGAATTCAGGCAAGCACGGATCATTGATTCGCAACAAGACACACCGTCTGCTTTTGAAGACTTTAATTTAATTGGAGCTCGAAACTGATGGCACGCATTTACGCATTTAAAACCAGTTTCACGGCAGGTGAAGTTTCCGGTGAACTGGCGGGTCGCGGAGATTTGACAGCCTATGACAATGGCGCTGGAAAGCTGCGCAATATTTTTGTCATGCCGACTGGCGGTATTTATCGTCGAGCCGGTTTGCGTTACGTCGACACGCTCAACACCGAAGCTCGCTTGGTATCGTTTGAATTCAATACCGAGCAAGTTTATCTTTTGGTGTTCATGGAAAATTCTGTTGATGTCTATTTGAACGGTGCGAAAACGGCGACCATAGCATCGACACCTTGGACTTTGGCGCAGACTAAATCCATGAATTGGGTGCAAAGTGCCGATACTTTGTTGGTGGTGCATCCCGACGTTCCGCCGAAAAAAATTACACGCGATAAAGCAGGTACCTGGTCCATTGCGGACTGGACCTATTTTGAAAAAGACACGGTCATTTACCAGCCTTACCATAAGTTTGGCGACGATGCGGTGACCTTGGCGGCTTCGGCCGCGACGGGGACCATAACGCTAACCGCATCGGCGGATTTGTTTGATGCCTTGAACCATGTTGGCACACGCTTTCGCTTGCAAAAAAAGGAAGTCGAAATTACCGCAGTTGCCAGCACAACGTCTGCGACCGCAGTCGTCAAACAAACCTTGGTGGCGACGGCGGCGACCAAAGATTTTGAAGAACAATCTTTTTCTGCCGCCCGGGGTTGGCCTGGGTCCGTGTGCTATCACCAAGACCGCATGGTCATCGGCGGGTCCCGGGATTTGCCCAATCGGTTATGGATGAGCAAGTCATCGGATCTGTTTAATTTTGATTTGGGGACGGGGTTGGACGATGAAGCCATTGAATTTGCCATTCTATCGGATCAAGTGAATGCCATTCGGGCGGTATTTTCCGGGCGCCATTTGCAAATATTTACCTCGGGTGCAGAATGGATGGTGACAGGTGAACCCCTGACTCCAGGCAATATCCAGCTTAAACGGCAAACTCGAATTGGCTCGCCACTTGACCGCACGGTCAGGCCTTGCGATGTGGATGGCGCAACGGTGTTTGTATCGCGCATCGGCGATGAGTTACGCGAGTTTCTCTATACCGATGTTGAACAAGCCTATAGGGCTGGTGATTTAGCAATGCTCAGTCGCCATATGGTGAACGCACCGCAAGATCAAGATTACGATAAAATCAGACGACACCTGCATATCGTCATGAATGACGGGAATTTGTCATCTTTAACATTGTTTCGTCATGAAAAAGTGTCCGCGTGGTCACAACAATCAACAGCTGGAAACTTTAAGTCGGTCGCGGTGGTGGGCGATGATGTGTATATTCTCGTTGAACGCAACGGCACGTTTATGATCGAAGTTTTTGACGATACCTATCATGTTGATTCCGGTCTTAAGGGCACCAGCGTGACCGCCAAAACAATCTGGTCAGGGCTGGATCATTTAGAAGGCCAAACGGTGAAGGTCGTGGCCGATGGTGCACCGATTGTCGACCTTGTCGTCACGGCGGGTGCCATCACCTTAGCGGAACCCGCCAGCGAAGTTGAAATTGGTCTAGGCTTTGCTCACATTGTTGAGCCCTTGCCGCATACGATCTCAAACCCCAACGGCGGTACCCAAGGTGGGCGCATACGGCCTGTGGCCTTTACGTTTCGCATCAGAGACACATCATCGCTGCGCATTGATACCGGGCATGGTCTTCAAGATGTGCCTTTCAAACGGTTTGGTGCGGCTGCATTTGATCAGCCTGTTACGCCATTTACCGGAGATAAAAAAATACTCGCCTTTGGTTGGCGGGCCGGCAGCGTTGAGCCTTTGTGGCGGATCGAACAAGACACACCAAGTTCGTTCACGTTGTTGGCCGTGACCAGTGAGATCAGCTTGAACGGCTAAACAAAGACTTAAATCGAACGCAAATGATAAGGAGCAAAATTATGGCAACTGTGACGCCTATGGTGATCTCGGCGATGGTCAGCGCAGCCGCAACGATGAAATCCGCGCAAGATCAAAAAAAAGCTGCATCTATTGTTAACCAGCAGCAAAATTTAAAAATTCAACAACAACAAGTGAAGGATGCAGCCGAAGAACGCAGACGCAAAGAACTCTTAAAACAACAGTCGGCCACGCAACGCGCGCGATTTGCAGGTCTTGGCATTGGGTCTGGTGGTGGGTCTTCGGATGCCGTGTTGGAAGGTCTGCGCAAAAGATCCGAAGCCGTTGCTCAGGACCGAGCAACGCTCAAAGGGCTTGCCAAAGCGGAACAAGGTTTAAGCAACAACGCAAACCTTTTATCGCAAAAAAACGCCGCTTTCAAAGGCAATATAGATTTGCTGATCGGCAAGAAATAATCCGCTGAATTTTTAAATTTAGACAGTCAAATGACGCCGACTCGCACATCGTTGCGGGTCGGCTTTTTTATGTAAGGAACCCAACATGCCCACGCACATTCAGATCGGCGATATTTTTCCCCGTCTACAGTATACCGCAGATGGGGCGCAAACCGCCTTTACCTATCCCTTTCCGATATTTAAAGATGCAGACATAGAGGTCTTTTTCAATGATCAAAAGCAAACCACCGGTTACACAGTTACTGGGGCTGGCAATAGTTCTGGTGGCAACATTACATTCGCTGTGGCACCCGTTGCATCCGTCATTGTAACCCTGGCGCGCCGCATAAGTCTGCAACGCACCAGTGACTTTCAAGAATCCGGAACACTTCCTTCAAGAATTCTGAACGATGAAATGGACTATTTGACCGCGTCCTTGCAACAAGTGGCGAGCGCCCAAAATCGGTCTGCTCAATTGGCTGTGACAGATGCTTCAAACGCAAATGTTACGTTGCCGAGCCCTGAAGCCAATCGTGTTTTGGCCTGGAATGGGGCTGCGAATGCGTTCATAAATGGCCCCACCAGCGATGAAGTCACCAGTGCCCAACTTCATGCGATCAACGCCCTTGCATCTCAGTCAGCAGCAGCAACATCAGCCAGCTCGGCATCGGGCAGCGCCACGTCGGCGGCCAGTTCGGCGGCATCGGCACAAACAGCCGCCGCAAGTAATTTGTATGCGTCTAATGTCAGCAAGGCTGCAAACTTTGTCGTCCTGCCCACCGATGATGGAAAGCAATTTCTTATTGATACCACCGCCGGAAATGTCACGGTGACTCTTCCCGATGGATCAACGGCAACGGATGGTTTTCGTATTGCGTTGGGAAAAACCAGCGCGGATAACAATGCGGTGATCGTGAACCGGACCGGGACCGACACCATCAATGGCGGCACCTCGTGGCAATTTTCTGTGCCGCACGGTCAATCGGTGATCGCCTTAGATACCACCCCGGCACCAGACGTATGGTTCGCCGCCGGCGTTGGATTGGTGGCCCCGATTGGGGTGGCCGAAATTCAAGATAACGCAAAGCCATACGACATTGCCTTTATCGCTGGGTTTGGCAACTTGATGGTTGCTGAAAATGTATCCGTGCAGACCTATGGCGAATTGGTGGTGCCGCGTTCAATCACCGTGGTCGGAGAAGTTGGGTACTTAGATGTACCGCCAGCAGGCCAGGCGGTTGTTTTGGACATCGAAAAAAATGGCGTTAGCATCTACACCACGAAGCCACAATTTGCTGTCACGGCCAATGCCTTAAGCATCGGCACGCTCGCAACCACGGCCTTCATCGCCGGAGATCGCCTGACCTTTAAAGTCACGCAAACGGGCACCACCACGGTCGGACAAGGCGCACGGTTCACCTTGAAAAGCATTCTCGCTTAATCAATCTCACACAAACAGAAGGAGGCTCGCATGAGTATGCTCTTAGCTCCAAATCAATTGCGCCAAATGATGGGCCAGTACAACATCGGCGCGGCTGCGATGTTTCCAGGAACTGTGGCGGACTATTTGTCTTGGACCCCTGCTGCTGATGGCGGGGATACGTGGACACTTTCTGCCTGGGTACTGAAGGATGAGGTCGCCGGAAACTGGCCGCATATCCTTGGTGTTGGGCCTGGAAACGCTCTTCTACAATATTATAACGATGACCGTATTCGCGCTTTTGATTTAACAACCAGTGTATACACGACTGCAAAATATAGAGATACATCGGCATTTCACCATGTTTGCCTTTCGTGCCTTGCTGGCGTGGTAACGTTAGAGATTAACGGTGTTGATATGGGTTTAGGAACGACAGCGTTTACGGTTGTCAACTCTGCAATCCTACACAAGATCGGTATGAACGGAAACTCAAACATATACTTCTTCAAAGGGTATATGGCAGAAATTCGTTGGGTTTCAGATCAGGCCCTGGTGGCTTCAAACTTTATTGAAACGGATGCAATCACTGGCAAGCCCGTAGCAAAAAAATTCGCAGGGACTTACGGGACATACGGATTTTATCTTGATGATCCTGCAACGGGTGTCGATGCAAGTGGTAACGGGAATAACGTAACTGTTAATGGAACGGGTATAACCAGCGTTACGTCAACACCAACAGACAATTCCGCAACGGCAAACCCTCTCGTTCCTACGTCTTACCATACATTCTCAAACGGAAATAAAACCGTTACAGGCTCAAGTGCCATCGACGACAGCAACACGCCCTTGACGTTCAATATCCCAAAAACGGGAAAATATCAGTTAGGTCTTAAAGTTGGTGCCGTTGTCTCTACGCATTACCCGACGATTGGAATGATCGCCGCTTCTGATGTAACAGCCGTTGCGCCCCCATTGAACGGAACAACAGGCTCACCAAACCAAGCCACGGCCAGCGGAATTGGTGCTGCTATCGGTGCATCTGGACGTGTTGTGTCTCAAGGAACTGTTCTCGGAACATACATAGCTTATGTTCCGACGGATATTATGGACGTTTATATAGATGCGGATAACGGTGCGTTGTACTTCGGACGCAACGGTACGCCACAAAACAGTTGCGATCCTGAAAGTGGTGCGTCTAAAACAAACGCCTTTGAAACGTGGACAGGCGGCGTTCAAGAGATGTCGATTATTGTCAAATGTTACAACGGTGCAGCGGGAACTCTTGAAATATTCGCAGCGGATATGACCACGGTATTATCCGCAAGTTACACAACATTAACAACAAACAACCTGCCGCCCCAAACTGCGACAGCGAAAAACCTTAGTAAACACTTTAAGACGGTGCTTTACAACGCCACGGCTGTGAATGGGAATGCTGTTACGGGTGTTGGTTTCCAACCTGGTTTCGTGGCGATTAAGAACAGAGACGTTGCTTCTCGCCACGCCTGGTATGATGTAAACCGTGGTGTAACCAACTGGCTAGACACATCTTCTACGGACATCGAAGTTGCTAGAGCCGACACATTGGTTTCTTTTGATGCAGACGGCTTCACTGTTGATGCTGACGCAAGTGGTTGGGGTGTAAACACAGCTGCAGGGAATTCGCATGTTGCTCATTGTTTCTCACTCCCCAACACAGTAACGAATGGTTGGTCTGGTTCACCAACCATCACACCAACCAAAGAAATCTACAACGCTGATTTAGGTATGAGCATTGTGACGTTTACGGGCAATGGAACGGCAGGGGCCACGATCCCTCATTCGTTGGGCGTTAAACCTGGGCTCGTTGTTATAAAAGAGCGTGATGCTGTTGGCCCGTGGACGACTTACCATTCAAGTTTAGGGGCCACTAAAGCCGTCTACCTTAATACAACAGCAGCAGCAGGTGCGAACATTGTATTTTGGAACAACACAGAACCGACAAACGCGCTTGTGTCGCTCGGCGTCACCACTGACCTTAATGGGTTAGGTGGTGCTTATGTGGCCTACATCTTTGCCGAAAGCGATTTCATAAAAATTGGATCTTATGTGGGTAACGGTTCAATAGATGGACCTTATATAAACAACGGAACAAGCCCTGTTTGGTCTCTGACAAAATTAGGTAGTGGCATAAACTCATGGCATATCCACGATGGTGTTAGACCGGGTTATAATGGTGCATCGTACGATTTATACCCAGACCTAAGTAACGCTGAAGCCGCCCCAGGATCCATTGAAGACTTTACGTCTATGGGTTTTAAGATACGCAACATAACGGGGGCGTATAATACCTCTGGCGGGACACTTCTTTACATGACCATAGGTCAACCCATCTAGCGTTAATCTCATCCATCAAGGAGAACTCTTATGCCGTCTTGTCACGCGTGAGGGGGTGCGAAAGCATGGAAGAAACCCAAGCCCCTCTACCGACCTTCGCTGAATTTGTTGCAACCTGGAACAAGGATCAAAACCAAACCACGCCGACCCATCACAAGAAAATTTCAGCCTGGCTGGAAGGCAGTTGGAAAAAGAACAAACGGGAATTGTTGCTGATGGCCTTTCGCAATTCCGGCAAGTCCACACTGGTTGGACTTTTTTGTGCCTGGTTGTTGGTGTGCAAGCCGAACCTTCGCATCATGGTCTTGGCGGCTGATTTGTCATTGGCGCGAAAAATGACGCGGAACGTCAAACGTATCATCGAACGCCATCCTGCTTGTGCAGGTATGAAACCGAAAAGTCGAGACCAATGGGCATCGGATCAGTTCACCATCAACCGTGAGAGTGAATTGCGCGATCCATCCATGTTGGCCAAAGGCATAGTCGCTAACATAACCGGGTCGCGGGCGGACATTGTAATTTGCGATGACGTCGAAGTTCCCAACACGTCGGACAGCCAACAAAAACGTGAAGACCTGCGCGATCGCTTGGACGAAATTGATTACGTTTTGGTGCCGGGCGGGTTGCAGCTTTATGTCGGCACACCGCACACCTTCCATACCATTTATGGCAAGATCCCCCGGCGTGACATGGGTGAAGAAGCCCCCTACTTGTTTGGCTTTAAGCGTTTGGAAATTCCCATCTATGACAAACGGGGTGGCTCTGTGTGGCCAACACGTTTTCCCGTCAAGAAAATTGAGTCCATTCGCCGCCGCACGGGTCCCAATAAATTTAGATCACAAATGTTGCTGGAACCCGTGGACATCGCAGATGGCAGGCTTGATCCAGATGTTATGAAAACATACGCCGGAGACATTCAATATTGTGAAATGAACGGTCAGGCCATCTTAAGTCTTGAGGGCCACCGCTTGGCCTCGGCCACATGTTGGTGGGATCCTAGCTTTGGGGCTCCTGAACGTGGTGACAGTTCCGTCATTGCCAGTGTCTTTACCTCGGAAGATGGAACGTACTGGTTGCACCGGGTCAGTTATTTGACATTCGATCCAGCGCAAGTGAGTGAAGTTTCTGAGGCTCAGCAGCTGTGTCGTCAAGCTGCCATTTTCGCTCGCGATTTGCACCTGCCATCGTTAAGCGTCGAAACAAACGGCCTGGGTAAATTCTTGCCCAGCCTATTGCGCCGGGAAATGGAAGACTTAGGCATTGCTTGTGCGGTGGTGGAAAAATATTCATCTACGGCGAAGGATAAACGCATTTTAGAAGCCTTCGATGCCCCGTTGGCGGCGGGACGCATTTGGGTTCACGACAGTGTTCACACCACACCGTTCATCACCGAAATGCGGGAATGGCGACCAGCATCAAAAGCCCCCGACGATGGCTTGGATGCGGTGGCGGGGTGCTTGCTAACAGAACCCGTCAGACTATCAAGAAACCCGAATGCGCAAACTCTAGGCAAACGCCCGAACTGGATCGGTGGCGGCACCAAACCCTTTCGCGCCAAAACGAACTTTGATGTTTAGTCCAGAACATAAGAAAGATGCATGTCAAGAACCAGCGTCATAATGCAAGAGGCAGGAACGACCCTATTCCGATAAGTTAGAACGCTAAAGATATACATATAAAAAGAGCATAAAGTTAACAATCACTCTTGATAATGTGATGCCCTCACTGTTATAACGACAACATAATTAAGACATCTTCTTTATTCATGATTGGAAATGTAAGTGGGCGTGGAAAATGCATTGAGTGCTACATCGACATTACAGGAAAAGGTTGATAAGGACCAAGCATTTGTATTGTTAGCTTTGACCATCATCCTCTTTTTTGTAGGTTGGGTGGTAAGATGTTATTTGCAATATCGTCCCAAAAACCTTGAAAGCTTAAGGAAGTGGACCCATAATGATAAGAAGCTTCAAGAAAAAATTAAGAATAAGATTCAAAGGCAAGAAAATAGAAAAACCAAGAAACGTTCTTAGGTAAGTTTTTTTGAGAGAGGCACATCATGCAAACGGTTAGTATTATTCTGATATTTGGAATAACGCTGTTGTCGGTTATTTGGTATTTCAAGCGCTCATCAAGGGCACTTGCGCAATCGCTAATCACGATGGATTCATTTTATCAATCAGCCAATGCACTAACGAACGATGAGCGTACGCCTTTAGTTGTTCTTGAAATGCTTTCAGATATGTCGAATGATCTTAGGAACGGGTCAATCATGCGGAAGTTTGTTTTCAAATTGCTTTTTAACCGCTCTGCTTTTACGAAAAATGGCGCATCGCCTCAAGCGAAAAAGTTTCATGTGATCGTTTTGGAAATGCCTGAAGAGTTGCAAGGCCATTTCTTTCGAGCGACAGCTGCAGCATTGTTCACCATATCGTTTCGTAGTTTCTTTTTTGGTCCAATATTCCGTAGATTGATGATGGTTGGCGTTGAACTGGCCAACCGCTCACGTGACCAACAAAAAGATACACGAGTTGAGACCTACGCAGCAGGGCTATTCGGTCACAGACATGATGAAGATCATCACAATGGTGGGTGTGCTTCAGCAGCGTAATTTTAGTCAAATGAATGATGAAAAACCTCGCTCCGGCGGGGTTTTTCTTTGCGCGAATCCTTCTGGGTTCGCCTCAATGATGTAATCCGTCACACTTAACTTAGCTCAATCACAGCCTCCGCATTTGCGGGGGCTTTTTTTATTTCAAACTCAAATGAAGGAGACTGATATGCAAACCGCATCGGGCCTGGATCTCAATTGGTGGATCACGGCTGTAGAATTACCGGCACTCGCAGGCCTGTTTTGGATTGGCTGGCGCAATCGTTGTGCCGCCGAAGATGGCATCGATGATGTGCGCCATGCCGCAGATGTAGGTCTGGCCCATCTGCGCCAACGTTTAGATGCCTACAAACTTGAGGTGGCGAAAAGCTATGTTTCGATATCCTATCTCAAAGACGTTGAAGAACGCCTGACCGGTCATCTGATTCGCATTGAAGATAAGCTTGATGACAACCGTCATGGACGTGCAGGAGGTGGCCAATGAACACTTCAGAAAATCAAAATGATATGACACTGGAAGCTGTTCGAAACCAGGAAGTCGACGTGCTGGCGCGGACGCTTTACGGCGAAGCCCGTGGTGAAAGTTTAAGCGGCAAAGAAGCCGTGGCGTGCGTCATCATGAACCGTGTTGGACGGGCCAAAGATCGGGGCCGATATTGGTGGGGCGACAGTGTGATTTCGGTCTGTCAAAGGCCGTGGCAATTTTCATGTTGGAATGAAAACGATCCCAACCGGGAAAAAATTCTCGCCATGGAAAGCGGGCATCGCGTGTTTGATACCTGTGTGCGTATTGCCAGACGTGCCCTTTCGGGATGTTTGGAAGACGCCACGAAGGGGGCCACCCATTACCACACCTTACACGTCAATCCCCCATGGTCGCGGGGCCGTCCGGCTTGTGCCGAAATTGGCCGTCATTTGTTTTACAACGATATAGAATAGGGAATGCAGATCATGTTACCTCTGCTGATCGGTCCGTTAGTATCGGGCGTCCTGGGTGTCATCGACAAAGCCGTCGAAGACAAAGACCAGGCGAATGTCATCAAGGCCAAAATTAACGAAATGGCCGTCCTGGGTGAAATGAAGGGGGTGGAATCGGCGGCTAAAATCATCGTCGCCGAAGCCCAAGGCGACAGTTGGTTACAACGCAACTGGCGGCCTCTGTTGATGGTGACGTTCGGTGTCATCATCGCCAACAATTATTTGATCGTGCCCATCTTCAACACCCCACCGGCCGACATTCCGCCGGACATGTGGGATTTATTGAAGTTGGGTGTGGGCGGTTATGTGGTCGGGCGTTCCGCTGAAAAAAGCGTGAAGGCCTGGAAGCAATAACCACCCGTTCGCAAAGCGGAAAGATCAGCCTGTGCGTTGGATCAGGTGAAAACCAAAATCCGTTGCAACCACGTCACTGACGGCGCCGATTTCTAGGTCAAACGTAGCGTCTTGGAATTCTTTGACCATTTGGCCTTTGCCAAAACTGCCCAAATCGCCGCCGTCCCGACCGGATGGGCAATCGGAATGCTCTTTCGCCAATTCGGCAAAATCGCCACCATCGGCCAATTGGGTCTTCAGGTCTTCGATGAGTTCTTGGGCTTCTTCTTTAGAGCGAGCATTGCTAGAGCGCATAGAGCCCTCATACATCAACAAAATGTGCGAAGCGGAGGCTTTGTCAGACATGGTTATTTCCTTAAACGTGGGCGACTAAAAAAAATCAGCGCCATACTTATCATAAAGGTTAGAAAAATCACACCCTTTTGCTGGCCTTAAAGGCCTTTCCATTCGCAAACTATTCGTGTTGAATGAGATGTACCCTGTGGACCTAGATATGAGAGAACGCAATGTCAAACCTTTTGCCTCAGCAACATTTGTTATTGGAACTGATCATCAAGTCTGGTGATGTCACGGTGCCAAAAAAAGATGATGGCACCATGCTGTTTCGCACCTTGAACGAATGCACTGCTTTGCGCTTGGTGTCTATTCAATCTTCAGACGCAGATCACAATGTTGTGACGGTCACGGGCGCCGGGCGCAAAGCTGTTTAAGGCTAAAACGGTTCGGTTTTTATGGGTCGGGTGTCGGCAATGATTTTCAAGACATAGCCAATCGCAAACACGGCGATCAAGCTTAAGGCTAACCAAAACGAAAACCAAACCATAACGCCCAAAATGGACAACGCCATGACCAGGGAAAAAACTTCGCGTACTTTTTGAACCAACATAATAAGTCTCCTTTGTTTAGGATCTTAGTATGGGCGTGTCTGACTGAATGAAGTCTGTTCGACCAATTCAGCTCGCGTTCATTTGGCTAAGAAATCTAAAACTAATTTTTCGGTTCGGTCTTGATGTTGAGGAGACCCGCCGTACATCACCCCGCGTTCGGCACAGGCCTTTAAAAAGGTCTTGCGGTTGTCATACGTGTCGACGGTAAATTCGCCACTGACAGAGCGAATGTTCAAGGTCTTCGGATCGATGCGCAGCGTACAATCGTCCGAAGTCTTGCGCACCGTAATCGAATCTTTTTGTTTGGGTCGTGTGGACCAGTTATCAAAGCCATGAACCGCGTTGGCAAACCGTTCGATCTGAATGTTCGAGCCGGATTTTTTCATGTCTTGGACCAGAACCTCACACATTTTAAGCGGGGTGTAATCGTCGTCCTTGCCATGCAATATGAGGATTGGTGATGAAGCTTTCAGTTCGGCCCGAACGCCACACCATGGATAAAATTCGATAAAACCAGCAATCTTGTGTGCGGATGGTTCGGGTGCGACAAGGCCTTGAACTTGAAGAAGAGATGCCAAAATCCCGGTCGTGGCCCCCTTGGACCAGCCAATGTGAAAAATCCGATCGGGATTAATTTTTGGGTGTGTGCGCAGAATTTTGAACGCGTTCAAAACGTCAAAGGACATTTGTTGTTCCGTCACGCGGACTTGACTGTGCAGAACGTTAATGGTGTTGCGTGGGCTAAAATGGTCGAGCAAAAACGTCGCATAGCCATGGTCATTGAGAAAGCGCTGCCAATTCGTTTGAACGATGCCAACGCCCCCAGACCCATGCGATAAAATCACGGTCGCCCCATTGTGGTTTGGCGGGATCACCAAGTCGCCTCCAACGATCAGCTCGGGGGCCGTGGCGTACTGGCTGAAATCGTACCCATCGTTGCTGGTAAACCAAAGGGTGCCTTTGGATTGAGGGCCAAGCGTTTCACTCAATGGCCCGGCTTGGTAATTGGCACAGGCCGAGAGTGAACACAAAAGCATGGCCTGGAAGATCACCTTCATCACGGCTCTGCTGTTTCCCATAGTGCCTCCTAAAAGGTTATTCCCACTCAATGGTTCCGGGTGGTTTTGACGTAATGTCATAGGTCACCCGGTTGATGCCTTTGACTTCATTGATAATGCGATTGCTGACGCGGGCCAAGAATTCCATGTCGAAATGATAAAAATCAGCCGTCATGCCATCGGTTGACGTGACGGCGCGTAGCGCACACACGAAGTCATAGGTCCGCGCGTCACCCATCACGCCGACCGTTTGCACTGGCAATAGAACGACGAAAGCTTGCCAGATGGCATCGTACAGTCCGGCGTTGCGGATTTCTTCGAGATACACCGCGTCGGCGTTCCGCAAAATTTCTAACTTTTCAGCAGAAATGCCACCGGGCAGGCGAATGGCGAGGCCGGGTCCTGGGAATGGATGGCGGCCAACGAAGCTTTCAGGTAAGCCCAATTCACGGCCCAAAATCCGCACTTCGTCTTTAAACAGTTCGCGCAACGGTTCGACCAATTGCATGTTCATGCGTTCGGGCAAACCGCCAACGTTGTGGTGTGATTTGATGGTCACCGAAGGCCCGCCGGTAAAGCTTACTGATTCAATGACGTCGGGGTACAAGGTGCCTTGGGCCAAGAAGTCTGCACCGCCGACATTTTTGGCTTCTTCTTCAAACACGTCGATAAAGGTTGAGCCGATAATTTTGCGTTTGGTTTCCGGGTCCGACACGCCGTCAAGCTTGCTTAAAAACAGGTCTGACGCATCGCGGTGGACCAGTTTGATGTGATAGTGGTCGCGGAACATAGTGACCACTTCTTCAGATTCACCTTTGCGCATCATGCCAGTATCGACATAGACACAGGTCAACTGATCACCGATGGCTTCGTGCAACAGCACGGCGACGACCGAACTATCCACGCCGCCGGACAATCCACAAATGACCCGACCCGAACCGACTTGGGTGCGAATTTTGGCGATTTCTTCTTCACGGAATTTATCCATGGTCCAATCGCCCGCACAGCCACAAACCCGGTGGGTGAAGTTTTCAATCAGCTTCGCCCCATGCGGGGTGTGCACGACTTCGGGATGAAATTGGACGCCGTAAAAATGTTTTTCGTCGTTGGCGATGGCGGCATAGGGCGCGCCATCGGTGACGGCAACGGGCCGGAATCCATCGGGGATCGAACTGATCTTATCGCCGTGGCTCATCCACACTTGTTCTTTAGACCCCACCGCCCACACGCCGTGGAACAGTTCGCAATCGTCCACCACTTCGACAAAGGCGCGACCGAATTCACGATGGTCAGACAGTTCAACCTTGCCATCCAACTGTTCACACATGGTTTGTTCACCGTAACAGATGCCCAAAATCGGCAGGCCCATTTCAAACAAGCCTTGGGGCGCGCGCGGCGTATCAATCCCCGTCACAGACGCTGGGCCACCCGACAAGATCACACCCTTGGGATTGAAGGCTTTGATGGTGTCGACCGTGACGGTGTTAAACGGCTGAATTTCCGAATAGACACCGCTTTCGCGAACCCGCCGCGCGATCAATTGGGTGACTTGTGAGCCGAAGTCGATGATAAGAATGCGTTCATGCATGGTGTTAGCTTTCCCCAAAGACGCGTTTGAAAATGACGTCAACGCGTTTGGTGTGATAATCGATGGAGTCTTCGTTGAGCAGGTTTTGCAGATCGTCAACGCTTAAGGCTTTTTTCAAATCTTCGTCATGGGACAAGAAATAGAACAAGCGGTTATCAAAATCGACGGCCCCCGCTTCGATGGCGTTGAGTTCAGGCGTTGAGTCCGGATTGTCGGGATCAATGCCAAAGCTTTTCCACACCAACATGGCGTTGCGTTGGACAATCTTATACGCGTCTTCGCGCGACACATCGTTTTGCGTCAAAAACAACAACACCCGTTGGGCATCATGAATGCCGCCGAAATTGTTGAGCTGTTCCATCATATTGTCGGGATAGACCACCAATTTCGCCACCGTACCTGTGAGGCGCTTGAGTGCGAAATTCAGGGTGATGGTGGAATCGGGGCCGATCATGCGTTCCACGGACGAATGCGAAATGTCGCGTTCATGCCACAACGCAACATTTTCCAACGCCGGAATCACCGCCATGCGCACGATGCGGGCCATGCCAGTTAAGTTTTCGGTCAAGATCGGGTTGCGCTTGTGCGGCATGGCCGAACTGCCCTTTTGCCCTGGGGCAAAATATTCTTGGGCTTCGCGGACTTCGGTGCGTTGCAAGTGACGAATTTCGGTGGCGATGTTTTCCATGCTGGACGCGATCACGGCCAAGGTTGCAAAGTACGCCGCATGACGATCGCGTGGAATCACTTGGGTGGATACGGGTTCCGGGGTCAGTCCCAATTTTTCCGCCACATATTCTTCGACGCGGGGATCAATATTGGCAAAGGTGCCGACCGCGCCGGATATGGCGCACGTCGCAATGTCTTTGCGGGCCGCGATCAAGCGTTCTTTACCCCGGGCAAATTCCGCATAAAAGCGCGCGAATTTTAGGCCCATGGTGGTGGGTTCTGCGTGGATGCCGTGGCTACGCCCGATGCACGCCATGGTCTTGGTTTCCATGGCGCGGGTTTTTAAGGCCGCCAATAATTCATCCAAATTCTCCAACAAAATGTCGGCGGCTTGGGTCATTTGCACGGCCAAGCACGTGTCCAACACGTCGGAACTGGTCATGCCTTGATGAACAAATCGGGCGTCTTCGCCAACGTGTTCGGCCAGCTCGGTCAAAAACGCAATCATGTCATGCTTGGTTTCCAACTCGATCTCGTCGATGCGGGCGATGCGCTCATCGGTGTAAGGCTTTTGACCATTTGCCCACACCGCCTTGGCGGCGCTCGCAGGGATCACCCCCAATTCGGCCAGGGCGTCACAGGCGTGGGCTTCAATTTCAAACCAAATGCGAAATTTATTGGCAGGTTCCCAGATGCTGGTCATCTCAGGTCGCGAATAGCGCGGAATCATAGGTTATTCTCCGTTAAAACAGGGTTACCGGATCATAGCGATTACCACCCGAAAGAAAAGGCCGGATTAGGAGGAATTTTATGTTGGGGGAAAGGACCGGAATCCCCTATTTTCCGTAGGCCATAACCTCGTTTACTGCTTGGTGCAAAACAAGACAGAAATATCCGTGCGCCTGAATCTTCTCGGTTCAGGGCTGTCAGAGGGTTATGTCATTGTTGAAAGGGTATATGTATCTTGTGATTTACGCTCACTTTGATAGTATTGTTTTTCCTATAATTATTTGCTCTACTTTGTGCAATGGATTGTAAAAAAATGAAATTTAATCCCTTTAGACCGACTAGTCTTGTTGGTCCCGGTATGTTCCGAGGACGAGGCGCGGAGCTTATTTCTATTGAGAGGGACCTTTATCAAGCTAAACATGGAAACCCCCAACATTTTTTAATCGAAGGGGAACGGGGGATTGGAAAATCTTCTTTGTTGTTTTTTGTGGATGCACTTGGTTCTGGAATTGTTCACTGTAGTGACGGTTCTTACTTAAATTTTGTAGTTGTGAACGTTGAACTTCGCGGTTCCGATGATCAATTTGATATTGTGAAGGGCATAGCGCGCGATTTGACGCGGGCTATTAGTGAGCATAAAACCCTCAAAGAGTTAGCTAGCAAGGTCTGGGACTTTCTCTCTAACTGGGAAGTTATGGGAGTTAAATATAATAAAAATAATTCTGAAGCTGAACTCGCGGAAGTCTTTGACGGACTTGTTAATTCTCTTGTTAGTTTGGTGAGTGAAGCGGAATTGGAGCTGGATGGTGTTTTGCTTCTAATTGATGAGGCTGACAAGCCTTCTGAGACCGCACAATTGGGAGAATTTGTTAAACTTTTGACAGAACGTTTGAGTAAAAGGCGGTGCGACAATGTCCTCCTAGGTTTAGCAGGGCTTCCTTCGCTTATTGGAAAGTTGCGCCTAAGTCACGAATCATCGCCACGGATCTTTGAGGTAATGTCACTTGCTCCTCTGGCTCCTGAGGAAAGAAAGGATGTAGTTCGTCAGGGCCTAGCTATGGCGGAACAAAAAAGTGGCGATAAAACAGTTATTACAGAAGAAGCCCTGGATATGATTTCTACGCTTTCGGAAGGATATCCTCATTTTATTCAGCAATTCTCGTACAGCGCATTTGAAGAAGATAAAGAGGGCACTATTGATGTTCATGACGTCTTGTATGGTGCGCATAAAAAGGGCGGCGCTTTAGGTCAGCTTGGAATTAAATATTTTAACGAAATGTATTTTACGAGCATATCTTCTGATGATTACAGAAAAGTGCTTAATACGATGGCTACTCATGGCGATGACTGGGTTTCTCGGGCTAGAATTCTTGATGAGTCTGGGTTGGTCGAGCATACGGTAACCAATGCACTTAAAGCTCTAAAGGACCGGAATGTGATCATTCAAAATGATGCACAGAGAGGTTCATATAAACTTCCAACAAAGTCATTCGCAGCATGGATTAATGCCCTGCTTTCAGTTGAAAAAAGGGCCGAGGATGATGATGAACCGCTATTAAAGTTGGATTAATAAACTTATGGACTATCCCATTAGCTCCCATTAGCCTCCATTAGCTTCCATTAGCTTCCATTAGCTTCCATTAGCCTCCATTAGCTTCCATTAGCTTCCATTAGCTTCCATTAGCATTCATATTGTCTCTGTCTTTAATTTTGATTGCTGAATCCTATGACCGACATTGCGTTGCTATCCCTGTTTATTCCCACCTTCTTTTTTGTCTCCATCACGCCGGGGCTTTGTATGACTTTGGCTTTGACCATGGGGATGACCATTGGGCTTCGTTTGACCTTGTGGATGATGGCGGGGGAATTGGTTGGGGTTGGCGTTGTGGCAGCGGCGGCGGTTTTGGGGGTGGCGGCCGTGGTGGTTCAGTACCCGGACATCTTTATCTTTATCAAATACGCAGGTGGCGGCTATTTGGCGTTTATTGGGGTGCAGATGTGGATGTCACGGGGGCGTATGGCGTTGGACATGGACTCTGAAATAGCGGTCCAGCCCCATCGCGGTGAGTTGGCGGTGCAAGGCTTTGTGACCGCCATCAGCAACCCCAAGGCCTGGGCTTTTATGATTTCCTTGCTGCCACCGTTTATCAATTTAGACCGTGCGGTGGGGCCACAGTTGGCGGTGCTGGTGGTTTTGATTTTGGTCATGGAATTTGCGTGCTTGGTGATTTACGCAACAGGCGGCAAATCGTTGCGGAAGTTTCTGCAAAACACTGGTAATGTCCGGCTGCTCAATCGGATCGCCGGAACGTTAATGATTGGGGTTGGTGGCTGGTTGGCATTTTTGTAAAGCATTGCTGCGTTTGGTCAAGATCGCCGCAAGATACAAACCACCGACCAAGATCATCAAAAACTGGAGGCCCGTCAAAAACGTTATGATTTGCAACATTCCACCGACCAAAGCTCCGAACAGGTTTGCCCCCAAGGCGCGACCCTTGTCGGGTGCCTGATCAAACGAGTCGATAAACATAATGCCGCTAAACAGCATCGGGAAGGCGGCGATGCTCGCGATAATTACGGCTTTTTGGGCGTAGGGCAGGGACGCCATGGCGGATAAATCAACACCATAAAGCACCGCACATGAGCCCAGCAAACAGCCATAAATCAAACGCATCGGCAGGCGTTTCAGTTTGGCCTTGAGCAAATTGGCGATCAAGATCATGCCCATGATGCCGGCGATGATCACGGCGTTGACGGTCCAAACACTACCCAGCGCAATTGATGATTTGGCAATCATGTGCACTTCCAACAACATGAAGGCTGCGCCCATAAAGAAGAAATGCCATTCGCTTTTGCGCCAGCCCCGAAGCGGCGCACCGATTCCGACCAAACGTCCCGACACCATATATATGACCAGCAAAATCACCCCTAAAAACCCATACAGGGCCGGGATGGTGCGGTCGGCCAAATACAAATACGGCCAGTCATCGGTAATGACCTCGACCGTGCCTGGGGTTTCCATAGGGAAAGCACCTTGTAAATCTTTGATGTAACCTGCTAGCCGAGGATTGGTTTCAAGGGCTTGCGTGATCGCCATTTGATCGCCGACCACAAAAAATGCGCCGCCAAAGCCATAGTGGGACAAGAAAATCCTAAACTTTAATGGGGAGGCGCCAAAGGTATCGGTGAGCACGGTGTTAAAGCGGTCGATGATAAAGTGCTTATTGGCTTCAAACGCCAACACCATCACGCCGCCCGGTTTTAATAAGCTTTTGGCGCGGGCGATGTTTTCGGTGGTGTAAACATAATGGTCCAGCCGCGCATTGGTCATGGGGCCAGCGGTATGGCTATCAAGCAGACCAAAAACAATCAGGTCATAAGTATCCGTGGTCCGCGCCATGAACGAGCGGGCATCATCGTTGATGATGTCCACGCGGGGGTCGGCATAGGGCGCTTCGGGATGATGGGCTTTGCCCAGCTCAATGATCGCCGGGTCGATTTCCACGGCGGTGACGTGTTTGGCACCGCCGCGCAACACCCCCGCCGCATCGTTGCCAGATCCCGCACCAACGATCAATACGTTCCCAGCGTTCGGCTTGAAAAGGGTCGGTAAGTCATATTGTGACAGTCCCGCAAGCTTTGGATCGAACATGCCGGGATACTGCACGGTGGTCTCAAGGCGTAAATCCAAGGGCGCTTGATAGCCCGTGTTGTTGACGTAAATCATGCGACGTTCGTAGGTCTTGCCGCTTTTGGAATCGACAATCATTTCCGATGCCAATTCTAGTTTTTGATAGGGCGACCACGTGACGTTGCCGCTTAAGTCGCGTTCGCCAATGAACACCAAGGCGGGAATGATCAACGCCAGGGCAAGATTCAAGACGCGGCCCTGGCGGGTGCGCCAAACCAGGGCGATGAAGGCCAGGCTAAGAACAGCGAACCAGGTCGTGGGCGACAGGCCTAAGGCACTGGCGGCGGTAAATAGGGCAATGCCGATAAAGGAGCCGAAAATATTCACCGAATAGGCCGTCACGGTGTTGTCGTGTTCGTTAATCAGGCGCGCCACCATCTGGCCCAACGGAATAAAGCTGATCCACACCAAAAACAGCGTTAAGGCGGTGAGCATCAACATCACCGCCAACAACAACAGGTCTTCCCCAGTGGCGGCTCCGGACAGGGAGGAGGGCGCCCAAATGGTAAAATTTCCAAACCGCGATAGAACCACCGAAATATTGCTCATCACCGTATAGGTGGTGGGGAACGCAAACAGCGCCGCGATCAAAGCCAATGGGGCCAAGATTCGCCGCAGATCAATCGCCCGCTGGCTGGCAAAACAGCCCATGCCCATACCCAACAAACACACCACCAAAACTGAGCTTTGCAGATATGCAAAGATCCGTACCTCCGTTGAAATCCAGCGGATCAACACCAGTTCCAAAAACAGCGTCACCACACTGACGCCAAACAACAGCCATAGACGGCTCTGAGCCGTATCGGGGCTTGAAGTTGAGACGGTGTTAAAATCAGGGTCGGTCATGCGGCCTCCGGTGAAAACGTTTCTTGTTGATCATGCTTTAGCATAAGCTCATCTTTGTTCATACCGAAGACGAGAAGGATGCATATTTATGACGGCCCAAAAGCGTGCCTCAGCCCTTTTAGAAACCATGGTCGGCTGGCGACAGGCTATCCATGCCAACCCGGAAACGGCGTTTTTGGAATTTGACACGGCCAAGCTGGTGGCCGAACAGCTGCGCAGTTTTGGCATTGAGGTGCACACGGGTCTTGCCACCACGGGCGTGGTGGGCGTGTTGTCGCGCGGCGAAGGCGACAGCATCGCTTTGCGCGCCGATATGGATGCGTTGAATTTGACCGAACGCAATACCTTTGCACACGCGTCCAAAAACCCAGGCAAGATGCACGCCTGTGGTCATGATGGGCATACCGCAATGTTGTTGGGCGCGGCGAAAATTTTGGCCGAAAGCGATGCCTTTTGTGGCACCGTGGTCTTCGTGTTCCAGCCGGCAGAAGAAAATGAAGGCGGGGCCGAAGTCATGGTCCGCGAAGGCTTGTTTGAAACGTTCCCGGTCAGCGAAATCTATGGCTTGCACAATTGGCCGTCTTTGGCGGCGGGACACATGGCGGTGGGGTCGGGGACCATGATGGCGGCGTGCGAAACTTTGCGCATTGTGGTGAAGGGCAAAGGCGGACATGCTGCCATGCCCCATTTGGCAACCGACCCGGTGCTGGCGGCGGCGCAAATTGTCAATGGGCTGCAATCTATTGCCAGCCGTTGGGCTTCGCCCTTGGATGCGTGCGTTGTGTCGATTACGCAAATTCATGGCGGCGATACTTGGAACGTGATTCCAAGTGAAGTGGTGATGTGCGGTACCGTACGGTGGTTGAATCCAGGTCTGAAAACGGCCTTAGAAGAGGCTTTGCATAAAATAATTGTCGGCGTGGGAGATTCTTTTGGCTGTGAGGTTGAACTTTCGTTTGACGGCTATTACCCACCGACAGTCAATACACCGAGACTCGCCAAGATGTGTGCCGATGTGATGGCGACGTTGGTTGGCGAAGACAAAGTCAATCGCGTCCCTGTACCCAGTATGGGGTCTGAAGATTTCTCTTTTATGCTGCAAGAAAAGCCAGGAAGCTACGCGTGGCTTGGCACCGCAACACATCCAGACGATCCCAAATTGCACAATCCGAACTATGACTTTAACGATGAAATGTTGCCTATGGGGGCAGCGTATTGGGTGGCACTGGTTGAGCGTCGACTGGGTTAATTCAAGGTATCCTAAAGTAGGGCCTGAATTATCGTACATATGATTTAAGTAAGGTGTAGCTATTCAATAAGTAAAATGGATCCTGTTAACTAGTGCAAAGGGCTTATTTGTCTGGTTAATAGGGGGGTAATCGGTGGTTGATTGCTTGGATTGACCATGCTACGGCTTATGGGTACACAAAAAAAGTCTGAATAAAGAGACTGACCCGAGTTTGAAATCCTGATCATCTTGAAAGCACAAATGTAAGTTAAAATGTCTTAGAGATGAGATGGAAGAGTTTAAGCAGTATAATGAATTTCACAGGGAGAACTTCAAAATGAAACGTACTTTAACAATTGCAACTGGTGTTGCTGCGGCAGCTATGGTCGCATCTTCAGCATATGCTGGTACTCTACAAGACGTGCAAGCACGCGGCATGTTGTCATGTGGCGTCAGCACAGGCCTTCCAGGCTTTTCTGAGCTAGACAAAGCAGGCAACATGATGGGCATCGACGCTGATGTTTGTCGTGCTGTTGCGGCTGCCGTTTTGGGCGATGCTAGCAAAGTTAGCTTTAAGCCTTTGACAGCTAAAGAACGCTTTACCGCGTTGCAATCTGGCGAAATTGACATGTTGTCTCGTAACACAACATGGACTCACACCCGTGACACATCATTGGGTCTGAACTTTGCTGGTGTTAATTACTACGATGGTCAAGGTTTCATGGTAAAGAAAGCCTTGGGCCTTAAATCGGCTAAAGAATTGGGTGGTGCAACCATCTGCTTGCAAGCGGGTACAACGACCGAGCTAAACGTGTCGGATTACTTTGCTGAGCACGGCATGAAATACACATTGGTTGCTGTTGAGACTTCCGCAGCTTCCCGTTCCGCTTTTGACAGCGGCCGTTGCGATGTTTTGACGTCTGATCAATCTCAGCTGTATTCTCTTCGCACAAAAATGGACGACCCTAACAGCGTTGTCGTGTTGCCAGAAATCATTTCCAAAGAGCCTCTTGGACCTGTTGTTCGTCAAGGCGACGACCAATGGTTCAACATCGTTCGTTGGACATTGTATGCACAGGTTAATGCTGAAGAAATGGGCGTTACATCTGCGAATGCTGATGCCTCTAAGAACAGCAAAAACCCTGGTGTGAAACGCTTGGTTGGTGCCGATCCTAAAAACGACACCGGTGCTAAATTGGGTTTGAGCGCTGACTGGTCTTACAACGCAATTAAGCAAGTCGGTAACTATGGTGAAATGTTCGAACGTAATGTTGGTTTGAAAACACCTTTGGCGATTGCACGTGGCAAGAATGCCTTGTGGACAAAAGGTGGCCTGCAATACGCACCACCTATTCGCTAAGACTTATAACGGATCCGGCCATGCCCTGGGGGCATGGTCGGTTTCGCCATTTATATATTTAGACATTTCTTATGCGGACCCCAGGGAGGGATAAGCCAAGTGTCAGAACCAAATCAAATTCCAAATGAAGCGACGCCTTCAAAGACTGCGATATGGAACGATCCAACGTTCCGGTCCGTTGCCTTTCAAATTATAGCGGCCGTTGCCGTCGGCTGGTTTTTATATACAATTTTTTCAAATACGCTGACCAATATGGACAATCGGGGCATCACCACGGGGTTTGCCTTTTTAAGTAATACGTCCGGTTATGGTATTTTGATGTCGCTCATCGACTACGACCCAAGCAACACCTATGGACGGACGTTCTTTGTTGGGTTGTTAAATACGGTTTTGATTTCTGTATTGGGCATATTCTTTGCCACCGTTGTTGGTTTTATTGTGGGTGTGGCGCGCTTATCGAATAACTGGATGATTGCCAAAATTGCGACGGTTTATGTCGAAACGCTTCGCAACATTCCCTTGTTGTTGCAAATTTTATTCTGGTACCACGCGGTCCTCGCTGCGTTGCCATCGCCGCGTGAGAGTTATACGTTCGGCGAGAGTGTGTTTTTAAATAAACGGGGTCTTTATGTTCCTGCCCCCGTTCCCGAAGATGGCTTTGGCTATGTGACTGTGGCTTTTCTTATTGCCCTTGCGCTGATCGTTTCTGTGGCGCGCTGGGCGCACAAACGCCAAGAATTGACAGGCCAGCAATTCCCCACTTTTTTTGTATCCATCGGCATATTGATTGGCTTGCCGGGGCTGGTGTTTTTGCTCGCAGGTTTGCCCATGAGCCTCGATTATCCAGCGTTAACAGGTTTTAACTTCCGGGGCGGGATACCCGTTATTCCTGAACTGATGGCGCTTTTGTGGGCGCTAACCTTTTATACGGCGGCCTTTATCGCGGAAATTGTTCGGGCTGGTATTTTGGGCGTTAGTCATGGTCAGAGCGAGGCTGCTCACGCTTTGGGGCTTCGCAATGGGCCGACCTTGCGCTTGGTCGTTGTGCCACAGGCCATGCGAATTATTATTCCGCCCTTGACCAGTCAGTACCTAAATTTGGCGAAAAACTCATCTCTAGCGACAGCCATTGGGTATCCAGATCTGGTGGCTGTGTTTATGGGGACGACCTTGAACCAGACCGGACAGGCGGTGGAAATCGTTGCCATGACCATGGCTGTGTATCTCATCATGAGTCTTGTTATCTCAAGTTTCATGAACTGGTTTAACAAGCGCATGGCTTTGGTGGAGAGATAGGATATGAGTAATTTTAAGGCCTTACCCGATTTGCTGCCGCCGACATCTGCGAGAGGCATCGTAGGCTGGTTCCGTACGAATTTATTTTCGTCACCAATAAACTCGATATTGAGTCTGGTGGGGATTTATTTTGCGGTTTCGTTTTTAACGCCTGTGCTCGATTGGGCTGTCTTTTCCGCCGTATGGACGGGGGAAGGCAATGCAGCCTGTGCTGAAGCCTCAGGGGCGTGCTGGATATTTATTGGGGATCGTATATCGATCTTTGCTTATGGTATTTATCCGCCCGAAGAATTCTGGCGTTTAGATGTTTGTTTTGTTCTGTTGGCATTGTCATTTGGACCGCAATTTTTTGACAAGTTCCAATACAAAGTACCGCTGGCTATGTTTTCGCTGACGGCCTTTCCGGTCATTTGTTATTTCTTGATTTCGGGTGGTTCGTTTGGTTTAGTTGATGTCCCGACTGAAAAATGGGGTGGCTTATCTTTGACTTTGATGCTGGCCTATGTTGGCATCGTTGCGGCCTTGCCCATTGGCATTGTCCTCGCCTTAGGCCGTCGTTCTGAAATGCCTGTGATCCGCACGTTTTGTATCGCATTTATCGAATTATGGCGCGGTGTGCCATTGATTTCGGTGTTGTTTATGTCCTCCGTCATGCTGCCGTTGTTCCTGCCCGATGGTATGAATTTCGATAAGCTTTTGCGTGCCCTTATTGGGATCACGATGTTCCAATCGGCTTATATGGCGGAAGTCATTCGGGGGGGCTTGCAAGCCATTCCAAGTGGACAATACGAAGCTGCCTCCGCGATGGGGCTTGGCTATTGGAAACAAATGCGTCTTGTCATTTTGCCACAAGCTTTGAAATTGGTTATTCCCGGCATTGTGAACACCTTTATTGCTCTGTTTAAAGATACCACGCTGGTCTTAATCATTGGCCTTTTGGATATTTTGGCGCTGGTCCAATCTGCGATCGAAGATCCCGCATGGAGGGCCGTTGAAACCGAAGGCTATGTCTTTGCTGCCGCCTGTTTCTGGGTGTTCTGCTTTTCCATGTCGCGTTACAGCCAAAAACTAGAACGTAAACTTCACAGGGGCCATAAACGCTAAGTGCGTTAGGAATGAAAAATGACGGATACCAAACCCGCAATCGAAATCAAAGATATGAACAAATGGTACGGCGACTTTCATGTTTTGAAAGACGTAAATCTGACAGTCGCCGAAGGCGAACGGATCGTCATTTGTGGACCTTCTGGTTCTGGTAAATCAACCATGATCCGCTGTATCAACCGATTGGAAGAACATCAAGCCGGACAAATTATCGTCAACGGCATCGAGTTGACCGAAGATTTAAAACGCATCGATGAAGTTCGAAAAGAAGTTGGGATGTGTTTCCAGCACTTTAACTTGTTCCCGCATTTAACCATTCTTGAAAACTGCACGCTTGGCCCCATTTGGGTGCGTAAGATGCCGAAAAAAGAAGCCGAAGATGTCGCCATGCACTTTTTGGAACGGGTGAAAATTCCAGAACAGGCCGACAAATATCCGGGTCAATTGTCCGGTGGTCAGCAACAACGTGTGGCCATCGCCAGATCCTTGTGCATGAACCCAAAAATCATGTTGTTCGATGAGCCAACGTCAGCTCTTGATCCCGAAATGATTAAAGAGGTTCTCGACGTGATGGTCGAGTTGGCAAATGAAGGCATGACCATGTTGTGCGTGACCCATGAAATGGGCTTTGCAAAAATGGTAGCCGACCGGGTGATCTTTATGGATGCCGGGCAGATTGTCGAAGAAAACAACCCCCATGAATTCTTTGACAACCCCCAAAATGACCGCACTAAGATGTTCTTGAGCCAGATCATTGGGCATTAAAGACGGAGTGACAATTTATGGAACATAAAAACCCCAAGAGCTTGCGTGACCGGGCTGAAGAAACGAAGAACAAAATTCAAGAGCTGCTTGATATCTCGTGTTCTGGCCATGATGATGAGGTGATTAAGGCGATAGAACAAGCCATCATTGCCGCGTTGTTGGAAGAACGCGAACGCTGTGCCGTTGTGGCTTTTAAACATTGTTGCGACGAAGATCGTGACAGAGCCCATAAGGTCGCCGAAGATATTAAACGGGTGCGGACCGCTTTGGTCACAAACCTAGAAAGTATGCGCTAAACGCGGTATACTCGGCTCGAACGAATTTGGCCGAAGACAGTATGCCCCCAAAATCTTTATTCAGTTATCGCCCCTATTGGGCCGCGCGTTTTGGCACGGCCCCGTTTTTGCCCATGAACCGGGTGGAAATGGATGAGCTTGGCTGGGATTCTTGCGACATTATATTGGTCACGGGTGATGCCTATGTCGATCACCCCAGCTTTGGCATGGCGATTGTTGGCCGCCTTTTGGAAGCCCAAGGCTTTCGCGTCGGCATCATTGCACAACCCGATTGGTCCTCGGTTGATGCTTTCAAAGCCCTAGGTCCCCCCAATTTGTTTTGGGGTGTTACGGCGGGCAACATGGATTCCATGGTCAACCGTTACACCGCCGACCGTCGCATCCGTCATAACGATAGCTATACTCCGAACGACGAAGGCGATAAACGTCCTGATCGCGCAACCATCGTTTACGCCGGGCGGTGCCGCGAAGCGTACAAAGATATCCCCGTCGTGGTTGGCGGCATCGAAGCCTCGCTGCGCCGTATCACGCATTATGATTATTGGTCGGACAAGGTGCGCCGATCCATTCTGGTGGATGCCAAGGCGGATATTTTGCTCTATGGCAACGCCGAACGGGCCATCGTCGAAGTGGCGCACCGTATTGCCAAAGGCGAAAAGCCTAAAGACATGTTCGACGTGCGCGGGGCCGCCTTTGCGGTTTCAAAATTGCCCGAAGGCTGGGTCGAACTGGACATGTCCGATCCCGATGTTGAACACCCCAAAGCAGCTGGCGAACAAATCGCCGTGCGTTTGCCGGGCTATGATCAAGTGCGCTCTGAACCCGTGCTGTACGCCCAGGCGTCCCGCGTGGTGCATCAAGAAAGCAACGCCGCGAATGCCCATGCTTTGATTCAAGATCAAGGCGGGCGCGATGTGTTTTTATCAGCCCCGCCGATCCCGCTCACCACCCCCGAAATGGACGGCGTGTTTGCGCTGCCCTATGCCCGCGCCCCGCACCCCCGTTACGGCGATGCGCGCATTCCGGCGTGGGAGATGATCCGTTTTTCGGTCAACATCATGCGCGGCTGTTTTGGCGGCTGTTCGTTTTGTTCGATCACCGAACACGAAGGCCGGGTGGTGCAGAACCGTTCCGAAGACTCGATCTTGAAAGAAATCGAAGACATTCGTGACAAGGTCAAAGGCTTTACCGGACAAATTTCTGATCTTGGTGGACCGACCGCCAACATGTACCGACTGGCGTGCAAGGACGACAAAATTCAAGCCACGTGCCGCAGGCTGTCGTGTGTTTATCCGTCCATCTGTACCAATCTAAATACCGATCACGGACCGCTGATCAACCTGTACAGAAAGGCGCGCAATCTGCCCGGCGTGAAGAAAATTTCCATCGCTTCGGGGCTGCGCTATGACTTGGCGGTGAAAAGCCCGACCTATGTCAAAGAACTGGTCGAACATCACGTCGGCGGATATTTGAAAATCGCCCCCGAACACACCGAGTCCGGACCGTTGTCGAAAATGATGAAACCGGGCATCGACACCTATGATCGGTTCAAACAAATGTTTGACCAAGCGGCATCGAAAGCCGGTAAAAAATATTATTTGATTCCGTACTTCATTGCCGCCCATCCCGGCACCACGGACGAAGACATGATGAATTTGGCGATGTGGTTAAAACGCCAAGGCCTGCGCGCGGATCAGGTGCAGACATTCTTGCCCTCACCGATGTCATTGGCGACCGCAATGTATCATTCCGAACGCAATCCGCTCAAACCCGTGCACCGAAATTCGGGTGAAGTGGTGGTCACCGCCAAGGGCCTGAAACAGCGCCGCTTGCACAAGGCCTTTTTGCGTTATCACGATGCGAACAACTGGCCGATGATCCGAGACTCTTTAAAACAAATGGGGCGCGCGGATTTAATCGGTCCCAGCAAAAAACACTTGGTTCCATCGTGGCAGCCCAAAGGAACGGGCCAGCAAGGACAAGGCGAAGGCCAGCGCACCGGGCGCAAACACGGCGACCAAAAATTCTTCACCCAACAAGCGGGCGAGGGACGACGCAAAGGTCCGGTTACCAGTGGCCCGCCTAAGAACCGACCAAGCTCTAGGCCGAAACGGTAGGGAATTCGGTGCTGTGGGGGGGGCAAATAAGTGCACTGTCACTGTAACTGCCTGTAACTCGACCGTAACTCGCCATTGGTTTCAGTTGAAATCACTAGGTCACTTGCCATTATACTAATGATTTGTTAATAACTGCAGTCAACAATAAGTCGTGTCTCCGATTCGCATCTAGGGAATCAATGTAAAGATGCGGATTTTAAAATAATTACGATGTTTATTTGAGAGTCAAAAATGCCAGAAAAATCATATTCGGAAATGAGCAGAGAAGAAATTTCTCAAAGTTATTCGGAGAAGAAAAAAGTGGTTTTAGAACCTGAGAATGGTGGAATAAGCATTCGTATCCTCAATGACGTTTTACATTCTTTAGTTAAAAAACGCGCAAAAAGCGTGTCTGCATAAGCGTATGGCAGAAGATGAAAAGAAGATTGTCTCTGATGTGCCTACGATAAGTGCAAAAACAATTAAAGATGTTCATAGTGTGGTTGAAGCACTTTCAAAAGATTACATATATTTGCTTTCAAGAATTCTCGAACCATGCTGTGAAAAGCATGGCGTTAACGTAACCACCCCTTCAAATCAAATTCTGATTGAGATTGCAGAAAATTGTGCTCGTGATTTAGTCAAATTAAGCATCTATCAAAATGATGAAGTGAACCCAATTAAGACATTTGGTTACATTTGTTTTTGGGTGCGTAAATTAAAACCCATGGAAGCAACCACCTATGGAGAGAATGCTGTAAAAGATATCAATGAAAAACTTTCAATTTGGCTCATGGAATGGTTGATAGATGAGTTTTATTCTGAATTTGCAAATGATGCAGAGCACTTAAAAGCTAAAGTGATAAGAAAACGGTTTAAAAAATTGATTAATAGTCCTGAGAGAATGACGTATTTGGTTCATTGCCTCAGAAACAGAACATTCGGCCCTCACCATTACGCCCTTCTGCTTGACCAAATCACACACACTTGACGTTCTTACTTATGCAGGCAAAGGAGACCGTCTGACGTGAGAATTGCACTGACAGAGCACCAAACCCTACCCCTTAAGCTTTTTCGCCGCAGCCAAACCTGCCCAGCGCCCGGTTGCCATGCACGCACTTAATAAGTAGCCGCCGGTCGGCGCGTCCCAATCTATCATTTCGCCAGACACGAACACACCGGGCAAGACCACCAGTTGTTGGTCTTTATCCATGGCGTGCCACGCCACACCGCCGGCGGTGCTGATGGCTTCTTCAATGGGGCGCGGGCGGGTCAGGATCAATGGCAAGGCTTTGAGCGTTGCCGCCAAATGGATCGGGTCTTCAAAGGCCTGCTTTTCGGTGCATTCATACAACAGCCCGGCTTTGACGCCCGATAAGTTCAAAGCTTTCTTCAAGTGCGTGGCCATGGAGTTTTTTCCGCGCGGGCGGCTCAGGCGTCGTTGAACATCGGCCCCGGATCGATCTGCAAGCAAATCGATGGTCACGGTGGCTGATCCTTCGGCTTCGATGGTCGCTAATATTTTGGACGACAGGCCATACACCGGGCCGCCTTCAAGGCCGGTTTTGGTGATGACAAATTCGCCGGGGATCGCCGTGCCTTGAAAGCTGAGGCGGGCGTTTTTGACGGGGCTTCCTTCAAAACGCTCGATGAAGTGGGGGCTCCAATCCACATCAAAACCACAGTTTGATGGTTTTAAAGGCGAAATGGAAACGCCGCTTTTGGCGAGCCAAGGCACCCAGGCCGCATCCGATCCAAGCTTCGGCCAGCTGGCCCCGCCGAGGGCTAAAATTGTGATTTCGGCTTTGATATGAATTTGCCCTTTGGGGGTGTCGAAGATCAAAGCGCCGTCTTCGGTCCAACCGCTCCATTTGTGGCGGACATGATTGGTGAGCCCGTTTGCGCGCAAGCGCCGGAGCCAAGCTCTTAACAAAGGGGCGGCTTTTAAGTCTTTGGGAAATACGCGTTTTGACGAACCGACAAAGGTCTCGATGCCTAGGTCGTTGGCCCAGGCCTGAATGTCGGTGGGGGTAAAGGCATGCAAGGCCGGAGCCAGACGTTCGCGGGCAGCACCGAAACGATCTTGAAAAGCGTCAAAGGATTGGGCATGGGTGAGGTTCAAACCGCTTTTCCCGGCCATCAAAAACTTACGGCCCAAGGACGGCATGGCATCATAGAGATCGACGGCAATGCCTTGGTTTGTGAGGACTTCGGCGGCCATAAGACCAGCGGGTCCGCCGCCAATGATTACGGCGCGGTTGTTTGTTTGGGTATGTGTCATAAGGGATTTGCGCTGATGTTCACATTAATGTCAAATGCGGACTGTCTAAACGTACGCTTTAGAGTGAAATAAATGCATCACCCTATCCTCAATTTCCTATTCACGCCCATCCGTAAGCCACTCGCAACCCTTTGGGGATGGACTTGGGCTTAGCCGATAAAGCCCCCACGTTGACCCTGCCATACCCCAATGGCCATAGCCGTGCACCAACGTATACAAAAGCCCCCCGGTACACGCCTGGGCGGGAAGGTTTTCGGTGTGAATGGTGACGCTGACCAACCATTCTGGCTTTTTGGTGGGGATGTTTTTGAATTTGATGATGTCTATGGGCGGATGGTCAGGGGCTTGGTGATGCTGAACAAAGTCCATAACGGTTTTCAACTGGTACTTCATTTCCGTGCCAACGGTGATCGGTTGGGTGGTCGAGTTTTCCAAAATATAGGCGAAGGCTGGGTTGGTGTTGCCGCGACCAATGGCTAAAAAGCTTTTCACCGCCAACGCATTCGCGCCAACCACGGCCATAAGCGCGACACTGCACAGGATGCGGGCGATGAGACCCCGTTTAAGTAGTTCGCCCATGACTTCGGCTACCAGAAACGGCACGAAGGCAAACACCGCAAAGAAATAACGACCATGGGGGAGGGCGGGTTGGTTTGCCGCAAAAAACAACAAAGGTACGCCCAACAAAATTAACCCCAAAGGAAGGGCGCGACGATTGCCAATGGCGGCCAGCCACACCACGCTGCCCAGGATAAAAATAACATACAAGCCGCTGTACAGCCCGCTGGTCTTTTCGCCAAAGCCACCGACCGTAAACCGCGTCATTTCGTCTAGGGCGGTCACGAAGCAATTTTTGTCGAGGCAGGTCAGCGTGCTGCCGCCGAATTGGATGACGTTACCGTTGAGGTGCGCGCCATATAAAACCCCCGACACAAACACCAATAACCCGGCGACCAAGGGCGCGTTTAGCCGCACCGTGGCATGAAGGGCATGAACGAAGGAATGGCCTTGCAGTCGTTGACGGATGGCAAAGCAAAGCGACAGGGCGACCAAAATCGGCAATGCGGCTAAATGGGACAGCACCGCCAACAGCCCGGCCAAGCCATAGCCCCAACGCGCAACGTAAGCCTTGGTGTCCGGCGGCTCAATGGCCCCATAAGCCAACAGGGTAAACAGCATCATCGGCGCATAGCCACGGGCTTCGGACCCGAAGTTGACAAACGGATACAGGACCGCCACCAACAGCATGGTCACAAGCAATCGGGATGGTGATCGACGTGCCCCCTTGCGCGCCGCAATCCAACCGGCGACGAAAATGCTGGCCGTTCCCGTGATGACGGAAAAGAGGTGATAGACCCACATCTCGCGGTCCGGCCCCATCAGGTACAGCCACAGGGTATTGAGCGGATGGTTGTTGTCTTTGGGTTGTTTCCACAACGCTTCGTGCCAGGACTCTAAGCCCATGGCGATGTTGTAAGACCAAATTTCGTCAAACCACAGTTCCCCAAACGCCCCGCGCAGGCGCAACCAAGCCCCGACCAAGACGATGGCCGTCGCCACAGCCATATGAGCCGGGTTCAGGGTGCTGGGATCCGAGGCGGAACGGCTGAACGACATATGTCTCCTAAGTTTTAAGCGCCGCATCACCGACGTAGGGGTTAGAGGCGCGCTCTTCACCAAAAGTCGAAGCGGGTCCGTGTCCAGGAATGAACGCGATGTCATCGCCCAAGGGCCAGAGTTTTTGCGTGATGGACGCGACCAAGGTGTCAAAATCGCCGCGCGGAAAATCGGTGCGCCCGACAGAGCCTTTAAACATCACGTCCCCCACTTGCGCCAGTTTCGCGTCTTGATCATAAAACACCACATGGCCAGGGGTATGTCCGGGCGTGTGGGCAACGGTCAAAGTGATGGTGCCAAAGGTGATTTGGTCACCATCGTTGAGCCATGCATTGCCTTCGACGTCACGTCCACCATCCAGGCCATACATTTTTCCGGTGGACACCACGGCGCTGGTGATAAAGGCATCGTCTTGATGGGGGCCGACAATGGGCACCTGCAACGCTTCGCTTAAATCCATAGCCCCACCAACGTGGTCAAAATGACCGTGGGTGAGGAGAATTTTTTCAATCGTGATGCCGATCTCTTTAACCGCCTCTAAAATAGCCGGGACATCGCCGCCGGGATCAATAACAACCCCTTTGTTGGTTTCACTGCACCACAACAAGGTGCAGTTTTGTTGCAGGTCTGTCACAGGGATAACGGCGGCTTTAAGGGGCATTCAAGATCTCCAGATACCAATTCACTCCACAGGTTATACGCGGATTTTTACAGCGCGACTACATCGTGTCTGCTTTCGGGCGGTGAGAGGACGTGATTAGGGCTTCTGGCTACGTCCGGTTGAGACCACCGCTATAAGCTGACCTTCTGAAACTCAGACACAAAAAAGGGCTCATGAATATTTTTTAAGTCACGATTTCACCTGCAATCGAACGAGAAACAGGTGTTTGGGAACACAGTGCTCATTTGGATCAACGCCTTAACCCTTGTCGCGACCTTGTGTGAGCTCACCAATATAGCTGTCTAGCTCATGCAAAACCCTCAACGCAGCAGCAGATTGCTTTGGCGCCCGACCAGGGTTTTCCTCTTCTCTTTCGATCATTGTCTTTAGCTTATATGCAATGTCTGCAACCACTTCGTCATCGGTGTTCATGCCATCAATTTCCAATTATTTTAAAAAACAGTGTCCGTTACAATACCCTTCGAAAGGCTAGCTTTACGTCCGCTTTCAGGGTCATGAACGTCTAGCGCATTGGGGCGTTCTCAGGAAAGGCTATAAGATCATTGTTTTACGTTGGAAACAAAGACAACTTTTCAAAGGCCATGATAGAATGCCCTTATGACCGAAAAGATTTTCATTTCCGCGAACGAACTTTTAGACGACTCTTACCGTCTGGGCCAAAAGGTTTTTAACGATGGCTTTCGCCCCGATTACATTGTCGGGGTGTGGCGCGGGGGTGCGCCCGTGGGGATCGCGGTGCAAGAATTATTGGCCTATAAAGGCGTTGCGACCGATCACATCGCTATTCGCACGTCGTCCTACACAGGCATTGATCAGCAAAACGATCAAGTTCGGGTGCACGGGCTTCATTACATTGTTGAAAATGCCAAGGCCGACGACCGTTTGTTGATCGTTGACGATACTTATGATACGGGGCGCAGCGTGACGGCCGTGATCCAGGCATTGCAGGACTTGGCGGGTGCGAATGTGCCCAAAATCATCAAGGTGGCGACGGTCTATTACAAACCGACCAAGCGCCTCGTTGATTTGCCGCCCGATTATTTTGTCCATGAAACTGACAAATGGTTGGTGTTCCCCCATGAACTTCAGGGTTTAACTCAAGATGAGATTGCCGCGCACAAGCCAAGCGCGCTACAATAAGGGTTGATGATTCCATCACAACTAAAGACCTAGGGATTCGAGCGCATGACCGATAAAAACAAAAGCAAAATCTTCAAGCCCCATCCCGTTTCAGGCTTTCTGGAATGGTTACCCGAAGTTCGTCTGGTTGAATTGCGGTGGTTGGATGAAATCCGCGATGCCTTCGAAAGCTATGGCTTTTGTTCCATTGAAACCCCCAGCGTCGAAGAAGTCGAAGTTCTGGCCGCCAAGGGCGGTGATGTGGACAAGGAAGTCTATGGCTTGCGGCGGTTGGCGGCGGAGCCGGGTGAAGAAAGCGCAGGGCGTTTGGCGCTGCACTATGACTTGACGGTGCCGTTGGCGCGTTATGTGGCTCAACATGTCGGCGATTTGGTGTTTCCGTTTAAACGCTATCAAATGCAAAAGTGTTGGCGGGGCGAACGTCCGCAAGACGGCCGTCTGCGCGAATTCATGCAGTGTGACATCGATGTGATCGATATGGACGAGGTGTCCATGCATTTTGATGCGGAAATCCCCGCAATCACCTTGGAAATGCTGCACCGCTTGGACGTTGGTCCGGTGCATATGCACATCAACAACCGCAAAATTTTGCAGGGCTTTTACCAAGGCCTGGGCATTGAAGACATTGTAGGGGCCATCCGCATTGCCGACAAAATGGATAAAATCGGTACTGATGGCGTGATGAGAGGCTTGACCGAAGAGTTGAAACTTAGCCCCGAAGTGGCCCAAAAATGTATCGACTTGGCCGCCATCAAAACATTTGATGAAACGTTTGCAACGCAAGTCCGGGCGTTCGGCATAGATAATGATGTGTTGGAAGCCGGCATCGAAGAATTGATGTTTGTGATGTTGGAATTGGCCCATCTTGAAAAAGGCACCGTGATCGCCGACATGTCCATTGCGCGCGGGTTCGATTATTATACGGGCACCGTTTATGAAGGTAAATTGGCGGATTACCCGGATTTCCCAACCATTTGCGCCGGTGGGCGGTATGACAATTTGGTGGGGTCTTATTCTCGCAAGAAACTGCCCGGCGTTGGTATTTCCATTGGTTTTTCGCGGATTTTCTCAAAACTGATTAAAGAAGGTCACCTAAAATTAGGGGCCAAATGCCCGACCCACATTATGGTCGCGTGTTTGCCTGGAACGGCGCGCAGTGAAGTTGCGGCCACCGCCAGATCGCTGCGTGAACGTAATTTCAAAGTAGAAATGTATCACGAAGAAAAATCGCTCAAGGCACAAATGAAATATGCTTCGCGTAAGGGGATTCCCTATGTCTGGTTCCCAGCCAATTCAGAACAGCCCAAGCACGAAGTCAAAAATATGGATACCGGTGAGCAAACCGTAGCCAGCCTAGAAAGCTGGCTGCCTTAACGTTTCAAGCGTCCTCTTAAACCGCCTCCACCGTTGGGGGTGGTTTTTTTGTGGGGGAGTGTGCATACAATACGAATCATGTCATAAAAGTTGTCTTTCCAAGAATCGTATGTACTATGGAGATTATAAATCATTTTGCAGATTGAGTGATCATTGATATGGCAAACAAAACAACACCATCACCGCGAAAGACCAAAGATGGGCCGTCGCCAATCGATTGCCATGTCGGGCTTCGCATACGCGCCCGGCGCATCGTTTTGGGGTTAAGTCAGAGCGAGCTGGGCAACAAAGTGGGTCTAACCTTTCAGCAAATTCAAAAATATGAACGGGGAGCGAACCGCATCGGTGCTGGACGGTTGTTTGAATTCAGCCACATTCTTGATGTCCCCATCGCCTATTTTTATGACGAAATGGCACCTGAATTGAAAGCTTATACGCAACGGGGTAAGATCACGGTTAAACAGGCCCAAGCCCCGACTTTGGAGTCTGACATTATGTGTCAGCGCGAAACCCTGAATTTGGTCCGCACCTATTATAAAATCAATGACGAAGTGGTGCGTCAGCGCTTTGTCGATTTAATGCGCGAAGCCGCAAGAATCTGTCCGCCCTCGTAAAAAAACGTCAACTCAGGATGGGTGTGTTCTCTATCCTTTTTTTGTCACCTTTTCAGGCTTATAATACCCTTCGATTTTTAGAAAAGAATTTTGGGGTGATCTATGATGTCCGACCTAAACATTGCGCGCGCTTCTCAGGCCCAACCCATCGGTGAAATCGCAGCCAAACTGAACATTCCCGAACAGGCCTTGGTGCGCTATGGCGACGATAAGGCCAAGATCAAATTGGATTGGGCTTTGGCTCAGCCTGAACCCAAAGACACCAAGCTGATTTTGGTCACGGCAATCACGCCCACCCCAGCCGGGGAAGGGAAGACCACCACCACCGTGGGGCTTGGCGATGGGCTGGCGCGAATTGGCAAAAAAACGGCAATTTGCTTGCGCGAACCCAGTCTTGGCCCGTGCTTTGGCATGAAGGGCGGGGCCGCCGGAGGTGGGCACGCGCAAGTCATTCCCATGGAAGACATCAATCTGCACTTTACGGGTGACTTTCACGCCATTGCGGCGGCCAACAATTTGTTGGCGGCCTTGATCGACAATGCGGTGTATTGGCGCAAGGACTTAGGTTTGGATAATCGACGGATCAGTTGGCGGCGCGCGGTGGATATGAATGATCGCTCGCTACGCCAATTGGTGACCAGCCTCGGCGGCGTTCCCAATGGGGCGCCGCGCGAAGGTGGCTTTGATATCACTGCCGCCAGCGAGGTCATGGCCATTTTGTGCCTTGCCACCGATCTGGCTGATTTGCAACGGCGTCTTGGCAATATCATCATTGGTCAAGACATGGAACAACGCCGCTTTGTCCGCGCCCATGAAATCAACGCCCAAGGGGCCATGGCGGCGCTGCTTAAAGACGCCTTGATGCCGAATTTGGTGCAGACCTTGGAAGGCACGCCTGCATTTGTTCATGGCGGCCCGTTTGCCAACATTGCCCACGGCTGTAATTCCCTGATTGCCACCAAAACGGCACTTTCGTGCGCCGACTATGTGGTCACAGAAGCAGGCTTTGGCGCTGATTTGGGAGCTGAAAAATTCTTCGATATCAAATGTCGCAAAGGCGGCCTTAGCCCCGATGCGGTGGTCCTCGTTGCCACCTTGCGGGCCTTGAAAATGCAAGGCGGTGCGGTCAAGGGTGAATACGAACAACCCAATGAAGATGCTTTGGTCAAGGGCTTTGACAATCTCGCACGTCATGTCGAAAACCTCCGTCATTTTGGCGTGCCTGTGGTGGTGGCGGTGAACCGATTTGCCAAGGACACCGACCCCGAAATTGATTTGTTGCGTCAACGTTGCGCCGAATTGGACGTCGAAGCCATATCTTGCACCCATCACGCCGATGGCGGCACAGGGGCCGAGGCTTTGGCACATGCCGTGGTCGGGCTGGCTGAACACGGCGCGAAAGATTTCCATATGCTTTACCCAGACACCATGAATCTCTGGGATAAAACCCGCACCGTGGCGCGCATGATGTACAGCGCCCAAGGCGTGATTGCCGACAAAAAAATTCGCGCTAAATTCAAAATGTATCAAGACGCGGGCTTTGGTGAATTGCCGGTGTGCATCGCCAAAACCCAATACAGCTTTTCCACCGACCCAGACCTGCTTGGCGCGCCCAGCAACCATGTGGTCCCGATCCGCGACGTCCGCCTATCCGCCGGCGCCGAATTCGTCGTCGTCATCTGCGGCGACATCATGACCATGCCAGGCCTCCCCAAAACCCCAAGTGCCGAGGGAATGAGCGTGAACGCGGACGGGGAAATTGAGGGACTATTTTAAGTCAAGAAGAGGCATTAACCACAACTTCATCGGGTTTGTGGGCCAAGGTGCAAACAAGAGAAGTCGACGTCGGGTATTTGCAGAGGCTTAACGATTCAAGTCCGGTTCTGACCCGAAACGGACTTGAGCAAGGCAATCACTTTAAGGCCCGCGCCTTATGTAGTTTTTTATAGCTTTCAATCAATTTTAGATGTTTATCTAAGCCTTCGAGTTTCATGCTCGTCTTTGTTAAGCCAAAAAACTTCACATCCCCCGTTACAGACCCCAGCACATTTTCCATGACCTTTGATCCATACATTCTGCTGAGGTTTGGCACGTAATCATCGACCTCCAATTCATCATCAATTGTAATATCCAGCACCGCGCCCAAGGCCTGATAAAACAAAACACGTTCCACTGTATTGTCATTAAAGTTTAAGAAATCGGCGACGATCTCTTTCGCGTCTTCATATTGGTTTAAGGCTAAATAAATCAGTATTTTCAGTTCACCAATATCTAACTTGCCCCAAATCGTATTTTCATCAAATCCAATGCCGATTAATTCTGATATGACCGTGTAATGATCCAGTTGCGTCTCTTCAAAACGTTCAAGCAAATCTTCAAGCTGTTCATGCGTTAAGGAATGGATGTTTAAAATATCTTCCCGAAACATCAGGGCCTTATTGGTATTATCCCAAATCAAATCCTCTGTCGGATAAACTTCTGAATAATTTGGCACCAATATGCGACAAGCCGTAGCCCCAAAGTTTTCATAGGTCGCGACATAAACCTCTTTTCCAAGGTCTGCCAAGATATTCATAAGACATTCATTTTCTGCCTCCGTCGTGCCCCTAAAATCCCATTCGCAAAACTCATAATCATGTTTCGCACTAAAGAATTTCCAGGATATGACGCCGGTTGAATCAATAAAATGCTCAACAAAATTACCCGGTTCGGTTAATGCATGGCTATTGAACGTCGGGGGCGGCACGTCACTTAAGCCTTCGAAACTGCGTCCCTGTAACAATTCAGTGAGGGATCGTTCCAACGCCACTTCAAAACTTGGGTGCGCGCCGAAAGACGCTAAAACGCCGCCTGTTTTCGGGTTCATTAAGGCCACACACATGACAGGGAACTGGCCCCCCAATGACGCATCCTTAACCACAACGGGGAAGCCTTTGTTTTCCAGCTCTTCGATACCTGCCAAAATATGGGGGTATGTGGCTAGAATTTCTTTTGGCACATCGGGCAGAACGATCTCGTCTTCGATGATTTGTCGTTTGATGGCACGTTCAAATATTTCAGATAGGCATTGCACCTTTGCTTCATACAAATTGTTGCCGGCACTCATCCCGTTGCTCACAAATAAATTTTCGATCAAGTTAGACGGGAAATAGACCGTTTCCTGATCTGAACTGCGCGTAAAGGGCAAGGCACAAATCCCACGCTCATTAAGCCCCGAATTTGTATCAATTAAATGAGACGCCCTTAATTCATTATCTGGATTATAGAGTTGCAGGCATTTTTCATCCATTAACCCCTCGGGCAAAGCATCGCCCAAACCGGCTTTAAACCACTTTTCATTGGGGTAATGTACAAATTTGCTGTTCGCGATTTCTTCACCAAAATAATAGTCATTATAGAAGAAATTACAGCTCATCCGCTCAATGTATTCGCCCAAAGCCGAACACAGAGCACTTTCCTTCGAAGCCCCTTTGCCGTTGGTAAAACACATAGGCGACGCAGCTTCGCGGATATGAAGCGACCATACATTTGGTACAATATTACGCCACGCCGCAATTTCAATTTTAATGCCAATATCGGATAGGATCGACGTCATATTTTCGATCGTTTGTTCCAAAGGAAGGTCTTTGCCCTCGATCATCGTATTGCCATCGCCCTCAAACGCTTGCAGCAACGACGCATCATTCAAATCTTTTACGGTGTCAATTTTAAATTCAGGGTTTTGCTGAATAACCTTTTTCACAGTGCAGCGATCAGCCGACCTTAAAATGCCCAGCCGATCGCGTTCCGATATGCTGGACGGCAATTCGACTTGTATTTTAAAGGTTTGATTATATCTATTTTCCGGATCAACGATATTGTTTTGCGAGACCCGAATATCATCTGTTGGGATATCGCGCGACACACAATAAAGCTTAACAAAATAGGCGGCGCAAAGGGCGGAAGAGGCTAAAAAATAATCAAAAGGACTTGGCGCGGTTCCATCGCCCTTATACCGAATAGGCTGATCGGCCGTGATCGTAAAATCATCAAACTTAGCCTCAAGCCGAAGTTTGTCCAAAAAATTTACAGTGATTTCCATTTGACTATTTTTTCCTGAAAACGTGTCATCATTTATATCTTATGTTTTGCCAAGATGAATGTGGCTCTGCTTCAAAATATCCAGGCACTTTACGCTAATAGCCCAACAACAAACAATGATTAGACTGATTTCGCCTGTAAGCTTTTTGCGTATTGTCAGAATTTGAATTGGCTGGGCAGGTCACCAGAGATGGCTGAAGATTCAGGGGTTTACGTCCACTTTTGTATGGTAGACGGGATAAAGTGCGGGCTGGTCGTGTCGAATATGGGTGAACGTCATTGAGGGGATGTTTTCCCCTAATCCTTCACCACATGCACATCCATCTGCGGATACGGGAAGCTAATCCCGGCGGCGTCGAATTTGGTTTTTATGGTTTCCAGCACATCGGAACGGACGGCCCAGTAGTCGCTGCTGGCGGACCAAGGTCGGACGTTGATGGTGACGGCATTGTCACCCAAGTCGCCCAAGGCGACGGCGTAGGCGGGGTCTTTTAAGATGCGCGCGTCGGCGTCCAAAATTTCACAGATGATCTCTTTGGCTTTTTTCAGATCGTCTTCGTAACCGATGCCGATCACCATGTCGATGCGTCGGGTGTCGCGGGCGGAATAGTTGGTGATGACACCGCCATAAATATTGCCGTTGGGCACAATGATTTCTTTGTTGTCGCCGGTTTTAAACACCGAACTGAAAATGTTGATGTGTTCGACCGTGCCGGATATGCCAGCGGCTTCGACGAAGTCGCCGGCTTTGATGGGGCGAAAAATAATCAACATAACCCCGGCGGCAAAGTTCGAAAGCGAATCTTTCAACGCCAAACCAACGGCCAAACCCGCAGCACCCAACACAGCGATCAACGATGTGGTGTCGACCCCCAAACGATCAAGGACGGCGATGATCACCACCAATTGCAAAACGGCGCTAACGATGGACGCGATGAAGTTGACGAGAATGTCATCCATGTTCGCCCGCGTCATAAGCTTGCGAATTATTTTGACGACGATGCGGGCAACCCACCGCCCAATGATAAAGACCAAGGCGGCCATAAACAGATTGACGCCCCAAGGCAAAACGTAGCTATCAATCAATTGGGAGATATCTAGGTTCTCAAGCATCAAAAAAATCCTTCGTGGTTTCAGGACCTAAGCCTTTGTCCGCAAGCTTTAAGATACGAGGCAGGGGGGAGCAGTTCAAGGGTTAAGCAAATGTGGTGCCTTGAAGGACCCGAAAATCTGTGATACGTTCATCTTTTGTTCTTATTGATGTGGCGAGGCAGAGACTGTTATGGGCGTGGATATATCCGTTAAGGCTGACCCTGTACGGGGTCAAAAATCTGTGGCGGTGCCGATTTTGGCGAGCGCCGTGCGGGCCGGATTTCCTTCGCCTGCCGAAGACTATGTGGAAGGCAGCCTGGACTTAAATGAACACTTAATCCGTCATCCCGCCGCCACCTTCATCGTGCGGGTCGAAGGCGACTCCATGATTGGGGCTGGCATCTTCCCCGGTGATTTGTTGGTGGTGGACCGCTCGCTAGTCCCCCACGCTGGTCATGTGGTGATCGCCGCCGTCGCGGGCGAATTGACGGTCAAACGGTTGAAAGGCGGCCCCCAAAATTGGCAGCTGGTCGCCGAGCACTCAGACTATCCGACGATTATGTTGCAAGACGATGGCGAAACTTCATCCATCTGGGGCGTCGTCGCGCATTCGATCCGAAGGCTGAGTACATAACATGGTGGTCTTTGGTACGGTTGACGGCAATCGCCCCCGAGGTCGTTTCTTGCGACCGAGGCAAGCACAAGCATGCGCCGCGCGGCTGCGCGTGAGCCCAGGGGGATTCGCTCCCGCCCGGTGCCTGAGGGCTAAATAATATGGCTCTCTTTGCCCTGATCGACTGCAATAATTTTTATGCCTCGTGCGAGCGGGTGTTTCGCCCGGACTTAGACGGCAAACCGATTGTGGTGTTGTCGAACAATGACGGCTGTATCGTGGCGCGGTCAAACGAGGTCAAAGCCTTGGGTGTTGAGATGGCGGGGCCGTATTTCAAAGTCCGCGACCTTTTACAGCGCCATGGGGTCGCTGTCTTTTCGTCTAATTATGAACTGTACGCCGATTTGTCGGCACGGGTGATGACGGTCATTAGCGGCTATAGCCCAGATCTTGAAGTTTATTCCATCGATGAAGCGTTTTTAAACCTAGACGGATTTGCTGGCCGGGACCTGAGTGCGGACATGCAAGACCTGCGCACCCAGGTCAAACGGTGGACCGGCATTCCGGTGTCAGTCGGCGTCGCCTCGACCAAAACCTTGGCTAAATTGGCGGCCGAACGGGCCAAAAAAGAGCCTCACCACAATGGGGTTTTGGTGTTGGAAAAGGCCGCTAATATTGGGCGCGCACTGAGCCAAACCCCGGTGGGCGACGTATGGGGCATTGGTCGACGGTGGTCGGCACGCTTTGACGGCATGGGCATCGACACCGCCGATGATTTTGTGCACTTGCCCGAAACTTGGGTGCGCAAAAAAATGGGTGTGACGGGGGTGCGGACTCAGAGAGAACTGTTGGGTCAGTCGTGTGTGGCTTTGGAAACGCAGCCTAAGCCGAAACAATCGTGTGTGGCGTCGCGTAGCTTTGCCAAGCCGGTGACCGATTTGCTGGAATTGAAAGATGCCATTGCCACGTTTTCAGCCCGCGCCACAGAACGTTTGCGCCGGGGCGGTCTGGTCGCAACCGAGGTCAACGCTTTTATCCTGACTGACCGTTTTAAAGAAGAGGCAACAGGTTGCAATGGTTCGGCCACCGTGGCCTTGGCATCGCCGTCGAACTTAACGGCGGATATAACCCAGGCCGCCTTGGCAGGCTTGGTTCAGGCCTATCGGCCCGGCGTGGCCTATAAAAAAGCGGGCGTGATGCTTTTGGGGTTAGTTCCCGAAGGGCATGTGCAGCCGACCTTATTTCAGGCCCCAACCCCAATGTTGGAAAAAGCACAGCGTTTGCAAGACGCGTTGGATGCGTTGAACGGCGCAAAGTTTGGCAGCCGCGATGTGGTGCGGGTGGGGGCCTTTGGCGGGACCGTGGGTGTGGGTAAAAATTGGCATCTGCGCCGCGATCGCCGTTCGCCGCGTTACACGACCCAATGGGCCGAACTTAGAACGGTCAAGGGGTAAGGAACAGATCGGGCGAGGATCAGTCGTTGGTAATGGCTGATTTATAGATGCGGGTCATGGTTACGGCCAAATGGTCTTCCACCACCACCACTTCACCGCGCGCGATGAGATTGCCGTTGGCCCGAATTTCGATGTCTTCGCCGACCGTGCGGTCAAGCTGCACCACGGCGCCACGGCCCATCTTAAGCAATTGGCTAACCTTCATATCGGCTGTGCCAAGAACCGCCGTTACCTCTAGGGGAACGTCGAGTAATGCTTTGTGTTCTTCTTCGTCGTCCATGAAAGACTTAACCTTCGAATCGATTGCGAGGTCGTTAGTATAGCGCGTGAAAGCTTAAGCGACCATGAAAGACATTTATTGAACCGATATGGGGGCTGGAACCACGGGCATGGTCACTTGGGGGGTGTTCAGTTGACGCCAAGCCAGCAATTGCGATTGGCGCTTTTTGGCGAACGTGGACACACGGCTCTCTGCTTTCGAGCGCCTTATCGAAGCCCCAGGCTTTAACGCGTTAACCCTGTTGGCAATCGCAAGACCTGGCCGCGTCATCATATTTGCGTCTGTGCGGGCACGAAAGGCTGTATTAAAGCGTTCTGCCAACGCCATATTGGGCAGTTTCGTTAGGGGACGCTTCGCCAGGACAACACGTTTTTTAGGTGCCGATTGGGGTGTGTTATTCCAGAGTTTGGCGACTCTCTTGCGGTAAGGTTTGTTAAGCGCAGGCGTGGTCGAATGATAATCCCCAGCCGCTTTGATCCAAGATTTTGACAGGGCAAACCGTTCCGCTAAAAAATTGGCGGCATAAGCGGCATTCGCATTCGCATCAAAAGCTTGCGCGATACTGACGAATGCATCGGGGTGATATTTCAGATTGATTTGCAGACAGCCAACGTCAATGTTTTTAACCCCATCCGCTTGCAATGATTTTACATAAGCGATCGCATCCATACGATTGGGTAAAAAATACCCTTTGCCCCCGGTGGTTACGGTCCACGGCCAGGCAATTGTTGCCCCGTTGGCCTCGTCCCAGCGCCCAGATTCGGCAAGGGAAATCGCACTTAAAAGGCCTTTGGGAATGCCGAGGCGTCGCTCTTGGTATTGAATGGCGACGTCACACGTTTTGGCTTGTTTTGCAATGCGTTGCGCGTTAGCAGCAAAAGCACTTTGCGCCCAAATGAAGCATAGACCTACGCCCAATCCAGCAAGGATAGGACGGACGGTGCGCACATACGTGCTGAGGTTTGATATCTTTTTCATATCTTAGATAATGCAATGGGCGTGCCAATATAAAGAGATCTGGCAGCACGCTATTTTGGCAGGCTTTGGTCGCCTTCGCCCAAGGCGCGTTGCATGATCACGATGTCCACCCAGGCGTCAAATTTAAAGCCGACCGATTTCAACACGGCTTGTTGTTTAAAGCCTAAGCGTTGGTGCAGGTTGACCGATACTTCATTGCCGGTGCCACCGATCACGGCGACCATCTGGCGAAAGCCAGCGTGGGTACAGCGGACAATCAATTCCGACAGCAAGCGTTTACCAACGCCTTTGCCTTTGACGGTTGGATCGACATAAATTGAATCTTCGACCGTATGGCGATAGGCCGAACGCGGACGAAACTTAGACGCATAAGCAAAACCGCACACCTGGCCGTCCCATTCGGCCACAATATAGGGCGCACCAAAGTCCAAAACGGCCTTGCGCCGCTCTAAAATCTCATCGACATCGGGGGCACGCTCTTCAAAGCTGGCCGAACTGTGTTGGACAAAATGGGCATAGATATGCTGGATGGTTGGTGCGTCTTCAGGGGTGGCGTCACGAACCAAAATGGTAAAATCCGGGTGCGGTTTTTTCAAGACTTCTAAATCAATGGCACACAACGCCTCCATCAGGGTGTTTAAGTCTTTCGCCAGTTTGGAAAAGCCGCCGTTGCGGGTGATCATTTGCTCATCCATATAGAGCGCGCGATTGACTTCAATTTGCAAGGCATGTCCCGCCACCGCAGGCTTGCCATAGTTGCGCGTGGTGAACCCCCCGGCATACGGGGTGTTTAACACCACGTTATAGCCAAGCTCTTGTAAAATCGAACGGGCCAACGCGGTGACTTCGGGCGCGCACGATGTGCCATGCGCATCGCCCAACACCATATCAACGCGTTCGTCACCGGGATCAAAGTCCATCGGCCCACCCACCGACGGCATGGAATGGCAATCGATCAGCAAATAGGTGCCAAACGTGTCGCGGGTGGTTTCTAAAAGAGACGTGAGGGCTTGGTGGTAGGGTTTGTAACAGGCCTCAATGCGCGCTTCGGCCTCGGCAAAGGTCAAGAGACCATTGTAAATGTCTGCCCCATCGGTGACCACCTTGGCCACGGTGCCAAGGCCTGCGCGAACCCTGGGGCTAGAGGTGTTTACCCAACTGGGCAAGTCATCAGAATACATGCCTGGGTCTAATTCCCACGGTTCCCGGTTGGGATCGGCATAGGCGCGGGGAAAATGTGCGCGCAGCAAAGGGGCGCCATAATGCGGGGCTTGTTCGTAAAGCTGATCGACAAAGGCGTCTTCGGATCGGCGCAAATACACCGGGTCCAACTGACTGCCTGAAACAAATGAGGGCGGGTAATTACAACCACTGTGGGGCGATGCAAAAACCAGGGGTGAGGTTTGTAGCTCAGGTTTGCACACGTCAAAAGGCACATCAATTTCGCACTTAACAGCAGCCAATACGGATTTAGACGGTGTGCTCATAAAAGGCCTCGCGCGGGAACAATATGTTTGTGTTAGCGTGCGCGCAGAAGGCTGGCAACGATAAACTGGAACAAACCCATATTGAGGGCTTGCAATACAGAGGTGAACAGACTAAAAAACCGCACCTGTCATGTCCTGACGGATACCCAAATCGGGCGCGTAGCTCAGCGGGAGAGCACCTCGTTGACATCGAGGGGGTCACTGGTTCAATCCCAGTCGTGCCCACCATGATAACCCTCTGCGAAAGCAGGGGGTTTTCTTGTTTAGGTGCCTCTCATGTCGGTGTATATAGAGACTACCGTTTACAATTTAGGTTATAATTGTGGACGTGGTCGCTAGAGCCTAAAGGTTCAAAAGCTCTGCTTCTGAGCTCCGCGCCTGTTTCGCTCATGCAGACCAGCTTCGTAAATTGTGCCTTAAACAATGCTCAAAGTTCGTCGTAACGCATTGTGCTATTTGGCCCGTTATCTGAGATGTCCTAGCTATGAAAGAAGACTTGATAACGAAATAACATAAGGCATTCTTTAAAAATTGATGGAGGAGAGAGGGGGATTCGAACCCCCGGAACTATCGCTAGCTCAACGGTTTTCGAGACCGCCCCGTTCGACCACTCCGGCACCTCTCCATATGCCCCTTGTTTGGGACGGCGGAGCCTAACTTAAAGCTTATGACGATGCAAGCCGTTGGCCGTATTTATAGCCATTATATATAATGTCCAAATATTGGCCCAGATATGGTGGTAAATGTTAGCAATAGGCGTTGACTTCACTGGGTTTGCGCGTATATTGCGGCCTTTCCGACCCCGTGAGGTAACTCAGGGGCTATTTGTAATGCGCCGTTCGAGGCTAATTCCAAGTCTGGTGAGTGCCAGCGCCACAGAACGCGGACGTAAAGAAAAAGAGAGCGAAACACATGTTCGCAGTGATTAAAACCGGCGGTAAACAATACCGTGTCAGCGAAAACGACGTTTTTGTCGTTGAAAAACTTGTTGCCGAAGCTGGCGACACCATCCAATTCGACCAAGTCTTGATGATTGGTGAAGACGGCAAAGCCCCAACCGTGGGTTCGCCTTTGCTCGACAAGGCAACGGTCAGTGCTGAAGTTCTGAAACAGACACGTGGCGATAAAGTTATTATCTTCAAAAAACGTCGTCGTCAGAACTCGCGCCGCAAAAATGGCCACCGTCAAGAACTCACCTTGGTGAAGATTACGGGCATTAGCGCAACAGGCGCTAAAAAGGCTGCTGCTAAAAAGGCTCCGGCTGCAAAAGCTGAAGCCGCTAGCGCCGAACCGAAAGCTGCACCTAAGAAGGCTGCGGCAAAAAAAGCTCCAGCGAAAAAAGCTGCGGCTCCTAAAAAAGCTCCAGCGAAAAAAGCTGCAGCCAAGTCTGAGAAGGAATAACGACTCATGGCACATAAAAAAGCTGGTGGTAGTACCCGTAACGGCCGCGATTCAGCGGGCCGTCGTCTGGGCGTCAAAAAATTTGGTGGTGAAGCTGTGGTTCCTGGCCACATCATCATTCGTCAACGTGGCACCAAGTACAAGCCTGGTTTGAACGTTGGCCTTGGCAAAGACCACACAATCTTCGCCCTCATTGAAGGCCGCGTTGCCTTTTCTGAAAAGAAGGGTCGCACTGTTGTTTGTGTGGAGCCGGCTGCGTAGTCTTTACGCAAGCCCAACCTAATTCTCAAAAGGGGAATGGCATGGGCCGTTCCCCTTTTGTCATTTAAGGTCCATTAATATTTAAGGCTCTACTTTTTAAGGTCTCAAGTCATGAAGTTTCTCGATCAAGCCAAAGTGTTTGCGAAAAGTGGCGATGGTGGCAACGGCTGTATGTCGTTTCGCCGCGAAAAATACGTTTCGCTTGGCGGACCTGACGGCGGCAACGGCGGGCGTGGCGGAGACGTGGTGTTGGAGTGCGTTGATGGCCTCAACACCTTGATTGATTATCGCTATCAACAGCACTTCAAAGCGGGGCGCGGTCACCATGGTATGGGCCGGGACCGTACGGGTGCGGGCGGTGACGACATTATTATGAAGCTGCCCCAAGGCACCCAAGTGTTGGCCGAAGACAAAGAAACGATCTTGGCGGATTTAACCGAAGTGGGCCAACGCGTGGTGTTGTTGCGGGGCGGTGATCCCGGCTACGGCAATGCACATTTTAAGTCCAGCACCAATCGCGCGCCCCGGCGGACCGAACCCGGCTTTCCTGGCCAGGAAATGTGGATTTGGTTGCGCTTGAAATTAATTGCCGACGTGGGTTTGGTGGGCTTGCCCAACGCGGGTAAGTCGACGTTTATTTCGGCTGTGTCGCGGGCGCGCCCCAAAATCGGTGATTATCCCTTTACCACCTTGCACCCCAATTTGGGCATGGTGCGCCGTGAAAATGACGAATTGGTGATTGCCGACATTCCCGGCCTGATCGAAGGCGCCAACGAAGGCCATGGTTTGGGAACGCGGTTTTTGGGCCATGTGGAACGGTGCGGGGCCTTGCTGCATCTGATTGACGGCACCGCCGAAGACGTGGTTGGAAATTACAAAATCGTACGGGCTGAACTGGATGCCTATGGCCCGGTGCTGCAAAACAAAACAGAAATTGTCACCCTGAATAAATGTGATGCCTTGCAAGACGACGAAATCGCCGAAAAAAAATCCGCGCTGGAAAAAGCCACAGGTGATTTTGTGCAGGTGATGTCTGGGGTTGCTGGCCTTGGTGTGACCGAGGTTACAAACCTGTTGTTTGACGAAGTCGCGGCCGCCCACCGCCGTGAACTTGGTGAGGAAATAGAGGACTATGCACCATGAGCGTCGAGCATCTGATCCACGCCAAACGCGTGGTCATCAAAATTGGCTCGGCCCTGTTGGTCGACGAAGCCCACGGCACGGTACACCGCAAATGGCTACAAACCTTAGCGGCCGATGTCGCGCGTCTTAAAGCGCGCGGCCAAGAGGTGGTTTTGGTGTCTTCGGGCGCGATTGCCGTGGGGCGCCGCTATTTAGGTTTGCCCGATGGCGCCTTGAAATTAGAAGACAAACAAGCCGCCGCCGCCACCGGACAAATTCGTTTGGCCCATGCTTACCAAGAGGTCTTGGGCGAACATGATATCACCGTGGCGCAGATGCTGATCACCTTGGACGATACCGAAAATCGCCGCCGTTATCTGAATGCGCGCAACACCTTGGACGCCATACTGCGTCGTGGCGCGGTGCCTTTGATTAACGAAAATGACACCGTGTCTACCGACGAAATTCGCTTTGGCGACAATGATCGTTTGGCGGCCCGCGTTGCCGCCATGTCTGGCACCGACCTGTTGATTTTACTCAGCGACATTGATGGGCTTTATACCGCTGACCCAGGCCTTGATAAAGACGCCCAACACTTGGCTGAAATTGACGCCATTACCCCTGAAATTGACGCCATGGCTGGGGGCTCTGGCACCGAGCACGGCTCTGGCGGTATGATCACCAAGCTGGCGGCGGCTAAAATCTGTTTGATGAATGGCTGTGGCATGGTGATCACCAAAGGCCAAGCTGAACATCCCATCCAGCACCTGGAAAACGGGGCGAGGGCGAGCTGGTTCACATCCGATCTTTCCCCCGCCAAGGCCCGCAAACGATGGATCGCCGGGTCGTTGCAAACCATGGGCACGTTGGTTGTGGACGACGGCGCGCTTGCGGCCTTAAAAGACGGCAACAGCCTATTGCCCATCGGTGTGTCGAAAGTCGAAGGCACGTTTCAAAAAGGTGATGCGGTTATTTTGCAAGATAAATCAGGCGTCGAGCTGGCGCGTGGTTTAAGCGCCTATTCCTCAATCGATGCGCAAAAAATAATCGGCAAAAAATCGTCGGAAATCGAAGCCGAATTGGGCTATCGTGGTCGCGACGAATTGATCCACCGCGACGACTTGGCCCTGACGGACTAGAAAGCAAAACCATGACCCAAAATGTTCCTCAATTGATGAAAGACCTCGGTGCTGCGGCAAAGGCGGCGGCTTTGGTGCTTGCGACGGCCACGACGGAAGCTAAAAACGTGGCTTTGCGCGCAGCGGCCACAGCCATGCGCGCCCAAGCATCCGTAATTCAAGCGGCCAATGAAATTGACGTTGTGGCGGCCAAAGCCAAAGGCCTTACGCCCGCCCTGATCGACCGTTTGGTTCTGAATGAGGACCGCATCGAAGCCATGGCGGCGGGGTTAGAGGCGATTGCCGATTTACCCGATCCCGTGGGCCGGGTCCTGGCCGATTGGGACCGCCCCAATGGTTTGAAGATTCGCCGCATCGCCGTGCCGTTGGGTGTGATTGGCGTGATTTATGAAAGCCGTCCCAACGTGACAGCGGACGCGGGGGCTTTGTGCTTGAAAGCAGGCAATGCGTCGGTATTGCGCGGCGGGTCTGAAAGTTTTAATTCCAGCAAAGCCATTCACGCTTGTTTGGTTCAAGGCTTAGTCGCTGCAAACCTTCCCGAAGCGTCCATTTCACGGGTGCCAACAACGGACCGGGCGGCGGTGGGCGAAATGCTCACCATGGTCGGCGTTATCGATGTGATTGTTCCCCGTGGCGGCAAATCTTTGATTGAACGGGTCACAGCCGACAGCAAGGTCCCTTTGTTTAAGCACTTGGAAGGCATCTGCCATACCTATGTGGACCGGGCAGCGGACATAGATAAAGCCCGCGCCATTGTGGTGAACGCGAAAATGCGCCGCACAGGAATTTGTGGGGCGACCGAAACTTTGTTGGTGGACGAAGCGTTGGGGGCTGAGCCTCTGAAGGCTTTGGTCAGCGATTTGCTGGCGGCGGGTTGTGAAGTGCGCGGCGACGCCCAGGCGTGCGCGGTTGACAGTCGTGTGATCTCTGCGGCGGCCCAAGACTGGAATACCGAATACCTAGACGCCATCATTTCGGTGAAAGTAGTGGCGGGTGTAGACGGAGCCATGGCGCATATTCAAGCCCACAGCTCCGGTCACACCGATGCGATTATCACCGAAGACGAGGCGGCGGCAACGGCGTTTTTGAATGGTGTCGACAGCGCCATTGTGATGCTCAATGCCTCGACCCAATTTGCCGATGGCGGTGAATTTGGTATGGGCGCCGAGATTGGTATTTCGACCGATAAAATGCATGCCCGTGGCCCGGTGGGCGTCGAACAGCTGACCAGTTTCAAATACCAAGTCATCGGCACCGGCCAGACGCGGCCGACGTAAGGGGCAGATGTGAGCGCTTCAAAACACCCGCGCCGCGTTGGTTTGTTAGGCGGCTCGTTTAACCCTGCCCACGAAGGTCATTTGCACGTCTCAGCGTTAAGCTTGGAACAGTTGGGGCTTGATGAAATTTGGTGGTTGGTGAGTCCGCAAAACCCGCTGAAAGCGACTTCAGGCATGGCCCCCTTTTCAGATCGTCTGGCAGCCGCCAAACGGGTGGCAAAAAGTCATCCCCAGATCTGCGTGAGTGATATTGAAGGTCAATTGGGAACCCGTTACACGGTCGATACCTTGGCGGCGTTGCAATTAAAAAATTTAGACTGTGAGTTTGTGTGGATCATCGGTGCGGATAATTTGCGGCAAATGTTTAAATGGAAAGGTTGGCGAACCATTTTTCGCACCATCCCCATTGCCGTGTTCCCCCGCGCTCCTTATTCTCTAAGGGCGCTGCGCGGTCGGGCGGCACGGTGTTTCGCGGCCTATCGTATGCCTTCCAGTCAAGCCATACACTTGGCTGATATGCAGGCGCCGGCATGGGTTTTTTTAAAAGTCCCAACCCACAGTCAATCGGCAACGAGAATTCGTCGCAAATTCCCGACAGAACGGCTATATTAGCGAGATGTTAAGGCGCATCTGAGAAACTTGAAACAGAACAACATCATAAAGGATACGGACCATTTCCAAGTCTGTTAAAACACCGCCCAAGGGCAAGGCCCTTTTAAAATTGGTCGAAAAATCGCTCGACGACAACAAGGCGCAAGACGTCGTGGTCGTTGATCTTTCCGGTAAAAGTGACATCGCAGACTATCTGGTGGTTGCTTCGGGCACCTCTGGGCGTCAAGTGGGTGCACTGGCCCAGCATTTGAGCACCTGCTTGAAAAGCAACGGCTATGTGAACGTTCCCATCGAAGGCTTGCCCCAATGTGATTGGGTTTTAGTCGACGGTGGCGATGTGGTGGTTCATCTGTTCCGCCCGGAAGTTCGCACGTTCTATAACATTGAAAAAATGTGGGACAAGCCGGTGCAGCGCGATGAGGCCTTTGTCGAGGCTGAGGCAAAGGCCCCTGAGGGTCAGGCTTAAGTCGGAGAGACCGTGATGCGCACCCATTTGATTGCCGTGGGCCGCATGAAGGCTGGTCCAGAACGAACCTTGTTTGACCATTACGCGGCCAGACTTTCCCCCTCCCCCCAAGTGCGAGAGGTGGAGGAAAAGCGGGCTTTGCCATCGGCCAAGCGCAAAGCCAGTGAAGCTGCGCTGCTGTTGGGGGCGGTTCCAGACGGAGCGATGATTGTCGCCATGGACGAACGCGGCAAGAGCTTGTCTTCGCCGGTCTTCGCCACCATGTTAGGAGGGTGGCGAGACGAAGGAATCCGCGATGTGGCCTTTCTCATTGGCGGTGCGGATGGCTTGGATAAGAGCGTGCGGCAAAAGGCCAACTTGATTTTATCCTTAGGCGCCATGACTTGGCCGCATATGTTGATGCGCGGCCTGTTGGCGGAACAAATTTATCGTGCTCACGCGATTTTAACGGGGCACCCTTACCATCGTGAATAATCAACGAAAAAAGCGTATAAAAGTATCATGACCGATTCTCTGAGAAAAGACGTAAAAAAGCCTGTTGTTCTGTGCATTTTGGACGGTTGGGGCGAGCGTGGCGAAACGCTAAACAACGCGATTAAAAGTGCCAAGGCCCCCAATTGGAAGCGGCTGGCAAGAACCTGTCCAAAATCCAAGTTAAGCGCGTCGGGTTTAGACGTCGGCTTGCCGGACGGACAAATGGGCAATTCCGAGGTTGGTCATATGACCATCGGTTCGGGGCGCACCATGCTGCAAGACTTGCCACGTATCGACACGGCGATTCACGACGGCACCTTAGACGACAACCCAGAACTCATGAGCTTTATTGAAAAATTGAAGGCCAGCGGTGGCACCTGTCATTTGATGGGCTTGTTGTCAGATGGTGGTGTGCACAGTCACCAATGGCACATACGCACCTTGGCGGCGATTGTCTGTAGCGCAGGTGTTCCTGTGAAGGTTCATGCCTTTTTAGATGGTCGCGATACGGCACCAAAAAGTGCCAAGACTTTGGTTCGGCGGTTTGAAACCGAAAGCCGTTATATGCCGTGCATTTCGTTGGGGACGGTGATTGGCCGCTATTGGGCCATGGATCGCGATCAACGTTGGGACCGCGTGCAAAAGGCCTATGAGTGCTTGGTTAATGGCACCGGAGATCGGTGTGAAAAAGCCGCTGACGCCATTAAAAACGCTTATGAAAATAATATCACGGACGAATTTGTTGAACCCACAGCCATTGGCGACTACGCAGGCATGCAAGATGGCGATGGCATTTTGATGGCGAACTTTCGCGCCGATCGAGCGCGGGAAATTTTGACAACGTTGGCGGACCCAGACTTTGACGGGTTTGAGCGGTCTCGTACCGTTAAGTTTGCGGGCCTGTGTGGCATGGTGGATTATTCCGACGACCTTAAAAATTTCTATCAAGCGTTGTTTCCCCATACGGAGCTGACTGAAATCCTGTCGGAAGTGATCTCTAAGGCTGACCTTAAACAGTTGCACATCGCGGAGACGGAAAAATACGCTCACGTCACGTTCTTTTTTAACGGAGGTCAAGAAAAACCATTCCCTGGCGAGCAGCGGGTTTTGGTAAATTCCCCCAGAGTCGCGACCTATGACCTGCAGCCTGAAATGTCGGCCTTTGAAGTCACCGATAAATTGGTGGCGGCGATTGAAGGGGGGGCTTTTGATTTTATTGTCGTCAATTACGCCAACGGCGACATGGTCGGCCATACCGGTGTGATGGCGGCGGCGATCCAAGCGGTCGAGGCTTTAGACGTGTGCTTGGGACGATTGGAAGACGCCATTGTAAACGCCGACGGCGTGATGCTGGTCACCGCAGATCATGGAAATTGCGAAAAAATGTTAAATGGCACGCAACCGCACACGGCCCATACCTTGTTTCCGGTTCCCGCCGTGTTGGTCAATGGACCCAAGGATGCGTCCGGCCTCAGAGACGGTGGGTTGGCCGATTTAGCCCCAACCATGTTAGACCTTCTGGGGCTAAAGGTGCCAGATGCCATGACCGGAAAAACCTTGATCAAAGGACATGGCGGTGAAGATTAAGCCAATCTTTTTGGTGGTGTTGATCGCAGCCCTAGGGATGCCCACCTGGGCCCCCATAGCGTGGTCCCAAAGTGCGGGCAAAAAACTTCAAGCCGTTGAGCAAAAAATTCAGAAAAGCCAGGCTGAAAGCGCCCGCCAAAGCGCCACAGCGGCGGCCCTGAAAAGTGAAATCGACACCATCAATGTTGATTTGGTCGCGGCGGCCAAAAGGGTTCAGCAACAAGAAGTCCAAGTGGTGATGTTGGAAGGCGAATTGTCGCGCTTAGAACGGGAAGCCGCCACAAAAAGTGGGCAATTGCGCGAACGTCGCCAACAATTTTCTGGCGTGGTGATGGCGTTAAGCCGGATTGCCCGGTTCCCCACCGAAGCCCTGATTGCCCAACCTATTCCCCCCGAAGACACGGTGCGCTCCGCAATTTTGCTGCGTGCCGCCGTGCCCGCCATTGAAACCCGCGCCAAGATGTTAAAAGATGAAATTCAAAACCTAGATAACACCCGGTCCCAAGTGGATAGCCGACGCTCAGCCCTTCAAGGGGCTTTGGAAACTTTGCAGGTCGAAGAAGATCGTATCAATGCGATCCGCAAACGAAAAGCAGCCTTACGCGCCGAAGCGATCTCAAAAAGTCGCGTTGCCCATACCGAAGCCCGCAAGCTGGCCAAGAAAGCCAAGTCTTTGCGCGATTTGGTGGGACGCCTAGGCGATCAAAAGAAAAAACAACAAAAAGCGGCCTTGGCTAAGGTCGCAAGAAAAATACCTTCGCGTACATCTGGCGCACCCCGCAGGGTTACACCCACAGCTTCGGCCTCTGACTTAAGGGCTTTGGGTAAAATTGCGGTGATTTCCAAAGCCCGAGGCCATCTGCCTTTTCCCGCCACCGGACGCTTGGTGGGTTTGTATGGGCAAGCCTTGCAAGGCGGCCTTGCCAGAAAAGGAATTTCAATTGCCACCCGGGCTGGCGGCCAAGTTATTTCTCCGTTTGATGGAAAAGTTGTCTTTGCCGGACCCTTTCGTGGGTACGGCCAGCTCTTGATCATTGATCACGGAGAAGGATATCATAGCTTGCTGGCGGGGCTGGGTCGCATTGATACCGAAATCAGTCAGCCCGTGTTGGCCGGAGAGCCTGTCGCCTTGATGTCTGACAAAGGTGGTCTTGATGGTGGCGGTGAGCCCGTTCTTTATGTAGAATTCCGTCGAGACAACCAACCGATTAACCCCCTGCCATGGCTCGTAGCCCGCAAAGGAAAACCTAAGGGATGAACATTCGCACATTCGCCAGCCCTATCTTCGTTTCCATTTTAGCCGCCCTGTTGAGTTTTTCCGTGCCAACGAGCAAGGCTTTTGCGGCCGAGCAAGCGGCACCTTCGGCGGCGGAGCTGTCGCCGGATGAAACCTATAAGTTGCTGCAATTGTTTGGCGATGTGTTCGAACGGGTGCGGGCGGATTATGTTGAAAAGCCATCTGATCAAAAATTAATTGAAGCGGCCATCAATGGCATGTTGAGTTCCTTAGACCCGCATTCAAGCTATATGAATGCCAGATCCTTTAACGAGATGCAGGTTGAAACCAAAGGCGAATTTGGTGGTTTGGGGATTACCGTCACCATGGAAAATGGCCTTGTCAAAGTGATTTCTCCTATCGATGATACACCCGCAGCCAGGGCCGGCGTGATGCCGAATGATTTTATCACCCACTTAGACGGTGAGCCCGTTATGGGGTTAACGTTGTCCGAAGCTGTCGACAAAATGCGCGGACCGGTGGGCAAGGATTTGCTGGTTAAAATTTTGCGTGAAGGCAAAAAGCCGTTTGAAGTGACGCTGACGCGCGCCATCATCCCGCTGCACACCGTCAAGTCCCATCTAGAAGGCGACATTGGATATATCCGCATCACCTCGTTTAATGGCAAACCTTCTCAAGATATGAAAAAGGTCTTGCTTAAACAGCAAAAAGACCTGAAAGCCGATGGCAAAGCCATGCGGGGTTTGGTGTTGGATCTGCGTAACAATCCTGGTGGCTTGCTGAACGAGGCGATTGCCGTGTCGGAAATCTTCCTTGGCAAAGGCGAAGTCGTCTCCATTCGTTCGGAGCAACACCCTGAAAATGCCCAACGGTTTAATGCCCGTCCAGGGGATATGACGGACGGCTTGCCATTGGTGGTTTTGATTAATGGTGGCTCAGCATCGGCCTCTGAAATTGTCGCCGGCGCTTTGCAAGATCATCAGCGCGCGATCATCATGGGCACCAAATCCTTTGGTAAAGGTTCGGTGCAAACCATCTCGCCTTTGAACAACGGCGAATTTGGGGCGATGCGCATGACCACATCGCGCTATTACACACCTTCTGGTCGGTCCATCCAGTCGGTTGGTATTTCGCCTGACGTTAATGTGCCGCAAGCCAAGCTTGAGGTGGTTGAACCTACAAGCCAACGTCGCGAACGCGATCTGCGCGGGGCTTTGGATAAAGAAAATGGCAAAGCCGCTGCGGAAAAAGCGGCTGTAGATGCGAAGACGACCGACAAGGCGCCTAAGGATTACCAATTAACGCGGGCTTTAGACTTGATCAATGGCATCTCATTGTTCAAAACCATGTCCAATTAACTCGAACGGGTGTTGGCAGAGAGAAGTGTGATGAATTTATGCTGGGAGATGCGGTGACGTGAAGCTTCCGCTCATCAGTAAATTGGGGGCGATAACAGGCGTGTTTGCACGCCTGAACCCCAAAGGCTTGCTTGCCAAGCTGCCTCAGATCAAACTTCCTTTGCCAAAGGGCTTGCTTGCCAAACTTAAGGGCAAAAAGGGCGACGACGATGAGCATGGAGGCTCTGTCGTTATCGAAGATGAAGACGAAGACCTGTTTGGCGATCTCGGCGATCTTGATGACTTGGATGCACAGGCAAAAGAATCTGAGCAAGAAGCCGCTGCAGCTAAGGCTGAAGCCGAGGCAGCGGCTGAGGCGGCGGCTGAAGCGGGCGACGATGATGATGAAGCCGCCGGCGAAGATATGGACATCGACGCCGCTCCCGTCGCCGAAGAAGCCTCAAGTGATATTCAAGCGCTGGCTGACTTGGAAGCCATGCCAGACTTTGATGAAGGCAATTTTGCGGGCGGGCAAGACGACGATGACGATGACGACGATGATGACGATGATGATGATTACGATTATGATGATGACGATGATGATGAAGAAGGTGCGGATCGCGGCAAAATAAAGAAACTTGCGTTCATCGCCGGCGGTGGCATAGCAGCTGCTGTGCTTTTGGGCGGTGCGGCTTGGATGTATATGGGCAACGGCAGTAATCCCGCGCCAGATACGGCATCAAAGTCTGCAGCCAATGGCGAAATGGTTTTTAATCTAGATGGTTTGCCGCCCGCTCCTGACCGCCCCGTTCAGCCGCGCAGTGCGGCTGTGGCGCCTCAGCATAAACCGCCCGCCTTCGTGCAAGATGGCGGCGGTGGCGACGTCGCAGCTGCGGTCAGTGAACCCGGCACGTTAACGGGCGGTCAGTCCATTGCCTCGTCAGGCCTTGGGCAAGAGTTGGCGGCCTTAGGTCTTGATCAAGTGCAACAACCCGGCGCGGGTATTGTTGTGCCCTCCATGAAAAAAGCCTCATTCAAGGGGCTTGGGGCGTGGCCGCCTGGTGCCGCCTTGCAAGCGGCCCCTCTGGCAAGTTTGGTCAACGTTACAGAGCTTGGCCCTTTGCCCGTGGTGGATAAAGATGGCAACACTCCCTTTGATGCCTATGCGCGTCCAGAACCTCAGATAGATGCTTCTAAACCTCGGCTTGCCCTGATTATAACGGGTTTGGGAACGTCGCGGGCGGCAACGGAGTCAGCCGTTTCGGCCCTTCCTTCGGATGTCTCGTTTGCTTTGGATATCTACGCGCGGGGCTTAGATTTCTGGATGAAAAAAATGCGTGGGGCTGGACATGAAGTGCTTTTGGAAATGCCATCCGAAGGGGATCAATTTCCCTTCTTTGATCCGGGTCCTGGTGCTTTAAGAACGGCCATTACGCCAGAGGAAAACCTCAAGAAATTGGCGTTTATCCTCAGTCGAACTTCTGGTTATTTTGGCGTTTTGTCGACCTATGGCGGAAAATTCTTGGGCGATGAAGAGCAAATTACAAACATCATGAAAGACTTGAAGCATCGTGGTTTAATGTACGTTGATGGCGGGGCAAAAGGCTCGAAAGGTCCTCATGCGGCCTTAAAACAGGATATGCCCTGGGCTATTGTTGAACTGAACCTTGATGACGTCGAAGGTCAGGCCGCCTTGCAACGACAATTTAGGGAGTTGGAAAGCATCGCCCTCAAACGGTCGATGACCGTTGCCAGCATTTCGCCCACGCCTTTGACGTTAAAGCTCATAAGTGCGTGGCTACAATCGCTTGAAGCTAAACAAATACAACTGGTTCCCGTTTCGGCGCTGGCTAAAAAACAAATCCTCAGGTAAAACCCGGTCATGAGTAAAAAAACATCGACAAAACAAGAGCTTCCTTATCGTTTGGGCGTGGGCGTGGTGGTGTTGAATGCGGCGGACCAAGTTTTCGTGGCGCAGCGCATTGATACCCCAGGCGATGCTTGGCAGATGCCCCAGGGCGGGATTGATAAGGATGAAGATCCGGGGCAAGCCGTTTTTCGCGAACTCAAAGAAGAAATTGGTACAGATCACGTCGAAATCATGGCCGAATGCCAAGGCTGGATGACCTATAATTTGCCCAAGAAATTGCAAAAAACAGTCTGGAACGGACGTTACCGTGGACAAAAACAAAAATGGTATGTGGCGCGCTTTTTGGGGTTAGACTCAGAGATCGATTTGACCGCCGATAAGCACCCAGAATTTTCGGATTGGAAATGGGTGGATTTTGACACCCTTCCGGACCTGATTGTGCCTTTTAAACGGGGCCTCTATCAAGACATCGTCGCGACCTTTCAACATTTGATAAAGAAGGACTAGCGATCATGGTATATTTGCAAGTTGTGGCTGGTTTTGTGTTGTTGTTGGGTGGGGCAGAATTTTTAGTCCGTGGCGCTGTGCAGGTGGCGGCCAAAGCTGGACTATCGGCGATGCTGATCGGTATGACCGTTGTGGCGTTTGGCACTTCAGCCCCAGAATTTGTGGTGAGTTTGAATGCATCTTTGGAGGGGGCCTCTGGCCTTGCACTGGGCAATATCATTGGCTCAAATATTGCCAATGTCCTCCTGATTCTAGGTGTTACAGCTTTGTTTGCCCCGATTGTCGTCGATGCCAAAGCGGTGATCCGCGATGCGTTGATGGTTATGGGCAGTTCCGTCCTGTTTGCTTGGGTGTGCTTGACCGGAACCATCGGATCGATGGCTGGTGGGTTCATGTTCTTAATATTGCTCGGCTACTTTGTTATGTCGTATCTGCGCGAACGTAAAAACCATCATTCAAGCGCAGACCTGCACGCCCGCGAAGCCGAAGAAGTTCAAGACATTGACATGAGCATGCCGATCGCGTGGCTGTGTTTGATTTGTGGCTTGGCAGCGGTGGTCTATGGCGCTGATTTGTTGGTCACGGGTGGCAGTGAAGTGGCCCGTGGATTTGGCGTGTCTGAAGAAGTCATTGGCCTGACATTGATTGCGTTTGGCACGTCCTTGCCGGAATTGGCAGCCTCGGTGATGGCCGCGTTGCGAGGTCATACCGACGTTGCGATCGGCAATGTGATTGGCTCTAATTTGTTCAACATTTTGTGTGTTGGCGGTGGTGTTTCTTTCATTGTTCCGATGACGGTTCCCCAACAATTACAAAATTATGATTTGTGGGTGATGATCGCGGCAACCATTTTATTGTTGGTTTATTTAACCCTTGGAAAACGCTTAGGCCGCCCTGATGGCCTAGCGTTTGTCGCCGTTTATGGTCTTTACATCACGACCCAAGCGGTTGGCGTCGACAAGGTCATTGGGATGCTGGGTTAGGGTCATGACAGATTTGCAATTTACCAATGTTTTGGTTACCGGGGCGGCGCACCGTATTGGGCGCGCGATTGCCTTGGACTTGGCCGCGCATGGGTACGGCGTTGCCGTTCATTATGGAAAGTCCCAAGAAGCGGCAGAAAGTTTGGTAAAGTCCATCCGCGAAGCTGGCGGGCGCGCAACGTCTATTAAGGCTGACCTGGCCATCGAGTCCGAAGTGAACAGCATGATTCCCACCGTTACAAAGGCTTTGGGGCCTTTGACAGTGTTGGTGAACAATGCGTCGGTGTTTGAACACGATACGATTGAGACCGCCACACGCGAAAGCTGGGACCAGCATATGGACGTTAACTTGCGTGCACCGTTTGTGTTGTCGCAAATTTTCGCCGACCAAGTGCCCGAAGGCCTTGAAGGCAATATCATCAATGTTTTAGACCAGCGCGTGTGGAACCTGACGCCGTTTTTTATGACCTATACGTTATCTAAGACGGCCCTGTGGACCTTGACCCAGACGTTGGCGATGGCTTTGGCCCCCAAAGTCCGGGTGAACGGGATTGGTCCGGGGCCAACGTTGAAAAACGTCCGCCAGTCTGAACAAGAATTTGCGCGCCAATGGACCGAACTGCCACTGGGCCGACGTGTCTTACCGGAAGAAATTACCGATGCGGTGCGCTATATTCTTCATGCCCCTTCGATGACAGGGCAAATGATCGCCTTGGATGGCGGGCAACACTTAGGATGGGGGGCAAAATCGAATATGCCGCCGCCTATCGAATGAAATTTTAGGTCTTTTAAAAGGGTCTCTTATGAATAAGTCTCGCGTCCTTCGTTCCAGCCTGTCGCTGGTGACTCCGCCGTCTATTGCCGATGCCCGAGCGGGTATTCGACATGTGTTTATCCGCGACTTGGAATTGCTGTGCTTTATCGGCATTTATGACCATGAAAAAACGGCCAAACAAAGGGTGCGCCTGAATTTAGACTTGGCGGTTTATGAGGGGGAAGCATCCAGCGTTGCCGATGACATCGAAAATGTCGTTTGTTACGAAAAAATCACCACCGCTGTGCGCGAAGTGTGCGCCCAAAAACACATCAATTTAGTCGAGACTTTGGCGGAAGAAATCGCCATCGTGTGCTTGCTGCATACACAGGTACGTTCGGCGCGGGTGCGGGTCGAAAAACTGGATGTGTTCGAAGATGCATTTAGCGTCGGTGTGGAAATCGAACGCTTTAATCCTGAAGTATAGATTCATCTTTATTTAACGAATTGTCAGGCTCTTTGAGTAACTTAGACACTTGACTGCCTGCGCCAGTTTTGCACAGTCGGTCTCGTTCTTGTTTTATCCCTTTCATCAACTTGAAATCGTGTTTCAGTTTTATGACAGGGCAAATAGTGTAAAATTAATCCTTGTTTTTCAATGCATTAGCTGTGTGCTCAAAATTTAAGCAAAGACGAGGACTCTAGGGAGTCCATAGGGCGAAGCTCTACGGTCTGGCTTTGCCCACATAGTTATCCACAGGATTCGTGGATAGTTTTTTGTCCTTAAGGTGAGGTTTTTACCTTAAGGGCTTGAAAGTACAACAAAGCTTTACGTTTGGGCTCAAATAAGCGAAATTTATTTTATGATAGAGTCAAAACCTCCGCTCTCGCCCCCCCCTGGTCCTGTCTGTGAATCTGCCCCCAAAATGGGCGTGGCGGTGATTAAGCACCATCTCAAATCCCTGCCGTCTAAACCGGGCGTTTATCGTATGATTGGGGCCGATGGACGGGTGCTCTATGTGGGCAAGGCCAAGGTCTTGAAAAAGCGCGTTGCCAACTATACCAAGACCGATCAGCTGAGCATACGCATCCAACGTATGGTGGCCCTGACCGCGACCATGGAATTTGTCACCACCCATACCGAGGTCGAAGCCTTGTTATTAGAGGCGAACCTGATCAAGAAACTGGCCCCGCGCTACAATATATTACTGCGCGACGACAAAATGTTTCCCGACATTTTGTTGACTTCGGATCATGCCTTTCCCCGGGTGGTCAAGCATCGGGGGGCCCACAAAGAGGGGGGTGAGTATTTTGGCCCGTTTGCCAGCGTGTGGGCGGTCAATGAGACTTTGACCATTTTACAGCGGGCGTTTTTGTTGCGCACCTGTTCCGATGGCGTATTTGCCAACCGCACGCGACCTTGCTTGTTGTATCAAATCAAGCGCTGTTCAGGCCCGTGTGTGGATGGCACCGTCGACCAAGTGGCCTATCAGGCCCTGGTTGACGAGGCGCGACAGTTCTTGGCCGGAAAAAGTCAGGATATTCAAAAGCGCTTGGCGGGCCAGATGCAAATGGCCAGCGACGTGATGGACTTTGAAAAAGCCGCCGAATACCGAGACCGCATCCGCGCCCTGGCGCGCATTCAACAACACCAAGACATCAATCCAGCTAACCTTCAAGACGCCGACGTGGTGGCTTTGGCGCAAAAGGGCGGCATGAATTGTGTGCAGGTGTTTTTCTTTCGCGGCGGGCGAAACTACGGCAATCGTGCCTATTTCCCCAGCCAAGCCAACGATGAAGAAGCGGGCGATGTGTTAGAGGCGTTCTTGGGTCAGTTTTATGCCAAGCACACGCCGCCACGCGAAATTTTGCTGAGCCATGGCATCAAGAACCCACAATTGGTGGCCGAGGCTTTGGCGGTGCGCGCGGAGCGCAAGGTGGTGTTGAGCGTGCCCTCGCGCGGAGGACGGCGTCAGCTTGTGGATCATGCCTTGGAAAATGCCTTTGAAGCCTTAGCCAGACGGCGGGCCGAACGCAGCAGCCAAGAAAAGCTGCTTGAATCTCTGGCAAAGCTATTGGGCTTAGAACATCCTCCCCGGCGCATCGAAGTATATGACAACTCGCATGTGTCGGGCACCCATGCGGTTGGCTGTATGATTGCCGCTGGACCGGAAGGTCTGCTGAAAAGTGCTTATCGTAAGTTCAACATCAAAGGGGCACGCAATGCTGAGGCTGGCAAAGACGGTTATGCCCCCGGTGATGATTACGCCATGATGCGCGAAGTCTTAGAGCGTCGCTTTCAAAGGGCCTTAAAAAACCAAGCCGAAAACGGCGGGGAACGCGATGCCAATTGGCCCGATTTGTTGTTGATTGACGGCGGCAAAGGCCAACTGGGCGTGGTGTTGCAAGTGTTGGAAGACTTAGGCATTTCGGACGTTGCTGTTGCCGGGGTTGCCAAGGGGCCGGACCGCAATGCCGGACGCGAACGGATATTTTTAGCTGGTCGTCCCGCCATAGCCTTAGAAGAGCGCGATCCCGTGCTGTATTTTGTCCAAAACCTGCGCGATGAAGCCCATCGGTTTGCCATCGGTACCCACCGGGCGCGGCGCTCTAAATCTCAACTGAAATCTCCCCTTGATGATATTCCCTCCATTGGGGCCAAACGCAAAAAAGCCTTGTTGCACCATTTTGGTTCAGCCAAAGCCGTCGAAGAGTCCGGATTGGCGGATTTGGAAACGGTCGAAGGCATCTCGAAGGCCACGGCCCAACAAATTTATGATTGGTTTCACGGTAATTCTTAAAAAAATCAAACCAGCCGTGGCATATTTTGTAAAAATTCCGTACATATAAGACATCATGGTTTTAAACATACCCAACATTTTGACCGTATCGCGCATTGTCGCCATTCCCGTGGTCTTAGGCTTTATCTATTTAGGGGGAGAGGTCGGCAATTGGCTGGCGTTTTCGGCCTATACCTACGCCTGTATCACAGATTTTTTTGATGGCTATTTGGCCCGCGCGTGGCATCAACAATCGGCCTTTGGTCGGTTCTTGGACCCCATTGCCGATAAGCTTTTGGTGGCAGGTGTGTTGTTGATGTTGGTCGGCGTACAAACCGTCTCGGCGATCCATGTGTTGCCCGCCGCCGTTATCTTGTGCCGGGAAATCTTGGTTTCTGGATTGCGTGAATTTTTAGCCGAAGCCCGCGTCAGTATGCCTGTTAGTCTTCTGGCAAAATGGAAAACAACCATTCAAATGCTGGCCTTGGGTTTTTTGATCGTTGGTTTCATCGGGCCGGACTTCGGTCCTTATGGCCCCCTTGGTCCCGTCAGCACTTGGGAAATTGGCATTTTCGGTCTGTGGGCGGCTGCTTTGATCACCATCATCACGGGCTACGATTATCTCCGTTCGGGCCTGCGTCACATTGCCGAATCCGATAAGGACTACAGTGGGGGGAACTAGGCATGTCTGAAGTCAAAGAGGACTGCTTTCAGGGTGATGATGAGATGTTGCCCTTTCTCAAAGGCCTCGACATTCTACACCAAAACACCCACCGTGTTGTGGGCACCGAAACGGTTTCATTGCCCAAAGCCTTGGGCCGTATTGTCGCCGAAGATATTTTGGCCCCCTTAAATGTCCCCAGCCATAACAATTCGGCCGTTGATGGTTATGGTGTGGCGTTCGCTGATTTAAATAAAGACACCCCCACACGGTTGCCCGTCACCGCCCGCATTGCGGCGGGGCATCCGCTTGACCGTCCAACCACGCCCGGTGAAGCCGTGCAAATTTTTACGGGCGGCGCTGTCCCCAGCGGTATCGATACGGTGTTTATGCAAGAAGACGTCACGCGCGACGGCGACGACGTGCTTTTACCCCCCGGCCTAAAACTGGGGGCAAACTGCCGCTTGGCTGGCGAAGACGTCAAAGAAAATGACGTCATCATTCGTGCGGGGAGCGTGTTGCGTGCCCAAGAAATTGGTCTGGCCGCCTCGGTTGGGCTGGGTCGCCTGGTGGTCTTTAGGCCCTTGCGGGTCGCGGTGTTTTCCACCGGGGATGAAATTGTCGATCCTGTTTATGATGGCGACAACGCCGTGGGGAATGGTCAAGGCACCATCTATGACGTCAATCGCTATTCTATCGCGGCGCTGTTAAGGGGGTTGGGCTGTGAAGTCACCGACCTTGGCGTTTTACAAGACAAAGTTGGCGAAATCCGTTCGGCTCTGCATGATGCCGCTGCGGGTCACGATTTAATCCTCACATCGGGCGGGGTCAGCATGGGTGAAGAAGATCACATTACCCGTGTTGTCGAAAGCCTAGGCTCCATCGCATTTTGGCGCTTGGCGATTAAGCCCGGACGGCCCATGGCTTTTGGAAAAATTGTGGATACCGCTTTTATCGGTCTACCGGGAAATCCGGTGGCGGCCATGGTGATCTTTATGCGCGTGGCGCGGCCGTTGATTTTAAATTTGTCGGGTCGTATTGATTTCGACGTCCCGGCTTATCAAGTCCCGGCTGGCTTTTCGTTTGAAAAAAAGAAAGGGCGGCGCGAATGGTTGCGGGCGTGGTTAGAGACCGATGAATTGGGCCAAATGCGTGTGGTGAATTTCCCCCGCCAAGGATCGGGCCTCTTGACCTCGATGGTGGCGGCAAGCGGTCTTGTCGAATTGACTGAAGAAGTCGAAAGCGTCAAGCCGGGCGATTTGGTAAGCTTTTTGTCGTTTCGGGATATGACCCAATGAAAATCCTCTATTTCGCATGGTTGAAAGAAAAAACCGGGCTCAGTTCTGAAGACTGCCCCTTGCCCGACGGGGTCACGGACGTGGCAGGTTTGATCGATTGGTTGACCCAGCGCGGGGCTGGTTTTGATGACGCCTTTAAGGACCAAAATTTGGTTCGGGTGGCCGTGAACCAAGAACATGTGGGCGTTGATTGCCCGCTGTCTGATGGCGATGAAGTGGCATTTTTCCCCCCCGTCACGGGTGGTTGAGGGGCGTCATGATCCGGGTCCAAGAACAAGATTTTGATATCGGGCTTGAAGTTTCTAAACTGACCGATGGCAACACGCGGATTGGCGGCGTGTGCTTTTTTGTCGGCCTGGTGCGTGATTTTGCCGGGGACCAAGAAGTCTCAAACCTAACGTTAGAACATTATCCGGGCATGACCGAAAAACAGCTTCAAGACGTTGAGGCCGAAGCCAAGGCGCGCTGGCCGTTGGAAGCTTCGCTGATCATTCACCGCTTTGGTAAATTAGCGGCGGGTGATAACATTGTTATGGTCGCCGCCGCGTCCGAGCACCGAGAGGCCGCGTTTGAGGCCTGTCAGTTTTTGATGGATTGGTTAAAGACCAAGGCCCCGTTTTGGAAAAAAGAATCCAGTCCCGACGGCGCGCATTGGGTGGCCGCCAAGGCCGATGACGAAGCCCAAGCAGAACGCTGGAATTCGCACAAGAAGGAAACTGACGGATGACCAAAAAGAAAAAAAGTCGGTCCCTCGAAGAGCGTGAAAAACCGATGAAAGCCTATAAAGATCTGGACTTTCTGGCCAGCCGTGCTGGACGACCATTGCGCATTATGTCAGAGTTTTTTGAACCGGAAGACCGTTTCGAGAAGCATAATATTGCCGATACCATTGTCTTTTTTGGCTCGGCGCGTATCCGTTCGCGTGAAGATTCTGAGCGTGCTCTTGCCTCTGCCGAAAAACACGGCGGGGATGTTGCCCGGGCGCAAAACACCTTGGATATGTCGCGCTATTATGAAGAATCCCGCGATTTAAGTGCGCGTCTGACGGAATGGTCTAAGAGTTTAAAGGGCAAAGCCAAACGCTTTGTCGTGTGCACCGGCGGTGGCCCTGGCATTATGGAAGCCGCCAGTCGTGGGGCGGCAGAGGCCAAAGGCAACAACATCGGGCTGAACATTTCCTTGCCCTTTGAACAGCATCAAAACCCTTACATCACCCATGAATTGTCGTTCGATTTTCATTACTTTTTTATGCGCAAGTTTTGGTTTTCCTACCTCGCCAAAGCGGTGGTGGTGTTTCCCGGCGGCTATGGCACGTTGGATGAATTTTTCGAACTGATGACCTTGGTCTCAACCAGAAAAATGGGCAAGCCAATGCCCGTGGTTTTGTTTGGCTCTGAATACTGGGACGAAATTATGAACCTAGACGCCATGGTCAAACACGGCACCATTTCCCCCAGCGACTTGGAACTGTTTCGCAAAGTCGACACCGTCGACGAAGCGTTCGAATTTTTGACCGAAGAATTAACCAAGCACCACGTCGATAACCCCGGTGGCAGTATGTAGGGCATCCACTTTATACGCTTCCCTTCTTTTCGAAAACCAATATACGGGCTTCGCCGTTGGGATGGGCTACGTGGGCATCTCCGTTTGCGGCATGACAGATATCGCCGGCAACCATATGCATAACGTGTTCGCCATCCGCGTCCTGATAGTGCATATCAACCTCGCCGTCGATAACGACGAAGACTTCTGCACCATCGTTGATATGCCATTTATAAGGGGCGTCGGTCCAATGAAGGCGCACCGTCGCACCTTCAATCTCTGCTATATCAACGGCATCCCAAGCCTTTTCGCCAGAGAAGGTCTTTCCGCTATGAAATTGCATTTACGTCATCCGATTTAAGGGGATCGTTTTTTTCATGTCATGATGTCCATGCCTTCAATGGTCACAATATTAACAAGACCTTTTCAATATTGTTTTGGTGACAGTTTACTTATCTCCACTGATGCATAGTCTAAGCGAATAGGTCACACCATTAGGACGTGCGGCCGACCAGTTTTTCGTAATCGGCGCGCAAGGTTTTGGTGATGTCGCCGACGGTATAGGTTATGTCATCAATGGCCCCAACCGGGGTCACTTCCGCCGCCGTTCCGGTGAGGAACACTTGGGTTACATTTTCAAGTTCTTCGGGCAGGATGGTCCGTTCAACAACTTCGATGCCTCGGGCTTTGGCCAAATCAATGACGGTGCGCCGGGTGATGCCGTCCAAAAAACAATCCGGTGTCGGCGTGTGCAGTTTGCCGTCGCCCATTTCCATGAAAATGTTGGCCCCGGTGGCTTCGGCGACGTGGCCGCGATAATCCAACATCAAGGAATCTGTGAATCCAGCACTTTCCGCATCATGCTTGGACAGGGTTGCGATCATGTACAGGCCGCACGCTTTGGCGTGAACCGGGGCGGTGTTGGCGGCGGGACGACGCCATTTTGATGTTTTCAGGCTGATGCCTTTGTTGCGGGCTTCGGGGGAAAAATAGCTGGGCCATTCCCACGCGGCCACGGCCAAATGAATGGTATTTTTTTGCGCCGCAACGCCCATCATTTCGCTGCCACGCCACGCCAGGGGGCGTAGGTAACCGTCGGTAATGTTGTTGACGGCACAGGCATCGAGGCAAGCTTGGTTGATCTCTTCAACGCTATACGGAATTTCAAAGCCCATAATATCCGCCGAGGCGATCAAGCGTTCGGAATGTTCCTGAAGCTTGAAGATTTCGCCCGAATACATCCGCACGCCTTCAAAGACGCCCGATCCATAATGCAGGGTGTGGGTAAGCACATGAACCTTGGCATCGCGCCATTCGACCATTTCGCCATCAAACCAAATTTTGCCGTCGCGATCATCGTATGCAGGCCCCGCCATGGTCTTAATCCTCTGAAAAATTCTAGATTGTAAGAAAGTCGTTGCGTTTTTTAACAGTTCGGGCAGAATATGTCAACATTACTGACGTAATTTTTGAAAGTGCCGACTGATGCCGATGGATCAACATATAAACGAAGAAAATCTGCGGCAATCGATCGAGCTGCTGTTCTTTGCTTACCGTGACTTCACCGGCGAGGCCGATGCGATTTTAGAAGATTATGGATTTGGTCGCGCGCACCACCGGGTTATTTATTTTGTTAAGCGCAACCCCTCCCTCACCGTCAATGATCTGTTAAAAATCCTAAAGATCACCAAGCAAAGTTTGGCACGGGTGTTGGGACAATTGGTGCGCGAAGGTTTCGTTGAACAAACAACGGACGCAAAGGACCGCCGTCGGCGCACCTTAACCCTAACGACCAAGGGTGATAAGCTTGAAGCCCATCTTACCAAATGCCAAGGGGCGCGCATCACTCGCGCGTTTGAAGTTTCCGGGGCCGAAGCGGTGGACGGCTTTAAAAGAGTCTTGAGTGAAATGATTAACAGCGAAGATCGCCAACGTTACACAGGTGGTGGCCCCCATACCGATTAAGTGCGATAGTGCCAGCAAGTAAATCCAGGAAAAGGACGGCAAGGCGTGGAAGCAGAACGTGCGCATATTTTGGTGGTTGATGACGATGACCGTCTTCGCGCGCTGTTACACAAGTATCTGAGCGAGAACGGTTACATCGTTCTGACCGCAACAGATGCCCAGGCCGCGCGCAATACACTGGCGTCTTTTGCCTTCGATTTGATTGTTTTGGATTTGATGATGCCGGGAGAAAGTGGCTTAGAGTTTGCCCAGACCTTTCGCAAATCGTCCAATGTGCCGATTTTGATGCTGACGGCCATGGCCGAAAGTGAAGACCGAATTTCGGGCCTGGAACATGGGGCCGATGATTATTTAACCAAGCCGTTTGAACCCCGCGAACTTTTGTTGCGCATCAATGCCATCTTAAAACGGGTCGCCCAACCCACAGGTGAGGCCTCTGCCAGCAAGGTTGTGTCCTTGGGCCGGGCAAGCTTTGATGTGGAACGCGGTGAATTGATGGTTGACGGGTTGGCACAACGCCTCACCACGGTCGAAATTCAATTGCTGAGAACCCTCGCGACGCGACCCGGAGAAGCGTATGCGCGTGAAGACTTGATGTCTGCGACAGATGGTGGTGGACGGGCGGTGGATGTTCAGGTGACCCGTTTGCGAAAAAAGATTGAAATTGATCCCAAATTGCCGCGTTATCTTCAGACTGTGCGTGGCAAGGGCTACGTCTTGGTTCCGGATTAGGGGCGGATATGACTCTTTCGACTTTTCTCAAACCCTACCTGCCGAAAAGCCTGCTGGGGCGTTCGGTTTTGATCATCGTCACGCCGTTGATTTTGTTGCAAGTGGTCAGCGCCACGATCTTTTTTCAAAACCATTGGAGCAAAGTGGGTCGTCGTTTGGCGCTGGGCGTTAGTGGGGAAATCGCCATGGTTATTGATACCCTGCGCCAAACCCCTGACATCGACAAACGCAAGGCTGTGTTTGACCGCGCGTTCGCAACCTTGCAATTGGATATGCATTATGAGGCCGATCAAGTCATCAAGGATACGGCGCGTTTGGGCGAAAGTATTTTGGTTGGCCAGTTCACCCGTGCCTTGGACGAAATCATCAACAAGCCGCACCGTATCGATGCCCAAAGGAGCCATCAATTTGTCGACCTGGAAATTCAGCTGCCCAAAGGCGTGCTGTATGTGACGATGCCGAGAAAAAGACTGTTTTCGACCACCACCTATGTGTTCGTGATGCTGATGGTGGGGACTTCGTTGTTGTTGTTTAGTGTTGCCATGGTTTTTATGCGCAATCAGGTGCGGCCCATTCGTCGTTTGGCTCAGGCCGCCGACGACTTTGGCAAAGGCCGTGACAGCCCACGTTTTAAACCCGAAGGGGCGGCCGAAGTGCGCCGGGCCGCCGCCGCCTTTATTGCCATGCGCAATCGTATCAAACGGCAAATTCAACAGCGCACCGATATGCTGGCGGGCGTTTCGCACGATCTGCGCACGCCGTTGACCCGCATGAAGTTGCAGTTGGAAATGATGGGTGACGATGCGGGTGTGTCTGACCTCAAAACAGATGTATCCGACATGGAACATATGTTGGAAGAGTACCTAGCCTTTGTCAGTGGCGAAGGTGGGGAAAAAGCAACCCAAACCAATCTCACCGATATGCTGAGCGAAATCGCAACCCAAGCCCGACGAAAAGGCGGCAAAATTGATTTGCATTGTGAGGGGGACATAAGCTTTGCCGTCAAGGCAAATGCAATGAAACGCGCGCTGACTAATTTTGTCGACAACGCCGTGCGCTATGGCGGCAACACCTCGGTGCGCGCAGGCGTGCGCGGTGAGATGGTGGAAATCATCGTTGATGACGATGGCCCCGGCATTCCCGAAGACAAACGGGGCGAAGTCTTCAAACCCTTTGTCCGCTTAGATGCCTCGCGCAATTCAGAAACAGGTGGCGTGGGTCTGGGCATGACCATTGCGCGCGATGCCATTCGCAGCCACGGCGGCGAGGTCACATTGGAAGACGCACCCGGCGGCGGCCTGCGGGTGCGGGTGTCTTTGCCCGTTTAAAACAGACCGTTGATAAACACCCCAAGCGATCCCAATTCATTGCATTGAACTTGTTGGTCTTTGCTAAGGAAGGTGATGTCGGCATCGGTGCTGCCATCTGTTGACATGGTTTTATGGCACGCCTGACAGTTTGATTTGGACTTAACCTTGGGGTCCGTCCACACATCTGCGCCACAGTCGCCATGTTTTTCGATGAAGCGTGGGCCTTCGGTAAGACGAGAAAACGGCGCATCGGCGGTCCACTTCATGGCGGCACGGGTATCGCTCACGTCAGATGCATTGGCCTCATGATAAGCCAAGATGTGTTGGACAGTGGTGGCATCAAGGCTCGCATCTTCTCCAAAGTGATTGGGCAAATCACCCATAATTTTGCGCCACACCACGCGGGTCATGGTTTCAGGGGCAAACGCCATATGACAATCACCACATTCCTTAAGCACGATCGGATCAGAAATCACCGGAAAAGTTTCGGCTTGGGCTGAGCTGGTCACGATCACAAGGGCGGCGGCAAGAATAAATTTACGCATGGGAAAATTTCCTAAAATAATCGGCGACCATTCGGTACCGCAGTATCTGCGTTTATAAGGACCACATCGCCAGTGCGATCGGGAACACCAAGGACTAAAACTTGGCTCATGAAGGTGCCGATTTGGCGGGGTGGGAAATTAACAACGGCCAGCACTTGGCGACCGATTAACGTTTGGGGTGTGTAATGTTTGGTGATTTGCGCCGATGTTTTGCGCTCGCCAAACTCTTTGCCGAAATCAATCCACAGTTTGATGGCGGGTGTGCGGGCCTCGGGAAAAGGCTCGGCGCGCACCACGGTTCCCGTGCGGACATCAACGTTTAAAAAATCATCAAAGGAAATTTCAGACGTCATTAACCAGCCAGTTCTTTTGACCGCTTCGTCGCCGCACCAATGGCTTTGGTCATAAGGGTGTTCAGGCCGTCATTGCTCATCAACACCTCTAAGGCGGCGGCGGTGGTGCCACCCGGCGAGGTCACGTTTTCGCGCAATGTGGAAGCGGGCAGTAAGGATTGATGCAACAGTTCGCCCGACCCCGCCACTGTGGCACGGGCAAGTCGAGCGGCAAGCTCTAAGGGCAGTCCGGCTTCACATCCCGCATGAGCCATGGTTTCGGCCAGCAAGAAAATATACGCAGGACCACTTCCCGATAGGGCGGTGACGGCATCCATAAGCGCTTCGTCCGTGACCCATTCGACATCACCGACGGCTGACAAAAGAGATTTGCACAGGGCCGATTGGGCGTCCGTTACATGACCGTTGGGGCAACCCACGGTGATGCCCCGGCCTATGGCGGCGGGGGTGTTTGGCATGGCGCGCACGATGGCGGCGTCAGCGCCTAAAATAGATTGAAAACTCGCGAGGGTGCGGCCTGCGGCGATGGATAGGAATACCGGATTTTGGCCGACAAACTTGGCGTAAGGCGGCAACACTTGATCCATGACTTGCGGTTTAACCGCCAACACTAAGGCGGCTGGGGCATAATCGGAGGGCAGCGCATCGGCACTGGCAACGGTATTGACGGCTAACCGAGACTGAAAGTCTTGGGCCGCGTCTGCGTTGGGTTCAACGATGGTCATGTCAGAAGCGGGTATGCCTTGGTCGAGCCAGCCATTCAGCATGGCACTGCCCATTTTGCCGCAACCGACCAACAGCAAATTCATTTAAGCTTCGCCTACGGTTTCCAGCAACGCCATATCCATGGCATCTTGAGCCGTACGTCCACCCCAGATGACATACTGAAATGCGGGGTAAAAACGTTCACACTCGTAAATCGCGGTTTCGATCATGTCTTGGATTTGTTCAATGGTTGGCACTTGAGCCCCGCGTAACGGCAAAGCATGACGGAACATGGGTTGACCTTCGTCAAGCCACAAGGTGAAGTGACCCAGCCACAAATGTTCATTGGCGCGCATTAAAAGTTCGTGCACGCAGGCGCGTTGTTCCTTGTGGATGCGCATGTCAAAGGCACAGGTCAATTGCATGGCTTCGGCATTGTCGCTCCACGAAAAGAACAGGCTGTAGTCACACCATTTGCCGGGCGCCCGGGCCGCAATTTCTGAATCACAGCTGCGTTCAGATTGCCATTCGTACAGACTGACGGTGCGTTCCACCACGTCCATTGGATGGACTTTGGACGTTTCTATGCTGCGGTGTAGGCTTGCCATGGAAACCCTCATTTCACTTCTTCATGTACGTCTTAATCGATAAGACACTAGATGTAGTGTGATCAAGCGGCATGGGAGTCGCAAGTCGTTCGGCGCATTTTTTGTGGATAAAGCTTGTTTATTTTGGGAGTCGCAAGGATTCCAATGCATTAGCTCCGATTCGCACAAACGGCCCGAATCGAAGCGAATCGGGCCGTATAAGCGATTCTAATCATTGCGCTTTTGATTTTATGCCGCGAATCGAGCGAATCGATTAAGCGCTGGCCTTCTTTGGTGCTTTTGCAGCGGCGGGTTTTTTCGCCTTGAGCTGGGTTTCGAGCTTGATCACGCGGGCTTCGAGTTTTTCTTGTTCGGCGCGAGCATTGGCGGCCAGCGCTTTGACGGCTTCAAACTCGTCACGCGTAACCAAATCCATGTCTGCCACGAGACGTTCAAGCTGGCGGCGGATTGTGACTTCAACGTCGCCTTTCAGGCCTGTGACGGCAGATACGGCACCGCTTGCCATTTTTGCGACATCATTGAGGATGGTGTTTGAAGTTTGCATGGGCGGGGTCCTTAAAAGGGGGGGTGATTGCTGTTGGCCTATTATGACGGGCCATTTGATTTCGTGCAAGCGGGACCACTTGCTTGCGAACCGTTCATCCCCATCTTATAACAGGGTATAGAATTAATAGGGGTTTTTGGCATGTATGTGGTGACGGGCGGGGCTGGTTTTATTGGCTCGAATATCGTGTGGGCGTTGGAACAACGCGGCGCAGAAAAAATCGTCGTGGTGGACCGTTTGCGCGAGGGCGACAAATGGAAAAATATCGCCAAACGGGAACTCTTTGACATCGTCCATCCCGAAGACTTTGGCGAGTTTTTGGAAGACCACGGCGAACAGATCAAAGCCATCTTTCACATGGGTGCGATTTCATCGACCACCGAAACCGATGTCGACTTAATTATGGATACCAATTTTCGCCTCACCCGTGATTTGTGGGATTGGTGTGTGGGCTATCAAGTGCCATTTATCTATGCATCAAGCGCGGCCACCTATGGCGGTGGCGAACAGGGGTTTGTTGACGATGCGTCGATTGAGGCATTGGCCAAACTTAAGCCTCTAAACCCTTATGGTTGGAGCAAGCAATTGTTTGACCGCCGGGTGGCGCGCATGATGGCGGACAGTGAGGCTAAGCCGCCGCAATGGGCTGGGCTTAAATTTTTCAACGTCTATGGCCCCAATGAATATCATAAAGGCACCATGCAAAGCGTGATTAGTCATGTGTTTCCCGTGGCAGAACGGGGCGAGGTGGCCAACCTGTTTAAATCGCACAACCCCAAATATGAAGACGGCGGACAATTGCGTGACTTCATTTATGTCGGCGATTGCGTCAACGTGATGATGTGGTTGTTGGATCACCCCAAGGTGAGCGGTTTGTTCAATTGCGGCACCGGACAAGCCCGGTCCTTTAAAGATTTAGCGACCGCCGTTTTTGCGGCGTTGGATCATGATGTCAAAATTGAATACGTGCCGATGCCAGACCACTTGCGCGACAAGTACCAGTATTTCACCGAGGCTGACATGAGCAAGCTGCGGGATGCGGGTTACACCGCCGACTTCACGCCCCTTGAAGAAGGCGTGCGCACCTATGTGCAGGACTTCCTGTTTACCGACGACCGCTATCGATAAGGATACGATTTTATGTTGGCCATAGCCTTTCCGATGATCGACCCGGTGTTGGTAGAGATCGGTCCAATCACCATTCGTTGGTATGCGCTGGCCTACATCACCGGTTTGGTGTTGGGGTGGCGCTATATGATTTGGCTGGCCCAGCAACCGGGCAGTCAGGTCAAACCTGAACACGCAGATGACTTTTTAACCTGGGCCACCTTTGCCGTGATTTTGGGTGGTCGGCTTGGCTATGTGTTGTTTTACAAACCGGAATATTATTTTGCAAACCCCAGTGAAATCGTCAAAACATGGCAAGGGGGCATGTCGTTTCACGGCGGCTTGATTGGCGTCATGATCGCCACCATCTGGTTTACCCGTCTGCGCAAAATTCCCTTTTTGGCGTTCATGGATTTGGCCGCAGCCGTCACGCCGATTGGTTTGTTTTTTGGCCGTATCGCGAACTTCATCAATTCTGAACTGTGGGGCCGCACCACCGATGTGGCGTGGGGGATTGTGTTTCCAAATGGTGGGCCAAATCCCCGTCACCCCAGCCAAATCTACGAAGCTTTACTTGAAGGCTTGGTTCTGCTGATTATTTTACATCTGGTGTGGCGCCGCGAAAGTTGGCGTTCCAAACCCGGCGTGATCACGGGCGTGTTTATGATCGGCTATGCCCTGTCGCGGATGATCGTGGAAATGTTCCGCCAACCCGACGCGCATTTAGGCTACCTAATCGGCGGCACCACCATGGGCCAATGGTTGTCGGTGCCGATGATTTTGGTCGGTATAGCGGTGATTGTTTACGCGCATAAACGGGCTTAGCCATGAATGCTCTGCTGCCCTTAATTGTGGCCGAAATCAAAACCCAAGGGCCGCTGACCGTTGCCCGCTATATGGAGCTGGCTTTAGCGCACGAAGAGCACGGCTATTACCGCAAGCAAGACCCCTTTGGCGTTCAAGGTGATTTCATCACGGCCCCGGAAATTAGCCAGATGTTTGGCGAAATGGTGGGGTTGTGGTGTGCTTATATGTGGCAAGCTATGGGCCGCCCAGATCCATTTCACTTGGTTGAATGCGGTCCCGGTCGCGGCACCTTGATGATGGATGCGTTGCGAGCGGCGAACCATTCCGCTGGGTTTTTGGCCGCCGTGCGGGTGCACTTGGTGGAAACCAGCCGCCCTTTGCGGGACGTGCAAAAGCAAGCTCTTGAACCTTCTGGCGTTGACGTCACTTGGCACGATACCTTTGGTACGGTTGATTCAGGACCGGTGCTGGTGATCGGCAATGAGTTTTTTGATGCCCTTCCTGTGCACCAATTCGTGCGCGGCGAAGACGGCTGGCATGAACGCTTGGTGGGATTAAACGGCGAGGCCTTGGCCTTTAGTTCGGCGCCGGACCCCGTTGACCTCTCTCTTATCCCCGAAACCGTACGCGAAAAGTCGACGGTTGGCGATGTGTATGAAGATCAGCCAGTGTCCAGGACCATTATGTGCGAGGTTGCGGGGCGGATCGTCGCGCACGGTGGGGCGGCTTTGTTCATTGATTACGGCCATGACCAACACGGTTTGGGCGATACCTTACAAGCCCTAAAATCGCACCAGTTTGTTGACATTTTGGTCAATCCTGGCGAACAAGATTTGACTACGCATGTGGATTTTGAACAGCTATCCAAGGTGGCCACCCAGGCCAGAGCCGAGGTCTTTAGCCCCTTGCCGCAAGGGGTGTTTTTGGAACAGTTGGGCTTGCGTGCGCGGGTCGAAGCCCTAAAAAAAGGGGCCACAGAGGCGCAAGTTTTTGAGCTGAACAGAGCCTACAGTCGGCTCACCAGCCCCGAACAAATGGGCACACTCTTTCGGGTCATGGGACTTGCCGCACCAGGACTGAATGTGGTGCCGTGGTCGTAGCCTACACCAGGGAAATAGAGCTGATCGCTTCGCTTCGCGATTCGGTAACCTTGTCGATGCGGGCGGCAAATTCGGAGTCTTTCGTGTTGTTATGCACCATGATCAAGTCGGCAGACTGCCAAACAGCATTGAGGACATCGCCAATATCGGCAATAAAGCGGTTCGGAACTTCTAGCACCACACAGGATTTATCTTCAAGTTCCGCGACAAGAGCGCCAAGGGAATGGTTCACGGCAATGACGGTGGCGTTCATGAGCTTGGGTTCTCCATTAAATGTTGGCAAAGCGTATCACTCAAGAGCAAGGTGGTAAAGATTTTGCGTGTAAACTTCTTGGCTTTTAAGCCCGTTAATTCTTAAATGAGGACTATGTTTAAAGCAACCAACCTAAATATGGACGGCATACGCCATGGTTTTTTGTCCCGCGAAGGCGGGGTCAGCCAAGGACTCTATACGTCTTTGAATTGCGCCTTTGGCTCGCAAGACGTATCTGAAAACGTGGCTGAAAACCGCAAACTGGCGGTGCACCGTGTTGGCCTAGATTCTGCCCCCCTAGTCACTTGTGCGCAAATTCATTCGGCCACCGTGGTGCTTGTGAAGGCACCTTGGGAGCCCACCAAGGCCCCCAAAGCGGATGCTTTGGTGACCAATACTCCGTCGATTGCCCTGGGTGTGTTGACCGCCGATTGCACCCCGGTGTTGTTTGCGGACGCCGATGCTGGCGTGGTTGGGGCGGCCCATGCGGGATGGAAAGGGGCTGTGGGTGGCGTTTTGGAAGCGACGATTGCGGCCATGATTGATTTGGGGGCCAGCCCCGAAAATATGCGCGCCGCGATTGGGCCGTGCATCCATCAGGCTTCTTATGAAGTCGGAATTGAGCTGCGCGATCACGTGTTGGCGGCCAGTCCGAAAGCGAGCTCTTTCTTTCAAGCGGGCCAGCCGGGACATTTTTATTTTGATTTGCCAGGCTACGTCGAGGCGCGCTTACGGGCTGCGGCCCTTAAAAATATCGAGCGGGTCTATGTTGATACGTATGATTTAGGCAATCCATGCTTCAGCTTTCGGCGCGCCACCCACCAAGGCGACCCCGATTATGGACGTCAGGTGTCGATCATTGGGTTGGGGGCGAAATGAGAATTCGGTTGCGCAACTTCACCCTTGGTCTGGCCGTGTTGTTAACGCTGGGGGCGTGTGCTGAGGACAAGGCCAAACAGTTGACGCGGTGGGAGTCTTATTATGCCCGCACCGATCAACCCCGCGCTCATGTGGTGGTAAAACCGCCGTACGGCACAACGGTGCCAATGGCCAATTTAATTGCTGAAAATGTCGTGGATCATCTCACCCGCAACAAAATGTCTGCCGTTGTTGGCCGAGGTAAGCCTGAGCATGGGCAATATTATGTTCTGAACGGGCTTGTCGAACAAAGCGCGGTTGAGGCACGGACTAAGTATCCGTACATCATTCGTTGGAGCTTGTCCGATTCCCAAGGGCGCCTGATTTCAAGCCACGCCGAAGGCATTGTCGGGTCGCAGCGGGAGTGGGACTTTGGCTCGCCCCGGCTCTTGAATTCGATTGGTATTTCAACGGCCGCGCCGATCGCGCAAATGGTTCTGGCCGAAAGCAAAACGATGGTGCCGTTAGACCCACTGCGCCAAGGCTTGATGGTGGAAAACGTTCAAGGATTGCCGGCTGCAGATGGCGAATTGTTGAGCGCAGAAGTCAGAAAAGCCTTGCGCAGAGCCGATGTCCAGGTGACGGGCGATCCCCGTCAGGCAACGTTCCGTTTGGTTGGTGATGTTGAAATAACCCCACAACCCGATGGCTTTGATAACGTCCGCATCGTGTGGCGAGTGACGACCATGGACTACGTAGAATTGGGCAATGCGGTGCAGGAAAATAAGGTTGAGGCAGGCAGCCTAACAAGTCGCTGGCCTAGCCTGGTCGGGGACGTTGCGAAGGCCGCTGCTGTGGGGGTTGAATATGTCTTTGGTAACCGTTCGGGACCGCTGCCGGGGGCGAAAAACCGTGCTGGAGGTGCGCCCCCAGAAATCATCTTGCCGGGCGTGCCGGGACGGGCTCCGCCACCGCCACGTTAAAGGCTAATAAAACCCCAGACTCTGCTTGTTTTCTTGTGCCCAGCTTGGTATGTTCCCGCCGCGCGCAGGGTCGGTCTTAAACGACCACATTTAAGTCAGGTAAAAGTTCATGAAAATCATTGCCGGCAATAGCAATTTGCCTTTGGCCGAAGCCATTGCCAAGCAATTGGGTATTACCGTTGCGAAAAGCACCATTCGGCGCTTTTCGGATATGGAAATATTCGTTGAGATTCAAGAAAATGTACGCGGCGAGGACGTCTTTGTCCTCCAGTCGACGTCTTATCCTGCCAATGACAATTTGATGGAACTTCTGATCGTGATCGATGCGCTGCGTCGCGGGTCGGCGCGTCGCATTACCGCTGTGCTGCCGTACTTTGGCTATGCCCGCCAAGATCGCAAGCCCGCCCCCCGGACGCCCATTTCGGCGAAATTGGTCGCCAACATGATCACGGCCGCCGGTGCCGACCGGGTTCTGACGTTGGATTTGCACGCTGGACAGATTCAGGGCTTTTTCGATATTCCTTTGGACAACCTGTTCGCGGCCCCGGTGTTTACGCGCGATATTGAAATGCGTCTGGGTGGAAATGATCGGATCACCGTGGTGTCTCCCGACGTGGGGGGCGTGATCCGCGCCCGCGCCGTTGCCAAACGCCTAAATGCAGATTTGGCCATCATTGATAAACGCCGCGAAAAAGCGGGCGTATCTGAGGTCATGCACATCATCGGCGAAGTCGAAAACCGCCGATGCATTTTGATCGATGATATTGTCGATTCTGGCGGCACGCTGTGCAATGCAGCAGTGGCGTTGAAAAATTCTGGTGCCGAAGAAGTCTATGCCTATATCACCCACGGCGTGCTTTCGGGCGGCGCCGTGGACCGCATTGTCGAATCACCGCTGAATTCCTTAGTGGTCACCGATAGCATTCAGGCGACCAATGGGGTTGCGAATGCTAAAAATATTGTTCAATTGCCGATCGCGCCGTTGATGGCCGAAGCCATCCAGCGCATCAGCAGCGAAACATCGGTTTCGTCACTATTTGACTAAGGTCGAACGCCTTAGATATGAGATGCCCGGCCGGGGTTTTTTAAAAGCCACGGCGGGGTTATGGAGGACACGAACACCCCTGGAGGTTCGTGTCGATTTTTTAAAGGAGAAGCCAAATGGCTGAAGCTTTTGTTCTTAACGCTGAAAAGCGTGAGCGGGCAGGTAAGGGGGCAGCCCGCGCGACCCGTCGTACGGGGCGCGTGCCTGCCGTCATCTATGGTGACAAAAAAGACTCTGTGATGATTTCGATTGAGCCTCAAGAGCTCAAACGGTTCATTCGCACCGGGAGTTTCTTTTCTCACCTCGTCGAAATTAAAGACGGTTCCGACAGTCATCGCGTGATTGCGCGTGATATCCAACTTGATCCGGTCACAGATCGTCCTTTGCACATCGATTTCATGCGTGTGTCTAAGGGTGTGAGAATTGCCGTCAACGTGCCAATCCACTACATCAACGAAGAAGCGTCCCCTGGCCTTAAAATCGGTGGCGTTTTGAACGTTGTTCGTCATGAAGTTGAACTCCTTGTTTCCCCAGAAGCAATTCCGGAATACATTGATTTCGATTTGGATGGCGTTGAATTGGGTGATTCCATTCACATCAGTGCCGTCACCCTGCCTGATGGCGTGACACCAACGATCACCGATCGTGACTTTACGATTGCGACCATTGCTTCTCCATCGTCTGTTAAATCCGCAGGGGTTGACGAAGACGAAGTTGAAGGCGAAGGCGAAGTTGAAGGTGAAGAAGCAGCTGAGGGCGAAGAAGCGTAAGCTTGTTTGCAATTTTCATGTTTCTTGTTGTGGGACTCGGAAATCCAGGCGAAAAATACGCACGGAACCGCCACAACATAGGGTTTATGGCGGCGGACGAAATCGTTCGCCGCCATTCCTTTTCGCCCTTTCGCACAAAATTTCAAGGCGAACTGGCCGAAGGTAAGATCGGCACCAAAAAGATATTGGTTTTAAAGCCACAGACGTTCATGAACGAGTCTGGGCGCTCTGTGAATGAAGTGGTGAAGTTCTACAAAATCGCCACTGAAGACATTGTCGTCTTGCACGACGAACTTGACCTTGCCCCCGGCAAATTGCGCATTAAGCGTGGCGGTGGACATGCCGGACACAATGGCTTGCGTTCAATGCATGATCACATCGGACCAGATTATGGGCGCGTGCGGTTAGGCATCGGACATCCCGGTGATAAAAACCAAGTTTCAAGTTACGTTCTTAAAGATTTTGGCAAAGCGGACAAAGACTGGCTTGAGCCTCTTGTCGACGCGGTTGCCGACAACATCGACTTGGTTTTGGCCGAGAAAGATTCAGATTTTACGACCCGCGTGGCGCTGGCGATCAAGCCTGAACGTGGGTCCAAAGCAAAAAAGGATTTAGGTTAATGGGTTTTAAGTGCGGCATTGTAGGCCTTCCCAACGTTGGTAAATCGACGCTTTTTAACGCGCTGACGGCGACTCAAGCCGCAGAAGCCGCGAATTTTCCGTTTTGCACGATTGAACCCAACGTTGGTCGGGTCGGTTTGCCGGATCCGCGCTTGGACAAGATCGCCGCCCTGGCCGGGTCCAAATCCATCATCCCCACCCAGCTTGAATTCGTAGACATTGCGGGCTTGGTGCGGGGCGCTTCCAAAGGCGAAGGGTTGGGCAATCAGTTTCTTGCCAACATTCGTGAAGTGGACGCGATTATCAAAGTTGTGCGGTGCTTTGTCGACGAGAACGTGACCCACGTTGAAGGGGACGTTGATCCGTTGCGCGACGCCGAAACCATCGAAACAGAATTGATGCTGGCAGACATGGAAAGCTTGGAAAAGCGTCAAACGCCGCTCGCCAAAAAAGCCCGGGTCGGCGATAAAGTCGCCAAACAGCAATTGGATTTGATTGAACGCACCTTGAAAGTCCTCGAAGACGGCAAGCCCGCTCGGACCTTAGAGGTTGCCAAAGACGATGAAAAAGCCTTTCAGATGTTGCAACTGTTGACCTCGAAACCGATCTTGTATGTGTGCAATGTCGACGAAGACTCGGCGGCGACTGGCAATGCGTTGTCTGACGGTGTGGCCAAAATGGCCGCCGAACAAAATGCTGTCGCCGTGGTGATTTCGGCCAAGATTGAAGAAGAAGTCAGCGCCCTGGATGATGAATCCGATAAACAAGAGTTTTTGGAAACCTTGGGGCTAGAAGAGACCGGTCTCACCCGCGTCATTCGCGCCGGCTATGAATTGCTGCATCTCATCACGTTCTTCACCGTTGGGCCCAAAGAAGCCCGCGCCTGGACCATCCACCAGGGCGACAAAGCCCCCCAAGCGGCTGGTGCCATTCACACCGACTTTGAACGTGGTTTTATCAAAGCTGAAACCATCGCTTATGATGATTTCGTGGACTTGGGTGGTGAACAAGCCTGCAAAGACGCCGGAAAAATGCGCCAAGAAGGCAAAGAGTACGTGGTTAAAGACGGCGACTTAATGTTGTTCCGCTTTAACGTCTAGCCTCACGTCCCTTTATAGCGACGGGGTTTCCATCCAAAAGAAGACGACATCAAGCAAGCTCTGGAGAACGTTTCCAGAGTTATAAGGTGATTCGTGTCTCTTAACTTTAGGTGTTTTGCGAACTTCTGCGAAAGAAGTCGTGGTGCCCCCAGTCGTACTACAGGACTTGAGCCATTTCAAAAACATAGCCCAAAGTTTGGGCAAAAAGCGCCTCATAACAAATCAACAGCTTACGTGACGTTTCCCCAAACTGTTCTTGCGAGCAAGAGTTGTTTGTTAATCGGGGAGCCATGTTTATGAGCAGCGTGGTGAGAATCCAAAAACGGAGATCCTTCTCTGCGATCCCTGACGACATCCTCGAGGACACGAGAATGAGGACGGAGACGCGGCTGGTGCTCGGCTGGCTTATTGGCCGTCCTGATGGCTGGGAGATCCGTGTAGGTTTTATTCAGTACAAACTTGGGCTTTCACGCGGACGTTGGGCAACTACACGAAAAGAAATGGAAAAGTTCGGCTACCTTCAAACGAAACGCTGGCAAAAAATTGATGGGACGTTCCAATGGGAGTTTACCGTCACTGACGAACCGGACACCTCTGAAACCAACATTGCAGGGTTTTCCGGCGATGGTCAAACCAGCGATGGAAAACCCTGCAATATAACAACACAATCTAAACAACATAATTTTAACACCCCCTATAGTCCCCCAATCGAAATCTCCGAAACTTGCTACGTCGAAGCTAAACAGAAATATTCTGGTTACGACATCGACGCCTTGATAGGGCAATGGAAAGAATGGTTACGACAGAAGAAAATTAAGCCAGAAATTCCAGACAAAGCCTTCCTTGCTTGGGTTGTTACGTACACCAAAAATCACCCATTACCATTTGGCGGGGGATTTTGATGATGGCACGCGCTGCATGGGGAAAGGCAAAATTAGAAGTTTTAGCTCTTCAACACGAGATTATTTCTCATCTTCAGGAAGGGAAAAACCTTCAAGAAATTTTTGAGGCCTTCAACGCGGCTGGGAAATTAACGGCTAAGAAAACCCAATTTTATCGCCATGCCTCAGCGATCCGCAAAGCGCTGCCTTCGAGCTGCCCTTCACCCTTATCGTCTGTCGTCGCTTCCCCTTCGAATTCTCCAGTCCCGTCTGCTGCTTTAACGAAGCCGCTGATGGTTTCTAGTGATCACAGCATAAACCGAAAACCTAAACCTGATCGCTTTGTGCATGACGGGGTAAGCGACCCTGAAAAACTCAAAGATTTTTTTTAAACCTTCATCAATGAAAGAGAACTCACAAAATGAAACAGCTCCACATGATTCTTCAAGGTAAAGGCGGTGTCGGCAAATCGTTGATTGCTGCCTTATTGGCTCAACACTTCGAAAAACGCGATCTTGCACCGATTTGTATCGACACCGATCCCGTCAATGCGACATTCGCAGGATATGCCGCATTAAACGTCAATCGCTTAAACATCATTCAAGGCCAAGAAGTTGATCAACGCGCCTTCGATACCTTGTTCTCACAGATATTAAATTCAGATGATGAAAGCATTTTTGTTGTCGACAACGGAGCAACTAACTTCCTTCCGATCTGCGCTTGGATGGTTGAGAATAACGCCATAGAATTTCTACAAAACAATGACGTTGAGGTCGTCTTGCATTCCGTTCTGACAGGCGGCCAGTCCATGATCGACACATTGATCGGCTTGGACAGCCTTTTTCAACATTTTACAAACACTCCAATTGTCGTCTGGCTCAATGAGTATTTCGGCAAGACCGAAAACGACCAAGGCAAAAGCTTTGAGGAAGGCAAACTGTTCAAAGCCAACTCAAACGCGATCCGCGCTCTGATTACCATCCCTATGCGCCGTAAAGAAACCTTCGGCTTCGATTTGAACAGCATTCTCAGAAAAAAAATCACCTTCAAAGAAGCCCATGCCGATGAAACGATAAACGTTTTTGCGCGTCAACGTCTGAAGACAATTTGGGACGAAATCGACCAGCAAATTTCTGCGGCCAACTTTTAAGAGGGGATGTTTCTAATGGCTGACAACACACAAGAAGACAAACTGCCTGAGATTGAAACATGGGAACAATTGAGGTACCATATCCATCAAACACAGGGCCTTTCTGTCGATAAAGACGACCCTGTTATGGTTGCCTTTATCCTGCACAAAGTTTTTTTGCGCGACTACGACAGTATGCTTCAACGACACAATACAGCCCTGACTACCGTGATTGGCACCGCTTTTAAAGGGCTCACTGAACAGGCCCAAAACCAGCATTTTGAAGATATCTCAGGCTTGGCCAACAAAACCCAAAAAATCTACGAGCGGCAATTCAAACTGGCGCGCTTTTTTTCTGTTTTTAACGTCATAACAATCTTTGTTGGCGTGCTCGTTCTCTATTATCTGTTCACCAAATAACAAAGACAGAGTTCAATGCATACCAAACCAAGACAGCATAAACGAAAATTGGTTGGGGGTTGGTTCCTGCCGGAAGAAAAGGCGGAGGTGAACGCACTTGCCAAGCAAGCGCAAATCACCACTTCCGAATTTATGCGTCGTGTCGCACTTGGCCGTGAACTTCCAAATGCAAACCTTCGTGAAGCGACAATCGAACTGGTGAAGGTCAACGCTGACTTAGCTCGCTTGGGTAATCTATTCAGGATGGCCGTCATGGAGGAAGATTTCAACTTTCCTGACGGTCAAAATCTTGAAACTGTCATTAAAGAAATTCGACAGACACAGGCCGAGCTTAAAACAAAAATCAATGACCTTAAATGAAGCCAAAATTATTATGATTGCTATACGCATCAATCGCTTATCGAACGACAGCTAGGCCCCGCGCGCGATCATCGGAATTGATGGCTGCTTCCAGTTCATGTTCTATGAATGCGGAGCTCTTTGAACTCCTGTTCATGTTCCGTAAACAGCTCAATGAGCCCTACCCACCCCCAGCCACAGTGATTCGCACCATGAGGAGAGACTTTATGTTAACGCGCTTTGATACGACGTGCGAATCCGCTTAAGCTTATCAACCTATAGAAAAAACTTTTTCGTTCAATTTAAGGATTCATTATGAGTGACAAGAAAGAAACAAAGATTGCAACTGCAAAGCCTCTTATAGAGAGCGTTAACCCAGGCGTTCGCTTGGCGCTTGGGTCTGTAAACCCAGAGAAAAGATCCGTTAATCCAGAGAGGTTGAGTAGTAATCCATCTACGCCCCCTCCACCTCCCCCTGCGAAGAAATGACATCAGTACCAAGGCTAATCGTAATAGCTTTAATTCGAGATGCTGGAATGTAAGTCAGGTGCGCCCGTCCATATTTATCGATTACGTCTTCTATTTTGTAATCGGTAACTTCTTCTTTGGCGGAAATTCTGCGGGTGACGTAAATCGCTACATTGCCATCTGTATCTAAGTCTAAGGGCTCAAAAGGTAGCCCTTCAGGCAATGCTTGAAGATTGCTTTCAAAGGCCACATCGTCGTCACGAGTAACCGATATATAGGCCCATTTTTGATCATTCTGGATGATATGGTCCCAAGTCGATGGAGAAAAGTTTTCTCGGGTTACCTTTGACGCACGAAGGATGCCAACAAAAAAATTGCGTCCGAATTTTCGCCAAATAGAAGCCGTGACAATGGACGCTGTAACCGCGGAAACCATTGCAACTCCGAGAGGCATCACCTTGGCAGCAAGGTCATAGGTTACATATGCGACCAAGCCATAGGTCAAAACCTGAAACACGACATCCGTAGTTCTGTGATTGCGATCCAGTCCTGTCACCGCAACCCGATAGGCCATGTAGCCTGCTGCCAAAACCAACTGCATTTCAAATGGTAGTTTGAGAACTTCCTCAATTGACATAGCGTTTTCCCCACATTGATTTTCTTTCGACCATTTATCGTGAGTTCCATATCCTGTTTAGCTCTAAGAGACGTACATCAACTTTAAGCGATTCATCAGCTTCACCAATCCGTTTGAGAACATCATTAATTTCATACGGCCAAACTTCAACATTGTCCGGCAGAACGGCATGTAATAGCTCCAAAGTCTTCTCGGGGTGAACATCAACGATAGAATCTTTCGATTTTCTAAGATTGGGAAGACGGATGCGGTCGCTGTCTATAGACGTAACAAGAGGTAGAACAATATCAGCAATTTCTACAAACTGCTCACCGCTTGAAAAAGCAAGGTCACAAAGCCGTGCGGACATTTTCGGTGTTTTTACAAATTTCTGACGAGGCCATGCCTCCGTGAGAAATTTTGGGATAAATTCAGGCCATTTATTATCCTCACCACCCTCTCCAGACCACCTCTCAATGTGCCAAAGAACCTGAGATCGAAATTCATCATCAACTTCCAACAACACCTCTCGACATTCAGTGCTAGAAATAAATCGCTCTCCGGTCTCGCTGTTTACGGATGCCCATCCCTGCAAAATGATAGCTGAAAGTACTTGATTGTGATCTCGACGCAGAGCCCCTCCACGTCTTGCAAGTCCTAATAAATCCTCTTTCATTCTCATGAATAGGGACTGATTTGGCCCTTGCGCACCCCAGAAAAACCCATCCCAGACAGCGGCACTGTCATCTGTTCCTTTGTTCAGTTCACACAACAAATGATCTTCAGCCCATTTAGGATCTTTCGCGTAACACCAGTTCATATTGAAAGAAAAAATGACTAAGGCATGACACCGAAGGGCATCAGGCAGTTCGATTAGGCTCATAACATCCAATAACCACCCTGCAGGAAACCCATTACCATCAACAAAGTCATTTATCTGAGGGTCATTCATAAGGGCTTCAGCAAGCTTTCCAACTGGCGCATTAATGGCAATAGACACCCAATCTCGACCTGTTGAACTTCTAATTATGGAAGAACCTGCATCCTCTGAATGAGTTTGAACAGATAGAACCAATTTCGAGAATATCTTTCTCGCTTCATTTGGGTAATTTGTATAAAGGTTTTTGCTCGCTCTCTCAAACCAAGCTGTAAGCGGGTGCAAAAGTTTTGATAAGTCGTCTTCTGAATGTCTGCATATGCGCTCGCCTATAAGAGCAGAAAATTTGGGGCTATCGTCCTGTCGGCCAGACGAGTTCAAAAATGACCGCCAAGCCCATTCTGGGCACTCGCCATGTCGAGCCGCATCCGTAAGGGCAGAAAATGCGTGAACAGGAACATTCTTAACCAAGCCAGAAAACGGGTCATTTTCGATAAGAAAGTCATCAGACTTACCGCTAAGTTTCAGAGCTTTTTCTAGGATTTCATTAATCGGCACATTCTCAAGGCAAGAATGATCCGTCACTGTCTTTACGACCCCACCACGGCTACCTAATGATCTAACTGCATTTTCTACAGCGGCTGGCTGCCAATCAGGTAGATGTTCTTTCAACTCGTTCGCTTTAGCTTCTATATCTATAGTGAATGTACACCCCTGGTCTTGCAGCCAGTACAGACGCTCTAGGATTCCCCATGCATTGCGAGAGATGAAGTCATTCGAATCTTCGCCTTCCCACAGCTCCCTCCCTTTCAGGAGAATAGTTTCAATGCGAACTTTTTCGTGCTCATTGAGCTCATTCCATCGACCCGATAGTGCTAGGAGTAAATCACGCTGATGATAACTGTTCCAAAAAGCATTACAGGATAAACCTTCGAACGTTTCAACGAATTCATCTGTTGTTACGAAATGATTGAGCCCGGCAGACCAAACACGCAAACGAGCAAAAATCGTATCGTCATAAAGTGGCCAAGCCCTTCGTTCCTGCCTTGCTGCCTGTAAATCCACATCAATCAGCTTCTCAAAGAGCCGAACAAAATACTTCAGATGCAAAAACAATCCATCACTTGCACCAATTCCTCCCTCTTGATTTTCATTCGGTATGATTGGGTTGGATAGGCTTAGACCATACCCTCCTTGTTCCCCTTCTAGGATCACAGCAATTTCTAGATTTCGTCGCAATTCGCTGACAGCAGTATGCAAATATTCATCTGGAATTTCGATATCTCTAGGTAAGTCAGGGTAAGCTACATCAAGATTCACCATATGACTTAATCGTAGTTCATCACTTTGAACTGGTGGTTTTGGCCCACCCCAGAAATCTTTATGCGCAGTAATCCTTGGCTTAATAGCAGCAAACAGCTCTCTTAATCCTGAAGAACTCCAGCCGTTTTTTTTAATCATGTTCAGAATTTGGTAAATGCTTGTATCTGGATCATCTTTTTTCTCCTGCCAAGCCTCAAAGAGACATTCCCAACCTTTCCGCACAACATCAGGATATTCTGTGTCCTGTCTTTGTAGGCGGTGTCGAATCATCTCTTGAACTCCAGGATGCAGTCCAAACTGATAGGCAGCCCACCAAACGGCCCCAGGATCATTGGATACGTTACTTATCCAAATTGCCAGCTTCTGTATACGCGGAGGCAAACTTGGAACATTGATGGATCTGTGTCCGCATAATTCTGCGTAACTGCTGTTGTGGAGGTCCTGAAGGTCGACACGAGTAGCCGTAAAACAATTCCATACATCTGCAGGAGTATCCCGCTTTTCATAGTGGCTATCAGGCTCAATCTTCTTCGGGACTGGATCAGAATCTAAGCCATATGAATCGAAAGGATCAAAATATGCTCCGCGAGATAATGAATCGCCTAGGTGTCCTGACTTGTCATATCTCCGATACGGATCAAAGACGCATAACCACTCAGCAGGCAGTTGCTCATCAGCTTCAGCAATCCTTCGAGAACCATCTAATGTAGATGCAATATGTGCAACCTGCCCTCGTTCATGCCGTTCAAGAGTACCTGGGCCATGCCTGCCGAGCTCAAGAACATCATCGTACCAAGCATCAACATCTCTGGCCCTCTTTGCCCATGCTTCCAAGGATGCCCACAGATGTTGGTGTTCCTCCTCCTGGTTATAAGCAATTGCTTTGACGCTCTTATCCTTCCATCGAGCAATTTCCTCACTGGACTCGCCTGCTTGAAACGCATAGACACCTTCAAGTTTGCCAGCCTTCTTTTTCAGTGCTTCCAATAAATAATGAACTGGAGGGTCATCAGCAGCGTAACCAACAAAAACGATAATATATCGATCTAAGATTTCCCGAATGAACCGAGTAGCCCAACCCTCAGAAAGATAGGCATGTCCGAACTCTGAACTAGATAAAACAAACCCTTCGCCTTCAGCGCCTGAGTAGTCATCGTTGGTCACACCATGCAAATGAATGATCCCATCCATTTGATCATGACGTGACGGATTGGGTAAATGAGGGGGGCTGAAGCACTGAATTCCCTCATTGCAGGATTCAAACAATCGGTCAAAATTGGTCGTAACCAACCTGATTTTACCCTCGGGCGTTTTTGCTAAATCCAGAAGTATTTTATGGGCGCTCAGGTCAACGTCTTGATTGGGCTTTAAAGCCTGAGCGACAGCCCCCTCAATGTCACGGGTAAGGAAATCACGTTCTAAAAGACCAAAAACACGATCTGCTGAGATAAGCCCACTAACGCCAGTTTGCTCGAAAACAGTCGGAGCTGCATCAATAATTTTCCTTGCACTATGGCCTGCAGGCACTCCTAAATCATCGGTTACTTGTTTCGCCAATCCGAAAAAATCTGATAACCCTGCACGTGCTCGAGACACACCTGCACCGCAGAAGAACACAACGCGTCCTTCATCGCGAGCAATTAACAACTCATCAGGGATCGATGGACCATCTTTTAGAAAACGCACCTTCAAGTGTCCTTATTGCATACAGCTTTTGTGGCTTGATTGAGAGCCCTGTTCAAGTGAACTATTCTTCGAGTTTTAAAAAATTGAACTCAATGCATTTGTCACGGATAAAGTGTTGAGGATTGCGGTGAGCATACTCAAAAAATCGCCTGATGGCCAATTCAGATTCCTTCCAAAAGACATCCTCATTAGGTGACTCGATCATCCGCTTTGACCAATCGTCTTTCGATAAAGAATTAGATTGTGTTTGGTTGAACTGGCCTTCAAGATTAGACAAAGCTTGACCTTGAACATCGGAAAATAGGTTTTGAATGAACTCCCCTTCACTGGGCTTATGTGCAAGAGTGAAACAAGATGCTATTGCTCGAAGAAGTTCAGCGAACCACTCATGCTCAGTAACATCCTTCAGAGAAGTATCAATCTGCATGGAGGAGCCTGGCGCTTCTCTCTCAGACCAATAAGATACTCTTTTGAGTTCTTTTCGAACGTCACTTGCGACCATGTCAGGCCAACTTTTTAGCTTGTGAGCATACTGCTTTTCATGGGTGCATTTTTTCTGTAGCGTATTGCAAAACATATACGTTAATTCTTCGATATTTTTTTCTATGCCCATGTCGTCGCCTCCGGTGTTAATAGGCTTGTCAAAAAGCTTTGGACTAGCCCTTATTCAGGGCCGCACTGATAGCTGCCGAAGTCATCTGTAATATCATTCGTGCTTCTATCTGAGTATAATTTCTTACGCCTCCTTCTCCTTCACCGTGATGAGCAAGATGAGCGTAGTGGCGGATTATGCCTAAAAGTGCCTTTTCACGCTCATTCTTATCCATATCGCTTATCTTTCCCCCGCCGTTACTGGAAGGTCCTTTAAGTGGCTTTAGTGCCTCTTCATGCCATTTTGCTGTGTTATAGGTTTGGCATCCCATATCTTCTATGGCGGTGCGACAGGAGGCCACACAGGCTGTGTAGGCTGCATTCATATATTGTCGTTGGGCTTCCTCTAGGTAATGTTGAACCGCTTCCAAATGTTCAGGAAGCTCCGAGGCTGGAAAGGGGATTTCAATTAACAAAACATCCATAAAGCCAGAGTTTTTGAGTTGCATAATCCAGGCAGACCTTGGAGTGTGCACGGTGATATCATCGTAAGCTCGTTGCTCATCTGAATTCAGATAGGCCTGTCCACGAATTTTCAGAATGAATGTCAGATCACCACCGTCCCGAATATCTTCAATGGCAGCCACTTGGGTTGGCTGAAGTATCAAAGATAAGTCAACGCACTCACGCTGAGAATGTCCGTAAGTCCGAAGCATCCGGAGGTCGTATGGGAGCAGAGTTCCAATAAATTGTTCACTACCATGTTGCCCCTTCACAAATAACCGTACGGCTTCAATGCGGAGATAATAAATCTCATCCTCCTCAGAAGATTGCATTTGTAAGTTTAAAGAGGCTAACAATTCATAGGCGCCAACAGCCTTCCTAAGGTGTATTCCCTGGACGGAAGGGTCGGCAATAGTACGTTGGTGATAGGATAAGCTCATTTAAAGAATGCCTCATTGGCTGTGATTAGAAAATTATTCATTTGCACACAAAATAGTCGCTTATTTTGGCCGTGTGGTGAAGGAGAAGCGTGAAACGCTGCGAGACCAGTTATGTAGGGCTTTGATACATTCATCATCAGTATGTTTATCAAGATTAATAAGGTGCTCGAGTGCCTTGCCAATGCGAATGGATTCTTGGTTGGCTTTGGCCTGTTCATACGGATTAAAGAGAAGCATCAAATCCGCTAAGAATGCCCCTGTAGGCTTGTTTATTTTTTGATGTTCTTCCGTAAGTTTTTCAAAATATATGGGTGCAAAATTCGGCGCACCTGTGACAATGGCTAAGTTGGTGAGTACGGCACGGTAATTGATGCTTTCTCCATCTTCACCCACAAACGTCTCGGCATGCTCTTCGCTTAGACCTGACTTTATAAGCTGATAAAGGTTGGCAAAACGCTTCAAACGGCGGGGCGAGTTGCCGATGAACGGCGCCATGGCTTGCATGTAGTCGCTTTCGTTCTTAGTGATTTTCACCATGTTAGGACTGGCATTAAATGAGGGGCTTGTATCAGTTGCAGGTTCCTCTACATCGGGCTCCTCTGGATCATTTTCTTCTGGTTCGTTGTCGTCGGCCCTCAACTCATTGAGGGTTTCTGGTGTGTCTAAATTGTTAGAAGTGTCCGGGGCGGTGATTGGTGCGAGGCCCGGTTTTTGATCCACGGTTTTGCTCAGTTCTTCCTGTTCTACCGTTACCAACTGCTCTATAAATTTTTTGCTGCTGTCGGCATCCATAGGTTTTACCCAGTAGGGAATTTGAAAAATCTTTTCCAAATAGTCGTGAGACGATGCCTCGTGATCGGTCGAAGGTTTGTCATTCCCGTTGATGTTTTCATTCCCATCTTGGTCGTCTTGCCTCGGAGCCATATGTTCCAAATCATAGGCGACATTTTCGACTAGTAAGGTCGGGTAGTGATCTCTAAGCGCGCGTGCTACCCAGCGAGCATCGACCGCCACCACCACCACGAACAACGGAAAGGCAAGTAGCAGGTGAATAGCTTGCAGGACTTCTACGACTTTTTCCGGTGGGCAACGGTCTAGGTCATCAATGTAGAGAATGATGCGTTCGAACGGCTTTTTGTCTCCAGACAGAGGGCCTATTTCCTTGTCTACTCTGGCCGCGTCTTCATCCTCTTTTTTACTAGGGGCCATGAGCTTTGAGAGTTTCTCGAAATCTCGGCGAATGGTCGAAACCAACCCTAAATATTGAGTGTATTCTTTATTAGCAACTTGATTGCGGATAAAGGCATTGAGCCGAGCTTGGGGGGTGCTTTCTTGCAAACTGAGGCGCAGTGCATCGACGGTCTTATTTGAGTCGCTTAAACGTTCCTCGGCTAGCTCAACATCTGAACTAGCGTCATCTACTGCCGTCTGGGCATCAGAGACCTTTTTCTGATACTCCTTAGTTTCATCGTTAATAATTTTGTTTAAGTTTGACTCAAACTTATCCAACTTTGATAGGGCGGTGCGAGCATGCTTCATACCCAAACCCAACCACGCAGTGAGCGTTGCCATGATGGCACCCATAGCCCCGACCCCTTCACTAAAGAGGTTCAGGTCAAGCTTGTGTATGCCGAGAGCGACGAGGCCTGGAATAACCAGCAAGGACAGCCCGGCAATAAAGTATAGCCCTCCGTGGGACTTTAGAGCCGTGAAGGCCAGTTGACCACGGCCACCAAGCGTTTTGGCATCCTGCAGCACGGTTTGTAGGTCCTCAGCTGATTGATGGAGTGCATCGAGGCCCAGTTCTCTCCCGGCGTTTTGGATGTCTTTGGAGAAGTCTTTATCACCTGCAATGGTATCTTTTACGGCCTGCCACAAATCGGCAGGTGTGTGCTCTTGCAGTTCATTTTGTTTGATTTTGAGAGTGGTACGGGCATCTATCAGTTCATTTTGTACATGGGCCTGGGAATAGATCGCATTTTCTTTTTCATTTTTGGCACGCAAGACTTCTTCGCCGGCAGTGTCAAGTTGCTGGAACCACTTATCAATATCATCCTTGTTTTCAACCTGGTCGTTGAGCCAAGCGTTGAGCCTGTCAAAAATATGCGTGGTCAGGCTGGCCCAGAGGTTGCTCTCTATATAGTGCCAAGCATTGAACTCGATCTGCACTATGCCATTACAATATGCGCAATCCTCTTTGGCTTCGTGAACTGGCGCCGCATTATTTGCTATGGCCTTAACAGCAGCCTGAGTTTTGTTCAAAAGAAAACTTTTTCCCGAGCCCCAATCACCGAACAATGCGATGGATTGAGGCGTGTTCAGGTTGCGCAACGAAATATATCGCGCAAGCATTTCAGCTTCCGGTTCGACATCGTTGAAGTCAGTGGTGTCTTTGTCAGCGGTGTCCGCATCGTTTCCAGCATTAGATGGAGCGAAGCCGCCCTTCGGAGTGTCGGGTGATCTATACAGGAGAGGAAAGACTTCTCGCCAGCCTTGAATCTGTTGTGAGTTAGCCCCCGCTTCAACAGCATCTTTGATGAAATTACTTAGGAACACTTTATTGGTAAGGCCAAACTGCTCAATCAGTTTACGATAATTTGGACTTTGGCGGATGTCGTTCCATTGGGGGATTATGCAGGCCGCCAAAAAAGGTTGTGCGAGATACGATCCACCGCCCCATTTTCCACGTAATTTGTTGGCAATGTTAAGAATCCTGCGAAATCCATCACTTACCTTTATATTTAAAATCTGAGTCGTATCTGCACCTGGTGAAGTGAAATCCGGCCTAGCCAGAAAGGTCCCTAAAAGGTCGCCCTCATATGCAGATGACTTGCGAATGCCTGAAAATACTTTTTCTATAAGTATTTCTAGGTAAGGGGGGGCAAAGTTGGTAATCACTGAGTACTGCGAGTGCCTACTCATTTCAATCCAGGTGAACAACAACACCTCGTCAGTGAGGATGCCGCGTTCTGACGAAGCTCTCCTTAGCTTGGCTACGCGCCCACACAGATCAAAAAATTGCATGATTTGGCTAGTGGGCTTAATCTTAAATTCATCTAGGCAGTCCCCTAACGTAGAAAGACTATCGGCTTCTTTTTGATTTTGTTGTGTGAAATCTGGATGGATACTTTTGATTTCCCCCTTGGGATATGTTCTCGAAATTTTTACGCCATCGCTTTTGGACTTTGATTGCTTTGGTAAGTTTTCTTCTAGGCCACCCAAGTTGGGGAGGGGCTCGGCTTTGTGCTGGTTTAGGAGTTTGTTGAGCTCATGTGCCTGAGCAATGGATATTCTATAGTTAACGGCCTTGGGAAACTTAATGATGGCGTGCTCAGCCATAGCATCCATTTCTGCTATTTCATTAACGGGAATTAACGGAGTTATCAGTGTTTTGATGCTGACATCCATCCGATCACTCTTCGTGTCGTCAGTATGTAAGGTCTTGTAGACTTCTCCGCTCACAACGGTGCCCCAGCCGATAAGCCCACGCTCATTACCAGCACGCCAAAAATAGACAATATCTCCCTTCTGATACTGGCCTTTTAATGTGACTATTTTGATCGGTGCCGTGTTTTGAAGACCCTTTTTGTCAAGGTACTTTTCAACATGATCTCCTGGACGATATTGAACCAGCCAAGCCTTCACTACAGTCTCCCCCTACAAGCTTTGAGAGAGCTTAAGCTAATTTGTCTGAAAAAGGGAAGGTTGTTTGAAAACATCCTCAGATTGGTTTAGCATTGAGGTTTTTGTTGTCCGATCTATTGGCTCCGCAAAGAGTTTATCTCTGCCATATCGATATTCATTCCCCCTCGCCAAGGCAGCCAAAGAGCGTACTTTCCCTCCGGGTGTCCTTCAAAGCGAGAGAGAAGCCCCTCAGTTTCATAACTCGTCCATCGATTCTAACGACAAGGCAGAAGCAGTTTGGCCTTGGTTGTCTTTTCCTTCACTCCGTTGAGCGCCGTAGGTGCGAATAAGTCCGTGCTGAAAGCATGGCTGGTGCAAAGAAGGTCCAAGTGGGCCTACTTTGCCTATCCTGCCTCCTTTACGACACGGAAATTCAGGGAATTTTGCGGAAACTACCGGAATTCATCAAAACATGCGGAATCTTACGGAAACTCGCGGAATATGACCTGGAAAGCTCTCTCAGAAACTTAAAACTCGCGGAAACTACCGGAATTCATCTCGTTTCCAATAATCAAGAATTAACACAATTTTCTCTATTGTATGAGCATCATATTTCCACATAATCAAGAATCTCAATAGCCATTATTCTGGATTAAGGAACCTTAAAATGATTGAATATACCGCTGAAGAATTGGAACGGTTTGCTCCCAATGATGCCATCTTTCCAGTTATGCAAGCTGCGATCTCAAGAGGTGATCAACAAACCGAAGATGAATGTATGCGGAAGCTCATTCTTGCCCCGGCATCTTTGCTTATGATGAAGATGAGCTTGGGTTCTGATCGTATTATTGAGAATGGTTACAACACGACTGAGGCTATTCGCAAATTTGGTGATGATTGGTTGGAACGCGATAATGAGGAACTTATTGACATCCTCCACGCCAAGAAATGTGTGGATGGAATATAGGGCATTTTCTAGGCAGTTATCTCGAGCCGCCAGAGGCCTACCTCGCAACAAACCACCATTCATGTTTTGGGTTCTTCCGCAAATTCCAGCGCCCAACCCTTTGTTCAATGAATGCAAAAAGGGATAGCCCAGTGAAAGTTGCACAAAAAAGAAAAACAAAAATTCCTGCAGTGAACTGATTAAAAGGTATCCATTCATTAATCAAAGCTGCAAACATTATGTAAGTAGGAAAAATAGAAATTAGCGACCCAACCTGAAGATACAGAATAGTATGAGGTCTTATGATTTGGGTTAAAGTGCACAGCCAATTTGCTGCTTCATGATATTTGACCTCGTTATTTATAAATGTTTGTTCCAATGAGGCTCGAATTTCTCGTTTTATGGATTTCATCATTTATCCCCTGTCAAAAGTTTCGAAAAAGTTCTTTTGGGCATCTTTCGAAATGGTGCCGTGTTCTTCAATTTGTTGAACAAGATAACGAATTATTTTGCCCTCCTGTTTGGGGGTGGGCTGCATAGTTTTTCCCATGAAGAAAGTTCTCGTTTCAATCACTGCAGCCTCAACAACATCGCCAAGTGTTTGAGAATCAATAAAGCCTTGGCCTAAGAGTAACCAACGAATATCGACATCAAATTTTATGCAAATGAGCTTGGCAATTTCTAATGGGAGCTTCCTAATTTTCAGCTCGTAGTTTTTATAAGCTCGGTCAGATATGCCCAGTTTTTTTCCAAAATCAGCTTGAGAAAGGCCTGTTCTTTTACGAACAACAAGCAATCGCTCTGACAAAGAGGAACTTTCTGTTGACTTCGGTATCATATGTTACCTATAATCCACTTTATGTTACTGATATTTGCAATTAGTACCCTATTTTTCGCTTTTGGAAAAGGGGTAATGCACCCAAGCGAGGGCTACCAATGGAAAAGCTGTTTACTCCAAAAGAACTTGCAACTCATGTCGGGTGGCCTGTCCGAAGAATTCGAAAACTAATTTTGGAAAAAAGAATTCGATATATCCAAATTGGAGGAAACTATTTTATTCCTAAAAATGCATTCGATGAATTCATTCAGGATAATATGGTGAAGCCATCCAACGATAATTAAATAACCGTATGAATGCTCTTGTTAGAGACGGGTTCAAATCAGGGGAGTGAAACCAATGGCACCTCGCGGATTACAAAAATTTGATGCCGCCGCATATGTCGGATGTCGTCCCACAAAATTTGAGGACATGGTGCGTGAAGGCACAATGCCTAAACCACGATTAATTGGAAATCGCCGTGTTTGGGACACATTAGAACTTGATGAAAAGTTTGAAGAATTGCCGCGTCAAAGTGGTGACAATGACAACACCAATGATTGGGATGATTAAACATGACTCGCGTGCACATAAAACACCTTGAGCGGTTCAAAGATCGCCACGGCAAGGTGCGGCTGTATTATCGCATCGGCAAAGGTGTGCGCACCCCACTCAGAAGCCCAGAAGGTTCACCTGAATTTTGGGAAGACTATCAAGATGCGGCAAATGGTATCGTTCACACTAAGGTGAAATATCAACGAGCGGAAGCTGGAACGCTCCGTTGGCTGGTGGAAAGTTATTATACTTCAGCAGCCTTCAAAGGGCTTCAAGACTGCACGAAGGCGGCACGGCGGGGCATCCTTGAACACTTTTGTGAAAACCACGGAACGAAACGCTACGCCCATCTTCAGTCAAAACACATTCGTAAGATTAGAGATGGTATGGCCGACCGTCCAGAAGCCGCAAATGGTTTGCTGAAAGCATTGCGCCAGGTCTTCAAGCATGCACTTGAATATGACTTTGTGGACGTTAACCCAGGGACGCAAATCTCAAACTTAAAGCCTAACAACAAGAACGGGTTTCACGCCTGGTCGATTGAAGAGGTTGAGCAGTTTAAGGCAGCCCATCCCATTGGCACCAAGCCAAGGGTGGCGATGAGCCTTTTGCTCTACACAGGGCAAAGGCGTTCTGACGTTGTCACAATGGGGCGGCAGCACGTTAGAGACGGATGGATGGACGTTACCCAGCAAAAGACAGGTAAGAAGCTTTCTATCCCGGTTTTAGATGAATTGAAGGCTGTTCTTGATGCGGGGCCTACTGGCGATCTGACTTACCTAGTCACTCAGTACGACAAACCATTTACATCAAACGGCTTCGGGAACTGGTTCAGAAGACAGTGTGATGCTGCTGGGTTGCCTCAATGCTCGGCACATGGGCTTAGAAAGGCCGCGGCATCTGGACTGGCTGAAAAGGGCTGTTCCACTCATGAAATTATGTCGATTACAGGCCATGACAGTCTGCAAGAGGTTCAGCGTTACACTAAAGCAGCGGAGCAAAAACAACTCGCTGAACGTGTGCGCTTTAGAATTGACGGACAAAAATAGAACAAAATCCCCCAAACCTTCCTAGAAAGTTTGGGTATTTGGAGAAAAAATTAAATGAAAACAACGCCCATCCGAAAAAGTGGTGCCCCCAGTCGGAATCGAACCGACACTCCCTTGCGAGAACGGGATTTTGAATCCCGCGCGTCTACCAATTCCGCCACAGGGGCAACGGTGGTGTGCGGCGCCATAATACTCACCGCGCGGCATTGGTCAACCTATACCGTCAGGTATTTTTAAAGTTCTCAAAACCCGTGATTGATCAACGGTTTTCAGGCTGCTATGACCACGGGGTCGTTGAACTTTACGCAGCCAATATTATCGTCGAGGAGAATTTTACGTGATACGCAGCCTCTATGACTGGACCATGGACTTCGCCGCCAACCGCAATGCCATGTGGGCGCTGTTCATCATTTCGTTTATTGAAAGTTCAGTCTTTCCGATTCCCCCCGACATTTTGATCATTCCGATGGTCTTGGCGAGCCGCGAAAAAGCCTGGAAAATTGCGGGTGTCTGCACGGTTGCATCAGTTTTGGGCGGCATTGGCGGCTATGGTATCGGTTATTTTCTGTATGAAAGTGTCGGGCAGCCGATTTTGGATATGTATGGCAAAGCCGAAAAGTTCCATGAGTTTCAAGGCATGTATAATGAATGGGGCGCTTGGGTCGTCGCCATGGCGGGCTTAACGCCGTTTCCATTCAAAGTCATCACCATCGCCAGCGGCGTCACCAAATTGGATATGCCGACCTTCGTGATTGCCTCCTTGTTGTCGCGCGGCGCCCGGTTCTTTTTAGAAGCGGCGTTGTTGTGGTACTTTGGCGACCCCATCCGCGAGTTTGTCGAAAAATATTTAGGGTGGCTGGTGACCGCAGGCTTTATTGTGTTGGTGGGCGGTTTTGTTGCCGTCAAATACGTGTTGTGAGGTAGACTCTAATCATGGATGAGATACGTCTATACCCCAAGCTTTTAGCCGCCGTTGGCGCGGGGGCCTTGTCCATGGCCTATATCGCGCAATTTGGCTTTGGTTTAGAGCCGTGCGTTTTGTGCCTGTACCAACGTATCCCATATGCCGTGGTGGCCATCTTGGGCTTTATCGGCATGATGCGCCCGCATTTGGTCAAGCCGTTCTTGATTTTAGCGGCGGTGATGTTTTTGTCTGGGGCGGCGCTGGGGGCCTATCATTTTGGCGTCGAACAACATTGGTGGGCGTCGGCAACGGGTTGTAGTGGCGGTGTGTCCAAGGCCTTCACCACCCAAGACCTGATGCTAAGCATGCAAAAAAAGCAGCCCAAGGCGTGTGACGCCGTGGATTGGACCTTTTTGAGCATTTCCATGGCGGGGTGGAATGTTCTATTCTCGTTGTTCTGTTGCCACGCGACCATTGTTGCGCGGCTGCGTTTAAGGGAGGTTTGATATGTCTGCCAAACACGCCACACCCACCACCACCCCAGTCGGTGGCCGTATGCCCGGTGACCCCACCAAAGACGAGCTGATCAAAAACATCATCCGTGTTGACCAAGCCGGCGAATATGGAGCCGTGCGTATCTATGAAGGCCAACTGGCGGTGTTGGGCAAAGGCCCCAAAGGCGACATGATCCGTCACATGAAACAGCAAGAAGACGTGCACCTGGAAACCTTTTCCAAAATGGTCTCGGACCGTCGCGTGCGCCCAACAGCCCTGATGCCACTGTGGCACATTGCGGGGTTTGCCCTGGGGGCCGGAACCGCGTTGCTGGGCGAAAAAGCCGCCATGGCATGCACGGTAGCGGTCGAAGAAACCATCGACGAACATTACCAGGCGCAAATCGCAAAATTGGGCGATGACGAAAAAGACTTACGTGATACCTGTGCCAAATTCCGCGAAGAAGAGCTTGAGCACCGTGACCTAGGCTATCAAAACGGCGCTGAACAAACCCCCGGCTATCCCCTTTTAAGTCGCGCCATAAAGTTTGGCACCTCAATGGCGATCCGGTTGTCTGAGAAGGTTTAGGCGAACCCAACCCAATTCCATAATCGTCATGACCGGGCTTGATCCGGCTCTCCATGCCTTGCTTTGGGCGGGGGGGCATAGCTTAATACCATACAAGCGTATATACCCAACCCGCCCATACGCCAAAGAGGATGGCGAGCTGGACCGCAATGGATTGGCAAAAACAAAGCCCCGCTTCACGAATGAGGCGGGGCTTTTAAATGTCTATGTGAAACGAGCTTGGGCTTATTTTTTAGTCGCCAGCGATTCGTTTGTGATATCTGGGTCAGTCATGTCGTCCATACCATCCATGCTGTCCATCAGGCTCATGGCGGGGAGACCGTGATTCGCTGGGGAGAGGCCGTTGCGGATTTCGTCATGACGGACTTGACGATAGAGGCTTCTTACGGCGGCGTAATAATCCAACGAGGTTTTTTCCAGGTCGTCAATTTCTTCCATGTTGCGTGCACGGAAATCAACCAGTTCGGCACCAAAACGCTGATTTGGGATGTATTCTTTGTCGGTGTTTTTCGCATATTGCCAAACCGGATCGGTCAAGACGTCAACCACTTTGCCCACCGCATCACGCGGGTTGGACGGGCCAAAGATTGGCAAAACAATATACATGCCTTCGCCCATGCCCCAACTGCCCAACGTCTGTCCAAAGTCTTCGGTATGGCGGGCATAGCCCATGTCCGTGGCCGGATCACCCATACCCAAAATACCGATGGTGGAGTTGATGGCAAAGCGGGTTAAAGTTTGTCCAGCCCGTGCCATTTCGCCTTGCAGCAAATCATTCAACAAAATCACAGGTGATTTTAGGTTGTTGAGGAAGTTATGAACAATGTCTTGAATCGGTGGCGGGATAAAGCCGCGATATAGGCTGGCCACAGGGCGCAGAAGCAATGTGTCTAAGCCACGGTTAAATTCAAAAAAGACCCGGTTCATAGGTTCCAAGGGATCATTAACTTGTTCGTATTCGGCAACGGCATCTGGATCTTGTGGGTCTTGGTTGGTGGAGGTCGAAGCACAGCCCGCCATAAGCGAGCCTGCAACGATCAACGCGCAGACCTTAAGGCCGAGGCGAGCCGCACGAACGCTTTTCACCACAGTCTGTTCTTTATCGCGGAGAGATCCGCCAAAGTTCAAAAAGGCCATTAAAGATTCCGTCACACGTTTTTTATTATGGCGGTTGGAAATAACGCCAACCGATCCCTGATTAACAATTTATTAGCCAAAGAAATATCACAGGCTTAGGGCGAAAACTAGCATCCTGTGACCTTTCTCGCAAGCTTTGGTGATGGTGTGCTGTATTTGCAACACATCATAAGCCATTTGGCGGATGTCCAAAAACAATAACTTGCAAATAACATTGTACAGTAATAGATATAACAATATTGGAATATGATTATGCATATGTGTTCCATGGGAAAGGTATGAGGTCGTGGACGATATTCAAAACGCTTTTCGCGCCGTGGCGGATGCCTCACGGTTGCGCATTCTGTGTTTGCTGGAAACCAGCGAGCTGACGGTGAGCGAGCTGGTGTCGATTCTAGGTCAAAGCCAACCGCGCGTTTCGCGCCACCTCAAAGTTTTGCTGGATGCGGGGCTGTTGGTGCGGTTTCGCGAAGGCAGTTGGGTGTTTCATCGTTTGAATGCGACTGGCCCTGCGCGGCAATTGGTGAACATGGTTGAGGATGATGATCCCATCCGACGCCAAGATTTGACCCGCCTTGACGAAATTGAACACAAACGCATTGCGATCGCCGAACACTATTTTGCGAAACGCGCCCCGGAATGGGATCGGTTGCGGCAATTGGATGTGGATGAAGAACAAGTTGCCAATGCGGTCCGGCAAATGATGCCGCTTGGCCTGAATCAGCGCCTATTGGATTTGGGCACCGGAACGGGACGTATGTTACAAGTTTTTGGCCCCGATGTGGGGGAAGCGGTTGGCGTTGATAATTCCCATGAAATGTTAGCGGTGGCGCGGGTCAATTTAAAGCGCTGGGGCCTAGAAAATTGTACTTTGCGCCAAGCCGATCTGATGGCTTTGCCGCTGAATACCGGGGCCTTTGATGCGGTCATTTTGCATCAAGTCTTGCACTTTTTAAAGCGTCCGTGGGCGGCCATAGCCGAGGCTTTGCGGGTTCTGAATAGAGACGGGCGCTTGTTGATTGTCGACTT
>Ga0316202_10000115_pt1 | contig 126079 bp, 92 predicted proteins | sample 3monrhotite_MG_FD_204934 | JGI IMG/M metagenome (GOLD analysis project Ga0316202, IMG submission 204934) | Microbial mat bacterial communities from mineral coupon in-situ incubated in ocean water Damariscotta River, Maine, United States -... | ecosystem: Environmental > Aquatic > Marine >... | reverse complement strand
AGTCGGGATTTAGCCCCAAGAAGGGGTGAAATCCTGAGAAAAGGGGATTAGGAGAGGTTGGCATGAATTAAAAAATCCTGTCCAACAAGGTCAATCATGGAAAACTAGATTTGTTCAGAGGTCTTCTCTCTGTGCCCAGGTCCAGCTCCCTTCGGACCTTCAACAGTCATCAAAAGGCTTACCTACCGCCTCATCTCTGAGAGGATAGGCCAACCTCGATAAAAAAATTATTTCCTTTGAGGCCGAAAATCAGAGACCGCTAAACCGAAACGGACCCCTTGAATTTCCAAAGACCTCAGCCGTGCGAAATAAGCCGCTCCTTTCATCAGTTCCATCGCCACCGAAACCACATCTCGGTTTTCTGGTTGTTCGAGGTAAGAGCCTCTCACCCAGTCATTAAAGGCACCCATCGCAGGGCCGGTCCAGATCTGGTAGTCCATCGCTCGGCCAGAGGTGGCCGCCTTAGCCCAATGGCTCGACTGACCTAAATACCACCGAAACACCAAGGCCATTTTCTTTTTGGGGTTCTGCTCTGCCTTGGCTAACTCTTGCGGGTCTCGGTTGCTAAAGAATGCAACACAGTCAGACCAGACCTCATCAAGGCCCTTTTGGAATAACTGTTTCTCGATTTTTGTTCGCTCTGCAGGAGGAATTTCTTCGATCGAAGAATATTTTGTGTACAGCTCATAAAGCTTTTGGGCCCGCATGGCGAACAAGGTCCCACGTCGCAAGACCTGCAATTTCACGCCTTGTTCAAACATGTCCGAAGCAGGGGCCATGATGACATCGGCCATGGTCGCCTCAGCCAACAGCTTCCTGACCTGATCCGAGGTGCCTGACTCGACACAAGCCTGGTTCACTGAGCCGGTGACCACAAACGCTGCCCCCATCATCAATGCGCCTAGCGCTGCTTCGGGAGTTCCAATTCCACCACCGGCACCGATCAAAATCGGATTCCGGTAGTTCCGTTCGCTTTGGATTTCATTTCGCAGGCTGAGCATTGAAGGCAACAGATTCACCAAAGGGCGGTTGTCAGTATGCCCACCAGAGTCGGCTTCTACGATCAAGGCATCACACATCGGCACCTCTGCGGCCAATTGTGCTTCAGCAGTCGTGATCAGTCCTTCGCCAACCAACTGGGCCAAGAGATTTTCGGGAGCGGGATTCATGAATTTTTGAGCAACTTCCCGGCGGCTGACCTTGGCGATAATTTTGTTCTGCGCCACAACCTTACCAGAAACTTTTTTTAGCCCTTTGACCCGGTACAAGACCACCGAAGAGGTGAGATCTAAAAATGCGGACGCCTCAATCACCGGAACTTTATGTTTCAGAAACAACTCCACTGCCCCTGACTCTAAAGCTTTTTCATTGGGGCTGTGGATCAAGTTAAAGGCGTAAGGACCCTGAGGCAGTTCTTTTTGGATTTGCCCGATCGCCTGAGCCACCTGGTCCATACCTAAGCCACCGGCGCCAAAACTGGCCAAAATCCCGGCTTTTCCTAACGCGACGACTAACTCAACACTACTGATCCCGTTGGCCATCGAGCCTGCAAAGTAGGCGAGTTCTACCCCAAACAATTCCCCAAATTTTGAGTCCCCTAAATCTTGTGGACGGACGGGAGGGGCGTAACCCATCAAGGCATCCCCTTTGGCCGCAGGAGCCCCCAAATTACTGAGTCCTGCCCCTTGCTCGGTTGCAACCGCAAAGACCGAACGTTCAAGATTCCCCAAGACTTCTTTATAAGCCGGTTCGTTAACAACAACCGATTTTTTGGGACCTTTCCAGCCCATGAGTTCAACTTTTTGGTTCGTTTCCTTTAACATCCTGCCTCTTCGATGGATAACATTAGACCTTCTACAGAGTAGATTCGTAGGCCGTCTTTGAATAGATTTGCTTTTGCCTCAACCAAAACTTGGGTTGGCTGTTTGGTGACTTTGATGATTTGCACCTCAATCTCCATCACTTTATTGTCAGGGATGATCTGCCCCCGATATTTCCAGGCTGCCTGGCCTAAACCATGATTAAACACCGGTTCGTTGAGGCCTTGAGTCAATTGTTGGTCCATCGCAAAGGTTTTCATTGCCTGGAAAATCGACTCCACCCCTAAAGAGCCCGGCATCACCGGGTCTTCATAGAAATGGCAGGGATAAAACCAATCGGTTGGGTCAATCTGTTTGACCCCATAGACATAGCCCAATCCGGCCTCACCGCCACCGGCGACCACAGCCATTTGATCCAAAAAGTTTAGGGGGCCGGCCCCGCACCTTGCGCTTCCGCTGAAGAACTGAGGGTTGTCTTGCAACGTCAACATCGTCACTGGAGCGCCCGTTTTTTGGTGCCACAGTTGTCGTTTCACTCCTGAGTCCATCCCCAGCTGGTTGCCCAACGCTTTGGGGGTGAAATACCCAAAGGTCGTTTTCCCTTGATAGAATAGCTCACCTCGAACCCAAAGTTCAAACCGGTATTGCTGGATAATCGTTCCTCCGGTTCCACTGGTGGAATCCAACCAAACTTTACAGGTGATCCGCTCTCCCGACAGCTTTGGGTTTTTGATCAAGGTTGCCTGGGCGTCGAGGTTTCTAAAACACAGCTGTAGATCAGGGAACAGCAACGGGCTGTGCATCGCTGCACCTAAGAATCCGCAAGGCTGCAACGCAATTTCCATGATCACCGAATAAGGGGTGACCCCTGCTGGGTTGTGCTCTAAGAACCAAACATCTTCAGGAACGTCATATTCACTTTCTAAATAAGAAACCTGTTTGAAGTCTCCCGGGGTTCCCTCAAAGACAGGAACTCGGCTGACCAACTGCAAGTCCCCGTTTGGGTTTCTCTGGCTGGGTCGGCCTTCAAAGGTTCGGTAGGCCGGTCCAAAGCATTTTTCTAGAGATCCTAAAGCGAACTCCCATACCGCTTGGTCATCAAAGGCCAAGTCCCTTGCCGGCTCCGGCGCTTTTTGGGCAGCCACTTCAACAGGTTGGACCGAGACCTCGTCCTTCTCAACCAATTCAATCCCTACATCAATGAAGTCAACAATCACCCGGCCATCGAGAATAATATCCACATTCGCTTTGGCGTAGGGCCTGGGCTCTAAGCCCAATTCGGTGACCGTCATTTTGTATTCTAAAGTCCCCACCATTGGCAAAACTTGACCTCGACAGCGAACCTTGTTGGCCAAATTTTTGATCGGTACAAACCGAGCGTTGTTGGTTTTGTCCTGCATCCCAAGGTAGAGTAAATAAAACTCTAACAGTTGAACACAGCCCTCAGCCATCAGACTCCCTGCAAGGCAAGGGTCGTCCTTAAAGTGGCAGGTGAAATACCAATGATCAGGTTCTAAAGCCCGCTGAGCTTTGACTTCGCCTAACCCCCAAGGACCAGCAGAGCCCTGGACAGAGGTGACTTGATCTAACATCAAAAATTCTTCCGTCGAGAACCGTAGCCCCTGATTACGCTCCCCTTGATCGAAGGCGGGGCCAAAGCAAGCCGACACGTTGCCACGACACAACTGGATCAATTCAGCCCGGTTGAACTGGGTTTTGTGGCTAGGGATTAAGGGCGCAAAACTCTTGGGGACCACCTTTTTCAAGTCGGCCTTTTCTTTTTCCGTCAAAATCACCCCACGGCCTTTGTCTAGGTCTTCTTGATTAAAGAAACCTGCGCAGCCACCGGTCATGGTGTGGACTAAGTCGTTGCCAACAAAACAATCATAATGAAAGAAAAACAGGGTGTTGTTCCCGTGTTTTGCAAAGCTATCAATATAGATCTCGTACCTCATGGTCTGCCCTTCTTTGGGCATTTCCCCTTTGAAGGTCAAAGTACAGTCGAGCAACCGGTAGAGGTATTCCCCTTTCGCCTGGAAATCAATGCCGAGGTAACTGATCAATAACAAGTCACACTGACCGGCTTCAACGGCAATCGCCCAAGGGATCTGCCCGTCCACCGCGTACCACGCCCCGACCGGGATGTCGTACTCGGTGATCATCTTACTTGGCGCCTGGACCTTGCGTTCAGCTTCGAGCCCAATCACTCGGTTAGCCAGAAGATAAGGGGCCAGAGGCAACCGAACCCGAGGTCCATAGGTGTCAATGGGCTGGTAATCGGCCCCAAAAACCGGAGCGATTTTACCCCGGGCAAATTCCAACAAATCGGTTTCGTCAAAAATAATTGAGGGCTCCTTTTCTTTACGTCGCCCTGAGTCTACATAAGCCGTCGGGTGCTGGGCCAACAACTCTTCGAGCTTCGGTACATGGTCGACGATCCGGTCCCGGTAAATTTGATGGGCCGAAGGGGTAGAGGGCTGTAGAGCGGGCTCGACTTGCCGTAACATCGCAGCCGGAGCCGATTGAACCCCCAGATCGCCACCGAAACCTTCCACTTCAAGCCGAAACCCCGCTTGACGAGCCAGCAAAAAGGCCAAATGGTTTTTACTAAGTTGCGACTGTGTCTGGTAAAGTTGGTGCATCCGGGCCTGAGCGGCCAACAAAGAACCAGGCTCAAAGGCAGACGTCGTTGGGGCTACCTGGTGCAGGGTCACAGGCTCAGGCCCCCTAGGTACCGGGGTCTTCGCTGGCGCCTGCACAGGAGCGAGCGGTTTCAACGAGACAGGCTCTACAGGTTTCATCTCAGATTTCGATTCGACGGTTTTGGGTACTTCAGGAAAGATATTTTGTGATGGACTCGCCATACGGCCTAGGAGTTCTCGCCCCGCCTGGACGATCTTTGACTCAATCGGTTCGCTACCCGGCTGGACCAAGGTTTCCCGAGCGTTTTTTTCTGCCGAAGGTTCGCCAAAGAAAACAGACCAATCCACGGCCACGCCTTCGACGGCTAATTTCGCGAGCCCTTTGGACCAAGACACTTCTGAATTAACCCCTCTCTGCTCCAAAGAAACCGCCAAATGAGGACGACCCACTAAAGTTTCATTGATCCACCGAGAACAACTCGGCTGAGGGCCCAACTCAACAAATACCCGAGCGCCATCGTTGTAGGTTGACTCCACTAACCGGGGGAAGTCGACCGTTTGGGTATAAATCGTTGCAATATTTTTGGCCAACTGTTCAGAGGTTAGCTCCGTTTTCTGATCAGTCAAAGCGGTATAAAAGTCGATGGGCGGTAACCTGTCTGTGACCGGGCAAAGATGGAGGTTATACAACGCTTTGTACTGGTCCTCTACAAAGTCCCCGTGAATCGCGTCAGAAACAGGGAGTTGTTTCGACGACCAACCGTGAGCAACAATCAACCGTTCTAAAGCGACCTTATCCCCGCCTAACACGGACTCCATGGGGCTGTTGATGATCATCAAATACACTCTCGGCTCAGCTTGGATCAAAGCTTTCACCTCAGAGGCACGGACGTTGACCGAATAGGTAGCCCACAAAACTGACTCAGATTTTTTCAAGCCCCAAGCCTTGTGCACCGTTTCCATCGGCCCAGCCAGTTTTGTTTGGAAGACCGGTTTTTTCCGTAGCCGTTGGCTCAACGGTTCGGTGGAATCCCAAAGCCCCAAGGCAAAAGCCATGGTCACTTCGCCCATTGAATAGCCAAAGGCCAAATCAGGAGAAACCCCGATTAAATTTTTCAACGCCAAGGTTTGTAACATCGAGCCATTGATCCCTGTTTCAAACATCCCGATGGCGTCTTGGACCAAAGCTCGCTGTTTTAACTTTTGATCATCAGCTCCTAAAGGTTCAAGACTCCGAGGGTAAACCTGCTCACCTCGAAACAGTTGGTCGGGGTCCTCTGCGTAGGTGCTCGGCATCTCAAGTAATTCAGGGAACAGCCGTAACAACCCACGACCCATCCCCACATGACTGGTGAACCCACCTGGGTACACAAAAGCCAATTTTTCTGCCCCCAAATTCTGGGCACTGTAACAGCTCCCTGCCGGGCTCTGCCATGTTGAGGATTTAGGATGGTTTTCTAAAAAGTTCAACGCTAACTGCCGTTCCGATTCTAACTGCTCCAAGTTCTCTGAGAGCAACACCAACCGGTGCTCACCGGCGTCCGGGGCGTCTAGACTCTGGCGACTTAAGCCTTCTAAAGAACGATTTGCCTGAAATTCAGAGAGTTTGCCTAACAAATCGAACCGGCTCTTTGCACTGAGTACAACCGGTTTCGGGACAACCGAATGCCGCACTAAAGGCTTAAAGGGTGCCGGTGCCATCGACTCAGAAAGTAGTAAATGGTAATCTTCTCCCCCTGGGGCCAAATGGTTCACCGCCGCTCGCCGGGGTTCTTCGCCAAATTGTAACCACGGTTGGAACTGGGTGGGAACCCAGAGGGGTTCGTTGAGCCCTAATTCCTCTTTAGGTCCTTGCCAACCATCCACCGGAGGGAGTTGTTTCAGCTTTAATGCCAAGGCCGTTTTGATCACCGCAGCAACGCCCAAACTCGATTCCAACCGTCCAAAGACGGCGGACACACTACCCAAAGCAGCCTTAGTCTGTCCCAACTCTCGGTTGAGTCCTTTGGCTTCGATTTGAGCTAACTTCGGTTCCGCTTTGGCGCTGACTTCCACCAAGGTCGGGTTTCCAAACTTTTTATAGAGCCCCTTCAAGGAACCTGAGCGACTGGTTGGACCAAACCGCTCAACCGCTTCAATCAAGGCATAGCTTTGTTTGTTTTGCTTTTCGGCGAACTCAGCGGTGGTCAACACCACAGCCCCTGCTCCTTCGCCAACAAACAATCCATTGACCCCCTTCGACCAGTAAAACCCTTGGCCACCATGAAACAAACGGGGGTTTGCCTTGAGTTGCAGCATCCCTTCTTCTGCAGAACCCAGGAGATCGACGGCCCCTAAAACCACTGCTTCTACTTGCCCGGTACTCAGCCACATTTGAGCCAATTCAAAGGCTTTGTATGAAGCGCTAGACTCGCCGCTGATCGTCATCGCTGGACCGTTAAAATCCCAGAGTGAAGCGACCCGGCTGGCCATGATGTTACCAATAAAACTGGTGAACTGGTTCACCCCGACTCTGTTGTGCAACGAGTCCTTACAAAGTTCGGTGAGCTGAAGCTTTTGCTCAGCACTGAGCGGCATTCCCGCTCGTTCAAAAGCTTGAGCCAGCCTAAAATCAAGCTCAATCCGGCCCCTGAATCGGTGCAACTCAAGCTCCATTTCCATGGCGACAATCACCGCGACATTCCCGCCTTTCTTTAAGTTGGCATCTTCAATCGCCTTGCCGGCAACTTTGAGCATCAACAATTGCTGAGCGATCACCGGGTCCGCAGGATTGGGCGGGATTTTATGAGCGAGGTAATCAAAGCCAAAAGGACGCACCCAAGCCCCAAGAGGTCGCTCTCCGGGAACCGACGATTCAAACCCAGACCAACGGTTTTTCGGTAATGGGGTCAGGTCAGGCTTGCCATCAGCAATTTTTTGTTGGAACTCGCTGAGTCCTTGAGCAGAACCAAAATAGGCTTCCATCCCCAAAATTGCCATGGGCTGCATCGGGACATTCGCCGGTTTTTTGACCTTATTTTTCGGAGCCGGAGCCTGCTGCAAAATCACATGGGCATTGGTTCCCCCAAAGCCAAACGCATTGACTCCCGCAATCCGCTGACCGGCTGCATTTTTCGGCCAGTTTTCCAAGGTCCCGACCATCTTCTTCCCATCAAGCCAACCACCAGGCGACGACAAAGGATCGCTGAGGTGTAAGGTCGCTGGGATCTGGCCTTCGTTCATTGAAAGCACCACTTTCATCATCGAGGCCATCCCCGCCGCCGTGAGTAGGTGACCGCAGCTCGACTTTACCGAACCAATTTTAAAGTCCGCCCCTTTAGGCTGAAAAAACTCTTCAATCGACCCCAATTCGGTGACATCCCCTAACGGCGTCCCGGTTGCGTGACACTCAACATAGTCAATATCCTTCGGTTCGATGTCACTCGATTCATAGGCTCGCTCAAAGGCCAGTTTCTGGCCTTTGGGGTTTGGCGACAAGACCGACTTCCCGGCCCCATCATTCGACAGCCCGTAGCCAGCCATGGTGGCCAAGACTTCGTCTCCATCTCGGACCGCATCACTAAGCCGTTTCAGCAAAAACACACCTGCCCCTTCCCCGGATACCAGACCCTTTGACCCTTTATCTAAAGGACGAGAGTCTGGGCCAATCGGGTAGGCTTGGAAGGTAGAGAACCCCATATTCACGAAAAAGGGGTCCGCCGCTGAAACCGCTCCCGCAAGCATCATGTCGGCTTTGCCCGTGTTGAGGTATTCGGCGGCTAAGGCCAAAGAATACAACGAGGTGGAGCAGGCTGCATCAATCGAATAGGAAACTCCGCCAAGCCCTAAGGCCTCAGCGGTGATCAATGCGGGGTGACCGGCAATTCGCCGGTTTTCTAAGGCTGTGGGCGGTGGCAGTTCGATATTAACAGCCGGGTTTTCAAGCAGTGTTTTTAAAGCCCGTTCCTGCATTTTATGATACAACGGGATACACAGCCGGTTGCTGCTTTTCGTCGGGAACGACAGGTTTCCTAGGATCAATCCACAGCGACCGAGCGCCTTTTGTTTCCCAAAATACCCAGCCTGTTCTAAGGCATGCCGAGCGACGTACAGGGGCCATTGGCAGACTTCATCTAACGCTTCTAACCGTTTTTTATGAACCAAATACCCGGTCCCATCAAACTCAAAGTCCCGTACAAACCCCCCACGGAGGTTATAGTAATGATCTGCAACCCCTTTTTTGTCGGCTAAGAACAACTCCGGGTCCAGCCCGATTTCTCTTAAACCTGCTTTTTGAGTCAGGTCTTTGCCTTCAAGAAGAGCCTGCCAAAATTCCTGAGGGCTGTTGGCCCCCGGGAAGACGCAGGACATAGATACTATAGCGATCGGTTCTGACATGGTTAGACCGTGAATTTTTTATTAAGTTTCTCGCTGATGGTCACTTCAGCACCAGACATTTTCGAATAAAGGACCCCTTGATCATCACAGAGCCCAACCTCAGCAATCAACTTGCCTGGCTCAAACCGAGTGACCTGTAAATCCAAGTACACAGGGACCCCATAGGGCAAGGTCCGGTAACTTTGATAAGATTCAATCGCCAAGGGCAAGCTGGCGTTGCCGCTCAAATGCCGGGCTTGGATCAACATCGCTTGTAAGCTTTGATCTTCGGCCATCGGGTTGATCACCGCCGGTTCATACCCCGCAAGGCTTTGAGGCTCTTCGACTTGGAGTTTTAACACCAAGCGCCCTTTGTCTTGAGAAATCAGTTCTTTCACCCCTTGGAAGCTAGGCCCATGAAACAACGTTCCGTCAGTGTAAAAATGGCCCGCTGAGCTTCCGGTCGTCTGAGGTAAAGGTACTGAAAGCGGTTTCGGGCTAGCGATCCCTAAGGTCACCAACGCCGAATAATGAACCATCGGTAATTTGGTCCCTAGAGCAACTAATTTGAGCTCACAAACCACTTGATCGGCTTGCTTGGATTGTTCCTTGATTTCCAAACGATAACTCTTGGACCCCGTCACCATGATCCCTTTGAGGACCTTAGCTTGGTCCATAGAAACCAATTGTAAACCAGGGTATAGCCCCAAGGTCGCTCGAGCCATCCAGTTCAAACTGTAGGCCATCGGCATAACCTTCAACTTACCCAAACGGTGATCTACAAAATCGCTTAAGGATTCTTCATCTACGTTGGTTTCGATTTGGTAGCTTTTCAACTCAGGCCCCAAGGGCTCTGGAGTAACCATCGAAGAACCGACGACCATTTCACAAGGGCCTGTCGCACAACTCATCTCCTGAACCAAGGTTTGCACCCCAGCCTCCACAGGAATCACCTGGACCCCACGGCTTTCGAAGAGCTTTTTCAAGGAGTCATTGACCATGCCCCCTTCCCAAGGCCCCCAATTCACCGAAAGCGATTTGGCTTTAGGGTACAGGTGGCTGAACCGTTGGGAAATTTTGTTTAAGACCTCATTGGCCAAGGAGTAATCTGATTGTCCTTGGTTACCAAAGAACCCAGCGGCCGAACTGAACAACACCAGGTAGTTAAGCTTTTTGGGGTCGACCGCTTCAAGCAACGCTTGGATTCCTCCAACCTTGGTCCCAACAACAGCCTCGTAGTCTGCAAAGCTTTTCTTTTCAATCCACTTGTCTGCAAGCACACCTGCCCCGTGAATCAACCCGGTGATCGGTCCAAAGGGGTTGGCGCTGAGCGCTTGCTGGATATTTTCAGGGTCGGTCACGTCGCCAGCCAAGTAGATCGCCTTCGCACCGGTCCCTTCGATTTGGGCCAAGGTTTCGGTGATTTCACGACTACCTAACACACCACTGACCATCTTTCTTAAGATGATCGGGGTGGGTTTTTCACCGATTCCTTGCAAATGGACCATCGCCGCTTGCTGAAGTTCAGGAGCGCTGGCTTTTCCGGTTGCCCAGGCGGGCTCCGGGGTTTGCTTGGAGCGGCCAAATAAAATAAAGCTAGCCTTGGAAACCTCAGCTACCCCTTTGACACAAGCTGCCGTCACTCCTTTAGCGCCACCACTAACCAAAAAGACTTCTTTAGAAGAAATCGGCTTGAGGGTGCCGTTGAACCGCTGGTCCTTCGCCACGAGGGTCATACGACCCGCTGTGCTGTATCCTGTTTCGCTCAGCACATTGTTCGCATCAAACAACTCGGCTTGTACCGCTGGGCCGACTTCAACCTCTGGAGCCACATCAATCATCCGGCAAAACACCTGAGGCCATTCGGTCTTTAAGGTTTTCACCAACCCAGACAACCCGCCACCAAGCACTCCAAAAGAGCCTGAGGCCGAGCAACCCAACTGGCCATCGGTTCGAGTGAGCGTCACAAACAGGCTGCGACCAGAAGAGGCGGCCTGAGCGAGGTCATTTTTGAGGAATTTGGCTAAGAAGAAACAGGCCTTCACTGCCTGGGCTTCTTTCGGGTCAAACCACTGTTTCCCCGTCCCCTGAGGATGTAGGTACAGCAATCCCCCGATCGGCTGTTTCGCTCGCAGTTGATCTAAAGCATCAGATAAGCTTTGTTCTGAAATTTCTGTTAATACTGGACCGGTAAGTCCTTTAGGAGCCTTCAACCCCGGCAATGAGAGGAAAGAACAATCGGTGAGACCTGCTTCTTGAAGCTGAGGTAACACAGAACCTGCTAGTTTGGGGTCCCCGACCAAGACCAATTGATGGCCCGGTGCAAAGGAGACGTCCAACCGATCCGCAGGAGACAAGCGCTCAAGCGAAACAGGCAGCCGACCCACCGCCGAAGCGGCAGGAAACGCGGATTTCGCCGAGGCCGAAGGGGTCTCAGACGCTAGACTTTTTTTTTTCGATCCCAGGTGGTCCAGGATTTCTTGTAAACCTTGTAAAGAACTCAACTCGTCAGGGTTCATTTCCCCAAGAGCCGGTAGCTTTTCAGTCAAACCATAGAGAATTTCCACTCGTTTGATTGAGTCAATCCCCAGGTCTGCCTCTAAACTCATGCTCAGGTCCAGCATCTCTGTTTGGTAACCCGTTTTTTCTGCGACCACCTCAAGCAAGGCTTGAGATAACACCTCCGACATCGGTTGTCCCGCAGAAGCGGCCAATGCAGTGGCAGCGACCGGAGCCGGAGTCGATGACGCCCCTCCGATGTGATCACTGATTTCCTGTAAGGTCCGCAGCTCGCTCAAGGCATCAGGGTTCAACTCCCCTAGGCTCGGGATTCGCTCTTGGATCGCATATAAGATTTCCACTCGTTTGATCGAGTCGACCCCTAAGTCAGATTCTAAATCCATACTCAGGTCCAACATTTCCGCTTGGTAACCTGTCTTTTCGGCAACCACTTCAAGTAACGCTTGAGAAAGCTCAGCGCCACCTGCACCCGAAGGCGCAACAGGAGCAGAAGTTGTGGCCGAAGGTGCTGGAGCGGCGTTCGACGACACCCCACCAATATGGTCACAAATTTCCTGCAAGGTCCGAAGTTCGCTCAACTCATCAGGGTTCAACTCCCCTAAGTCAGGAAGTCGTTCTTGGATGGCATATAAGATTTCCACTCGTTTGATTGAGTCGACCCCGAGGTCCGATTCCAAATCCATGCTCAAGTCCAACATTTCTGACTGGTAACCGGTCTTTTCGGCAACCACGTCAAGCAACGCCTTAGAAACATCTCCACCGGCGGGGGCAGAACTCACCACAGGGGCCACGAAGGAAGCTGTAGCCTCTTGAACAGGAGCCGCTGCACGGGAGCCAGCAGTCGACCCAAGGATATGATCGCTGATTTCCTTCAAGGTTCGCAGTTCGCTCAACTCATCAGGCTTCAACTCACCTAAATTCGGCAGACGTTCCTGGATGGCGTATAAAATTTCAACACGTTTGATTGAATCAACCCCAAGGTCAGATTCCAAATCCATGCTCAAGTCTAACATTTCTGACTGGTAGCCGGTCTTTTCTGCGACCACTTCAAGAAGCGCCTGCGAAATCTCCGAGTCAGAGGAGCCCGAGCTTGCCACAGGAGCCGAAACCGGTTGGGCTGCTGCCGGAGCGGGAGCCGCTGAGCGGGAGCCTGCTGTCGAGCTAAGGATGTGATCACTGATCTCTTTTAAGGTCCGCAGTTCGCTCAACTCATCAGGCTTCAACTCACCTAAATTTGGCAAACGTTCCTGGATGGCATATAAAATCTCAACTCGCTTGATTGAATCAACCCCAAGGTCAGATTCCAAATCCATGCTCAAGTCTAACATTTCTGACTGGTAACCGGTCTTCTCTGCGACCACTTCAAGAAGCGCCTGCGAAATCTCCGAGTCAGAGGAGCCCGAGCTTGCCACAGGAGCCGCAACCGGTTGGGCTGCTGCCGGAGCCGCTGAGCGGGAGCCTGATGTCGAACTAAGGATGTGATCACTGATTTCCTTTAAGGTCCGCAGTTCGCTTAACTCATCAGGTTTCAACTCACCTAAATTCGGCAAACGTTCCTGAATGGCATATAAAATCTCAACTCGTTTGATTGAATCGACCCCAAGGTCAGATTCCAAATCCATGCTCAAGTCTAACATTTCTGACTGGTAACCGGTCTTCTCTGCGACCACTTCAAGAAGCGCCTGAGAAATCTCCGAGTCAGAGGAGCCCGAGTTTGCCACAGGAGCCGCAACCGGTTGGGCTGCTGCCGAAACAGGGGCGGCGACTGCGGTGCCCGTAAAGCCCGTTAAGTAGTCTCCGATTTCCCGTAGGGTCCTCAGTTCGCTCAATTCATCAGGCTTCAACTCACCTAATCCAGGCAATCGCTCTTGGATAGCGTACAAAATCTCGACCCGTTTGATCGAATCCACACCCAAATCAGACTCAAGGTCCATTTCTGGGTCAAGCATACTGTGATCATAGCCAGTCTTTGAACTGATCACCGACATCAACCCGAACATAACATCTTCGGATTGGTGAGAACCAGCAGGTTTCGCAGGTGCGCTCGCTTGCACAGCTGGGGCCTTGGTTCCAGAAGTCGCGCCTTCGAGTTGATTAGAAATTTCCTCTAAGGTGCGCAATTCAGACAAGGTCTCGGGCTTCACCTGACCTAATTCAGGCAGGCTTTCTTGGACAGCATACAAAATCTCCACTCGTTTGATCGAGTCAACACCGAGGTCAGATTCTAAGTCCATGCTCAAGTCGAGCATCTCGACTTGATACCCTGTTTTTTCAGCAACCACTTGAAGCAACGTCGCTTCCACGGCGCCGACAAAGATTGCCTCAGCCGGGACTTCCTCAAACACTGGCTCTGGCGTCACTACCGGGGCAGCGACAACCGGTTGAGCAACTGGGGCGGCAATTGCTGGTGCGGCAGGGGAACTCACAGGAGCCGCAACCGATTGAACCATCGCCTGTAAATTCGGTCGAGCCACTGGCGTTGCTGCGGGGATAGACAAAGGAGCTGAACCACCTAAATGTCCCATTTGCTCTTTTATGGTATCAAACACCTGGGTCGCAAATTGTGTCTGGTGGTTCAAGTAGTTCTCATGAACCCTCAGGGTCTCAGACTGGTGTTTCGAAAAACCATCAATTTGGGGTCCAAGCTGGCTCGCCGCTGGGCTCGAAAGAGCTTGGAAGAAGGCTTTTGAATACTCGCTTTGGTTGGCCAAAAACTGTTCGTGGACCTTCAAGGTTTCCGCTTGATGAGCTTGGAAGTCTGCCAAAGATTTACCAAGGGCCTCGTGGACTTCCGAACCGACCGAACTAACGGGTGCGGGCGCATGAATGATCTGAGGTTCCGCTGGTTCTTTGACGATCACCGTTTTGATCACCGGCTCAGGGGCTTTGGCCTGGCTGATTTGGAACCCATCATTCAAGGCTTCTTGGTAAGCTTTGCGGGTCTGGTCGCTGATATAATTTGATCCACCGAGTTTCACTGATCCGGGCTTCATCTTTTTCGTGACTGGCTTTTTAGCGCTAGCCCAAGGATCAAGCCCAGAAAGCTCAACCCCTAACACTTTAAGTTCGGTGTACGCCAAGCGGAGCTGAACATCGCCCCCTTGTTTTGCACTTGGGTTCACCGCCAAGGCGACATGTTCCTCGCCGTGTAAAATATTCCCGACCAACTTGGTTAAGATCGACTGAGGGCCAAACTCTACGAAAATCCTAGCCCCGTCTTTGTGCATTTGTTCGATTTGTTGGGTAAACCTGACAGACTGTAGCATGTGGGCTTCTAGGGCCTTTTGGATTCGAGCTGGAGTTTTCAAATGAGCTTTGGCAGTTTCATTCGAATAAACCGGAACCTTGGGGGCACCAAACTTCACTTTTTTGATCGCTTCAGCGAAAGGCTTTTGTGCGTGGCCTACCATTGGAGTGTGGAAGGCTGCCGAAACCCCAAGCATCACGGTCGAGAATTTTTGAGCTTTTAGTTTCACAGCAGCGGCTTCCAGTTGATCTTTGGGTCCCGCCAAAACAACTTGTTTATTACTGTTGTAATTTGCCGCTTTGAGGTCTTTAAATTCCTTGATCAACCCTTCGATCCCAGAAATCTTACCCATCACTGCGAGCATGCCGCCTGCGTCTACCCCCGGTTGAGGCTTCATCGACTCGCCCCGTGCTTTGGCAAGAAACGCAAAGTCTTCACCGCTGATCACGCCAGCGGCCCAGAGGGCGGTGAGTTCACCAAAGCTGTGGCCTGCGGTCATGTCGGCAGAAAAACCGGCGTCACAAAGCACTTGATACAACCCTTGAGAAAGGGCGCCAATCGCTGGTTGGGCGTTTTGGGTTTGCTGCAACTTGGCGGCTTGAGCTTTTTTGTCTTCATTGGTGTAGACACCAATCGGGTAGACAATCTGGCTCAAAGGTTCCTCTTGAGTTGCAAACAACTCGTCTTGTTGAGCGAAGGCCTTTTCTACCGGTGGAAAGTTCCATAGCAAATCTTTGCCCATGTCCAGGTAAGGAGACCCTTGACCGGCAAACAAAGCGGCCACTTTTCCCTGGGCGGCCTCAGCACGGTAATAAATCCCCTCAGGTAAAGAGAAGGCTTGTTCCCCTAAATTTTTATTAAGCCCGTCTAACAGGCTGGTCAACCGACCCACCGCTTCTTGGGCGTCCTTGGCGATGAAGCCTGCTCGGGCGTGTTTGGCCGGAATTTTGAGCGTTTTACTGGACTCAGACCAGGACCAAAACGCTTCAGCAGAAGATTCACCGGACAGGGCGGTTCGTTGTTCTGTCAGGGATTTAATCAACCCCTCTCGGGTGCTGGCACTGATCACCAACGATGCTGGAGCCGACTGGATCCGAGACCCTGGTTTAGGCTGATCATGTTCTTCTAAAACATAATGAAAATTGGTTCCGCCAAACCCAAAAGCACTGACCCCAGCACGTCGTGGAGGGGCGCCAACCGGGCGAATCCAAGGCCGGGTGGTGCTGTTTAGGTACACCGGCGATCCATCCAAATTCATTTCAGGGTTCGGCGCTGTGATATTGATCGTCGCTGGTAAAACTTTGTGATGCAGAGACAAAGCCCCTTTGATCAACCCCGCAACCCCTGCGGAGTTTTTAGTGTGACCGATCTGGCTTTTCACACTCCCCAAAGCAGTGGTCTTTTTTCCTTCGCCCATGAAGGCTCGTAACGCCTTAAATTCGGTTGCGTCTCCCGCTTTCGTCCCGGTTCCGTGCGCTTCCCAGAGGCCTACGGTGCTTGGGTCGACTCCAGCGGCTTCGTAAGCTCGCTCTAAAGCCAAGACTTGCCCTTCCGCACGAGGAGCGTAGATCGATTTAAACCGGCCATCTGACGACGAACCAACACCCTTGATGGTGGCGTAAATTTTATCGCCATCCCGTTCAGCGTCTTCAAGCCGTTTGAGCAGCAACATTCCAATCCCTTCACCAATCAAAATCCCGGAAGAATCTTGATCAAAAGGTCGGGACTTGTCGCCGGTCGTGAACGCCGGGGTTTTGGAGAAGCACATGTACATAAAAATGCTGTTGTCTGTGTCCACTCCACCGGTGATCATCATGTCTGAGCGGTATTCCAATAAGTCAGAGATCGCCATCCGAATCCCGGCCAACGAACTGGCGCAGGCGGCGTCAACCACACAATTGGTCCCACCGAGGTTTAACCGGTTCGCAATCCGACCGGTAACCACGTTGCCCAAGGTTCCAGGAAAGCTCATTTCTTCCCACCGGATATAGGCCTTTTGCATTTTTTCGATCACCACTTCACGGTCGGACTCAGCGATCCCAACTGAAGCCAAGACCTTCTCCCAAACCGGATACTGCAACCGGCTCAACAGCGGGTTCATTAATTTTTGGCCGCCACCGACACCTAAGATACAACCGGTCATTGAAGGATCAAAGTCCCGAGCGTCCTCGCCGTATCCACCATCAGCCAAGACCCGCTTCGCCATCACCAAGCTCAACAACTGGCTCACATCGGTGATTTCTAAGATGTTTGGCGGTAAGCCCCACTCAATGGGGTTGAAATCGGTATCGGGTATGAAGCCGCCGACTTTGGAATAGGTTTTGTCTGGCGTGCCTTTATTCGGGTCGTAGTAGTCATCAACATTCCACCGGTCCGCTGGGACGTCCTTGATACAATCCGCTTCACTTAAAATATTTTCCCAGTACTGCTGCAAATCCCCAGAATCTGGGAACAGAGCAGACATACCAACAATGGCAATTGGGGTGCTTTGAAGTTTGCGGTTCAGCTTTTGGTTGGATTGTTTTTTGGACATCGGTCAGGTGATTGGATTTGAACGAAAAAATTCAGGTGGCCAGAATAGTCAAGGCTACCAAGGAAGGTTACCGAGGGCAACTTCTTTTCAAATCCAACATTTTTTCTTATAATAACAAAAACCTATGCCAAAAAATCAACCCTTGGGGGGGGCTTTTTCGGGCAAATCGCCGACAAGATTGCTGTCATCAGTCAAAAATAAGAACTAAAAACATTCTTTTTCAAACCATTGAAGACAACCGTTTTTTAATTATATCAGTGGCATCAGAAACCATCCCATCGATCAATTCAGCACATGTGGGGACGTCTCGTATCAGCCCAACCACTTGACCACAGGCAAATAAAGCACTCTGTGTGTCTCCAGAAGTTAGGGATTCAAGGCCCAGTCGCCCTGAAAGAAAAGGTGCTAATTCCATCAAACCGGCTCCTCGAGCTTCCATGGCAAGTACCTTGTCAGCATGTTGGTTATGTAACACCCTTAAGCTGTTTTTTAAGGACCGCTCCACGATCACCGTGCTGTTTTCGTCGGCTTCAACTAACGCTTGTTTAATGGCCGGATGCACCGGGGCCTCTTGTGTGGCGACAAACCGGGTCCCGAGGTTCACCCCTTCGGCCCCTAAGGCCAAGGCGGCAGCCAAACCACGGCCATCCCCGATTCCACCGGAGGCCACCACGGGGACCTGTAAATTCGACACCGCTTTGGGGATCAACACCAAGCCCCCAACGTCTTGTTCCCCTGGGTGACCGGCACATTCAAACCCATCAATCGACACCGCGTCCACCCCAATTTTTTCGGCTTTTAAGGCATGTTTGAGGCTGGTGCATTTATGAATCACCTTGACCCCTGCGGACTTCAACTGTTCCATGTAGGGCTCAGGGTTGCGGCCTGCGGTTTCCATGATCCCCACCTTTGCGGCCAAGATGACCTCTAAAAAGTCACCATAGGGAACTGGTTTTAAAGTCGGCAGGAACGTCAAGTTCACCCCAAAGGGCTGGTCGGTGAGCTGGCGAAGTTGATGTAGCTCTTTTTCTAACTCCTCAGGAGTCGGCAGGCTCAACGCAGTGAGCACCCCCAATCCTCCAGCGTTGGAAACCGCCGCCACCAAAGGCGCCCGAGACACCCACATCATCCCCCCTTGGATGATCGGGTGTTTGATGCCCAACAACTCAGTCAGTCGAGTTTTCATTTCAGCGCCTCGGTCAAGGCGGGCACAAATTCCAAGAGGTCTGCAACCACCAGATACTGGGCGACTTCACCAATTGGGGCGTCTTTGTCTTTATTGACCGCAATGATCAACTCTGACTTTTTCATCCCCGCCAAGTGCTGCACCGCCCCGGAAATCCCGCAGGCCATGTACAACTTTGGAGTCACCGTGCTGCCGGTGCTGCCCACTTGGTGGGCGGCATCGATCCAACCGGCGTCGACCACCGGGCGACTCGAACCCAACTCCGCCCCAAGGGCAGTGGCCAAGGCCTGGATCATCTCTAGGTTTTCCGGTTTGCCGATCCCTCGACCGGCGGACACAATTTTTTCCGCTTTGGTCAAATCCACGTCGGCTGGTGGCTTTTGCTTGTATCCGGTGAGTTTGACTGCCGAGTCCACTGATTGTTCGAGAGCGACCTCGCTCGGCGTTCCTTCCGCTGTACTGGCCGCAAAGGCTCCGGCTTGTAACGTCACCACACAAAGCCCGGCACCGGGCTTGATTTTTCGTTGTAGCTTTCCATTACAACAACTTTGCCGGTAGACCCCGCCCTCAAAGCCGATCACCTCAGAGAGCTGTTGCCCTCCGCTCGCTGCGGCGATCCGAGGGGCCAAATCCCAACCAAAGGCACTGTGCATCAGCACCACCACATCGGGCTGTTCTTTTTCAATGGCCTCTAAGACCACGGTCTTGTGCGCTTTCGGGGCGTATTCGGCCCCTGGGGCGACGTACAAGGTTCCCGAAAAGCTCGGCCGGTCGGTGGTGTCCCCTAAGATCAACCCTGACGTTTCTGCGCCCAAGGCCGCAGAGAACCCAAGCAATTCGCTAAAGGTTTCGGCCAGTTTGCCTTGAACCACTTCTCCAATCACTAATGTTTTCATGGTTTCTCCTTATCCGACCAAGTTTTTTTCTTTTAACACCGAGACCACCTTGGCCACCTGTGAAGCCAAGTCCCCTTCGATCAATTCGGCCGCCCCGGCACTGGTGGGGGCGCCCATCCACTGAACGTCCTGACCATTCGGTTTTAGATCGCCCACTTCGATGGTTTCAAAGGGCTTTTTCTTCGCCTTCATGATATTCGGCAAGGTTGGGTACCGAGGGGTGTTCAGACCCAATTGACAAGAGACCAACGCCGGGGTGCTGACCTCAACCATCGCCCGGAGGCCTCCCTCAAGCTCTCGCTCGACTTTCAACAAACTGGCCTCAGCGTCCAAACCGACCGCACAACTGACTGAATTCAGCTCAAGTAATTCACTGAGGAAAATCGACACCTGTCCAGAGCCCCGGTCTTGGGACTGCATCCCAGTCAACACCAAATCAAACCCTTCGGGTTTCGCCCAATCGGCGATCCCTTGGGCGACCTGCCAACTGTCTTTGACCGGCCCTTGCTCATCAAGCAAATGAACCGCTTGGTCGGCGCCCATCGCCAAGGCTTTTTTCAATCCATCCGAGGCCCGGGCAGGACCCAGGCTAACAACGGTGATTTCGCCTTCACCCAAAGCGGTTTTGATCTGCACAGCCGCTTCAATGGCAAACTCGTCATACTCGTTGATCCGAAAAGCCAAATCCGTTTCTGCGAACCAAGTGGCCCCATCAGGAACCACAAACCGAGACTCTAAATCGGCAACTTGTTTGATACAAACCAAGATTTTCATTTTTCCTCCGTTGGGGTCTGGGTGGGTAAACAAGAAACCAGCAATTCGGCCAAGTCCATGGCTTTCACTGAGTCCCCTTCTAAGTTTTTGGTTCCGTCTTCCATCATGGTCAAACAAAAGGGACAGGAGCTCACCACGGTATCCGCACCGGTTTCTTGGGCCATACTCGCCCGTTTGTTGTTGATCCGGGTTCCTAGGTTTTCTTCTGCTAAAATCCGTCCGCCCCCGGCGCCACAACAAAAACTTTCTTCTTTGCAGGCGCTCATCTCGGTGAGTTGGGCGCCGGTCGCCGCGAGGAGCTCCCGTGGGGCATCAAAGATGCCGTTATACCGACCGAGATAACAAGAGTCATGGTAGGTGACATCCTGGGCCTTTTTATCCAACTGAAACCGGAAGTCCTTCCAAAGCTGAGCGAGCAGTTCGGTGTAATGCACCACTTCGGTATCAAAACCCATATCTTTATAATCTTTGCCCAAGGTCTGGTAACAATGAGGGCAAGAGGTCACAATTTTTTTGACCTTTTTTTCTTTGAACATCTCGATGTTTTCAGCCGCTAAAGACTGGTACAGATATTCGTTACCCATCTTTCGGGCCGGTTCCCCACAACATTTTTCTTGGGGGCCCAAAATCGCAAGCTTCACCCCCGCCGCTTCCGCCAAGGTCACCAAGGCTTTGGCGACCTGCTGACTTCTAGGGTCAAAAGAGCCATAGCACCCGGTAAAATACAAATAATCCGCTTCTTCCACCGGCACAAAGGAGAGCCCATCGGCCCAGTCCGCCCGTTTTGCTGGGGCATACCCCAAGGGGTTGCCGTTGACTTCCATGGCGTCCATCGCTTTGGCCACTTCCTCGCCCGCAAATTCCCCTTCCATCAGCGCCAAGTTCCGGCGCATGCCAATGATTTTAGGGATATGCTCGATTTCTGCCGGGCAAATTTCCATACAAGCCGAACAGGTGGTGCAGGCAAACAACGCCTCTTTCCCCACCGCATCGATCAAGCTGCCGTTTTCCATATCCGTACAAACCTTCCCCAGGTCCTCGATCAGCTTCATCGGGCTCAGCGGTTTGTCGGTGTTATAGGCCGGGCACCGGTCTTGGCACCGTTGACAGCTGGTGCAGGCGTCGGTGTCGAAAATATCTTTAAATCGCAAATCGCTCGGGGTCGCCAAGCCAAAGGACTCGGCGGCTTCGTCTTCTAAGTCCAAGGTGTCCAGGTGCCCTTTCGGGGTCGGGCTGAACAAGAGGTAGTTCGCCGGGGTCAACACAATGTGTTTGAGCCGGGTGAAGGGGATCATCCCCAAAAAGGCCATGACCAGCACCATGTGAAACCACCAAATCCCCAAATGCCAAGCTCGCAGGGACTCTTCTCCCAAAGGATAAAGCAGTTGGGCTAGCCCGTGACCAACCGGTGAATACTGGGCCAACTCAGGGTTCTGGACCAATTCAGTCACCGCCATCCGCAACCCTTCGATCAGGTAACCGGTCGCTAAGATCAGCCCCAAATCCAGGTAAAGCCACAGGTCTGCCGGCTGAATCGCCGCCCGCATTTTAGGCACAAACATCCGGCGAACAAACATCCCCACGATCATCACCAAGGCCAAGAGCCCGGCGACGTCAAGGGACAGAGAGTAAAACTGATAAAACCCGCCAGTTAAAAACTTCACCCCAAACAGAGGGTCTAAAATATCGGCCTGGATAAAGATCAGCACTGTCCCGATAAACAAGACCCCAAAGCCCCAAAAAAAGAGGCTGTGCGCTTGGCCGATCCCCTTTTGTTTTTTGACTTTCTTCTGGGTTAACGCCAGCTTGAGCCCTCGCAATATCCGGCTTCCCATGTCCGGCCATACGACCCAAGGTTGCCCTTGTTGGTAGACTTTCAGCCGCCGGTAAAACCCCCAGAGCATCACCCCGGTGGCCACGAAACTGAGCAGGTACATCAACGGGAGGGAACCGGAAGGGATATTCCAATAGATTTCTCGTGTGCTTTCTAAGGCCATTGCTTTCGTCCTCTGTGGTTTGACTGGGTCGTTGGGACCGCTACTGGCTCAGCGCCTTGGCGATCACTATTTTTTGAATTTCGCTGGTACCTTCGTAGATTTCTGTGATCCGAGCGTCTCGGAACAACCGCTCCACCCCTGAATCCACAATATACCCAAAGCCCCCATGAATTTGTAAACACTGGTCGGCGCAAAAAGTCGCCGCTTTCGAAGCCATCAGTTTGGCGGTTGCCGAATCTTTCGGGGTCAGTTTTCCCTGGTCTTTGAGCCACCCGGCTTTATAAGTCAGTAACCTTGCCGCTTCCAGTTGGCTCGACATATCGGCTAGTTTATCTTGAATCGCCCCAAACCGGCCAATGGTTCGGCCAAATTGGACCCGCTCGTTGCTGTAGGCAACCGCCAAATCCAAAGACGCTTGGGCGATCCCCAGGGCTTGGGCGGCGATGGATATCCGGCCACCGTTGAGCGTCTCCATGGCGATTTTAAACCCCTGGCCCAATCCGCCCAACAATTGGTCTTTGGGGATTTTGACTTGGTCGAGCGCAAACGCCGAGGTGTAGCTGCCCCGAATGCCCAATTTATCTTCATTTTTCAACAGACTCACCCCATCGCTGGCGAGGTCCAGCACAAACGCACTGATCCCCTTGTCCCCAAGGCTGGGGTCTGAGGTCGCAAAGACAATCCCATAGCCCAGGTAGCCGCCGTTGGTGATAAATTGCTTGGAACCGGTCAGTTCGAAATGGTCCCCTTGGTCCACAAATTTGGTCGCCAAGGCCGCTACATCGGAGCCCGCCCCCGATTCGGTGAGCAGAAAGCAACCGATCTTTTCGCCGGTCGTCATGGGGGTCAGAAACTTGGCTTTTTGTGTGTCTGTCCCGAAAGTGGCCAGGGGCGAGCAAGCCAACGAACAATGAGCGGCAATCAAAACCCCGGTCGAGGCACAGGCCCGGCTCAATTCTTCGACCACCAAAAGGTAGGAAAGATAGTCCAACCCCGCTCCACCCCACTGGGGGTCAAAGGGGCCACCCCACAGCTCCATCCCACTGAGCTGGGTAAGAACTTCCCTAGGAATCTGGTGTTCCAGGTCCGCTCGGGCCGCCAAGGGCGCAATTTCGGCCTGAGCCATTTCGGCCACCGAGGCTTGGACCAAGCTTTGGTCTTCGGTCAGATCAAAATTCATGGTTCTCCACTCGCCGAAATAAAACCGCCACCGCTTCACCGCCGCCGATACAAATCGCTGCTACGCCGTATTTGGCCTGTCGCTCGATCAACTCTTCGACCAAGGTCAAGGCGATCCGGGCGCCGGACGCACCGACCGGGTGGCCCAGAGCCACCGCTCCGCCATTGACATTCAGCCGCCGCATATCAAGCCCCAACCCGGTGATCGCCAGCAAGGGGACCGCTGAAAAAGCTTCGTTGATTTCGTAGAGGTCCACCTCTGAGGGCCGGACCTGGGCCTTTTTGAGCACCGCGGCAATCCCTTGGATCGGAGCCAAGGCAAAATCGCTGGGGTCCAAGCTGACCTGTGCCCAGGCGACAATCTCCGCTTTTGGCTTCAGCCCCCTGGACTTCGCTTCGGAAGCACTGCCCAAGAGACATACCGCCGCCCCGTCGTTGATACTTGAGGCGTTGGCGGCAGTGATGGTCCCCCGAGGGTCAAACACCGGCTTTAAGGTTTGGATTTTTTCAAAATTGACCTTTCCCGGTTCCTCGTCCATGGAAACCACCGTCTCCCCTTTTCGGTTCGTTAAGGTGACCGGTAAAATCTCACGGTCAAACCGGCCTCGCCCCTGGGCGGCGACCGCCAACTGATAGCTACGAATGGCGTATTCATCTTGGGCTTGTCGAGTGATCGGACCGCCACGAATCCCCCGCTCCACCACTTCGCCCATGGACTTGCCCGAATAAGGGTCCACCAGGGCGTCGAAGAAAAGCAGGTCAACCAAGGAGGCGTCCCCGGCTTTGATTCCAGAACGCTGGTTCAGCAACGCATGGGGGGCTAAACTCATCGACTCCATCCCCCCTGCGAGCACCAAGCCCGACTCACCGAGGCCAATCGCCCCGGCGCCTAACATGATCGACTTGAGGCCGGAGCCGCAGACCTTATTGATGGTCATCGCACTGACCTGAACCCCGAGGCCACCGGCCAACCCGGCCTGACGTGCCGGGGCCTGGCCGCAGCCCGCACTGAGCACCTGGCCCAAAATCAACTGGTCCACCGATTTCTCACCCAGCCCTTGCCGCTCGACCAGTTCTTTAATCAGCGGGGCGGCCAACTCCGTGGCCTTGACCTCAGACAACACCCCGCCAAATCGGCCAAAGGGAGTCCGTATTCCATCTATATAATAAATCGGTTCAGCCATCGGTTGTTCCTGTGATCGTTTTGCTTACTGACACCATAGCCCAGGCTCCCCACAAAAGACAAGAACCGAACCGCTTATGGACCTAGCAAAAAATGCTTTACGTAAAGGTAAACCATTTTCAAGGACGATGTAAAGTCAAGAAGGGAAGTTTATAGGCTTTGACAGAACTTTGTTGTTTTCCTTACTATTGACTTAAACGTCAACCATTAGACCCATGAGCGCAACAAACATCCACATCGGTGAACTGGCCAAACAGCTAGGCATCACCACCCGAACGATCCGGTATTACGAGGAAATCGGCTTATTGCCCCCCTCCCAGCGGCTGGATTCCGGGGTGCGGGTCTATGATAAAGAGGGGGTGTTGCGGCTAAAATTCATCCTCAAGCTCAAGGACCTGGGGATCACCTTAGCGGAGATGCAAGAGCTGTCCGACCTCTACGCCCAAAGCAAAAACCAACAGAGTGTCATGCCTCGGTTAGTCAAAATTTTAGACGGCCACATCACCAAAATTGACGAGAAAATCTCCCGAATTTCGGCGCTTCGCCAAGACCTCTCAAGCTACCGAGAAAAAATCATCAACCTCAACCTCCCCGAAACCAGCGAATGAACCCCAGTTTCTCTTGCGAAATCGAAGTCCGCTTTGCTGACATCGACGCCTACGGCCATGTCAACAACGCCGTCTATTTCACCTACCTAGAAACCGCCCGTACCAAGGTCTTTGCCCAACACTTCATCGACTTCATGGACTCGGGCCTGTTTTTCGTGGTCGCCCAAGCGGAATGCAACTTCAAAAAAGCGATCAAACTCGCAGACAGCCCGGTGACCGTCGAGTTTCACATTGAGGGCATGGGTCGCTCTAGTTTCACGGTAGTCTACCAACTCTTCGGCCCCAAAAAGCAACTCTTCGCCACCGCCAAAACAGTGATGGTCGCCCTGGACGCAAAACGAGGCACCCCCACGGCGATGCCGACCGATATTATGGAGAAATTGGCGGGGGGTTGAACTTGTTTTGCTTTTTTGGTTGAAGCCTGATAGATTATAGTCGGCTTATGGGCAGATTTTGGGTCGCGTATCACGATCACTGAAAACAAGGTCCGAAAGGATTGCCTACGACGGGGAGTATAACCTTGTCAGCTAACCTCTTGCTATGCGTAAGAGTGCCCATAAGCTATTTTCAAGGAAAGTTTCAATATATCCATATGAACAAGCTTGATCTCTTACAACAAATTAAGACTAAGCAAGAGTTTGCAAAAATATTAGGGGTAAAGACTTCTTTCCTTACCTATATTCTATATAAATTAAACCCAGCCACTCAATACCTCAGCTTTACGATACCCCAAAAAAGCGGTGGTATGCGAACAATACAATCACCATTCGGTAATTTGAAGAGCATACAATCAAGTCTTTCAGAGCTACTGCTAGACTGCATTGATGAGATAAACGAATCCAAACAAACAAAAAAAAGCACTAGTAAACGGGCATTATCACATGGTTTTGTACGTGAACGCTCAATTCTAACCAATGCTATGATGCATTTAAACCAGAAGAACATTCTCAATATTGACTTAAAAGACTTTTTTGATAGTTTTAACTTTGGTCGAGTTAGAGGTTTTTTATAAAAAACAATCACTTCAAATTAGACCCTGCGATTGCCACTGCTATAGCACAAATCGCCTGTTACGACAACAAGCTCCCTCAAGGTAGCCCATGCTCACCAGTCATTACCAACTTAATCACACACTCCCTAGATATTAAGCTCGCATCATTGGCTAGGAAGTACTCATGCATCTATTCAAGATATGTAGATGATATAACTTTTTCCACTCGAAAATCGTCATTTCCCATACAAATCGTGCGGCTAGAAGAAGATCAGTTTTTTGCGGGGAAGAAGCTAAAAAGTGAGATTTCTCGTTCCGGGTTCTCGATTACCGAGAAGAAAATGCGCATTCAATATAAAGACTCTAGGCAAGATGTAACCGGGTTAATAGTGAACAAGAAACCCAATGTAAAAAAGGGATATTGGCGAACAGTAAAATCACAATGTCATAGTTTATTTTGTTTTGCCCCAAGTGCGATTGGCAATTTAGTAAGTTTAATTACAAATTCCAGCTATCTAGTTTTCATTCAATATTTAACTCTCACCCAAAAGGAATTATGATTAGGGCTTTTTTATCGCATTCTAGTAAGGATAAAGAATCATATGTACGGCAAGTAGCTAAATGGCTTGGGAAGGACAACATTATCTATGATGAATTTACGTTTGAAGAAGGGGGCGACACTCTTGAAGAAATATTAAATGGTCTAGGAAAGACTGATCTTTTTGTATTGTTTCTATCGTCAAATGCGTTAAATTCAGATTGGGTAATCCGAGAAATTGTAGAAGCCAAACGGAGATTTAATGAATCTACCATCGCAAAAATTTATCCTATAATTATAGAAGATGGATTGACTTATCAAGACGAAAGGATTCCAGATTGGTTAAAAGAAAATTTTGTCCTCAAACCCATAAAAACTGCTCAGGTTGCGGCACGGAGGATTCATAATAAATTAAGGGAGTTGAGTTGGGCAAAACATCCAGAGGCAGAAAAAAAACAAAATCTTTTTGTAGGTAGGAATAGTAAGTTAGAAGAGTTTGAAGAGCGAATGCATGATTTCGGTAAAACCAAGCCAATAGCTATTTTTGCATCTGGATTTTCTGGTGTCGGGCGCAGAACATTTTTACATCGGGCATTGCATAAAACAAATCTTACAGAGCTTAGCTATAAGCCTTCTGCTATTTTTTTAGACCGCAGCTCGTTGATTGAAGACTTTATTTTGAAACTAAATGATTTAGGTTTAGTCGATATATCTGACGCAATAAAAAATTTAGCTGCAAAAACTTTACGGGAAAAACAAGACATCATACAATTGATAATGGACGCAGCATATTCGTCAAAAGAACTTATTTATATATTGGAAGATGGTTGTTTGGTAAATAATGATAGAAAACTAGTTGATTGGTTTTCAGAAGCGGTTAGTAGCTACACGAAGTCAAGTATGCCTTTGTTTTGTATTGCTTCAAAATATACTACTAACTTTCGAAGTCGCCCGAGAAATGACAAGTTTTATTTTGTTGAGTTAAACGAATTAAACCCAAAGGAAAGACAGAGGCTATTTCAACAACTTCTCGAAATATATGATATCAATTTAAATACGAACGATTTTAGTGCTTTTGTGAACCTTCTTGTCGGACTTCCAGATCAGGCTATGTATGCTATAGACTTGCTGCGGGTAGATAATCTTTCAAAAATAGAAGATAAACTTCCTGCTCTGAGCGAGTATAATAATTCAAAAGCCGTTGCGATCTTGAAAAGATATTCTGAATCCGAAATAGCGCTAGAATTTATTAGGTTATTAGCGGAATTCGAGGTGATTTCACAGGATTTTATTTTTTCCATCGTTCCAGAAAAAACCCATTATTCGATCTTAGAATCACTAGTCTCTGAAAATATCTGTGAATTAATTGGAGCTGGCGGTGAAATTATTCGACTAAATGATATTATCAGGGACTTTATCAAGCGAAATACGCTCAACATTAAAGATGAATTTCGAGACAAATTAATGAGGCAAGTTTCACTTATTACCAACTCGGACGATATTTTTCAGAAAGATTCGTCTGATTACATCTACGCAATGAAAGAAACTTTAAAAGATGGAGGTGATATCCCTGAAGAGTTTTTAATCCCTTCTCATTATGTCAGGTGTATAAAAGACTTGTATTATAATAGAGGTAGTAATAATCGAATTATCGAATTGGCTGATATTCTTCTACAAAAAAAAGCTACACTTGATGCTGCTGTAGTAGAAGATGTTCAGTATTATTTATGTTCGGCGCTTGCTAGGAAGAAGGATAAAAGAATGCTCGAAGAGGTTCAGGCAATAAAAGGAGATAAGCATAAATTTTTGTTAGGATTTTATTATCGGCTTTGTGGGCGATATGAGGACGCATTGGAAAAATTTATTGATATTGCAGATGTTCCTTACGTCGGTTCAAGAAGTAGTCGAGAAATCGTTCAAGTGTACGTTAGCCTCGAAGAGCACGAAAAGGCTATAGAGTATGCTGAAAAAAATTATCATAATAATCCTAACAATCAATTCCATATTCAGGCTTATTTAAATTGCTTATTAAAGTCAGAAAATTCTATAAGAGAAAAACAAACAATCAAATCACTAATAGAGGAATTGCGTAGTATTGATTCGGAGCAATCTAACGAAATGGCGGATATTGCGGATGCAGAATATTGTGCTAAAGTTCTCAACAACAAGCAAAAATCCAGAGATAAAATTGAGGATTGTATTGCCGCCAATCCTGGGAATCATTATCCTTTGTTAACTTTGTGTGACATAGCACTAAAATTTAATGATCAAGAAATGTTAGCTCAAGGTCTTGCTGCACTTGACAAGATAAAGACAAATCGTGATTTTTCGAACAGGACTGTTGATAGGTATAGAGCTTTTTCATATGCTCTTCAAGGGGATGAAAGAAAGGCCATCCAGACAATGCAAAAGCACATAACACGCTATCCAGCTGAAAGTAAAGAACGGATTTTGTCAAGACTAAAAGAATGTTCTCGTGGGGCCATTGCTTAATCATGGCCGGTTGTCCAAAATCAGGTGACAGTTACCTATTTTCCCCAGGTAGGCCCCTAACCGCGTTAAAAGTACTTTGCAATAATTTAGCTAAAAAAAACAGAATCTTACTTAAATAAGACTTTTACAAGCTAAAAACGCAATTACTCATTCTGCCCGACCCAAATCGATCGAAATTGATTCAACAAATCAAAATCCATAAAAACACATCTTACTCTAAAAGGTATTGCTGGTTTGCGACCGCCAAAAAAATTGACATTTCGGTACCTTCTTCCTGAGAGAATTGCATTTGAATCCTAAGATTGACAATAGTACCGAAAAGCCGTACGGTTAATTAAAAGGAGACGTGATGAGAGAAACGACGGTGAACCATTTCAGGCAGCATTTAAAAGCCGAAGTGGACCAATGTGTTGAAGAACACGGGGTGCTTAAAGTCAACCGGCGAAACGGTGAAGGGTTCGTTGTCTTGGCTGAGTCCGACTGGAAGGCAATCGACGAAACGCTCTATTTGAGCCGGATTCCACAGATGGTCGAATCCATCACCCAGGCTGCCAACGAACCGCTTGATCAAGGCACCCCCCTCTCTGAACTCGACTGGTGAGCTACCGGGTTATCCTATCAAGGCTAGCGGTCAAGGACGCAAAGAAGCTCAGCCGTACGGGGCTGAAATCTCAAGCTCTTAAATTGCTAGAAGTTATCGAAGAAAACCCGACCGCCAACCCTCCTCCCTATGAAAAACTCGTAGGAAATCTGAAGGGTTTTTATTCTCGGCGGATTAACATCCAGCACCGTTTGGTCTATAAGGTCGAAGAAGACCTTAGAGTCGTGCATGTACTGCGGATGTGGACCCATTACGAATAAATCCGCCCACTAAATTAGCACCTAGTCATAAGAACTCTAAAAACCCTAGAGTTCAAGCTTCCACCGCGTTTATTCTCTTATAACTTTAATGACTACGGGATCATCACTAGTTGACAAAGTTCGCATTTATGCTAACATAGGCTAAAATAATTCCTACCTAAAAAATACAAAACTACCAAGTATTTTTCGTCAACGAAGAATCAGCACAAGAGGTTAGAGAGTTGCCGGTCAAATTGAAAGTTAGAACCGAATACCTGATCGAATTGATGAAGGAATTCGGCCCCGACTTAGGGGAACCTCACACAAAAAAAATGGCCGGAGACAAAAACAAGGGCCTCTTTGAACTGCGCTGTAAAGCAAAAGAAGGGATTTCAAGGAGCTTGTTTTGCACCCAAGTGGGTAAGAAGATTTTCATTTTACGCACCTTCATTAAAAAGACCCAAAAGACGCCCAACCGCGCTTTGAAGATTGCGCTCAAACGAAAAGAGGAAGTATGACGATTTCAACAGACCAAGTCTTCAACGAAGCAAAGCAATCTCCCGAGTACCTTGCTGAGTTTGCGCAGCAACGGACTTGGTACGAACTCCAACGCTCGATCACCCAAGCCCGAAAGAACAAAGGGATGACCCAGAGCGATATCGCCGAGGCGATGCACACCACCAAATCCGCCATCTCCCGGTTGGAAAACTCCGAGCGATTCCCGAACCTAAAAACCTTGAATAAAATGGCTGAGGTGTTGGGTTGTCATTTAGAAGTCAAACTGGTTCCCAACCGGTAGGTTTTTACTCCCTTGGTCGGTAACCGTTGGATTCAAACCACCTCACGCCGGGAGGTCAGCACAACGGCGAAGACACCCACCTTTTCTACCTCCTTCCTAGAACACCAACTCCCCCACCCTTCTCCCTCCACCAAAAAACCATTTCTTTTTTTAACGTTGACTTTAACGTCAACCATCGCTACCTTATTCGTAACCACTGGAACAATCATCAATTCAAAGGATTTCTATGGAGCGGATTCAACAAGTAGCGGTTTTAGGCGCCGGGGTGATGGGGGCGACCATTGCGGCCCATCTGGCCAATGCGGGGCTCAAAGTTTTGTTGTTAGACCGGGCGCTGCCTGAAGTTGAGAACAAAAATCAAGTCGCTCAACAGGCCCTTGCCGCTCTCGCCAAGGCGAAGCCGGCGGCGTTTTTCAAGCCCCAGCACAACGCCCGGATCTTCGCCGGGAACTTTGAAGACCACATGGCCCAGATCAAAGATTGCCAGTGGGTGATTGAGGTGATCATCGAGAACTTGGACATCAAGAAATCCTTTTACCAAGACCAAGTGTTACCTCACCTGAGTTCGACAACCATCTTGTCATCCAACTCCAGTGGTTTGTCAGTCAACCAAATGGCGGCGGTGCTGCCCCCAGAGGTGCAAGAGCGGTTTTTACTGACCCACTTTTTCAACCCCCCTCGGTACATGCGGCTCATGGAGCTGGCTCCTTGCAGCCAAACCAAGCCCAAAGTGATGGCTTATATGGCTGAGTTTTTGGGGCAAAAGCTGGGCAAGGGCATCGTCTACGCCAAAGACACCCCCAATTTTGTGGCCAACCGGATCGGGGTCTTCTCGATTTTCAATGCGATGAAGACCATGGTGGACATGGGGATGACCGTCGAGGAAGTGGACGCCATCGCCGGACCGGCGACAGGGCGGCCCAAGTCGGCGGCTTTTCGGACCTCCGACTTGGTTGGGCTAGACACCTTGGTCCATGTGGGGAACAACAGCTACCAGAACCTCCCTGATGACGAGAAGCGGGATATTTTCCAGGTCCCTGACTTCCTCAAAGAGATGATTGAAGCGGGGCAACTAGGCGACAAGTCCAGGGCGGGGTTTTATAAAAAATCTAAAGACGAACAAGGCAAGCGGCAAATCCTCTATTGGGACCACAAGGAAAAGACCTACCAACCGCTCAAAAAGCCCAAATACGCCAGTATCGGGGCAACCCGGATGCTCGACACCGCCGGGGAGAAGATCAAAGGGCTCTTGGCCGGGAACGACCAAGCGGCAACCTTCGCTTGGGAGAACCTGAGCGATACCCTGATCTACAGCTTCAACCGGCTCTTCGAAATCGCCGATGACGTGGTCAACATCGACAACGCCATGAAGTGGGGCTTCAACTGGGAGCTAGGTCCCTTCCAGATGTTAGACGCCATTGGGGTCCAGGACTTTGTCAAACGGGCAGAGGCCCAAGGCAAGGCGGTCCCTGCAAAGCTCAAAGAGGTCGAGGCCTTTTACCGGTATAACGGAGCGGTCCCCGAATTTTGGGATGTTGCCTCATCGAGCTACCTACCGGTCCCCCAAAAGCCGGGCCAAGTGAATTTAGTGGCTTTAAAAAACGGCGACCGCAAGGCGCTGGGCAACAAGTCCGCCTCTTTGGTCGACTTGGGCGACGGGGTCTTTGTGCTAGAGTTCCACTCAAAAATGAACACCATCGGCGGCGACATCCTCCAGTTCACCTTCAAAGCGCTGGACTACGTGGAAAAACACGGGGTCGGCATGGTGATCGGGAACCAGGGGGCCAACTTCTCGGTCGGCGCGAATTTGGCGCTCTTGACCTCTGCGATTGCCGAAGGGGATTTTGACGACATTAATATAATGATCAAGTCCTTCCAACGGGCGACCATGGCGGTCAAGTATTCGCCGGTCCCGGTGGTCTCCGCACCCTTCCACATGGCCTTAGGTGGCGGCTGTGAATTCAGCCTGCACGCTGACGCCATCAACGCCTACGCCGAAACCTACATGGGTTTGGTGGAAGTCGGGGTGGGGCTCTTGCCTGCCGGTGGAGGCACCAAAGAAATGGGGCTTCGGGCCATTGAGTTAGCAGAGCAGTTTAAAAGCGACCCGAGCCCCTACTTATTTAAAGGGTTCCAACAGATCGCCATGGCCACCGTCTCGATGAGTGGCGAGGAGCTGTTTGACATGGGGTACATGCGCCAAGGGGACCAGATCACCATGGACATGGACCGGTTGATTTTCGACGCCAAGCAGAAGGTGCTGGCGCTTGCTTGCAACTACAAACCAAAACACAAGCGGGAGAACATCCCGGCGCCGGGCCGTTCGATTGCTGCCAGCATGAAATCCCAAGTGTGGAACCTGCAACAAGGGGGCTTTGCTTCACAGCATGACGGCTTGATTTCTTCGATGATCGCCGACGCCATCACCGGCGGCAACGTGCCAACCGGGACGATGATCAGCGAAGATTACATGCTAGAACTGGAACGAGAGGCGTTTTTGAAGCTTTGTGGCACCAAAAAAACCTTTGAGCGAATCGCTCACACCCTAAAAACCGGCAAACCGCTGCGAAACTAAAAGGATCAAGATGACTACTGCCTATATCGTTGCGGCCAAACGGACCGCCGGGACCAAAGCCAAGAAGGGGGGGTTCAAAGATGTTCGCCCCGATGAGCTGGCCGCTCAAGTGATTGCCAATGTTGTTCAAGTTTCCGGGGTGGACCCGGTCTTGATTGAAGACGTCATCCTTGGCTGCGCCTTCCCCGAAGGGGAACAAGGGATGAATATCGGGCGGATCGCGGCGATGAAAGCCAAGCTGCCCAAGACCGTCCCGGGGATGACCATCAACCGGTTTTGTAGCTCCGGCCTGCAATCGATTTCCATCGCCGTGGACCGGATATTAGCAGGCAACGGCGACGCTGTGGTTGCCGGAGGAGCTGAGTCGATGAGTATGGTTCCTCTGGGAGGCAACAAATACAGCGCCGACCCGGGCTTGATGGACGCTTGGCCTGAATCTTACGCTTCCATGGGGATCACTGCCGAATTGATCGCCAAAAAACATGGCATCAGCCGAGAAGACCAAGACCAATTTGCGGTCCAAAGCCACCAACGAGCCGCTGCGGCCACCGCCTCAGGACGGTTTGCCCCTGAGATTGTCCCCATTGAGGTCCAGCACGCTTTACTGGCCGGTGTCAAACTCAAGCAAGAGATCGAAACCATATCCGCAGACGACGGCATCCGAGCGGACACCTCCCTTGCCGGGCTGTCCAAGTTGCGCCCGGCTTTTGCGATCGGTGGCAGTGTCACCGCCGGAAACTCCAGCCAAACCACCGATGGTGCGGCGGCGGCGATGGTGGTCAGTGAGGGGTTCCTCAAAGAACACAACTTGACCCCCATCGCTCGGTTTGTTTCCTATGCGGTCACCGGTTGTTCCCCTGAGTACATGGGAATGGGTCCGGTGTACGCCATCCCCCAGGCTTTAAAGAAGGCGGGTTTGACCCTAGCCGATATTGAGTTGATCGAACTCAACGAGGCCTTCGCCGCCCAAAGTTTGGCGGTGATCAAGGAATTGGGCATCAACCCAGAAATCACCAATGTCAACGGCGGCGCGATCGCCTTAGGCCACCCGTTAGGGTGCTCTGGGGCCAAGCTGACGGCGACCTTGCTTTCTGAGATGAGCCAGCGAAAAGTAAAATACGGGATGGTCTCGATGTGTATCGGCGGCGGCATGGGCGCTGCTGGAATTTTTGAAAACCTGGTCTAAAGGAGCGGCATGGAAACATCACCACAAAAAGGGGCTGAATTTTTAATCCAGCCCACCGAACCGGGCTCCATCTTCACCCCCGAAGATTTCACCGACGAACACCGCCAGATTCGTGAGACCACCAGCGACTTTGTGGAAAACGAAGTGTTGCCCAAGGTCGCAGAGATCGATGATCACGGCTACGAGTTGGTCAAAGATTTGATGCACCAATGTGGTGATTTAGGGCTTTTGATGACCGACGCCCCCGAAGACTTTGGCGGCCTTGAGCTAGACAAAGTCACCAGCATGGTGGTCGCTGAACAGATATCAAGGACCGGTAGTTTTTCTGTCGCCTTCACTGCGCACACCGGGATCGGGACCTTGCCCTTAATCTACTACGGCACCAAGGACCAAAAGGACCGGTACCTAGAAAAAATCATCTCCGGCCAGTGGATCGCTGCCTACTGCCTGACTGAGCCGGGCTCCGGCTCCGATGCCTTGGACGTCCAGTCCAACGCCACCTTAGACGGGGACCACTATGTCCTCAACGGGACCAAGCAGTTCATCACCAATGGAGGCATTGCCGATTTTTTCACCATTTTTGTCAAAATCGACAAAGAGCATTTCACTGCCTTTTTGGTGGAACGAACCTTTGAAGGGCTCACCATTGGCCCAGAAGAAAAGAAATTGGGCATTCGGGGCAGTTCGACCACCCAGGTGATCATGGACAACGTCCGGGTTCCTAAAGAGAACCTGCTCGGCACTCTCGGCAAAGGCCACAAGATCGCCTTTAACATCCTTAATATTGGGCGCTTAAAGTTAGGGGCCTGTGTCAACGGGGCAGCGAAACAAGCGATTTTGTCGGCCATCGAATACTCCCAAGACCGCAAGCAATTTGGACAACCGATTTCCAGCTTTGGAGCGATCCAACAGAAATTCGCCGAGCGTATGTCGGAGCTTTATGCCTCTGAGTCCCTGGTTTACCGGCTTTCTGGCCAGATTGACCAACAGTTTGCGACCTTGGACAAAGGGGCTGAGGACTACTACCAACAACAAGAAACTGCCTTGGCCGACTATGGGGCGGAATGTGCGATTGCAAAGGTCTACTGTTCAGAGATGTTGCAGCGGTTGGTCGACGAGGTGGTGCAAATCCATGGAGGCTATGGCTTTTTGGAAGAGTACCCGGCAGAACGTTTCTACCGGGATGAGCGGATCAACCGCATCTACGAAGGGACCAATGAGATCAACCGGTTGTTAGTCCCCGGAACCATCTTGAAAAAGTCGCTCAAAGGAGAATTACCGCTCCAACAAGCGGCGATGGCCGCCTTTGAGGGCTTGCTGAGCCCTAGTTTCGATGAACTAGACCTAGACGACCCCTTTGCCGCAGAAAAACAAGCAATTGCCCAAGCGAAACAGGTCTTTTTGATCCTCTCAGGCGCCGGGGTACAAAAGTTTGGGGCTGGGCTGGCGAACGAACAAGAAATCTTGTTGGCCGCTGCCGATATCGCCATCCAAATCTACGCCATGGAATCGGCGGTCCTACGGACCGCAAAAGCCCAAGGTAAAGTCTCTGAGCGTAAGCAAGGGATCATGAACGCCATGACCAAAATCACCTTGTTTGATTCGGTTGAAAAAATCAGCCGGGCCGCCAAATCGGCCGCCTTTTACATCGAAGACGGGGACAATTTAACCCTGATTTTGAGCGGCATCCGCCGGTACACCAAGTACAACGCCAGTGGGATTTTAGAAGCCAAACGATTGGTGGCCAAGGAAACCATCGAGCAAGGTAAGTACCCGCTATAACCGAAGATTCGCCCAACCTGATTCGTTTTTTTCGTTTCGGTTGGGCAGGGTATTTTAACGAGGAACTATTCTCAGCGGTGTGGAGTAGCGGGCTCTCACGGGGGCCATCTGCTTGGTTTGAAAACCTCAGAAAACGCTTCTACTCGAACAACAAGCATTTGAACCCGGGAATACCCCTTGAAATCAAATTCTATCAACATCACCGTTCATAAAATCGACACCCCCTACCTGGTGGGTCCGGTCGATATTTTTGAGCTTTGGTCCCAGGGTAAGCACATCCTGATCGACACTGGCCCTCCAACTCAGACGGCGACCGATTACCTGAACAAGCACATTGATTTATCCACCTTAGACTACCTACTGGTCACCCACTGTCACCCAGACCACTACGGCTTGGCTCAGTATATTTTAGACCACAGCCCTGCCAAGCTCATTTTGGCCCATGTAGACGGGCTATTAGCCGAGTTATTCCCCCAACGCATCGAGTTTTTGACCCAAACCTTCAGCAGTCTGGGCATCCCCGAGGACTTTCTTGGGCCGTTCAAGCAACTTTTACCAAAATTCCAAGGGGACATTCCCTTCCCACGACACTACCAGCGATTAGAAGACTCTGAACAACTTTTAAGTGACTTAGGTATCCATTGGATGGCCTGTCCTGGGCATAGCCAGTCTGACATCATTTTCACTTTTGAGGGCCAGGCGGTCACTGGGGATGTGCTGCTACGAAACATCTTCTCGGCTCCGTTGCTGGATATGGATCTAACTCGGGGAGAGGGTCGTTTTTCGAATTACAATGCCTACTGTGAGAGCCTCAGAAAGCTCCACGGCCTTCGGAACACCCAAGTCCGGCCAAGCCATAATGACTGGATCCTTGGGGTGGACGAGCAGATTCTCTTTTACTGCCATAAAATCATCCAGCGATCCCAGAAAATAGAGCCGCTCTTCGGGGAGCGAGGAACTATCTACGAAATCCTCGAGCGATTGTTCCCGGACTTGATCAAAACGCCCTTTAAGTTTTATGTCAAAACCGGGGAGCTCTATTTCTTGTTAGATTACCTCAATGAACCCGAGCGACTGCACCAGTCGCTCGAACACTTGGGTCTGAGGGAGGCTTTGGGGGTTTAAAGGATACTCTGCAAGGCTTCGGTCGGTCGGCCAATCACCGCTTTGTTGTTCGCAAACAAAACAGGCCGTTCGATCAATTTTGGATTTTCTGCCATCGATTGAATCAGGGTCTCATCGTCGGCCTGGGCGAGGTTCAAATCTTTAAACCCTTGCTCTTTGGTCCGCATCACCTCGACCGGGGCTTTCCCGATCACCGCTAAATACTCTTTGATTTCTTGTACAGACCGTAAGTCATCCATGTAACGGATTTCTTCAAAATCGATCCCTTTTTCTTGCAAAAAAGCCACCGCCTGGCGGGACTTTGAACACTTTGGGTTATGCCACAGTTTAATTGCACTCATGATTTGACCTCTAAATGATAAAACCGCAACGCCTCTTGAGCGATCACCTGGGCGGCGTCACCGGCGACCAATGATTTGGCCGCTTCTTCCATGGCGGTGCGTTGTTCGGGATTGTTTTTAATGTCTAAGATCGCCTGAGCCAGTCTTTGGGCGTTCAGTTCCGCTTGCGGGATCACTATCGCAGCTCCGCCGGACTCCAAGGCCCGGGCGTTGCTGCCTTGATGGTCTCCTGAGGTATTAGGAATCGGCACTAAAATCGAGGCTCGTCCGACGGCACAAACTTCATTCACCATGGAGCCAGCACGGCTCAGTAACAAATGGGCCTCACAAAACCAGGAGGCGACGTCGTCCACAAAGGGAACCACTTGGGCGTCGATCTCAGGGTGCTGGGCATAGGCCTGACGCACGTCTTCGCAGTCGGCCACTCCTGTTTGGTGTAAGATACGTATTCCTTGCCCCTCAAGAGAGGGGAGAGCAGCGACCAAGGTTTGGTTCAATACCCTTGCCCCTTGTGACCCTCCGACCAACACCAAAGTGAAGGGTTCTTTGGGTCGTCTGTCTGGCAAAGAAGCGGCCTCTTGGATTTGGGAGCGAATCGGGTTGCCCACCACTTTAGGGTTTCGAAACACCCCTTCGAGCCCTTCAAACGGAACAAACGACAAGGGCACAAACCGACCTAACAAACGGTTCGTCATCCCCGGCGAGGCATTTTGCTCTTGGATCAAGGTACGACGTCCTAAGAGCAAGGCGGCAAGTAGCAAAGGCCCAGAGGCATAGCCACCAACACCGATCACCAAATCAGGTCGATAAGTCAGCAAAATTTTCAAGGATTGTAAGAAGGCGACAGGGACCTTTAAGAGCCCCAAGAGTTTCTTCAGGGCACCCACCCGGTAAAGCCCGGATACCGAGAGCAAGTACAATTTCCAGCCCCGTTCCGGGACAGCCCTCGCCTCGATCCCACGAGCGGTGCCGACAAACCGGACTTCCGTAGGTCTAATCTTCCCTAAAGCCTCGGCAACCGCCATCCCAGGAAAAAGGTGACCACCGGTCCCTCCCCCTGCGATCAGAACCTTCAACTCATTCATCTTCAGGCAATTGTTTTGATATATTGATTAAGATACCGACCATAAACATCCCAAAAATCAAGCTTGACCCTCCGTAAGACACAAAGGGCAAGGGGATTCCCTTGGTTGGGAGTAAACCGATCACCACCCCCATGTTCAGCACCGACTGTAAGGCAAGGATGGTGGTGATGCCCACCGCTAAGGTCCGGCCAAAATGATCCCGGGTTTCTAGCGCGACTTGATAGCCCTTAAAAGCCATGATCGAAATCAAGACCACCACAAACAAAACACCAATAAAACCCGTTTCTTCAGCTAAAATAGAAAAGATAAAGTCTGTGTGAGCTTCCGGTAAGAAAAAGAGTTTCTGGGTCGAATTCCCTAAGTCTCTACCAAATATCCCCCCTCGGCCAAAGGCGATAAAGGACTGGATCAACTGAAACCCGGAGTCCAAGGGGTCGGCCCAGGGGTCTAAAAAGGCAGTCACCCGGCGCAACCGATAACTCTTGTACATCACCAAGAGGGTGCCAACACCAGCCAAGCCCGACAAACTCAAAAACATGTGACTTGGCCGCAACCCGGCGACAAAAATCATGGTAAATAAGGTCAAGCTGATCAACACAGCGGTTCCAAAGTCAGGCTGTAAAATCAACAAAAAGAAGAACAACCCCATCACCACTAAAGCGGGAAACAGGCCTTTGGAAAACTGACGAATCTCCCCTTGTTTTCTGGACAAAAAACTTGCCATCCAGATCACCAAGGCAACTTTCACGAACTCAGAGGGCTGAAAACCAAACCCAAAGATTCGCAACCAACGCCGGGCGTTACCAACCGAAGTTCCGATCCCGGGGATCAGCACTAGCAGCATCAAGACAAAGGCCGCAAAGATAAAAACCGGGTATAAGTTTTGATACTTTTGGTAGGGAGTCTTGATCGCGAAGACAAGAAAAGCACCTCCAATCGCAAAATTGACTAACTGGCGGATTAGAAAATAGTAGGGTGAGCCAAAATTCCGTTCTGCGTAGATCGCACTCGAAGAGTAGATCATCAGCACCCCGACTCCAATCAGGGCGATCAAGCAAAACAAGATCACCTGTTGGGGGTGGGTACCACGGCTTTTAGGTAAAGGCTTTCGAGAGCGGGTGGACATCGAGGGAGTCAATCGTTTTCTAGTTCCTCTTTAACAATTTGTTGCATCATTTGAGGCAACAAATCGTCGAGGGTCTGCTGAATGGTTTCTTGAACCATTTGCTCAATCATACCTCCCAGTTTATCTTGAAAGTCCTCAGAGACATTGAGCTGTGAGTCGGGTGCTGTTTGAACAACCGCCTCAGCTCCGCTCTTTTCTGACTCATCCTCGGCCATCAAGGCAGGGTCAAACCCGGCCACTTCATCGTCTACAGACTCTCCAAGGTCGTCTTCGGCCATCAAGGCGGGGTCAAATCCGGCCACTTCATCGTCTACAGACTCTCCAAGGTCGTCTTCGGCCATCAAGGCAGGGTCAAATCCAGCCACTTCGTCGGCAACCGGTGATTCTGTCGTCTCACCTTCAGACATCAGCTCAGGGTCAAAACCTGCTAATTCACCTGCCTCTTCGGTAACCTCGACTCCCACATCAGAAGCCGCTTCGACGGCTGGTTCTGTTAGCTCACCAGGGAAATGATCGTCTCCTAAGGTCACGGAGTCATCCAAAAAGCTTTCAAAATCTTCTGGGTTGCTCATGAACTGAGTATCATTCAAGTCCGCATCAGAGTGGACAGGCTCAAGATCATTTGCTTCAGATGCTGGTTCCGCCGATTGCTGAGAAACCAGTACATCAAAGGGATCGGTCGAAACCGGAGCGGCTTCAAGGACAGGCTCTTTTACCTCATCATCAGCCGCTGTCTGGGCAGACAAAACATCAAAGGGGTCAGTCGAAATCGGAGCGACTTCAAGGACAGGCTCTTTTACCTCATCATCAGCCGATGCCTGGGCAGACAAAACATCAAAGGGATCGGTCGAAACCGGAGCGGCTTCAAGGGCAGGCTCTTTTACCTCATCATCAGCCGCTGCCTGGGCAGACAAAACATCAAAGGGGTCAGTCGAAACCGGAGCGTCTTCAAGGACAGGCTCCTCAACCTCATCATCAGCCGATGCCTGGGCAGACAAAACATCAAAGGGGTCAGTCGAAACCGGAGCGTCTTCAAGGACAGGCTCCTCAACCTCATCATCAGCCGCTGCCTGGGCAGACAAAACATCAAAGGGGTCAGTCGAAAGAGATACAGCATCAGGGGCGCTTTCTTCAACACTCTCATCAACCACCGGTACAGGGGCGCCTTCTTCAACACTCTCATCAACCACCGGTTCAGAGCTAGCCTCTTCTGCAACAGCGGGCTCTGACTCATCTAGCCCAACAGCCTCCATGTTGAAGTCTTGCATCCCAAAAACGTCTTCAGACACTTCAAACAACACTTCCGCATTATCATCAAACTCTTTCAGTTCAGCATCATCTTCATTGGCTTGGGAAGGAACGGTCTGGTAACCGACCTGATTGCTACCCAAAGGATTTTGAGACACGGGGTCATCTGAAGCCTCGACCGTATAGCTCACTGACATCAAATCTTCAGCGCCGCCAGGGATGTCCTCTGAGTCGGAAGCATCACCCATTAAGGGCAAAGGTGCCTCATCGCCCTCAAGTTCCGGCAAAACGGGCTCCTCAAGTTCTTCTTCTGCCTCACTGAGATCAAGGTCCTCCTCTACAGAGAGGTCATCCTCATCTAGCTCCTCTTCATCCAAATCATCGGCTGACTCATCGATTTCAAACTTGGCCGAGGTGACTTGTCGGAGGTTAATCATCTGCTGTAAGTTTCCTGCGGCGTCATCCACGCCATCGCCTAACCACTGGCTCAGCTCGTCCTCGTCTTCTTCACTCAGGGAGGCTTCAGCCTCTTCAATTTCGACCTCTTGCTCAAAAAGACTTTCATCCTCGGCATACTCAAGGGGTTCGGTGGGTTCTTCTTCCCCTAAAGGAGGTAGCTGCTCAAATTCGATTTCCAAGGAAAGTGGTTCCTGAGCAACCAAAGGATCAAGCCCTTCGTCTTGGGCTGATTCTTGGGATACAAAGGTGATTTCTTCCCCAGATTCAACTTGATGATCCAGCTCTTGAGTTCCTTCAAAATCCAATGAAGACTGCAGCGCAGTTTCCGCTTCCTCACTCTCTAATTCGGCCTCTAAGGCTTCCACCCCTTCCGGCTCGGAAAAAGCAGTCTCTTGAGGTGTTTCAAAGGTCGGTTCTTCCACGTCAGCAAACGAGTCAGTGGCCTCAAGAAGGCTTGGATCGTTAAATTCCAGTTCCGCACCCTGAGCCTCTAAGGGCTCTTCCTCGTCTTCATATAAGTCTTCAGGTTCCCCAAAATCTCCCTGATCTTCAAGGCCCAGCCCATCGATTTCCTCTAGTTCAACGTCAGATTCGTCTTCAAGCAAGTCTTCTGGCTCACCAAAATCACCTTGATCTTCCAGTTCCAAGCCTGAATCTAGGTCAGAATCAGAGGTGGCACCTGGTTCGAACAAAGCCTCAGGGTCAGAAAACTCTGGTTCATCTCCTCCAAATTCGCCTTCGTCACTCAGAGCGCCGTCGAAACAGCCAGAGTCAAATTCGTCCTGTTCCTCACCGAGCCCAAAGGACTCGTCTGGGTCTTCAAACTCTTCAATTTCCTGAATGTCAGGAGACTCTATATCAACAGGCAAATCTTCAATGTCATCCATTTCCTCAAAGGCTGACACTTCAACAGGCTCGTCGAGGTCAAACTCTTCATCCAAGTCCCCATTAAAGTCTAAGCTACTGTCTGGAGATTCAAAAGGAGGGTTTTTCGATGCATCTTCGTGCTCCTCAGTGTCATCAAAATGAACCCCTAGTTCAGGGTCGACTTCAGCTCCAAGAGGATCGGCAAAGGTATCAACCGGCTCAACTTCTTCTTCCCAATCTTCTTCGAATTCGTCGTCGAATTCGCCATGTTCATGGGAATCATCGGTTTCATCATCAGTGGGGTACAAATCGAGATCATCGTCGTCGGTAAGGTCAAGAGAACTATCTTGTAGTTCATGGCCTAGCTCACCTTCCTCATTCGTATCGAGGAAATCCATATCTAAAGCGATTTGATCGATTTCCTCAATTTCTTGAGGAACCGGTTCATCTGACGCTACACCGCCAAAAGGTACGCATTCTAAGACCGTCAATCCTGTTTCTGATATTCGGGCTCTTTGATTCGTCGACCCGCTGACAGTTGATGGGTCCAAACGCACCTCAACCTTCAGTTCCATTAACCCAGGTTTCGTTTTTTGGGCCACTGGTTCTTCGACTGAATCAACCTCTTCCTCAAAATCTAACAACTCATCGTCCAGTTCTTCAAAGGAAAATTCTGGATCTTCGTCTCCTAACTCTAGGTCAATTTCTTCATCATCCCCATAATCAAGATCCATCGAATCATCATCTTGATCGTGGAGGTCATCCTGAGTGGTTGCAGTAGAAGGCATTTCCAGGTCATCTTCTACAATATCATCAAAATCAAGGTCATCTGATTGTAGATCGGCCTCAACCGCAGGAACATCTTCGGAGCTACTCCCGGCATCAATGGGTTCATCAGACCAACCCAAGCCAGGTTTCATCAAGCCAGTAGGCGCTACAGAGGGTTCCATAGGCGGAGAATCTAACGGGATCGCTTCCACCCAGTGTTGGGTAGGATCCAGTTCTTCTGAGAGGGCATCCATATCGACCGATTCAACCCCTTGCACTTGCAGGGTTTCATCCTCACTTTCTTGTTGATTGGACAAAAGATCGATCAACTCATCGTCCACCAGCTCAAGTTGGTCTAGCTCCTCGACTGCGGAGTCGCTTGACTGGGCTAAGAGTTCACTCACTTGGGCTTTGAGGGTTCTAAACTCAAAAGGCTTACGAATAAAACCCGAGACGCCTAACTTCGCCAAGAGAGATTCATCCAAAATATCGCGAGCTGAGGTGAGCAGCAACAACGGAGTCGATTCTGTTGCAGGCTCTTTTCGAAGTGTTTCAGTGCATTGATAGCCGGAGGTCACATCCTGATTTGAAAGCAAAATCAGGTCGGCTTGCTCGGACAAAGCACTGTCGACAAAGAGGCTAGGGTCGGATTCCAAGACAAACTTCCACCCAGAGGCTTGTCGAAAGGCTTGCGAGTCAAGTAACTCGGCGACCATGGTGCTGTTGTCTAGGACAAGAATTTTTCTGTCCATTCAATGCCTCTGAGAACGTTGTTAGGGTACTGTGCTTGATTATAGGGTATGACCACAAAAAATCAACCGAAGATTGGTCAAAACCCAAAAGTACCGGCTATAATCAGGAGCCCCCTTGATCCAACTTGGAAGTTTATGAAACAGTAACCTAACGGAGAAAGAATGAACTTAGAATCTCTTTTAAGTTGGGTGAGAATTGGGGTCGCCATCTTGGTGGGCTTGGTCTTGTTGTGGTATGTTTTGATCCCCTTCCTCAGACAACTGGTCCAACCGATTGAGCCGCCAGACAGAGTTTTTCCCCAGCTGACAGTTCCACCGTCTCCTAAAAAAAACGGGCCTCCCAAGACACCTGACGGCCAGAAAATCATCGAAGTGGCGAAGCAAGACCCTCAAAAGACCGCACACTTGATCCAGGCTTGGTTGCGAGAAAACAACCGAGTGGAATGAAATATGCTTCTCTATAGGTAAGAGCTCAGCCAGAGCTTAAGCCTTAGGAGGTATTATGGATCACATCGCACTGCGACGAACCTTACTGCAAATCCTGAACTACTCTAGCCTTTGCGACCAAGAGCATCACTTTGTGGTCCATGGATTAGGAGTGTTTCATGTCAACGAAACTAAGAAAGATGCGGGGTTAGACGTGGATGTCTGGCTCCAGGCGTCTATTGGGAAACGAATTTGGATTACTTATAGTAATTTAGACTTGGCCTTAGACGAGCTTATTCGCCATCCGGCCTAGTCTATATTTTGCAACTACAGCGAGTTAAAGCAACGCTAACAAAACTCCAGCAGCCACCGCAGAGCCGATCACACCTGAGACGTTTGGCCCCATAGCGTGCATCAGCAAGAAGTTGTGACTATCCGACTCAAGCCCGACTTTGTTCACCACCCGAGCAGCCATCGGCACCGCCGAAACCCCAGCCGCACCAATCAAGGGATTGATTGGGTCCTTACTCATCCGGTTCATCAGCTTTGCCATCAAGACGCCACCACCGGTACCGACACTAAAGGCTACTGCGCCGAGGAGCAGGATACCTAGAGTTTCCAAATTCAAGAATTTGTCAGCAGAGAGCTTAGAGCCAACCGAGAGACCTAAGAAAATCGTCACGGTGTTAATCATCGCATTCTGGACAGTATCAGAAAGCCGGTCCACCACTCCAACAACACGGAGCAGGTTGCCAAACATGAACATACCGATCAGAGGGGCTGCACTTGGAAGCAACAAACCACAAATTCCTAACACCACCAAAGGCAACATGATTTTTTCCACCTTAGAGACGTGTCGCAGCTGGACCATCTTGATCTTTCGATCTGCCTCGGTAGTGAAAAGCTTCATGATTGGCGGCTGGATGATCGGCACCAAAGCCATATAAGAATATGCCGCTACTGCAATCGACCCTAACAAACGTGGGCTCAGCTGACTGGCCAAGAAAATAGCCGTCGGGCCATCAGCCCCGCCAATGATCCCGATAGAAGCCGCATCCCGGAGGTTAAAGGAAATCCCTGGGATATAATTTAAAAGCAGGGCCCCAAGCAGTGTTGTAAAGATACCCAGCTGGGCGGCACCGCCTAAAAGCGCTGTCTTGGGATTGGCGATCATGGGCCCAAAGTCGGTCATTGCGCCTACCCCCATGAAGATCAACAACGGGAAGACCCCGGTGGTAATCCCGACATGGTAGAGCATATACAGCAAGCCTCCTGGCTCGTTGAGCCCAGCAAGAGGAATATTGGATAAAACCGCACCAAACCCCATGGGGATTAACAAAAGGGGTTCAAAACCTCGGAAGATCCCAAGGTACAAAAGCAACCCACCGACAATCACCATGATCACTCGGCCATAGCCTTCAGTCCAGTCCAGTTTACCACCTTCGAACAGTGCCGAGATGCCAGTGGTTTTATACAGGCGCTTAAACAGTGTCACAATGTCAGAGAGCTTTTCTGAGTTGGTTGAAGAGGAACCCTCAGTGATGATTCCTTCAGTCAAAATCACCGCAAGCAGTGCACCACGAGGGGCTTCCAGGTAAGGACTCATCTTGAGTAAATGCACCTTACCTGCTTTCCCTGCTCTGACTTCACTTTTGCTGCCGTCAGGCATTTTGATCAACGCTAGTTTATCGCCAGAAAAGACATGATCCCCTTTTTTGACATACACTTTCAGCACCTTGATGTCCGCAGGAGCTTGGAAGGTAACAATACCTCGTTTTTGCATCCCTGACATGAACATCCCCGGCATAGAATAAGCCGAAAGGGGAAGCAAGAACGCAAGGGCAAACAGAAGAAGCCGCAGTCGATTCAACATGAGAATTCTCCTATCCGATGCTCACTAAGGGGTCACCGGTCGAGACATTGTCTCGCTCTGCGACAAAAATATCCAAGATCGTCCCGGCTTTTGGGGCCTTGATGTCGGTCTCCATTTTCATCGCTTCCATCACCAAGATCACGTCATCTTTTTCGACGTGATCCCCAACGGCAACTTTTAACGACCAAATTGAACCTGGGGTTGGTGCGCCAATCTCCTCACCTTCACCACTGTGATGTTTTGGCGCTTCGGCCTGAGGGGCGGCTTGTAACGGTGTGCCGGAAGGTCCGACCTGAACTTCGTAGCTTTTCCCGTCGACTAGAACGGAGTAGGCACGGGTTTCACCAGAACCTTTCGCAGCAGCGGCTTTTTTCTCCGCCTTTGGATCAACCTTAGCATTTTTTCGGATGGAAACTTCGGCTTTACCTTGCAAGAAGTCTAACCCCTTAGATTCGCATGAGGCGATGATAAAGACGTTTTCCTCGCTCACTTCAAGCCCGTTGTCCTTAAGGATTTTTTCCGCCTTAGGTACACCTGGCTCCAATTCATCTAAAGGATCACCGGTGAATTTTGCTTTACCCAACTGTTCAGAAGCAATTTTCACCACTTCTTCGTCTGCAGGGACAGGAGTCCGGCCAAAGTAACCTAAGACCATTTCACCGTATGCAGGGTTGATTTTTTTCCACTTGCCTTGGGTGACGTTCAAAAAGGCTTGCTGGAAGTAGAACTGGCTTACCGGTGTCACAGAGGTACCAAACCCTCCAAGGCGAACCACGTCGCCCATTTCTTTGATCACGTCATTGTACAAATGCATGGTCCCAGAATCCCGCATCATCATGGTGTTGGCTGTCAGCGCTCCACCAGGCATCGGAGACAACGGAATCATCGGGGTGACCATTTTCGCTTCTGGAGGGAAGAAGTAATCAGACATCGCTTCTTCAAACACTTCTTCAGCAATCAGGATCTTCTCGTGATCCACATCTAGGGTATAATCTGATCCTTTGAGCGCATGCCACATCGACAAGATGTCAGGCTGAGCTGTTCCACCAGAGACAGGGCTTTTCGACAAATCGATCCCGTCCACTCCAGCTTCAATCGCAGCCAAGTACTGAGACACACCGACACCTGCGGTGTCGTGGGTATGAACCCAAAGAGTTGTGTCCGCAGAGACCATTTTGCGGGCCCCTTTGATCGTTTCATACATCTTTCTTGGGTTACAAGTCCCACTCGCGTCTTTAAAACAGACCGAGTCAAAAGGAATCCCAGAGTCGATGATCTGCTGAAGACGGTCTAAATAAAATTCAGCGGTATGGGCGCCGGTACAGCCGGGAGGTAGGTCCATCACCGCAATTACAATCTGGTGTTTTAACCCATGTTTATGGATCATTTCGCCAGAATACTTCAAGTTGCGGATGTCATTTAAAGCGTCGAAGTTCCGGATCGTTGTCATGCCGTGTTTTTTAAACATCTTCGCATGTAACTCAATCACGTCACGAGGCTGCTGGCTGAGAGCCACAACATTGATGCCCCGGGCTAAGGTCTGTAGATTTGCCTCAGGTCCCGTGGTCGCACGGAACTGGTCCATCATGTCGAAGGCAGACTCACCACAATAAAAGAACAAGCTTTGGAACCGTGCTCCGCCACCGGCTTCAAAATGGGTGATCCCAGCGTCCATACTTGCTTGCAAAGCAGGCAAAAAATCAGGCGTCGCTACCCGAGCCCCGAACACTGATTGAAAACCATCCCGAAAGCTGGTGTCCATGAATTTGATAACTTTTTGAGCCACTGTTTCTCCTGATTTCTTATGAACTTTGTTTTTTTTCGTCCGCTTCGTAGGCGGAAACCGCTGCGGTGATCACCGCTGTGGGTGCGCCATTTGAAGCGCCTTTTTTCTTTTTTCTGCTTTTGTTTAGCCTAGCGAGCTTTTCTAACTCAATCTGTTCCAATTCGACGATTGCGTGTTTTTGGGTGAAAAACGCTACCAAATTGATCAATAAGATCATCAGGAGTAAGAAGACGAATACCGTCGACATCCCAATAACCATCAGTTTGAGTCCCTCGATTAGATTGCCATCCATGAAGTAATTCCTCAGTCCTTATAACGGAAATACCGACCTTGATGGACCACCAGGGCAGGTACATTGTTTCACCTCACCTATAAACTAGATTCTCTAGGCTGTAAACCTTAAAACAAGTGAGACCATGGCGGAAACGGAGTGCTCCTGCCTCAGGAAAAACTTCCCGAAAAAATGGGGCAAAAGGGAAGTAAATTCTCAGTCAAAAAGTCGTAAATTTTCATTACCGCCCACCGATACCTTTACGTTAACTTGTACTTTAAAATTCAGCTATTTGCCCATAGCATATCAACCAACCCCTTGTTTCTTTTATTCATCCCCACCGCCCTTTTGAGTGGAAACTTGAAAACCAATTTTTTTTATAACTTTTTGTTCATTTTTTAAAAACCCTTCGCTTGCCCGTCCCACCGGATTGTTTTACCTTTAATCTACACACCTTCCAAGGAATTTCATGTCTTCAAATCTATATATCTCGGGCCTACAATCAAGGAGCGGTAAATCCTTAGTTGCCCTCGGGATGATGGAGCAACTTTCTAGAAAATTGCAGCGGGTCGCCTTTTTCAAGCCCATCATTCACCTTGACCCGGGGCACCAAGACAAGGACCTCCAACTGATCAGAAGCCGGTACTTGGAAACCACAACCATCGAGTCGATGTTTGCTTATTCCGCCGACCAGGCGAGTCAATTGCTCGCTGCGGGGAAACAAGAAGAACTCTTAGAAGGGATCTTAAGCCGGTACACTCGACTGAGCGAAGAAAACGACTTTGTGCTCTGCTTAGGTTCCGACTTGGAAGGAGTCGCACCGAGTTTAGAATTTGATTTTAATGCGGAAATCGCCCTCAACCTGGCGGCGCCGATGCTTTTGGTGAGCAACGTCAAAGACCAAACAAGCCAAGAAATCTTGGATTCCTTCAAAGGGGCTTTAGAAAGCTACCGCCACAAAGGCTGTGAGATCGTTTCCCTCATTTTAAACCAATGTAATTTGGCGACACAAGAAGGCTTCCTTTACCCCTTAATCGAAGATCTCCAAACAGAGGTCGACTTGGTGTTCACCATCGAAGACCAGCCCGGTTTATCGGCTGCTAGTGTTTCGGAAGTGGTCCATCACCTCGGGGCTAAGGTCCTTTTTGGCTCTGACCAGCAACACCGGCAAATCGAGCATTACGAAGTCGCCGGCACCCAACTGCGACATTTCCTGCCTCAGCTCAAAGAAAACAGTTTAATCATCACCCCGGGGGACCGGCTAGACTTGATTTTAGGGGCCTTGGTTAGCTTCAAATCGAAAAGCATGCCTCACCCTGCGGGGATTGTGTTGACAGAGGGGATCTTCCCTGAAGGCTGTCTTGACCAAGTGATTGAGGGAATGGGCAGCATGCCGCCGATCCTTTTCACCCAAGAAGGAACCTACGAAACCGCCTCTAAACTCAACAAGATTCACACGGGAATCACCCAAGACAACCAACCCAAAGTCGCAGCGGCTTTGGGGCATTTTGAGTCTCAGGTAGACGCCGAAGCCTTGACCCAAAAAATCGTCAGTTCCTGCCCCCGTGCGGTGACTCCCAAGATGTTTGAGTTCAATCTGATCCAAAAAGCAGCCAAAAACAAACAGCACATCGTACTGCCCGAGGGAACAGATGAGCGTATTTTGAAGGCCGCAGAAATTTTGCTCAAACGAAAGGTCGCCAAGTTCACCTTGCTCGGGGAACCGAAATTGGTTCAAGCCCGGATCGACAAACTGGGGGTTCAACTCGAAGGGGCCACAATCGTGGACCCCAAAAGTTCGCCTTTATTTGAAGAATATTGCCAAGAATTTATGGGTATCCGGGCCCACAAAAACCCGACCTTGGAGCAAGCCAAGGACATCATGTGTGACGTCAGCTATTTTGGCACCATGATGGTCCACCTCGGTCACGCCGATGGGATGGTTTCGGGGGCGGCTCACTCAACCATGCACACCATCCGGCCCAGTTTTGAACTGATCAAGACCAAGCCGGGGTGCAACTTGGTTTCCAGTGTTTTCTTTATGTGTCTGGCCGACCGGGTTTTGGTCTACGGCGACTGCGCTGTCAACCCAAACCCAAACCCTGAAGAGTTGTGCGAAATCGCCCTCTGCAGCAGTGAAACCGCTCAGGCCTTTGGCATCAAACCCAAGGTTGCCATGCTCAGCTACTCTTCGGGTGATTCCGGCAAAGGCGAAGACGTTGAGCTGGTTCGCCAGGCGGTTCAACTGGCCCAAGCCAAGCGACCAAATGCAGATATCGAAGGGCCGATCCAGTACGACGCAGCGGTCGATTTCCAAGTCGGCAAAGCAAAAATGCCCGAGTCAACCGTTGCGGGCCAGGCCAATGTCTTCATTTTTCCGGACCTCAACACCGGAAACAACACATACAAAGCAGTCCAGCGAAGTGCCAATGCCGTAGCAATTGGCCCCATTTTGCAAGGGCTCAACAAGCCGATCAACGATCTCAGCCGGGGCTGTTTAGTTGAAGATATCATCAACACCATTGCCATCACCTGTATCCAAGCCCAACAGGTCAGTGAACAATCAACCAATGCACCGGTCAACTCATGAAGATCTTAGTTTTAAATGCTGGAAGTTCCTCAATCAAATTCAGCTTATTTGAAAACACTGAACGAGTGGCCACTGGGTTGGTCGAACAAATTGGGGAATCAGCCGGCCACTTTGAGCTCCACGCCAAAGGAAACGAACAAACCAAAGTCACTCCACCTCTAGATCACAAAGAGGCTATGCAGTGGGTTTTAAACGGGTTATGCGACCCCGAAACTGGCGTCTTGAAACACCCTGAAGAGTTGGACATCGTCGGCCACCGTGTCGTTCATGGAGGGGAGTCTTTCACCGAGCCTGCTCTGATCACCACAAGTGTATTAGCGGCCATCAATGGGTGCATCCCCCTAGCTCCCTTACACAATCCAGCGAACGTTTTAGGGATCGAAGTGGCGCAAGAGGTGTTTCCCCAGGCCCGACAAGTCGCTGTTTTTGACACAGCGTTTCACCAGACTTTGCCTCCAAAAGCCTACCATTACGCCCTCGCCCCAACCTATTACGAAGACCATAAAATCCGGCGCTACGGCTTTCATGGGACCTCCCATCAATATGTAGCAATCCAAGCGGCCAAGCACTTACAGCGCCCCTTAAAGGAGCTTAAGCTGATCACCCTGCACCTCGGCAACGGGGCCAGCATGGCGGCGATTGATCAAGGCTACTCAGTGGACACAACGATGGGATTCACCCCCTTAGAGGGACTGGTCATGGGATCCCGGTCAGGAGATTTGGACCCAGCGATTCCTCTTTATTTGATCAACCGCCTCGGCAAATCCGCCGGCGAAGTCGATCAGTTACTCAATAAAGACTCGGGGTTCAAAGGACTGACCGGAACCAACGATTTGAGAGAAATTCAGTCTCAGGCCGCAGCAGGGAACAAACAAGCAGACCTAGCGTTAGAGATAGCCGCCTACCGGATCCAAAAATATATCGGTGCTTACCTTGCGATTTTAGGAGGGCTCGACGCCCTTGTCTTCACCGCCGGGGTCGGGGAACACGCCGCTGAGCTCAGATCAAAAATCACCCAAAAATTAGAACACCTGGGTATCAAGCTGGACACCAAAGCCAACGCGAACCATCAGCAAGAGATCCAAGCCCCTGAGGGACAAGTTAAACTGTTAGTGATCCCAACAAACGAAGAACTACAAATTGCCCAGGAGTGTTTGAGTTTGCTAGGTTAAAGCCAGAATTCAGGGTACTGGCGAGTCGGGGCCAAGTTGTTTACCACCAAAGCGACCACCAGCATCAACAAGGCTCCGCTGAGCGCTGGAACGAAGGCATAGAGATAACCCAGGTCGTGAACCCGGGCCGAGCCAATCACGGCGATCAGCGCTGTTGCGCCGCCAGGGGGGTGTAGAGTCCGGGTCAAGTGCATCACCGTGATGGCCAAAGAAACCGCCAAGGCCGAGGCCAACTCGGGGGATTCGGGAAACAATTTAAAGCACGTCACCCCGACCAAAGCAGAAAAAAAATGCCCTCCGCACAGGTTTCTGGGTTGGGCCAAGGGGCTCGCAATCGCCCCATAGGCTAACACCGCCGAAGCCCCAAAGCTGCCGATAATCATCACCATATCCAGCCCTTTCAGGGCCCAACCCCAATGGCACACAGCGACCAAAAGAATCCCAATAAAACTACCAATCCAAGACCAAACCATTTCAGAATAAGGCACAGCCGGAGGGCTTTGGGAGCGGCCTTTCATTTTGGCTAGGTAGTTTTTAAAATCCACAAGACGTCGGGGGCAACAGGTTTAAACCATAAATCAAAGAACTTAGTGTTTGGCCTGCCGAACGGCGTTAACCGCCTTGGCTAAAAAGGTATCGTGACACTGGATACAAGCCATGATCAGCCGACCTTGGTGGATCAGTAGTTTCTGGATATCCCGCTCCCCGGCTTGCTCAATCACCAAGCTGGCATTGGTCCTTATGTAGTGATCCAGTTTCATGTAATCATTAAATTCACGTTGTTCCAAAGTCGCTTTCAACGCCGCCTGCACCTTGGGGTGAACTTCAGGGGTCTGCTCAATCACCGCCATCGCATCGGCCATTTTTTTATAATCATGCCGGTACAAGGCTCTTTGGAACAACTCCATTTGGGCTTCCCACCCAGCCATTCGTTTTTGTGTTAACCTCGGTTCTTCAGCAGCCAAAGAGCCTACAAAAAAGAACAGGAAACATAAGCAGGTGATCAATCGGGGTAAATTCACAGGAATCCTCTATCGTTAAGTTGGTATTGGTTTGGAGTACCACCAGGAGCAGGTTTGGTCAATGTGACGCCAAGAATGAAGCAAAGCCAGAAAAAAGGTTTAGTTGGTGAGCCGCTTTACTCCCTGTCATCTTGCCCCGAACAAGGGGTTTATGTTATGAAGAGGCAACGGTAAAAAACACAGGACGATCAGACAACCTCAACGGAGCCTTCGATGCCCTCAGAAAACCAGCTATACCACCCTTCCCCCGAAGTTTTGGCCCAAGCAAATATCAAAGAGTATGAAAACCTCTACCAGAGTTCAATCAAAGACCCTCAAGGTTATTGGAGTGAGCAAGCAGAAGGGCTTGAATGGTATAAAAAGTGGGATCAGGTATTGGATGATTCAAATAAGCCTTTTTATAAGTGGTTTGTAGGCGCCCAAACCAACATTATCCAAAATGCAATCGACCGGCATGTCGCGACGGCAAATCGCAACAAAATGGCGATCATTTGGGAAGGAGAGCCTGGAGATGTTCGTACCTATAGTTATCATGCCTTGGACCGAGAGGTTTCTAAATTCTCAAACATCCTCAAGTCCATGGGTGTTAAGAAAGGTGAAATTGTAACCATCTACATGCCCCAAGTCCCTGAGCTTGTGTTTGCGATGCTCGCCTGCGCCAAAATCGGTGCGGTCCATTCTGTTGTCTATGGCGGGTTTTCTTCCGACGCCTTGGCGGACCGGATCAACGATGCGCAATCAAGAGTTCTGGTTACCGCTGACGGCGGCTACCGTCGAGGCAAGCCGACGGATCTCAAGGTGATCGCCAACGAAGCGATGAAACACAGCCCGAGTATCGAGGTGTGTATTTGTGTGAAACGAACCGGGGAAGAGGTCTATATGGAAAACGACCGGGACTACTGGTACCATGACCTCTATAACCTACCGATCGCCTCCCCTCGGTGCGACACCGAGCAGATGGACTCTGAGGACATGCTGTTTTTACTCTACACATCCGGTTCAACAGGAAAACCTAAAGGGTTGGTTCACACCCACGGGGGCTATCAAGTCTACACCAGCACGACGTTCAAAAACGTGTTCGACATCAAGCCTGAAGACCGATATTGGTGTGCTGCTGACCCGGGTTGGATCACCGGGCACAGCTACATTGTCTACGGCCCGTTGATCTGCGGCGCAACGGTGATGCTCTACGAAGGCGCACCGAACCACCCCTACCCTAACCGGTGGTGGTCGATGATCGAAAAGTTTGGGATCAACATCCTGTACACTAGCCCCACTGCGGTCCGTGGCTTGATGCGGTTTGGGGACTCTTGGCCCGCAAAGCATGACCTGTCGAGCCTCCGACTTTTGGGCTCTGTGGGCGAACCGATCAACCCCGAAGCCTGGCGATGGTATCACAAAGTCATTGGCAAAGAAAAATGCCCCATCATGGACACCTGGTGGCAAACCGAAACCGGTGGGTTCATGATCGCACCTTTGCCGATCACCCCACTCAAGCCAGGCAGCGCGACCAAGCCCTTCTTCGGCAACCAATGTGCGGTAGTCGACGAACAGGGCAACGAGGTTGCCCCAAACGAAGAGGGCAGCTTAGTGATCCAAAATCCCTGGCCCGGGATGGCTCGCACCATCAACGGCGACCCAGAGCGATATAAAAAGACTTATTGGGACCAATACGCTGCCCAAGGGTGGTATTCTGTCGGTGACTCGGCAAAACGAGACGAAGACGGATACTTTTGGATCATCGGACGAAGCGACGACGTCATCAAAGTGGCGGGGTACCGTTTGGGAACCGCTGAGGTTGAGTCCGCCCTTGTGGGGCACCCGGCAGTGAGTGAAGCGGCGGTGATTGGCCTCCCTCATGAGCTTAAAGGCAATGCCATTCATTGCTATGTGATTTTGAACGCCGGGCTCGAACCCAGCGAAGACCTTGGGGCTCAACTCAAAGAGCAAGTGGCCACTCACTTAGGCAAAATCGCCAAGCCGGACGCAGTCACTTTTGTTGATGGCCTACCGAAGACTCGCAGCGGAAAAATCATGCGGCGAGTCCTGAAGGCTAGAGCCCTCGGACAAGATGAAGGTGATTTATCCACCTTAGAGGAGTAAATTATCCCCCCTGCTCCTCATCTGAGCAGGGGGAAAGACATTTACCCAAAAAACCCCACTCAAGGTTTGTATTCACCAACCCCCAGTTTACGGGATATGAGCCCACTGAAAATACATCAAATTAAATTAAAAAAATGCAGGTTTTTTTTTGAAAAAAAATTGCTATAAATAGCACTTGCCTGTAAAATTGCCCAAAAAACGTTTTTTAATACTCATTTCCATACAGACAAACCTTCCCTAGCACCCACAATTTCAGAGCCAGTTCATGTCCTTTTTGACGAAGTTTAAACTCACCATTACTTCCGGCCAAGGAATCTTGGTAGTCCTCATGATCACCCTAGCGGCTTCGGGCTATTTTGGCCTCAACTCGGTTTACAAGGGATTCACAGAGTACCGTGGTTTAGCCAGGGGCAGCAACCTCGCCGGGCAGCTCCAAGCGAACATGTTGATGGTGCGGATGAATGTCAAAGACTTCCTGATCACTGGGTCTCAAAAAGACGTGAACGAGTACAACCAGTACTTAGAAAAAATGACTGGCTTCTTCGAAGAAGCGAAGACCGAAATCAAGAAGCCTGAACGTGCCGAATTGATCGGCTACATTTCCGAGCATGTTGGTGCTTATGGAACTCACTTCGGCGAAGTGATCAAAATGAGGGCGGAACGTGACCGGATGGTCAACAAGGTGCTCGACCCAATCGGTTTGAAGATGCAGGTTGACATGACCGAAATTACGACCTCCGCTTTTAAAGACCGAGACCCCCAAGCGGCCTACTATGCGGGCCAAATGGAGGAGCATTTGTTGCTAGCCCGACTGTATGTAGTGAAGTTTTTAACTTCAAACAGCCCTGCTGACGCCAACCGAGCTGACGAAGAGTTCAAGAAGATTTTAAAGGCCAACCGGACCCTCGACAAGGTCCTCAACAACAAAAAGCGGCGACGGCTCTTAGCTGAGGTCGGTCGATATCTGCCGATCTACTCAAAGACGTTCTTCAAATTGCGAGATTTGATCGATGAACGAAACAAGATCATCAAAAACGAACTGGACCGGATCGGGCCGTTGGTCGCCAAGGCTGCCGAAGACGTCAAGCTCTCCGTCAAAGCGGACCAAGACGCATTGGGTCCTGTGGTTCAAGCAACCGCTGAAAGCACCTTGAGCACTTTGGGCATCATTTCAATCGCCAGTTTATTGATCACTGCGTTGATGGTCACCTTGATCATCCGGGCGTTGCAAGGCTTAAACACCTTGATGTCGAACATGATCACCGACCTCGGCCAAGCAGCCACCCAGGTCACCGCGGCGTCCGGCCAGCTGGCTGACGCCAGCGAGCAGCTTGCCAGTGGAGCCTCGGAGCAGGCGGCAAACTTGGAAGAAACCTCAAGCGCCACCGAAGAAGTCTCCCAGCAGTCCCAGTCTAATGCGACTATCTCCCAAGAAGGAGCAATACTCGCCGAAGAGCTTTCGGGCCTGATCCAGGACTCGGCAAGCAAGGCTACCACAGTGAGCGACCTTTCAAACAAAGCGATGCAGGCTAGTCAATCTGGAGTTGAAGCGATCACCGGGGTGACCACCTCGATGCGTAACATCCGAGGGACCAGTGAAAAAATCACCAAGATCATCGACGTCATCAACGGCATTGCCAGCCAAACCAGTTTACTCAGCCTCAATGCCGCCATTGAAGCGGCTAAGGCAGGGGAGCAAGGTAAAGGTTTTGCGGTGGTCGCCGATGAGGTTTCTAAATTGGCAGAGAACTCTTCAAAAAGCGCCGGTGAAATTTCCCTGTTAATCGAAGAGGCAGCCCGGCTTTCTCATGAAGGCAATGAGGTCGCTGACAAGGCCGATGAGGTGCTACGAGAAATTGTAGCCAACTCAGAAGAGGTGAACCAACTGATCAACGATATTTCTCACTCCTCTGATGTACAAGCAGGAAAAATGGACGAGATGACCCAGATGGTCGGCGGAATCCAAACAGCCAGCGAGGAACAGTCTAATGGAGTGACTGAAATTGCCAAAGCATTGGTTGAGCTCGATAAGGTCACCCAAAGCAATGCGGCGAACGCCGAGCAATCTGCCGCCGCGGCCGAGGAACTCAGCGGCCAAGCCGCTTCGGTACAAGAAATTGTGACTCGCATTGGTGAGGCCTTCAACATCAAAATTGACGGCCAAGATACCAAGTCCAAGCAAAATAACACGGAGCGTGGTAAGACGGAAAAGGTCGCTGGACGCCAATTACCTACCGACACCGTGAAAAACCGATCGGAGTTCGGAGACTTCTAAGGAGCCAACCGGTCGATCCTAATCGACCGGTTCTTATTCTTTTGGTTGGCTCGCGCCAGTTGGATTTATGGGGGTCAACTTTCCCTTCGACGAATCCGAAGGGATGGTTTGCAAGGATGCAAACCGGATCAACCTGAGCGGAGCAACAAAACCGGTACGGACCTGCCCGCAAGAACTTCAAGAAGAGTTTATACCCTCAGACGAGAGCGCCCTCAGGGCGTTGCCCCCCAAGTATAAAGCTATCAGAGGTTTCTTAAACTTCAGCGGCCGACACACATTGGGGTGCGCAGAGCCGGTCGGGGGTTGAGAAGTTAACGTTTCATCGGGGCAGAAGCGATAAACTTCAAAACCAAGTCTTCCACTTCCTCATATTTATGCTGACTCAAATCGATTTGACCAACCCCTAACACTCCGGTCAGATCGGTGATCATTCGCAGTTCCTCCGGGTCGACATCCTCGTCCGCCATCGCCACGGCGACAATAGCGAGCAAAAAAGCCTTTTTTGATTTACGACCACTCAGTCTGTCAATCATCAAAGAAATATCTTCGCTAGCAAGCTCTTGAATTTCCTTCATTTCCTGAGAATTAATCCGCCCAACCTTGACCATTTTTGAGATCAACCGTTTTTCGGTGATGTCCAATTTGGAGTCCCGCTGGGCCATTTGAATCGCCGCTTGAACGATCAGTAAAACGTCCTGATGGGTGACTCGGTCTGCTGCTGGGTTAACTCTCAGGTCCTTGTCCAGGTTCGCCGCTGCACGACCACCCATTTCAAGGATTTTTTTCATATCTGTTTCCACTTGCCCTCGTTTACATCAAGTCAATGTCACTTGGTTGGGGACCGTTATGTTCAGGTCGCACAACCTTGTCCGTAGGAATCTCCCCGATAATCCGTTCTAAGGTTGAAACCGCTTTTTCGTAGGTAATTTGTTCCAAATCAATGGTCCCTACCTCTAGTTTCAATGCCTTGTCCTTAAAGTAAGCCAATTCCGAGGGGTCTAACTGTTTGTCCGCCATCGCCACACAGGCTAAGGTGAGCATATAAGTTCGCTTTGCTTTGACTGATTTCAAAGCCACCACTGCCTGTTCGGGGTCCGTTTCGATCAGTTCATCAAACCCACCCACATCAAGCAGGGTCAACCCCCCTAGTTGTAGGAGGTGTTCGATCAGTTCAGCTTCTTGTTTGTCAAACTTGCCATCTTTCTGGGCCATCGCAATCCCAGCTTTCAACACAATTTTTAATTCATCGATATTCATCAGCGCACCTCAATAAGTTCTTCTGATCCAACGGTAACTGAAATTTCTAAATGAATCAATTAGTCTAAAAAACTTGGCCCAATTAAGCTTGCATGGTACCCAAGGGCTATGGAACGTCAAGAAAAAAGGAAAATTTGGTCCTGGGTCAGTTATGACATGGGAAATTCGGTTTTTGCGGTCACAGTGATGGCCGGGTTTTTCCCAATTTTCTTCAAATCCTACTGGAGCGGAGATGCCGCCGCCAGTTTAAGCACTGCAAGGCTAGGGTATGCCGTCTCCTTTGCCAGCCTGTTCGTTGCACTCGCTGCTCCACTACTAGGAACCTTCAGCGACAATAAAAGCAACAAACGATTCTTCCTGGCCCTTTTTGCTTCGTTTGGTTTTTTGTGTACCGCCAGTTTAAGCCTGATCGGAGCCGGAGGGTGGGTTTGGGCTATTTTAGCCTACTGTGGGGCGATCTCAGGGTTTTACTTGGCTAATATTTTTTATGATTCCCTTTTGGTCAACTTGGTTGGGCCAACCAAAAGAGCTTGGGTTTCTAGCCTAGGCTACGCTTTCGGGTACCTCAGTGGTGGGCTGGTTTTCGCGATCAATGTTTGGATGACTCTGTCCCCTCAAACCTTTGGCCTCTTTGATATCACCACAGCGGTGAAGGTCAGTTTTCTCTTTGCCGCTCTATTTTGGGCTTTGGGAACCTGGGTTTGTTTTTCCGGGGTTCCTGAAAAAAGCGACAATAAACCAAGACAAGACAACCTAAAGGCAACTTGGAAAACTCTCAAGTCCACGTTCCAAACCGTCAAACAACACCGGCCCGCCTGGACCTTTCTACTCTCCTATTGGCTGTATATCGACGTCGTGAACACCTTGGTGGTGATGGCAGTGGACTATGGGATGTCGTTGGGTTTTGAAAGCAAGGACTTAATCTTAGCCTTGTTGATGGTCCAGTGGATCGGTTTTCCAGCCGCCTTAGGGGTCGCCAAATTGGGGGAGAAATTCAGCGTTAAAAAGGCTCTGTTGCTTTGTTTAGCAGTCTACGGATTCGTCTGTATTTGGGCGACTCTGCTAGAACAAAAATGGGAATTTTTCTTGCTTGCCGGCCTGATTGGACTGACCCAAGGGGGAATCCAGGCGCTGAGTCGAAGTTACTACGCGAACCTCATCCCGGAAAACCAAGCAGGGGAGTTTTTTGGATTTTATAATATGCTAGGGAAATTCGCCACCATCTTAGGCCCCTTGCTCGTCGCCACCGTTGGGTTGGTCGCCCACGCTCTGTTTGGCGAACAAGGACTCGGCATCGCCCACTTAGACAGCCGGTTAGGGTTTGGGTCTTTGTTGGTGCCCTTGTGCATCGGCGCTTGGGTCTTCATCAAGTCGACCACTATGGCGCCCTCCCAGCCTTAGCTCCTAACGTTCGAAGGGCTTATTGGGCTTGACCACTTGCCCCTGGGCATCCAAATAATAGGTCTGCGGTTTTTTGGGGTGGTTTGGATTACTAAAATATACCTTTAGCTTACGAACCGCCTCATTATTGGCACTCGTGTAGGCCTCGGTGAACCACCATTCTTCTTTTTCCTTTTTTGACCCCTTAAAATAGATCACCTGTTTCAAGCACCCATCGAACCGGGCCGCCTTTTCGGTATAGTAATTTTCGATTCTTGCCGTTCGGCCTTCTGGGGTGTATAGGGTGATCACCTTTTGAAAACCTTCCTGATTTTGAGGGTAATACCACTCCATCCGAGTTTTCTTCCCCAGATCATAAAAAATCTTATTGTTTCCTAAATAAGCCCTGGAAAATTGGTTTTCTTCCCTTGTTTTTGTTCCGGTGGCTTGTTCAAAGAAAGTTGTCGTTTTTTTCACCTGCCGCCGGGCGGTCGAAGACAGCGAGAAAATCCGTTCTTCTTTGATTTTTATTTCAAATAAATACTCGCTCACTAAGGATGAAGTCCCATGAGAATTCCCCCATTCTTCGCTGTATTTTCGCTCAGACAACATCAATTTGCCCGCAGAATCGTAGCTATTTTTACCCCACTTCACCCCGTCTTCCAGTTTCCGAAAAATCAGGCTGCGCCCGCCGAACTCATTATTTTCCTCAACTCCAAGCTCTTCATACACTGCGAACGCTAAGGTGCTGTAAAATAGAAAAATACAGGTTAGAACCAGTTGAATCCGAATAGCGGTCATCGTACCAAGAGTAAGCAGTGTTAAAGTAACCTCGGACTTTCCGAAAGCCCGGATCGTTGTGCCCAAAAGAAGGTGATCTTTTCGTTCCTGTTCGTGCCGATCCAGGCACAAGATTTCACAGTGGCCTTGATCATCGGCGGCTAGGTTCCGATTCTCAAGGACGGCCCAATCATAGGTCATTTCAAGCCAGTCAGTCCAGAGCAACTATGGGCAGTTCCTTTAAAGCGCTGGTGACACCGCTGTTCTGAACTCAACCGACCAACTAGGCATCGCCGTTGCATTTATATCTCTTATAATCTGTGTATTCTAGGAGAGACGAATGACAACACCAGCCGACAGCCCGAAAAAAGTCAACAATCTAGGCAGCTTATCTAAGAAGCTGGCCGGGCAAATCGTGTTCATTTGCGAACGAGAAATCAACGTCGATGTTGCCTACCAGAAAATCGCTGAAGAATTAAAGACCCAGTTGGTTGATCCAGACAAACTTCCCTACTTTCAGTCTGTCTTGCAGACACTCCTCGACAAGGAAGAAACCGAAGAATACGCAGGGAAAGCAGTCAATGCGTTGTTTGGACTCCCCGGTGAGGACGCTCAAACTTGGAATAAGATCACCAACCACTTTATCCATGGCCACCAAGTGGGGGACATGCCTAGCTTCCGACACCCAGACTCGAAGAAAGTATTTTCTGCTTATGCCTTTACTCTAGGAGAAAGCTTCATCCAGATGATGCGCCTCGGCTCAGAAAATTACGACCGAATCACCCAGATATACACCCATTGCATCCGCGAAGAAAACGAACTGGAACGACAGCGCCAACAAAAGCAATCTTCTCCATCCAGTCGAGGTTCGGCCCAGACCAGCGCACCAGCAAACCCCAAAAAACTGTACGACGATATTGCCGACTATATTTCTGAACGAGCTGTCCACCGAGCCCGGACCCTCAACCCAGAAAACCCGAATGAGTTTATCCAAATTCTTTCCGACCGACTGCGCAGTACCAGGCGCTATATTATTCAGGATTTGATCAACAAAAATTCGATCGAAAAAAAGCGAAATCTAGAAAAGGCCTTCAAAGAAAAACAGGCAAGCGCCGAAGAAATCGTTTTTGCTTCCAAGCCCTTTCAAAAAGGCTTGAAGCTGTTTAAAGACGCAAAGTTCTACAACAGTCGCTACATTGAAGCGGAGAAAAAACGAGTCACCTTGCAATTGGTGCCGATGATCCTGGCGGTGAGCGCCGTTGGCTTGGCGTTGATGGATGTCTTTGAATTTGATTATCAGTCAATGATCTTGATTGCTCTTTTTGCCGTGGGAGCCCGGATTTTATTTCGACCCCAGTTCTTTCAGCGGTTTTACCCCAAAGACATCACCTCAACCTTAGAAGAAGAGGTGTCTTTGGTCGCTGCGGTGTTCCAGAAATGTTCTAAAGAACAACTCTCCGCTTTTTTAAGGAAGCAACTTAAGGAAGTGAATGACCCCTATCAGATCAACCTGATGATGGACTTCGTAACCTATATATATTCAATTATTCCAAAAAGTAGGGAGCGTTTGATGACCCGGGCGGAGTTTAAGGAAACCATTGACTCCATGAGCTGGCATGTTTCAAAAGCACGGCGTGGTCTTGCAAGCTAAGGGTTTAGCACCGAAAACCCACTTGCCGATTTAGCAGGACCCCGCTAGTATAGGGCATTAACCTGAGTTCAACCTTCTTTTGGTTTTATAACGTGCCTGCCGATAACAGCCCGCTCAGCCCTAAGGCGAGTCGGCTACAACTTGAAGATGACGGTCAAGCGTTCAACCACGAGTTGGATTCTTCAAGGGACTGGGAAGGGACCCTCGACGTCCTCCATCATCTCCTCCTCAGCAAAAGCTACTATATTGCCATCGCTTCGAACACCAAAGGGGGTATGTTTAACCCGGTGTTAAAAAAAGGGATCACCGTCAAACGGATCAAGAAAGAAATCCCCGAAGAGTTGCAGTTAGTCATGAAGATGCAAACCAAAACCTTCAAAGAACTGAGCCTACGAATCAAAGAACAGTCTCTCAAGGGCGGCAATAAAGACGTTTGGCATTTTCGTAGCCAGTGGAAAGAACTACCTAAGGGCACTGCGGTGATTGCCTTAAAACAACGACCGCTGTGGAACTTGCTGGCAAACGACCCGATATACCGGCAAGGCTATATTATTTTAGATGGCCAAGTCGGGGTCGACGCTCAAAACCAAGCGATGTTTTTGATCAGCAAAGTGCTGCACAACAAAGAATTTGCTGACAAACAAGCCAAAATACTCAACGCCGCTCCAATCAAAGAAGCAAAAATTCAGGTCCGCAAAAAGACCATATACACTGGCCGACCAACCGGTGAGTTGGTTTTACTGCTCAAAGAGTCGTTCGGTATTCATGTACGTACATTGAGCGTTGAAGAGCGAGTCGCTTTAGGGTATTACTTTACCAAACTAAAGAGAACCGGAGAGCTTGATGACTCTCACGAAGAACTGATTGTGAAGCTAAAACGGTTCTTTAAAACCAAAGACCTTAGAAAACTAGACTAAATGGAAACACACATTCTCATTGCCTATGCCACCATTGCTTTCGGAGCAATCGCAACCCTAACCGCCGCGTATCAACTGATCAAACGAGGCTTCCTTTTTTGGTTTTTATTGATCGGCGTCGGGACGACGGCCATGAATTTCGGGTATAACTACCTAGATAACGTACCGATTTCTGCAATGCTAGAAGAGCTACAGCCGTCAACATTCAAAGACGTACCGATCAAGAACCTTCGTAAGCTTTGTGAAGCCACCGGGATGGGAAATCAATAAAGTCGTGGGATCAGTCCCATAAGGTTTTCTTTGGTTTTGGGATAAACTGCTCACTGGTAACACAACGCCCAAGAGAACCGGCTAAACAAGGCAGCCCGTTGGTCCATAAAGCGCCTTCAAGGTTTGCTCCTTCAAAGTTCGCCTTTTCTACATTGGCTCCGGCGAGGACCGCTTCCCTTAGGTCGGCTCCTCGTAAGTCTGCCTCCGCAAGGTTGACCTCAACCAAAATGGCCCCTTTCAGTTTCGCCTCACGCAAGTCCGCCCCGACAAACCGAGCCCGATAAAACACCCCGTTGCTCAAATCTGCGCCCGCTAAATTGGACTGATCAAACCAGGTTTGCTCCGCCTGAGCCCAATTAAGCTGGCTATCGCTGAGGTCTGCTCGTTTGAAATAGCTGCGGTTTAAAAAGGCGGATTTAAAATTACTTTTAGGAAACTTAGCATCATTACAAAAGGCTTCTTCCATGTCGGCAGTGTGAAAATCTGCTTGAGAAAGGTCAGCGGAGGAGAAATCAGTCCGCCACAACCGAGCGCCCAGTAAGTTCACCCCGGTCAACTTCAGTCCTTTAAAATCTTGGGCGCTGAAGTCGCATTTTGGGCATTGCCCGGTCTTGATGAAGGTCTGTTTCAAGGTTGGCGGATAAGCAAAACTCAAGCTTTCGAAGCCAACCAGAAAAATCAAAGCTGCCCAAATTCGTCGCATAAAATTTACCGGACCGTGAACTGTAGTTTAGCATCCGATCGGTTACCGACTCGGTCATAGGCTTGCAGACTGACTTTATATCGCCCCTTTTTGTTGAGCCGAGGTGGTCGTTCGTACAAGGTGGGCTTTGAACCGTTGATCGAAATAAGGATCTTCTGCAGTCCTGAAGCCCGGTCACTGCCAATAACAAACAGCAAACTTCCTCGGGGGTAGACATCCTCGCCCATGGAGCCCACACTAAACTTGGTTTCGATATTGGGGGCTTCCGTGTCGACAATGAAGTTCACGTGGTTAGCCCGTTCTGTATTGCCTACCTGGTCTTTGCCGTAATAACCTAGCCGGTGTTCGCCAGCAGTTGGTACAGCAAAGGGTCTTTTGTACTGTTCATCCCCTTGCGCATCTAGCTGGTAATATTTATGTTGCACTCCCGAGGCTTTGTCCGAGGAAGTGAGCTTGATCATGGTTTTTGCCGAAATAAATTTTCCCTTTGAACCAGAGAACTGGGGGCCCACAAACCGGTATTTACTTTGGGGGGCGTTGGGGTCCATCACCAGCTTGTATTTGTATACCCGGCTTTGGTTTCTTACTTTATCTCCCGCCCAGGCCTTCACGACAAAGGAGCCCGCTTTCCTAGGCACCGCAATCGGCCCCTGATAGCGTTTCGACTTCTTCCCTATTTTATATTTAACCCATGCGACCCCAGAGCTCTGGTCTTTGGCGATCAGCTCTATTTTGGACGCCGACGCAACGTATAAAGTTTGTTTTGACCAGAACCCTGGTCCCTCAGTCTTTATACTCAGCCGAGGGGCCTTGGTGTCCAGGTAGAAACTAGCCGTTTGCTCTGCCTGATGGTTGCGGACCTTGTCAGTGGCTCGGTACCTCACTTGGTAGGCGCCATCAGGCCACTTTTTCAGCGAGATAGGCCCTCGGTAGAGCCCAGCAATTTTTTTAGGGCCCGAAATTTTATAATGAACTTGTTTTAGCCCCGAATCCTTGTCAAAGCCCTGAAAGAATATCCGGGTCGAAGAAGCAAGATATTCGCCAGATTCAATACCCTTGTACTTGATGAGGGAGTTTGGCGCCGTGGTATCGATGCGGAACTGGAAACTGTGAAGTTCTTCCTGGTTCCCTACATGGTCCACCCCGTAGTAACGGATCTGGTGGAGTCGTTCTCCTTCAAAAGAAACCGGGGATTTATAGGATTCAAAGGACCTCCCGTCGACCGAAAAAAAGACTTCTTGGAGCCCAGAAACATTACTTTGCAATTTGGCTTTCGTGTCTGTAGCCGACAAAATCAAGCGAACCGGGCCCCCATAATAAATCCCTTTGGAGGTGCCCGCACGAACCGCTCCTTTAGATTTCACTCGGGTCCGGGGTGCTTGGCCATCAAGGTGAAAGTAAAAGATATTCTCGTCGTTCACCGACTCTAGCTTTTTCCTCCCACTCCAGTAGTTCCCTTCCCCAGAGGGGTGGACAAGAGTGTGTCGCCCTTCCCCGTCTTTAAACTGAAACGGGCGGACCGGCTTTTTCCTGAGCTTTTGAATCAACCCTGCCTTGGATTGCATCAAAAAGGTTGGACCATTTTCCGAGCCAGAAACATTAAAATAGAGTTTTTGGTCTGGCTGCATGTACAGTTCGCCGTTAGGAGACTGATAAATCTTCTGTCGGGCCTTAGGAGGCGAGGCCGGCGAAGCCTGCCTATTCTCGGGCGTTACCACAGGAACCGAGCCTGGTTCGCTAGCCTCTTGAGCAAAAAGAAAGGTCGGCACACACAAGCCAACCACCAATCCAATCTTACACACCAACGGTTTCATCTGCCCCTCGCTCCATTAACATCGATCTTCGCCACATGGCTAAGTATTTATTACAACCTAACGCTGGAACCCTTGGATTGTCAATTTTGTGGCCTAAAATCTCTACCTTTTTCCCCAAAGGTGAATTGGACTACGTACAACCTCCTCGTTTCCTTTTATCTTAGCTACACAAAGCGAGTTGAAGAGGCTTTTCAGGTAAAGGTACCAAAAAAGACAGCCCTTTTATAGGGTAAATTGCTCTGGTTTCCGTTGCCCCGTTGAAAAAAATCTTCTATTCTTAGCGAATACACTTTAATTAACATCCCAAAACTAGAGGAGACTCCTAATGGCACAAATCACCTTAAAAGGAAACGCAGTCAACACTTGTGGTAACCTTCCTGCTGTTGGTTCAGCAGCGCCAGACTTCGACTTAATCAAAACTGATTTGTCTAACGTCAACTTGGCAAGCTACAAAGGTTCTACCCTCGTACTAAACATCTTCCCTTCGATCGACACCGGCGTTTGCGCTACCAGCGTTCGAACTTTCAACAAAGATGCGGCTGCCCTAGAAAACACCAAGGTGTTGTGTATCTCTCGTGACCTTCCGTTCGCTCACTCTCGCTTTTGTGGTGCTGAAGGGATTGAAAACGTTGACAGCCTTTCTGAAATCAACATCGGCTTCGGTGAAGCTTACGGTGTTCGGATGACTGACGCTGCGCTAAGCGGTTTGTTGTCTCGTGCTGTTGTTGTGATCGGTGCTGATGGCGTCGTAAAGTACACCCAACAAGTTCCAGAAATCACAGAAGAGCCTAACTACGAAGCTGCTTTAGCTGCAGCCAAGTAAGCCTACCCACCGGGCCAAGGCTTCCTTGTCCCGGTGAATCCCCCCAATTTCGCCCAGAGCCCCACTCTTGGCCTCGCTGCTTCTATCCAGCCCATTGTTTTTCGGCGTGACCACGCACCTCTTACCGACAAACTGAAATAAGGCACAACCAGCCGGTCTACCCCTCAAAACTGAGCCGAACCTTCACTAAGCTTTCAGCCTGATTCTGTGTCAACACCACTTGAGCATCGCCTCCGAACCGAAACCCAAATTCTAAATCGACTTTGGAAGGCTTTTTTTCTAAGGTCATCAAAGGGCTGATGATTTTCTCCACCAAAGGCCGGATCACCTCAACCGACTCAGAAAGTTCCCGTGTGCGACTGTAATAACTTGGGCTCGAACTGGCGACAGAATCGGCCTTTGGACTGTGGGTCTCGACTTCTGCCAGAATTTTATGGTTTTCATCCACCTGGATTTCAATGGTCTGTTTCATCACTCACTCGTCAACAAGTTCGAATTAAAAAAAGAAGATCTCCCTTTCAAACAAAAGGTTCCCTTCAAAAGGGCTTGCAAAGAAAAAGCTGAACCCGTTATCATTCAAAGATATTTTAACCTAACTTCTTTTACAAACAAATGAAACTGGACTTTCACTCTGGCCGGCGACTCGCCTTGGCTCGTAAATTAAAAGGGCTCACCCAAGAGAACTTGGTCGGCGAACCGACCTTTCCTTCGGTGAATGTTAAGACCTTGCGACGGTGGGAAAAGGACGGGGTTAACCTCGCCCGGATTGAAGACATTGCTTCCTATTTTGGTTCTCCGATCTGGATTTTCACCGAAGAGTCTTTGGACTCCAACCTCTTTCAGCGTTACCTGATCGACCCGGAGCTAGCCCAACAACACCGCCGGATCAAAGCACAACCCCTAAAGATTCAGCCTGCCAACCCTTGGTTCGAACAAGCCTGCGATTTAATGGCCCAAAGTCAATTTTCCTCTTTTGCTCAACTGGTCCAAGACAAAGATACCAACAGTTCTGGTGCGAATGGGTGGTCTTTGTTGATGTGGGCGGCTCACTGGGACAAGCCTGTCTTCGTGACCTGGTTGTGCCGGCACGGCGCCAAGGTGAACAGCTGCGACGCCGATGGTTTCAGCCCCCTCATCGCCGCTTCGGTGAGAGGAAACCTCGAATCTCTGACCCATCTCGTTGCCGAAGGGGCCGACCTTGATCATCAGGACCACCAAGGATGGACAGCACTTACCTGGGCGGCCTCCCACAACAACCTACTCTGTTTAGAGGCGCTGCTTAAGGCGGGAGCTTCCCCGAATCCAGAGGACCAAGCAGGCGAAAACCCAGTCATGAGAGCGATTCGCAATCACTTTATTGAGGTCCTCGAGCTGATGGCGACCTCGCCAGTCAACAGGCCCGATTTCAACCAACCAAACCAGCAAGGTCAACGTCCCTTGCACTTGAGCCTCGAGGTGAATTTTGAACCGGCGGTTCGGTTGCTTCTTGACCAAGGGGTTGATCTTTCGTTAACCAATCATTTAGGCATTTCGCCTTACGATTTGGCCAGTTCACAGGCCCATTCTGGACTCAAGGAACTCCTTCAGTCCTACCTCTAACGTCCTGATTTTGTCCTTTTAATGCCCTAGATAAAGGAGTTCCTTTTGGGTATCTTGGCACCTCAGAATACAGTAGACTCTTTGAGGTGAAAAAATGGATAACGACAAACCCAAATACCAAGCCACCGTCCCGTTGATTGTCAGCCAAGAAACTGACCTCAAACCGGTTAAGGAGGTGTTAGGTGAAAAACTTTTCGGGCTTTTGAAAGAATGTTCTTTTGAAGATCTCCACCTGTTTGACCAGCGGCTCCCGGTCGTCATTTTCCCTTGCACACACCCGCTGATCAAAAAGGTAAACACCCAGTACCCCAGCCGCAAAGTTCTCTGTGCCACCTTCCGGATCCCCCAAAAAGCCAGGGAGGTTAAAGGCCAGTTCTTCCGAATCCCTGACCACGGAACCTTCTTTCGAGAGCAGTTGTCCTTATTGATTGAGCTGAACCGAACCCAGCGCCAAAAAAAACGGCTGATTGAGCAAGTCGGCTCGATTCAGGCCAACTCAGGGCTCCAGGTTCCTTCGCTTAACTTGGACTTAAGCCGGACACTGATCATCCGAGAGGCCCTTGACCAGACGGGCTGGAAACCGAGCCGGGCTGCTAATCTCTTAGGGATCAGCCGGCAAGCGCTGAGTCAGGCGTTGGTGCGAAACCCGATCAACTAGGCAAAAACCTAGCGTAAAAACGAAGGGCGGAGGAGGCAATATAACAGGCTGGAAAGGTTACTAGCGACCCAGGGTCTGGCGGAGAACGCCTTTTTCCAATATTCCAAAGACCGGAGCCGGTGGCCCGACCGAGCGGCTTGGTGGCCCATGTGCCGGTAGTTGATCCAGGCACCAAAGGTCTTTTGATCGGTGGTTCCTCTGGGGTAAAGGTAACGATTTAAAATCACTTCAAGATCCCTAGCAAAGGGTTCAAATTCTTTTGAAATGCCTCCTTTGTGGTCTCGGTAAACCGCCACAGGCTCATCCACATAAACCCAAGGGTAGATTTCGCTGAGCCTGATCCAATAATCCCAATCTGCCGGGGCATGCAATAGAGGGTCAAACCCACCGACTTGTTGCACCGCTGCTTGAGGGATCATCACCGACAGGGTCCCGATATAGTCATGTTGGATCAACGTCCCAAACAAATTCCCTTCCTGAGCAAATCCAGGGCAATGACCCAACCGATTAGGCTGGGTCATTTTTCCACCTGACAAGGTGAGATAATCCCCATGAACCAAGACTTTTTGACCGTCAGCCCGACTGATCTGCCGTTCAAGTTTTTCTGGTAGCCACCAGTCATCGGCGTCTAAAAAGGCAATCCATTGGCCTTCTGCCAACTTGAGTCCCAGATTTCGAGCTTCGGAAACCCCCTGATGGGCTGAGGTTTTCACCTGCACCCTCGAGTCATCGATGCTCTGGACAAGGTCCCGCGTCTCATCGGTCGAACCGTCATTGAGCACCCACAGCTCCCAGTGGGGGTAGGTCTGTGCGATCACAGACTCAATTGCTTGTTTGATCGTTGCGCCGGCGTTAAACGCCGGCATGATGACCGATACCAATTCCATTCCAGTTTTCCTTTCCCTTAAAAAGAGGCTAGTCTAAAAGCACAAACTAGCTATGACAAGCCAGGATAATTGACAATCGTCATTTCTGGTATCAGAATGGTTCTTTTGACTCATCCCAAGGCCTCATGAACCGCTTGATCGATATCGTTGCCCAGCTTCGAGGGCCCCAAGGTTGCCCTTGGGACAAGGAACAAACCCACCACAGCCTCTTGCCCTATTTGCTCGAAGAAACCTACGAGGTGATCGAGGAAATCGAAGACAACCTGACCGGGGAGGCGCTCTGCGGTGAACTGGGGGACCTGTTGTTGCAGATCGTGCTCCACGCCCAGATCGCTCGGGAAGCAGGCCAATTTGGGATCGACGAGGTGATCCAAAAGATCAGTGATAAGATGATCCGCCGGCACCCCCATGTGTTCGGAACCGCCCAGAAAGGGCAAAGCCAAGAGCAACTGACCGCCCAATGGGACCAGATCAAGGCGACAGAGAAAAAATCCGGCAAATTGTTTGACGACATCCCTAAATCGAAACCTGCGTTGGTCCGAGCCAATAAAATTGGTGAACGAGCCGCGAAGCTCGGTTTCGACTGGCCCGACACCGACGGGGTGGTCGCAAAAATCGAAGAAGAACTGGCTGAAGTCAAGGTCGAAATCGCCCAAGGGGACAAGGCGGCCCTTGAAGAAGAGATCGGCGATCTCCTCGCCTCAGTTGCCAGTTTGGCCCGACATTTTAAAATTAACCCAGAATTAGCGTTACAAAAAAGCAACCGAAAATTCATCCGCCGGTTCCAACAGGTTGAAAGGGCGATCGAAGAAGCCGCCACGACCCAACAGACCCTCAGCTTAGATGAAATGGAAGCTCAGTGGCAAAAGGCCAAGGAGGCAGAACAGTGAAAGTCGTCCAAGACCATTACTTTAAGAAGGCAAAAAAAGAGGGTTACGTAGCTCGCTCCGCCTTTAAGCTCGAGGAAATCGACCAGAAACTCGGGCTGGTTCGGCCAGGGTACAAGGTGCTCGACTTGGGCTGTTTTCCTGGATCCTGGCTCCAGTATGTTGCCAAAAAAATTGGCCCTAAAGGCACCGTGTTGGGGATCGATATCCAAGATCTGCAAATCCCTTTGGGGCCTAACATGTCCTTTTTGCACCACGATATCCTCGAGCTGGACCTCGAATCTTTGGCCCCCTATGGCCCCCCCTTTGACTTAGTGTTATCAGACATGGCCCCGAGCACCACCGGGAACAAACACACCGACGGTGCCCGGGTGTTGGGGCTCAACCAAATGGCTCTTTTTACGGCGACCCGCTGGCTCAAGCCAGGGGGAAACGTGCTGATCAAAGCCTTCCACGGGCAGGCCTTCGAGCCCTTGCTCAGCCAAATCAAGACCGAATACAATAAAGCCAAAACCTTCAAGCCCAAAAGCAGCCGGAAAGAATCAAAAGAGATTTTTCTGTTCGGGGAAGGGAAAAAACCTGTGAACACTTCCAACGAGAGTTAAAGGATGACAACCATTTTATCGGTTCGCCGTGACGGCAAACTTGCGATGGCCGGGGACGGCCAAGTCACCCTCGGCAGCCAGGTCATGAAAGGGACCGCCAAAAAGGTGCGTTCTACCTACAGTGAAAAAGTCGTCGCTGGTTTTGCTGGCAGTACGGCAGACGCCTTCACTCTCTTTGAAAAATTCGACGCCAAACTTGAAGAATACCATGGCAATTTGCTTCGTGCGGCGGTTGAGCTAGCCAAAGATTGGCGGACCAACAAAGTGCTACGCAACCTAGAGGCTTTGCTTGCTGTTGCTGACGCAGAGTACAGTTTGATCATCTCCGGCAACGGCGACGTCATTGAGCCGGACGACGGCATCTTGTCGATTGGTTCCGGCGGCCCCTACGCCCTTTCTGCTGCCCGGGCGTTGATTCGCAATTCAGAACTCACCGCTACCGAAATCGTGACCGAGTCGATGAAAATCGCCTCAGAAATTTGTATTTACTCAAACGACCAGATTCAACTTTTGGAGATCGACTCACAGTGAGCAAACAACCGGAACGAACCCCCAGGGAAACGGTCGAATTTTTAGACCGGTACATTGTCGGCCAAGACGACGCAAAAAAAAGCGTCGCCATTGCCCTACGAAACCGATGGCGACGGATGCAAGTACCTGATGACTTGCAAGAAGAAATCAGCCCCAAAAACATCATCATGATCGGCCCGACCGGGGTGGGCAAAACCGAAATTGCCCGTCGTATCGCCAAGCTGGAAGGGGCACCGTTCCTCAAAGTCGAAGCGAGCAAGTTCACTGAGGTGGGCTATGTGGGCCGTGATGTCGAATCGATTATCCGAGACTTGGCGGAAATCGCCTTAGGCTTGATCAAAACCGAGCGGGCGGTTGACGTCCGAGAAAAAGCCGAAGCCCAAGCCATTGAGCGACTGCTAGACCTCTTGGTGCCGCCCCAAAAATTCGAAACGGACAGTCACGGAGACCTTCGGGACGGCTCAAAACTACAAGAGACCTTCCGCAAAAAGCTGCTTGCCGGGGAACTGGACGAACGGATGGTAGAAATCAACCTTGAGCCTTCGGCCCCGGCCACCAATATTGAGTTTGTCCCCTTTGGCGGAAACGACCAAGCGGGGATGAACATCAGCGATATGATGAGCCGGTTGATGCCTCGGCAACACAAACCCCAAAAAGTCACCGTTGCTGAAGCCAAAAAGCTGCTCACCGCCGACGAGTCTGAGCGGTTGATCAACCAAGAAGATTTGGGTTTTGAAGTGGTCAAACGGGTGGAAAACTCGGGGATTGTGTTTATCGATGAAATCGACAAAATCGCCAATAAAGCGGGAGGTGGGAACCAAGGAGAAGTCAGCCGAGAAGGGGTACAACGAGATTTATTGCCCATCGTCGAGGGCAGCCGGGTCAACACCAAATACGGCCCGATCTTAACCGACCATATCCTGTTCATTGCGGCCGGTGCGTTCCATGTTTCCAAACCCAGCGACTTGATCCCTGAGCTCCAAGGCCGTTTTCCGATTCGTGTCGAGTTAAAAAGCCTCAAAAAAGAAGAGTTTGTGCGGATATTAACGGAACCAAAAAACAGCTTGGTTCGCCAATATATTGAGTTATTAAAAACAGAGCAGGTCACCTTAAAGTTCACCGACGAGGCGATTAAAACCCTGGCTGCACTGGCCAGCGAAGTGAACGAACAAACCGAAAACATCGGGGCAAGGCGTCTGCATTCTATTTTAGAGAAGCTGTTAGAAGAAGTCAGTTTTTCTGCCCCTGAGATCCAGGGCCAAGAGATCGAAATCACGCCTGTCTACGTCCAGGACCGATTGGCCAACATTGTATCTGACCGAGATTTATCTCGGTATATTCTTTAAACCGGCTGTGCAAAGTCTGTATCACTTTTTGGTGTTGATTAAATTTTCACACACCCTCTTTGCGCTGCCCTTCGCCTTGATGGGGGTGTTGCTCGCCCTTCGCCATTTCCCGGTCGAATCCACCGGGGATTTGGTTTCCTTGGTTGGCTGGGTCATTCTCGCTATGGCAGGCGCCCGAACCGGGGCGATGGGCTTTAACCGGTTGGTGGACAAAAAATATGACGCCGGGAACCCCCGGACCGCCCAGCGGCCTTCGGTGACCGGCGAGGTTTCCTCGGTCGCCATGATCGCTTCGATCATCGGTGCCTATGGAGCTTTGATTTTTGCAGCCTATCAGCTCAACCCCTTGGCCTTTGCTCTCAGTCCGGTGGCGATTTTGCTGGTGTCGTTCTATTCCTACACCAAGCGGTTTACTTCCTGGTGCCATTTGTACTTGGGGTTAGCTATTGGGGCGAGCCCTATCGCCGCTTGGATCGCCGTCTCCGGTAAACTCAGTTTGGCTCCCCTGGTGTTAGGCGCCTCTGTGATGCTCTGGATCGCCGGGTTTGATATCATTTATGCGTTGCAAGACCGTGACTTTGACCAAACCGAAGGGCTCAATTCAATCCCGGTACGTTTTGGGGTCGCCAAAAGTCTATGGATCGCCCGTGGACTGCACTTCAGTTCAGGGTGTTTGTGGTTTTATCTAGGTTATATTGAAGGGTTGGGGCTTCCCTATATTTCGGCGGCAGTTGCCTGTTCTTTATTACTGCTATTTGAACACCGCTTGGTCCGCCAAGGGAATCTAGAAAAAATCGACTTGGCCTTTTTCAACCTGAACATTTGGATCAGCCTAGGCCTCTTTTTGGGGCTCTTGATCGATGGAGTTGTGGGCTGATGTTCAAAAAAAAGACCCCTGCCAAGTCTGAGGTAATCATCAAGCGAGCGATGGCCGAGATCGAGAAACTATTGGTCCAACTAGACAAAGAGGGAAAGGACTTAAGTAAAGTTAAGCTCAGAAGGTTCCAAAAAACCCACAATATCTCTTGTACCTGCCTCAAATGCTCCCTTGCGAACACCAAAAAAGACCCTCGCCTTCGTGGGCTTCGAGAATTTGGGTTTAAGGTCTATGTCGCCGAACCCGACTCGGAAGACAAGTTCTCAGGCAACGATTAGGTGTCTTCCAAACCTCGGATTCAAGATTCTTCAACAAGGGTTTGTTCTCTTGCCATCAGCCGCTTTAGGGACTAGAATCAAACACGAAACTTTTTGCTCAAAATAAGGGGCGGGGCTTTCTTCGAAACCGGGTATAGTCTCCGTCCGGGAACTTAAACACCGGCCCCTCCCTAAAACCTGCCGTCTGCAAGCAACCCGGCTCTATCCCCAGGATATCCCATGATCCCCAAAGACAAACGATACCCCTTTATGCTCTATGTGGGTTTGTTTTTGGGGACCATTGTGGTGATTTTGATCGCCAACATGTTTTTTTTGAGCCGACAAACGAAAAAAGATTTCATCAAAATGTTTTGGCGCCAAAATGGTGAAACCGCTGAGTTCATCGCCTTATCTGCAACTCAGGCAATCGATTCGAACCCTCTAAAAAACGGCCAGATTAACGAACATCTCAAGAGCTTTGCGAAGCGACTTGACCAAACAAACCTCCCGCTGAGCACCAAATCGGAAGGGCTGCTACAGAACTTCCGTGAGCAAAACGGCATGGCTCTCGTCGCTCTCTACGACAACACAGGGGCGCTGATTTCCCAAAGCCCAGAAAAGGCCAACGCCAGCCATTTACCCACCTTGGCCTGGCCTAGAAAAAGTGGCCAAGGGGTCTTGATGCTCAGCCTAGGGCAACAGAAAATCACCGAACTCCGAGAGCACCTTGCCCTCTCCGAATTGGCCTTAAGCCTTAAAACCAAGAAAATCGCTGACTATGTCAGTTTTATCGGGCCTCACAGAAAAATCCTTGCCCACAGCAACCCTGAAATGGTGGGAACCATAGAGGATAATGAAGGGATTGAGTCAAGCATCAAAGATAAAACCACCTACTACTACCGAAGGGGAACTCGCTACGAGGCGGTACACCCCTTCAAGCTTTCCGGGGACCGGTGGGGGACCATCCTGATCGGGTTAAACTCTGAAGAGTTTGACCAGATCTACGACGACATTTTTGAAAACACGGCGGTCTTCTCAGGTTGGGTGATCATGTTAGCCAGTTTGGTTTCGATGATCGTTTGGCGATTCCAGACTCTATACTACCGCAAAATTGAGTCCATGCAGCGACAAATCGCCGAAGGAGCGAAGCTTGTCAGTCTGGGGAACCTGGCGGCTGGGGTGGCCCATGAAATCCGCAATCCATTAAACAGCATCTCGATGACCTTGCAGCGGCTTGAACTTGAGTTCCCCCCTGACGAACCCGAGCTGAGCAAAGAATACTCTTTTTTAACCCAACTCATGCTCGGAGAAGTCAAACGGATCAACCGGATCGTGACAGACTTTTTAGGGTTTTCAAAACCCTATGCCCCAAGGCTCGAGAGTTTTTCAACCGGTCATTGGTTGCAAGAGCTAGAGGTCCTATTTTCTGCAGAAGCCAAAGCAAAAGGGATTCACTTTTTTGTCGACCAGTCCGGGGGAGACATCCAAATGGTCGCCGACCAGGAGAAACTCAAGCAGGTGGCCCTCAACCTGCTGAACAATGCCCTAGAGGCGAGCCCCGAGGGCTCGCTGATCAAGTTGATTTCAAAGATCACTCCGAAACATTGGAAATTACAGATCATCGATCAAGGAGAGGGCATCCCTAGAGAAAAACTACCTCAAATTTTTGATATTTATTACACCACAAAAGCCCACGGTACCGGCCTTGGGCTCTATATTTGCCAAAAAATTATCCAAGCACACCAGGGACATATCGAACTAGCGAACAACCTGGACCGAGGGGCGATTGCGACGCTGATCTTGCCAAAACCCCTGAAATGAAGATAGAGTTTCAGCTTTCCTATCCCCTACGTAGAAGCCCTTATGAATGGAAAGATCCTTATTGTTGACGATGAAGTCAGTCAAACCAAACTCCTAGGCGGCTTTCTAACCAAAAAAGGGTTCACCACGACCACGACAAATGACCCTTCAGAGGCCTTGACCTTGATCCGGTCTCAGGAATTTGATGTAATGATCGCTGACTACCGGATGCCCGTGATGAACGGGTTAGAGTTGATCAAGCGGGTCCGGGACATCGACCCCGCCGTGGCGATTGTAATGGCCTCAGCCTATGGGAGCATTGAGACCGCCGTTGATGTGATCAAGTCTGGAGCAAACGACTACGTCACCAAGCCGGTTGATCTCAAAGAATTATTGTTGATGATCGACCGAAACATCGACAAAAAACGGTTGATCGTTGAAAACCAACAGCTCAAAGAGATCCTCCAAGAACGCTTTCGATTTGATAACATCATCGGGAACAGTTCGGCGCTAGCCGAAGTGATGAGCATGGTCCAGCGGGTTGCTCGTTCCAGCGCGACGGTTTTGATTCGTGGTGAGTCTGGCACCGGTAAGGAGCTAATCGCCAAAGCCTTACACTTTGCCTCAGAACGAAAAGACTCGCCCTTCATCAAGGTGAACTGCGCTGCGCTACCAGAGACCTTGCTAGAGTCCGAGCTTTTTGGACATGTTAAAGGCAGTTTCACCGGGGCGATCAGCGACCGAAAAGGGAAGTTTGAAGAGGCCCATAAAGGGACCATCTTTTTAGACGAAATCGGTGATATCAGCCTCACCACCCAAACCAAGCTTTTAAGAGTCTTACAAGAGAAAGAATTTGAACGAGTAGGTAGCAACCAAACGGTGAAAGTCGAGGTGCGCATCTTAGCGGCGACCAACCGCAACCTTGAAGAGGCGGTTGAGGCGAAACTGATGCGGGAAGACCTCTTTTACCGTTTGAGCGTCGTCCCGATTTATATCCCACCCCTGAGAAACCGACGGGGGGATATCATGCCCTTAATGGACTATTTTGTTGAAAAATATGCCAAAGAAAACGGCAGGGATATCCAAGGAATCACTCAAGAAGCCCAGTCGGTGTTGGTCAAATATGACTATCCTGGCAACATTCGGGAGTTGGAAAATATTGTCGAGCGTGCTATCGTCATCTCCAGGGACGATGTGATCACCCTCAAAGATTTGCCTTTAACGGTGACCAACCAACATGCCCAAGAAACGCCTCAAGAGCCCGCTCCCTTTCTGGAGTTGATGACTTTAGAGGCCGCAGAAAAACAACTGATTGAGCTTGCGTTACAAAAGCATGACGGAGTACAAACCAGAGCAGCAAAAGAGTTAGGGATTTCCGAAAGGGCGCTTCGATATAAAATCAAGGTTAAAGGGATCAAAGGTGCACAGACCGAGTCGAACTGATCAACTACGACAAAAACAAACTTCCAAACTGGATACGGCGCTAACGAGTGCGACCCGGTTGGTTCAATCAAAAAGACTGAGCCGGGCTCCCGCAGCAATTTACCCTCTCCTTCCAGGGGCGTACCGTGGCTGAATTAGGAGCAACCATTGTCAACCATATCAACAAGATGAAAGGACTGGGTTTAGTCGAGGCACCAATCTATTTCAATCAATTCCAGACCATGACGGCCGGTGAACTTTTGATCGACATGTTGAACTTTTACCCCTCATCGGAAAAAGCCTCGCACAAGCTAACCGACGCCGAGGAACTGCAAATCAGCCATTATTTTCAAGAAGTCTGTACCCTCCTGGAATCCCACCGGCCCGAAAAGGGAAAAGTAAACATTTCTAGAGATCTGACCAAAGAACTCAATGTCTTTTTTGAGCACATTGACCAAGTCTTTATTCAACTGTTTGGCCGAGACTCCTCGAATTTCGTGTTCGATGGCCACTATTTTGATAACCAACTGATTCGGGACCTTTTCACCGATTCGGTGGTCGATTTGCTGCGAGGAGACCGGCCATGAGTAACCAGGTTGTACTGGAGGAAAACCTCAAACTGTTTTTAACCGAACTGGCTCGGTCTCTGGCCATGTCGATCCACTCCGCTTCGGGCAAACGAATTGAAGCAAAAGTCGATACTGGGGCCGTCCTGGCGTTGAGCAAAAAAATCACCGCTAGCTACCACCAATGGACAGAAAACTACCTGCACCCCTACTGTCCCCGCTCCGAACTGGCGGCGGTGTTATCGGTCGAACTGTTTTGCGGAAAGCCCTTAATCCAATGCCAACTCCATCCAAAGATGTTGCGCCCCTTGCACAACCTCTGCGTGGTGTACAGTTTTGCCTATGTGATGGGGATTTTTGTTAAACTCGCTGGGAGCCCGCAAAAACTCCGAGATCAATTTGCAGGGCGGTTTATTAACCAAGTCTCCACAGCGGTCAAACGAAACCGGCATAAGGCGATTGCCGACATGCACCGGTTTATCGAGCGGAAATTCCCGGCCACCCCGGCAGCGGTTCATTTTAGTACCCTCAAAAACGAAGTTTCCTAAAAAACACCTCCCTAAGAACCGTCTTTGTACTTCTGCTCTGGTAGGCTAGGATACTGTTCTTAGCAATATCCCACTGTCTAATTGACGAACCGAGCAGAGGTCGATAAATTAGCTGAGCTTTTTACAATAATAGCCAGAGTGCCCAAGTGGAGTGGTAATCTGGAACTTTTCTAATAACCCTAGCGGTCTAGACTATGATTGAAGCCTACCTTGCACACCAACAAGAGCGAGAAGCTCTCGGCGTACCTGCGCTTCCCCTTGATCCAGCTCAAACCGAATCTCTTTGTGAGCTATTGACCAACCCTCCTGCAGGGAAAGAAGACTTTTTGGTTGATTTGCTTTCAAACCGAGTTTCTCCTGGAGTGGACCCAGCAGCTCAAGTCAAGGCGAGTTTTTTGTTTGAGATCGCACAAGGGGACAAGACCAGCCCATTGATCGACCCTAAAAAGGCTGTTGAACTTTTGGGAACCATGGTCGGTGGATATAACATCACCCCTTTGGTCGAGTTACTAGACAACGCTGCGCTAGCCGAAACGGCTGCCACCGCCTTGAAGGGCCTCATTTTGGTTGCCGGTGGGTTTGATGTGGTCTTAGAAAAATCTAAGGCAGGTAACGCTCAAGCCAAGGCGGTCGTTGAGTCTTGGGCTGCTGCTGAGTGGTTCACCTCTAAACCAACTGCTCCTGCAACGGTTTCCGGGATTGTTTATAAAGTCGAAGGTGAAACCAACACCGACGACCTCTCCCCCGCTTCAGAAGCTTGGAGCCGACCGGACATCCCAATGCACGCTAAGTCCATGGGCGTTAGCCGGTTCCCTGAAGGCCTCGCAATGATCGAAGGCTGGAGAGCTGAAGGGAAAACGATTATTTTTGTTGGCGACGTGGTCGGGACCGGTTCGTCCCGCAAATCTGCGGCAAACAGTGTGCTTTGGCACATTGGCGATGACATCCCTTTTGTTCCTAACAAACGACGTGGCGGGATCATCTTAGGCGCTGCAATCGCTCCGATCTTCTACAACACCTCTGAAGACTCTGGCGCCTTGCCGGTTCGTTGTGATGTTTCTGGATTGTCTACTGGAATGGAAATCACCGTTGATATCGCCGGTAACGCTGTCAAAGACGCTTCTGGCAACAGCCTAACCGCAGGAGACATTACCCCCGCCCTTCTCGACGAAGTTCGAGCCGGTGGCCGAGTGAACCTGATCATCGGAAAAGACCTGACCGCAAAAGCACGAAAAGAGCTCGGCTTGGGAACCTCCGATGTTTTTGTTCCTGACGAAGCGGCTCCAGAAAAAACTGCCGGGTTTAGTCTAGCACAGAAAATGGTCGGCGCCGCTTGCGGAACTGATGGAATCTTACCGGGACAAAAAGTTCTTCCTAAGATGACCACGGTCGGTTCTCAGGACACCACTGGCCCAATGACCCGTGATGAGATGATGGAACTCGCTTGTCTTGGCTTCCAAGCTGACTTTGTGTTGCAGTCTTTCTGCCACACCGCAGCCTACCCAAAACCAGCAGACATCAAAACTCACAAGACCTTGCCTAAGTTTATCACCGACCGAAAGGGCGTGAGCTTACGACCTGGAGACGGCGTCATCCACTCTTGGTTAAACCGCTTCTTGCTGCCTGACACGGTCGGCACCGGTGGGGACTCCCACACTCGTTTCCCAATCGGGATCAGCTTCCCTGCAGGCTCGGGCTTAGTTGCCTTTGCTGCCGCAACAGGCACCATGCCTTTGGACATGCCTGAATCTGTATTGGTTCGGTTTAAAGGAGAGTTACAACCAGGGATCACTTTACGAGACGTGGTGAACGCCATCCCTCACGAAGCGATCAAACGTGGCTTGATGACTGTTGAGAAAAAAGGCAAAAAGAACATTTTCAATGGCCGAGTCCTAGAGATCGAAGGTCTTCCTGACTTGACCATCGAACAAGCCTTTGAATTAACCGACGCTTCTGCAGAGCGAAGTGCTGCGGCTTGTGCGATTGCTTTGTCTGAAGAAACTGTAGCTGAGTACTTGCGAAGCAACGTTTCTTTGATGAAAAAAATGATCAAAGACGGCTACCAAGACGCGGACACCATCGGAAACCGAGTCAAAGAGTGTGAAGCTTGGTTGGCGAATCCTTCGTTGATGAAAGCTGACAAGGATGCTCAATACGCAGCGACCCTTGAAATCGACTTGAATCAAATCAACGAGCCGATCTTAGCTTGCCCGAATGACCCAGACGACGTAAAAACCTTGACCGAAATCGGTGGAACTCATGTTGACGAAGTCTTTATCGGCAGCTGTATGACCAACATCGGTCACTTCCGTGCGGCAGCAGAAATGCTGAGAGGCCAAGGCCAAGCAGAAGCGAAGCTTTGGGTTTGCCCTCCAACTCGGATGGATCAACAGCAACTCACCGAAGAGGGATACTACTCTGTCTTCGGTTCCGCTGGCGCCCGTTTAGAGCTTCCTGGTTGCTCCCTGTGTATGGGTAACCAAGCACGAGTTAAGGACAAGGCCATCGTGGTTTCAACCTCGACGAGAAACTTCGACAACCGACTTGGAAAGGACGCTCAGGTCTACCTTTCCAGCGCTGAATTGGCGTCCATGGCAGCCCTCTTGGGCCGCCTGCCAACAAAAGAAGAGTACCTCGAGCTTTACCAGAAAAACCTCGCTGGTAAAGAAAAAGACATCTACGTCTACCTCGACTTCTCCAAGCTGGACGAATACGCCGTATAAGGTTAGCATATCCTAACCAACAAAGGGGGACCCCCGGTCCCCCTTTTTTACCACGCTAATCCAACAGTCATCATGTCCTTGTTCCGTCTGGAAGTGGGGTTGAAGCCTGAGTTAGAAGACGCTCTTGGCCAGAAACTAGCCCACCAATTCTCCACCCACGGCTACCCCGTCCAAAGTGTACGTTTGGTCGAGGCTTACTTGATCAACACCCAACAAATCAGCGGAAAAGCTCACTTAGATGAGCTGAACAAAAAGCTCTTTTTGGACCCGGTGTTAAATCTGTATTCTCCAGACGCTTGGTTTGGAGACCGGTTGGATTTCGACTGGTATGTTGAAGTCAGCTTCAAGCCCGGAGTCACCGACAACGGCGGCAAGGTTGCCAAAGAAAATCTTGAGTTGCTTTTGGACCAACCCTTTGCTGAAGGCGAAGGTGTTGCCGCAACCAAGGCCTATTTGATCAAAGGGGATTTATCCGAAGAGCAGGTTTGCCAAGGGGCGGACCAATTACTTCTCAACCAATTGATCGAAAAAAAGATTGTCATTTCCAAAGCAGAATGGAAGCAGCGGCAAGCAGAATTGATTTACTACCCGACCCCTGAGGTCGGTGAAACCCCTCATGTGGAACGGCTCGATTGCACCACTGCCGACAAGGTACTAGACCTCTCCGAAGAGCGGCTTTTAGCCCTCTCGATCGAAGAAGCCCAGGTGATCGCGCAAGAATACAACAACCCAACCTTTTTGGCCCACCGTGCTTCCATCGGGATTGGCGCCACGGCGACAGATGTCGAGTTAGAATGCATCGCCCAAACCTGGAGCGAGCACTGCAAACACACGATTTTCAACGGCACCGTCACCTTCGAAGATGAGAAGGGTGACAAGCACGAAATCAAGTCGCTGTACAAAAGCTACATCCAACAATCAACCAAAGATATCCGAGCAAAATTGGGCAAGGACGACTGGTTGTTATCAGTGTTTAAAGACAATGCGGGGATCGTCAAGTTTGACGACGATTGGTCGTTGGCCTTTAAAGTTGAAACCCACAACAGCCCTTCGGCGTTAGACCCTTTTGGAGGAGCCTTGACCGGGATTGTTGGGGTCAACCGAGACAGTTTTGGTACCGGGATGGGTGCTCAGCTGATCGCCAACACCGACGTGTTTTGCTTTGGCCCGTTAGATTACGACAAACCGCTCCCGAAGAAACTGATGCACCCCAGCCGAATCTTCGAAGGGGTACGTCGTGGGGTCGAGCATGGCGGCAACCAATCTGGAATCCCAACAATCAACGGAGCGATCTGTTTTGATGAAGGCTATGTGGGCAAACCCTTGGTCTTTTGTGGCACCTTATCGGTGATGCCTGCGAAGCACAATGGACAACCCAGTGAAGATAAAAAAGCCCAGCCTGGGGACCATATTTTGATGGTCGGTGGCCGGATTGGGAAAGACGGCATCCATGGAGCGACTTTCTCCAGTTTAGCACTCAACGAGGCCAGCCCCGTTTCAGCGGTACAAATCGGTGACCCGATCACTCAACGCCGGATGTTCGACTTCCTTTGGGTCGCCAAACAAGAAAACCTTTTCAGTTCGATCACCGACAATGGCGCCGGCGGGCTGTCCAGTTCCGTCGGTGAAATGGCTGAAGATACCGGTGGCTGTATTTTGCACCTCGACCGTGCTCCGCTCAAATATCCTGGCCTTCAACCTTGGGAAATCTTCGTTTCAGAAGCCCAAGAACGAATGACTCTTTCTGTCCCTCCTGACAAGGTGGACCGCTTTATTGAACTGTCGCACTCCATGTTGGTTGAATCAACCGACCTCGGCGAGTTCACCGACTCGGGCTTTTTAGACCTTTATTACGAAGGCAAGCCTGCGGCGAGTTTGTCCATGGAGTTTTTACATGACGGACTCCCAGCGATGCAATTGCAAGCGAAGTGGACCCCACCAACCCAACAAGTAACTCCCTACGAAGTCGACGATCTGGGCGCGATGCTCAAGACGTTACTGGCCCGACCCAACGTCTGCTCGAAAGAGTCTGTGATTCGCCAATATGACCACGAGGTCGGTGGCGCATCGGTCTTGAAGCCCTTGAGTGGCGTCAACTGCGATGGTCCCAATGATTCTGGGGTTCTGCGACCGGTTTTGGAGTCCTCTCAGGGAGTCGCCCTTGCCAACGGTTTGTGCCCGAAATTTTCACCGCTCGATGCCTTCAAAATGACGGCGAACGCCATTGATGAAGCGATTCGTAACATGATCTGTGTTGGAGCGGACCCGAACCAAATTGCCGGTTTGGATAACTTCTGCTGGCCTGACCCGGTCCTTTCAGAAACCACCCCGGACGGCGCCTATAAAATGGCCCAGTTAGTGAGGTCTTGCCAGGCGATTTATCAATACTGTAATGAATTTGGAGTGCCTTGTATCTCCGGCAAGGACAGCATGAAAAACGACGCGAACTTGGACGGCAAGAAGATTTCGATTCTACCTACCTTGTTGTTTTCGACCTTAGGGTTGGTCCCGCAGATTGAGAAGGTGGTCAGTCACGATTTCAAAGCTGCTGGTGACTCCATTTACCTTCTCGGCGACTCAAGGGACGAGTTAGGGGGCAGTGAGTTATTTAACCACTTAGAGATCACCACAGGGGTGGTCCCCGAAGTGGACGCCCCGAGCGCCAAACGTCGATATGAAAAAGTCCACCAAGGCATTTTGCAAGGACTCTTTGCCTCGATCCATGATTGCTCGGACGGCGGGCTTTCAGTCAGTTTAGCAGAGTCTTGTTTTGGAGGAGGCTTCGGTGCAGACATTCAACTGGGAACGGCGATGAAGCAAAGTGACCTCCCCGCCTCAACCCTGCTGTTCTGTGAGTCCGCAAGTCGGTTTATCGTCTCGGTTTCACCGAAACAAAAACAAGCCTTTGAGTCGCTGTTCGAAGGGGAGTCCTGTGTCTGCTTAGGCCAAGTACAGAGCTCAACTCAACTGAAGGTCACAGCCGGTGAGACGGTCTTGATCAACGAGGAGATCGAGGGGTTGAAACAGTCTTGGCAAAGTTACCTGAACTAAGGCTCCCAGGCCTGTGAGCTGGCCTTGTGCCCTCACAAGCTTCGTTGTCGATGAGTTCAGCGGCATACTCTCTGGCGTTCCTGGCACGAAATCACCTGACACCTTCAGGTGATTTCCCTTTCCTCAGGAGACCGAGCGGGTTGGGAATTCCCGACGACCTCAATAGGACATCAAGCAGTATACCCAAGACAACTTTTCTTAGGCGGTCATTTAGCAGCTTGCACCCTTAGCTTTTGCTAGTATGGGTAAGATCTTCGCTTCGAACGAATCAAAATCTAGGGGCTTGGTACAAAAACCATTGACCCCTAACGCTCTACATTTCTTTTCTTCTCCCCCTTGGTTCGCCGCAGTGATCACGACCACCCCAGCGGACTGATTGAGACTTTCAGGGTCCTCACGTAAAATTCGGGCGACATCGTAGCCATCCAGCTTGGGCAGCATGAGGTCCAGTAAAATCAGGTCAAACTGTTTCTTTTTTACCCACTCAACCGCTTCGACGCCATTGTGAGCAACCACCGCCTCGACCTTCAACCGGTTCAGCAACCTGAGAGTCAGGTGCTGGTTCAGTTCATCGTCTTCCACCAGCAAACAAGAGGACTCAGAGACGTCAGAGATCATTTGCACCACCGGGGCCCGCGGGATCGCCTCGGTTAGCACCTGAAAATCCAAAGTAAAGGTAAACGAACTGCCCTGGCCTTCTTCGCTCGACAATTGGATCGTCCCTCCTTGGAGCTCGACCAGCTGTTTCACAATCGCCAGCCCCAAACCGGTCCCCCCAAAACTACGGGTTGTCCGTTCATCCGCCTGGCGGAACGGCTCAAAAATCTGTTCTTGCTTATCTTCCTCAATACCAATCCCGGTGTCGCTCACCTCGAAAGTGATCGACTGTTGACTGACTTCGTCTGTATCCAGAGATAAACTGACCTTGATTTCCCCCTGCTCTGTGAATTTAATCGCATTGCCCACTAAATTCACAAGACACCGATTCAGCTTTTCCTCGTCACCGATCAACATCCCGCTAATTTTCGGGTCAAGGAACAACTTCAACTCTAAGCCTTTGACGGCGACAGAACCGCTGAACAAGCCGACCACTCCCCGAACTAGGTCCTGAATACAAAGGGGCTCGTAGAGTAACTCCTGCTTCCCAGACTCAATTTTGGAGATATCCAAAATATTGGAAAGTAAACTGACCATTTTGTTGCCAGACTCTAAGATCACTTGGCAATACTCCTCTTGCTCAACATCTAACGGAGTCTTTTTTAGCAACTGCGCCATCCCTAACACCCCATTCATCGGGGTTCTCAGTTCGTGGCTCATCATGGTCAAGAAGGTGCTTTTCGCCGTGTTGGCTGTTTCCGCCTTTTGTTTGGCCTGTTGAAGTTGGGCCTGAAACTCCTTATTATCGGTGATATTTCGTGCGATTCCTTCAATCCCTATCGGGCTTCCCGACTCGTCGATCCGCACGATCACATTACTCGAAATCCAAACGACTTCCCCCGACTTATGGGTCAGTTGGACTTCAACGTGAAATTTTTGCCCCTCGCTGGCTCGAACCGAACGCATCACTTGATCGTGATCATCCTGAGAAACATATAATTGCGACATTTTTGTTCCCAGCAGTTCTTCGGGATGGTAACCGACCGCTTCATAACAAGCAGGTGTGATCATGGTGATCCGGCCGTTCATTTCGGTGTGAAAAAACACGTCCGGCAGGTTTTCCATGATCACCTGATAATCTTGAGATACCTTTTCAGCCTGGTTTTTTGCGGCCTCAACCTGGCCTAGAGTCGAGATGAGTTCTGTGTTTTTTTCTCTTAACACCAGGTCTTGGGCCCGTAAGATCCGATCACTCCGGCTGATCCGCAGACCAAAAATAGCCAAGACAGCCAAAGTGGTGATCCCGAACAGGACTTGTTCAAAAAAGTAAGATCGAAATCGTTGAACCGAGAGTTCAGATCGTTCACTAAAAACCAACCGGCCGACTTGCAAGTTTGCGTAGTTCGTCACCGGGACGGCCACCCCTTGGGGAGACTGACCATAAAAAACCATGGTCATCAAAGAACTCGGCAAGTCTAAAACCGGTAACTCTTTGGCCGCCGTCTCGAGGTCTGAGGAAAAGGCAATAAATTCTCTTGGAAGGGAATGCCACCGAACATCGTTAGGATCATCGCTCATCTGGAGTTTTGACTTTTCCGAAAAATGCCGTTTTTCTAAGAGCAAATCAATGTCGGCGTCAATTGTCTTAGCCAGAGCCTCTAAAATAACGGAGACTTCCTCGCCGACTTCTACAAAGCCTAGGGTGGTCCCATCAACTTTGACAGGGTGAACGGCTCGCAGAGTAAACTGACCGAACCGCCCGATTTCGGTACCGGCGAATTCCTTTGAATCCAGCTCAGCTCGAGTCAAGGTACCTCGATTCACGAGGTCTGAGTACTGTCCTGGCCGGTGGGCCCGTAAAATCACTCGCCTTTGAGCATTAATAAAGTACAGGTGAGTGACCGAAAATTCTTGTTCTAATCGTGAAAAGTCCGGTGCAGTTAGCTCTAAAAGGGCCTGCCGATTTTCATTTTGTAGCGCCGTAAGCACTGCGGGGTTTGCTGCGATCAGCCGGGCCTGAGCAAGAAGAAGGAGTTTGCGCTCTTCAAGCACATCGTTGTATAAGCCGATGCCAACGGTAGCACGTTTCTGCCCATTTGCGGACATCTGCTCACGCATCCGGTTCAGGTGAAGACTGGTCAGACTCACCCAAACGACAAGTAAAACCAAGTAAATCGTAAGGACAATCTTCCAAACAGAAAAGTTCACCGACACGTTTTCTTGCACAATCCTACCTGAGCTGGCGTTGAACCGCGAGGGTTTTCAGGGCCAACCGAAGGGAGGCCCGGGTCAATCAACGAACTGTTTTACTATTTGATATACTAGCAAATTTCCCGCTCAGGTCTGTGAGGTAGTCCACGAGCGGGACCCTAGCATTCAACGAACCTGAATCGGCTGGTCCCCGACCACGAATCCGTTAATTTGCGCTTCAAGCTTTTGAACTTTCCCGTGAACTTGAAGAAACAACACCTGAAAAGGAATTGGTTTTGCCGGGTCAACCTGCACCGGGTTCACCACATCCAAAGCAGAAAAAGACTCTAACTTGGCTTGATTGAACTGGCCGACCCTCGAAAGGGAAAGTAAATGACCGGCGAGGTTCTTGGATTCCCCAACCACTTGGTCTTTTCCATCAAGCAAACGGCCTGAAATTTGGATCTGAGAGAGTCGAGTTTGGGCAGGGTAAAAACTTTTCAAGGTCCCAGAAAGAACAAAAATAGGTCCCAACTGATGATTTTTCACCCACCGCCCTTTTAAAGGTTCCTGGATACTCAGCTGTATATCTTGTTTTGGCTGGAACATGACCGGTAAAAGAGCCATTTGTTCTGGGCTCACCAAGTCGGGGTGGTCTCGCAGGACTAACCCAGTCACCGCGACACCTAAGAAAATCACAAAGGCGAAAAAGGCCCAAAACGGTGCTTTGCTTTTCGTTTTAGGGCCGCCATTGGTTTTAGAAATTTCGCTGGCCAACTCTGGCATTCCACTACCGGCAAGGAACATCCCCCGCTCTTCGTCAGTCAGCTCGTCCTCATCCGGCAGGTCTGCGACATCAAATTCCAGATCAGGTTCCTCAGGCATTTCATCGTCATCCAACGAAAAAGCAGGCACATCAGGCATCCCTTCGCCGTCCAAAGAAAAACTGATGTCTTCCTCATCCTCAGGGTCATCCATGGAAAAATCCGGTTCTTCATCCTCATCTTCGAGGTCCTCATTTTCGTCCAGGTCTTCTACCGAACCCATTTCGAGGCTGTCCTCACCGGCAGACCCTTCCTCTGGTTCCTCAGCACCCGAAGCCAGGTCCTCGCCTAGGCCTTCATCATCGAAATCGGGCATCAAATCGTCTTCTAAACCCTCATCATCAAAATCGGAGATCATGTCGTCATCAGAGTCTCCGTCGCCGAAGAGGTCTTCATCGTTGAGATCTGGTTCGGCCGGGCTTCCGCCCTCTTTTAACACTTCAAACTTATTCCCACACTTTTTGCATGCAACAACCAACGACTCAGCGGTGAATTTATCCGCTGGCAGGGCATAGTTCGTCCCACAACTACTGCAGGTGACTTCTTGCACCCCCGCCTCACCTTCTGAGGCAGTCGGTTTATGACACTCAGGGCAACGGACAAAGCCGGAGCTCGAGGCGTCAGATTCAAATTGATGGGTGCAATGTTCGCAAGTAAACAGCATAAGAATTTTCTGAGGGTGCTGAAAAAAATGCCTGTGACGACTCAATGCGAATCACCCCCCAAGGGAACTGATTGCAAAGACAGTGGTTTCCTTGTTATATATAGAGTGTTGACTCGATTTTTGGCAAGAATAAATGCAGTTGTTTTTAAAAGGCCCTTTTTGTGCATTGAGGGAAGCACGATAGCTTTAACCGTAACTTAGACCTCTTTGGAGAGGCGACATGACAAGCCTGAAACAATTTATCCTTCGTTGGACACTACCCCTAGCGATCCTAGCCTTTTTGATGCCTAACTTAGTGAAGGCTCAAGTTGATCAAGGAAGCATCATCAAGTCCATTAGTCTGAAGCCTCAGGGCGAGGACTTTGTACTACAAATACGGGGTCTTTTAAACACCAAGCAATTGGCGAAAATAAAGATCCGCCAAAAGCCGAACAGCAATAAACTGACGTTGGAGTTCCCTGCGACTTTAGCAGACCCAACCAGTTTGCCGTCCGACTTTTTAACCTTTCAAGCAGACGAGCCCATCGAAAACATCAAGTTGGTCGAGTCTTTAAAGAAAGTGGGCGATTCCGAAGCGACCTTTAACCTTGATTTGATCATTGAAGGGAAAAAAGCCCTTAAGCCTGAGATCATCAAGCCGATTTCTATAGGGGCTGTGAATATTGTTCTCAAAGATTATGAGAAAGTGATGGCAGCAATTGCTGCCCAGTCTCAGGGAACAAAAACGCGGCGAAACCAACCAGAACGGTTCACTAAGGCACGGTTAAAAGAGTTAGAATCTCAAAAGCAAGCGACCGCTAAGAAGGCTCAGTCTTCGAACCGGGAATTTGTGAAACAATACCGCAAGCCAACGTTGATGCAGATTTCGATCTTAAACGGAACAGGATATCCTAAACGAGCGTACCAACTCAGTGTCTTTTTAGGGAATTTGCAAAAACGAAGACTTGAAGAATCCTTGGGAATGAAACTCGACATTGTAAACATCGCCAACGCCCCGAGCGAGAGAGCGATTGATACAACCATTTATTACCGAGACAATTACTTAAAACCAGCTTTATCTTTAGCCAAATTGATCGACGGCGAACAGCGGATCGTCCCTATGTTAGGCCAAAGCGAACGAGTTGGAGTAGACATCGAAGTCTACCTCGGAAAAGATTATAAATAACACCCAAGGATACCTTAAACATAAGGAACGCCATGAAATCTAAAATTTGGTTTGCCACCATCGCCCTTCTGATCTTGAGTATTTCTCAGGTCATCGCGATGCCGAAATACACGGACAAAGAGAACGCAATGGCCTTGGCCAGGGTGCTGGACAAAGGCTCCTTTGGCCGGTTCACTATCGCCTCGACCTACGTTCAAAATGTCACCAACGAGGACTATTATATCTCGGTGATTTTGTCCGATGGGAGTTCTCACAAGTGGTATATCGATCAGATCTTTAAATGGGCCCGAGAAGACAAGTTATTGCTCTCGAACAACCGAAGTTTGCTCTTTTTAGATTCAAGAGACAGCCGGTTTGTTGTTTTAGACAAGAACATCTTCCATCGACAGGCGCTACAAGCGAACGTCTATGTGAAGCTTTACGGCGAGAATGACCCTCTAGCAGGACAAAAATTTCGTTACCAGGTGAAGTCTTTTAACTTGATCAGCCCTAACGAAACGGCCTTTGGTCGTGATCATACCGGCTCCAAGTACCGCTACATCATCGATATGATGAACGGAACCAACGAGTTGATCACCTACGAAGACTCATACCGAATCCTCAAAGCAAACCAACTGCTTGCGGTCAAAGATTTGACTGACGATGTCTTAGGCCGGGCTTATCAGGTAACCAAGATCGTGCCTAGCCCTAAAGGACCTGTCGAAGACGGTGTGGCTCAGTTTGGTGTTGAGATTCAGTTTGACCAGACCATTCAGCTCAAAGGTAAAAACTTCCCTATCGAGATCTACGAGCGGAAGCTATATAACCAACGAACTCGTAAATTCCGTAAAGAAGTGGTGATGGATATCACCATCCCGAATTCGGAAAAAACCAACGTGATTCGGCCAGTGGCAAGTTTGGAATATCTTCACAACGTTGAGATTGTAAAAAATAGCAAGTACCCCAAACGGACCTTCTTGCGAGCAAGCTTTAACACCGATGTCTTAGACATCCCACCGGTGATCTATAAAAACAGTGACACCAGTGTGTATGTGAACTTCTTCTCCATTATCGACCAAACCGTGATCAGTCGGGGGATGTTACTTAATGAGAAAAAGAGAAAAGAGCAAGAGCGGCAAACTTACCGCACCATTCGGGTGAAAAAGGCGATCAAGTCGGACTCTGATTATGGTCGGGCCTTCATTGCTGGCTTAGAAACCCAAAAGGATGCGCTGTCGATCAAAGATGACCAGGCCCGTATTGAAAAGTTGTTAGAAGCGATCCGGCAATTTGAAGAGTCAGCACTCTACGCTGAATCTGATGCCCAGCTGTACAACGCCTTGACGAAACGGAACCAGCTAAGAGAGAATGTGATCACCTTGACTATGGAATTAATCGAAAGTCGATTAAAGCAGCCAAACTTTGGCGGCACCAGTGCCAAGAACCTCTTAGACCAACTCGAAAGAGCAGAAACTTTTACTGGAAACCCTGACGTACTCAAGTCGATCGAGCAACTGCGAGAGAAACTGATTGCGGCACAAGAATAATCATAGGGGCGCATGATCGTAGACGAGAACAATCGCTGTTCGCTCAGCAAAAATGAATTTCTGGACAGCTTTGTTCAACTCTACCATGTGCTTCAAGGGTACCAGGGTCTGCTAACCGAATTCTCTGAATCCGACGAAGTTGACCCGCACCGCATCCAGGCGATGCTCCAGCAGCGGGTCAATGAAATGCAGTTTGACGGACTCAATGTCCGGGCCATGGAAATGATTGGTTCTTATCTGCGTTCGACCTTAGACCTCTACAAGGGGGATAAGCTCAACTTCCACTTACCTGCAGAGCCAGAGGATGAATTCTTCCAGCTTGACGACAGCTACGCCGAGTTAGCGAACAACATCGAAAATGTAGAGCAAGAGCTTACCCAAATCCAAGCCCGCATCTACTATATCACCCGCATGTTGCCCCCTAAAAACATCGAAAAACTTCGATTGATTTTAAAGGGCATCGCTGGGTTTTTCAAAGCGATCATTCGCAAAGACTTTGACGACATCGAAGTCAACTTAAACCACCTCCATCACCTGACCGCTAACAAGGAAAGCTTTTTCTTGATTAACGAAATTGGTCACATGGTGCGTGGGATTCATAACAGTCTACAAGACTTTAGCGACACCGTACCCACCGACAAGCTCGACCCATCGTTGATGGACGACATGCCTGACGCCATCGACAAGTTGAATTTGGTGATCCAGCGGATGGAAACCGCTGCCAACTCGACCTTGGACCAGACCGATATTTTGCTTGATAACAATGGGGCCACCATGGCGAAAAACACCCATATGTTAGAAGTCTGTGGCAACATTGAAGAGAAGCTCGCGGCGATTCAAGAGTCTCACCCCGAGTTAAAAGACCAATTGGCCGAAGTGGCGGAAGAGTTGCACAATTCAATCAAAGAAGAACTGATTGAACGAGAAAAAACGCTCAAAGAAAACGAAGCGATCTACTTTGAGATTATCGGGAATCAATCGTTCCAGGATCTGACAGGGCAAACTCTGAAGAAGATCATCACCTTCATCGAACAGCTTGAGTTTAGCCTGCTCAGCATCTTGCAAAAATACAGCGGTAAATCAGAAGCCCCGGCCGCTACACCCGCCGCTGCGGCGACTGCTCCTGTAGATAGCTCATATGAGATGTCAGCATTAAAGGGACAAGAGCGGGACGGGCAGGTCTTAGCGGGACCGCAAGATAACAACCCAGACGACCTCAAAAAGCAGGCTGATATTGATAAAATGCTCGCTGGGTTTGGGTTTTAATCTAGCTTTTCTGGCTCGGGATTCCAATAGTTACGGAGCCCCTGAGCCCAGGCCTAGATGTATCAAAGACTCAGAACAAACATCCCCCGTTGCTCTCCTCTGATTGTCGAATAAAACCAAAAAGGCTGGCTGATCAGGCCTAAAACGTAGCCCCATCGATTCCAATTTTCTTTTCGGCCAACCAACCAAATGGCGGCCCCACCGATCAGTAAAATAAAGGACTGGGACACCCAGTCGATCCAATGAAGCCAATCCAAGAGAAACCTCGCTAATGATTGTTCGGCCATTTGCACCAAAGATTAACCTTTGATTTAGGGACGACACAAGTGACCTCGTCCTCGTATTGCAACAGGTACACATTGACCTTGCCACTAGAAACCAATTCATTGGTTTTTATCCCTACCAAAGGTTTCTCGGCGAGCTTCGCCCAGTGACAAGCGATCCCCGTTTTAGCAGCGGTCACCAGACACTCCAGACCGTCATTGAAAACGACTCTGTGAATCCCCGGCGCCGGGAAAGGCAATTGATCAAACCGGTGTGCTTTGAGTGATTGGTCTGGCTGCACCTCAACCGGCCCCTCAGAGCACGCCAAAGCCTGTTGGTTGTGACTGATCACACACTGCCGTTTGTCCATCAGCTCATAACGATATAAGCTCAGCTGATCCACCCCAATTTTCCCGATGGTTACTTGAGTGACCTTTGCCCCGGTGGTCATGACCTGAGCCTGAACTTTCTTTTGCGAAGTGAGTTTTTCTAGATCGCTACCGCCGTCGGTAGCGAACAGACCACCAACGACCATCAACATCAACAATAGATATGCCATGCTTCCTCCCTATCAAGATGAATCTTTTTCTCTTACCCTAAAAAGAACTCGATAGGGGAGCCAGTGAAATTGCGTTCATCTTTGAGTTTCTGCACCTCATTTCAGTGGTAAAAAGTCGTCTTGAGGTTCTAAAAAGAAAAACTGTGATTCCCCTAAAGACTGTTCATATCGTTGCATATCATATAGGCGAATTGACGAAACTGTCTTGTCCTTTTGAACAATTCGCACCCAAGACAACAGGCCCCGGATGCCTCGAATTCGGATTTCAGACACCTTGGCTGCGATGACCCCTACCTGAGGAGAAACCCGAATTTCCCATTGGTCCTTGACGGCCCCAAAATACATGGGCCCCTCTGCTGAAAAATCTGAATAGCGACCTTCAATAAACTCACGAACCTTCCCGAACACCCCCGAATCCTCGATCAGCTTTTCTTTGCCACTCGAACTGACCCGAAAGATCCCGTCCTGGCTCAGCCAAAGCGCCTCTTTATAGGGATTAAGAACCTGCCACAACAGCCCATATTCGCTGTCAAACACCAACCGCCCTTGGGTACTTTGGGGAACGCTGCTTCCTTGGGGATAAACAGAATGAATGAAACGGGCTTTGAAGGTAACCGAACTCGAAATCAGTTCGTTGAGCTCCACCATTTCTTTAGGTAAACTGCCCAAGTCCACGACCTTTGCGGGGATATCGACCGGTAAAGGCAACTCAGCAAAGCCCCTCGAGGGGGAACCTCCAAAGGCGAAAACAAATACACAATCAAAGAGAAGCAGGGATCGCAACAAGGAATGCATCGGTCACATCCTTTTGAAAGGGAACAAACCCTAGGATTACAGAAATCCAGAGAGGATTTAAAGACGCTCTAGCCGTGCAGACGACCAGAGCGTTTTTAAACTTATTTACGCTTTTTCTCAGCGATTAGACGCTCACCAGAGTGCAAGATCGACTTTCGAATCCGTACAGAAACAGGAGTTGCTTCTACCAACTCATCATCTCTCAAGAAGTTGATCGCCGCTTCAAGAGTCAATGGCTTTACTGGAGACAACGAAACAGTTTCATCGCTTCCAGAAGCCCGCATGTTGGTCAGTTTCTTTTCCTTACAAGCGTTCACCACCAAGTCTTGCTCTCGGTTGTGCTCACCAATGACCATTCCTTCGTAAACCGGATCGCCAGGGCGGATAAACAAGGTCCCACGAGGCTCAATGTTAAACAACGCATAAGTCACGGCGTTTCCTGCTCGGTCGGAAATAATCGAACCGGTGTGACGACTTGGGAAAGCACCTCGATGCTCTTCGTAGCCTGCAAGGTAGCTGTTCATCAGGCCCGTTCCCTTGGTGTCGGTGAGGAACTCATCGCGGTACCCGATCAACGACCGACTTGGCACGCTGAACTCAACCCGAACCCGACCCGACCCGTGATTGATCAGGTTGGTCATCTTCCCTTTCTTGAGGCTTAATTTTTCGGTGATCACACCAACATAAGCTTCCTCACAGTCAACAAACAGGTGTTCTACCGGCTCAAGTAATTTTCCGTTTTCTTCCTTAAAAATCACTTCAGGTCGACTCACGTTAAGCTCAAACCCTTCACGGCGCATTTGCTCGATCAAGATAGCCATCTGGAATTCACCACGGCCCTTCACCATGAAAGAATCTTTTTCTTCAGTGAACTCTACTTTCAAAGCCACATTACTCATCGCTTCCTTGAGCAGCCGGTCTTTGATTTTGGAAGCCTGAACAAACTTGCCCTCTTTTCCGACCAAAGGCGAAGAGTTGATCAAGAACCGCATCGCAACGGTTGGCTCATCAATATTGATCCGCTTCAACGCTTTTGGGTTGCTCGCCTCAGAGATCGTATCGCCGATTTTCACGTCTTCGATCCCTGAAATCAAAATAATTTCACCTGCTTCAGCATGTTCTACTTCCTCGTAGCCCAACCCTTTATAGACCTGAAGTTTGCCAACTTTTAAGGGCACTTTATGACCGCCTTCACCTAAACAAACCAGTTTATCTGAAGACTTCACTTCACCGTGGTGAATCCGGCCAATCGCCAAACGACCCAAGTACTCGGAGTAGCCTAAGTCAGAAACCAACATCTGGAAGGGCTGATTTTCTTCATACGTTGGGGGTGGAACCTTCTCTAGGATGGTATCCAACAGAGGTCGCAAGGTGGTTGAATCGTCGTCTAAGCTTTTCTTCGCAATTCCATCTCGGCCGATTGCGTAGAGCAATGAAAATTCTAATTGCTCATCGTCTGCTCCTAAATCAATGAAAAGATCATAGATTTCGTTGGTGATTTCTTCGATTCGGGAGTCTTGTCGGTCAATCTTGTTGATCACCACCATAACTCGCAGGCCTAAACCTAAGGTTTTTTCCAACACAAACCGGGTCTGAGGTAGCGGACCTTCAGAAGAATCCACTAACAAAATCGCTCCATCGGCCATGGAGAGACTTCGCTCCACTTCTCCACCAAAGTCGGCGTGACCTGGGGTGTCAATGATATTAATCTTCACACCTTTGTATTCAACAGCGCAGTTTTTCGCCGAAATCGTGATCCCACGCTCTCGCTCCAAGTCCCCAGAGTCCATGATTCGGTCTTCCATGGCTTGGCCTTCTCGGAAGAGACCACATTGTTTAAACATCTGATCCACTAAAGTGGTTTTACCATGGTCTACGTGTGCGATAATCGCAATGGACCGCAATTTTTCATTAATCATCTTGCTTCTCTTGAAGTTAAAAAAACTGTTACTGTACCGATGAACACGCAAAGGCACTAAATAAAAAGGTGAGGCATCACGCCTAAACCCTATGCCTAAAAATACACTGAAAGCTTGGCTTTCAGCCCAAGGGCCATCGGCAAGTTTGTCCCGCTGTAGCTATTGGATGCCTGCATAGAAAAGGTCCAGGGCAAAGACACTGGACCTTGTTCTAGTTTTGAAAGATTCCCTAAGCCAGCGGTGAGCCACACAGAGGTGCCTAACATGCCATCTCGAATCGATCGGTCTGCTAATTTGTGATCTGGTTCTACAATAAACTGAATTCCAGTGCCGTAATGCAGCCAGCCCAATTGGTGTAAAACTTCAGAGCGAAACTTATTTCCAACCCCGCCTTTTAAGGTTTGGGTCCCACCGACGAGATCGGGCACCTGAGCCTTGGAATCAAATCCAATCTGAAAAAGGGAGTGCAAATATAAAGTGCTCCCACTGATATAACCGTCCCAAATCAAACGATACCCTAACCGCCTTAAGCCTGTCCCCAAATTCATCGGATGGGTTTGATTATATTCTGTTTTACCGGTCGGTTCACTCAAGTAAAGCCCAGAGACCAACAAGGCATAATCGGAATGCATGTGCCGATAGTCCAGGAAAATTTCAGTATCACCGGCGCCACTCACCTTACGAGAGTTCACCGCAGCGACATAATCGGTCACCGACTGGTTGGTGGAATCCAAGTTTTCCAGGGTCGATACCCGTTCTAGGGATTGACTCGACACCAAAAACCCCAGGTTCAATTTTGAGTTGAGTCCATAACGAACACCCGTAACCTGTCGGGTCTGGGTGTAGTCCAAGCCGCCTTTCAGTTTTGCCGCTGACGAATCAGAAAGGTCCAGTTCTCTAAGAGCGTTTGGCTCGGTAGTTTTTTGTTTTCGGTGAGTCCGACTCCAAGACTCAGAATTTTGAGACATCGACACCTGCCAAACTCCGGGTGGAACAAAGCTCAATTCTTGGGCCCAACCACTCACTGACCAGCACAACAAACAGACGACAAAAAACAAACGCATCAAAATTCCTCTCCCTTGGGACTCAAAAGGCCCATTTGTATCAGGTCAGAGAACAGTTCTTCGACTGGCAAGCCGACCACATTATTATAGGAACCATCGATTGTATCGACCAACAGGGTCCCTAAGCCTTGAATAGAGTAACTACCAGCTTTATCCAAGGGCTCACTGGTTTGGGCGTATGCCTTGAGTAATTCTACAGAATTCTTTTTCAACCGAACTTTGGTGACCACCTCTCGCAACCGCTGTTGATCTCCAAAAAAGATCCCGTATCCTGTGATCACCTGATGGGTCTTACCATTTAGCTGAGTAAGCATCGGAAAAACCTGGGAAGGGTCTTCCGGTTTTCCTAAAATTTCCCCTTCAACCAAAACCAAAGTGTCCGCAGTGATCACCACTTTATCTGGGCTCAAGTCAAAGGCTTCGGCTTTATTCACAACCATCCGCCGCACATAATCCATCGGCGCTTCGCCGAGCGGGACCGACTCGTCGATATCAGCACTAGCCACTTCAAATTGAAGCCCAAAGCGTTCTAGATATTCTCTTCGCCGTGGTGAGCCGGAAGCCAGCAAAATCGGGTATTTTTGTTCAAACATTCGTTTTATTCTTTTGTTTTTTTGATTAGCTAGCGTGAGGATCGTCTGGTTGGAGGGTCAGGCTTGGCAAAGGGTCAATTTCGGTCAGGTAAAATTCCATGATTTGTTTCATCAAACCTGCAGCATAAGTACCAGCCTTTCCATTTTCAAGCAATAGCACCCCTGATATTTTTGGCTCTTTATAAGGTGCAAATCCGACATACCACGCATGATTTAGGAATCGTTTTTCCATTTCCCCATTCTCAGCTTGCAACTTGGCCCGGGTTTTATGACTCACCACCTGAGTGGTCCCGGTCTTTCCGGCGGATTGAAACAGAGCTGACCGAGCCCGTTTTCCGGTGCCATGAGGCCCGTGGACATTCCGGTACATCGCATGCCGCAGCAGTTCCAGTGTTTCTGGCTTAAACCCGGTGGTTCGACGGGTTTCTTCCACCGTTTCAGTCCCCGCGTCTTGATATATTTTTGAGGCAATTCGTGGCTGGACGGAGGTGCCCCCATTGGCAATGATATTGATGTAAGACACCAACTGCAATGGGGTTACCGATAAATATCCCTGACCAATAGAAACGGGTAAGGTTTCTCCAGGATACCAGGGTTCGTTAAAACGACGTTTTTTCCAAGCTTTATCAGGGAGCAGTCCAGATTTTTCATGGAGCAAATCCACGCCGGTTTCCAGGCCAAACCCAAACCGAGTCCCATATTCATGGATTTTATCGACCCCAATCTCCATACCTAGCTTATAAAAGAAGATATTACAGCTATTTTCAATCGCCCCGACGACATTCAACGACCCATGCCCTGAACGCTTCCAGCAATGGACCCGAGTCTTACCGACTCGGTACACCCCCTCGCAGACATGCTCGGTGGTGGCGTCAATCACCCCTTCTTCCAAGCCCGCAGCGGCCACGGCCATTTTAAAAGTCGAGCCAGGGGAATAAAGCCCCTGAATACTTTTGTTGTTAAGGATATGATCAGGATCATTGATCAACTCTTTCCATTTGCTAGAAGAAATACCTAAGGAAAACATATTCGGGTCGTAGGAAGGCAAACTCACCATGGCCTTGACCGCACCGGTCCTCGGGTCGGTTAAGATTGCAGACCCGGTGTAATCGCCCATCAGGGATTCGATCTTCTTTTGTAGCCGAGAGTCTAAATTCAGTTGGATGTCCAGCCCTGGTTTTGGGTCGATCGACTTCATTTGTTTGATCACCCGGCCGGTGCTATCCACTTCGACCTGCTGGCCTCCATCTGAGCCGATCAAGATGTCATTATAAATCCGTTCCATCCCGTCCTGCCCAATGATTCGGGCACTCATCAATTTATTGACCGGCAATTTCTTGATCTGCGCTTTATTGATCTGGTTCATGTAACCGATCACATGAGCGCATGTCTCTAGTTGGGGATAAAAACGACGAGGGCTGACCTCGATGCTCACCCCAGCGAACTCCTCTTCATAAGCAGACACCAAGGCCATCTGGTACCATGTCAAATCCTTATGGATCAAGATCGGAGCGTATTTGGCAACCCGACGCTTGGAGACCAGGGCCTTTTTCATCGGAACCAAAGGGATTTTTAGGGTCTCAGACAACTTGCGCAACACCCCTTGAATATCCTCGGTGTCTTCACGGACCAGCATCAAGTTAAAACTAGGGATATTTTTTGATAAAATCACCCCTTGGGCGTCGTAGATGATCCCTCGTGGTGCAGCCACCGAACGAAGCCGAATTCGGTTACCTTTCGCCAGTTCTTTGTACGCCAGCCTTTGTTTGACCTGCAAGTCCCAAAGACGCCAAGCAATCGCCGCAAAGGGGATGGCCATCGCCATCTTGATCAGCAGATCCCGGCGCTTGAACAGTTGTAGTTCTTCATTTGAAAGCAATTCTTCTTTCAAAATTTCCTCATCGATAACCGGATACGAAGCCGGTCTTCAAGCCACAAGAGGGCCAAGAACAAAGGAGCTGACAAAGCAGCTAGAGGCAAGGCGTCTCGACCGATCAACTCGTTGAGCCAGAACCAGGAAAAACGATTTTCCCCAAAAAACAAATACAACACCAGGTACACCACACCGTTACTGACCAAAGAAAAGACCCCAACGACGACAGGTAAAGTCACCATAGCATCTTGAAAAATTTTCACTGCATACCAACGAGCCGGGAAAGACACCAAAAAGAAGGCCAAAGCATAGGTTCCAAAGGGAGTCGACGAGTAGACATCGGCTAAGAGTCCAAACCCAGCAGCAATAAAATACCCCTCTGGGCCCCGCCAGTGCAAAATCAGCAACAAGGCCGATAATAAAAATAAATTTGGGTCAAACCAAGTCAACAAACCAAACAGGTAGGTCTCGGCCCAAAGGCTAAAGAGCCCGTATATCGCTAAGACGCTAGCTAGCTGCATCAGTCTGTAAAGAGAGGGTGGTGTATGTTTTGGTTGGCGTATAAAATCACGACCACTTCTTCCAAATTATCCAATTCAGCGACAGGTTCTAAGGTGACCGTTTGAAACAGCCCAAATTCCTTTTTTTCCACCGACGAGACCAAGCCAACAGGGAACCCTTTTGGTAAAATCCCTGCGAGCCCGGAGGTCACAACCACGCCGCCTTGTTTGATTTCGGTTCGCCGAGGAAAGTGGGTGATGCTGATCGTCCCATCAAGGCTGCCTCGGACCATCGCTTTGGCTCGGTTTTCTTGGACAAGTACGGGGAACTTACTGTTTGGGTCTGTGATCAGCTGAACCACCGACTGGTAAGTAGTAACCGATTGAATCTTCCCAACCACTCCCAAAGGAGTCACCACAGCGAAGTTCTTTTTGATCCCTTCATTGGCCCCTTTATTCAGCACCAACAACCGAGAGAACCCCCGTTTGATTTCGCCCACCACCTCAGCAAAGACCTTTTGGTCTTGGTTTTTCTGCTTAAAAGCCAACAATTCACGTTGCCGCAAATAGGCCTTATAAATTTCCTTGCCTTGAGCCGCTTCCGAGCGGAGTTGCAACAACTGCTTCGAGAGGTCTTGGTTTTCTTGATTCACCCCAACCAGCCAAATGTAGCCGGTCCAAATGCTAGAAACCCCATCAACCATGTAGTCGGAGAACTGCAACAGCGGCTGAGTCGCCGCTTGAAATAAAGAGGTCATCCAATTTTCTTGCCGTTTGCTATCGACCTGCCCAAGCAGGCTCAACAGCAAGAAAATCAGTACAAAGCCTAGGGAAAGGCGAAGTTTATACCGCTGGAGGAATTTAAGCATCGGGGCAGGACCTTAATCCACGGCCACACTTTTCAGCAGACTGATGTTATCAAGCATGGCGCCAACTCCAAGAGCAACACAGGAGAGAGGGTCTTCTGCATAAATAATCGGCAACCCGGTTCGTTCTCGCAGCAAAATATCTAGACCTTTGAGCAACGAACCGCCACCTGCAAGCACAATCCCCTTATCAACGATATCTGCGGCCAATTCTGGGGGGGTGTCTTCCAAGGCATTTTTTGTCGCTAAAACGATTTGGTCACAAACATCTGCCAAGGATTCACGGATTTCTTCGTTCGATAAAATCAGGGTCTTCGGGATCCCGGTGAGTAAATCCCGGCCCTTCACGTCCATCGTTTTGTTTTCGTCGACCGGGTAGGCCGAACCGATGGTGATTTTGATTTGTTCAGCGGTCCGTTCACCGATCAACAAGTTGTATCGTTTTTTAATGTATTGGATGATAGTCTCATCCATGATGTCCCCGCCGACGCGAGTCGAATTGGAGTAAACCACTCCAGCAAGACTGATCACCGCAACTTCAGTGGTCCCCCCACCGATATCGATGATCATGTTGCCGTTCGCTTCTGTAATGGGCAAACCGGCGCCAATTGCGGCAGCCATCGGCTCTTCAACGAGGTAAACTTCTCTTGCGCCTGCAGACTCAGCGGACTCTTTGACCGCCCGTTTTTCCACCTGAGTGATCCCGCTCGGGACCCCAACAATCACCCGAGGGCGAAACTTAATCAGGCTGGAGGTCTGTTGCACTTTTTTGATGAAATGACGGATCATTTCCGCAGTGACGTCAAAGTTCGCAATCACGCCGTCTTTCATGGGCCGGATCGCCTGGATTGAGCCCGGGGTACGACCGAGCATCAATTTAGCTTCGTTACCTACCGCCAAGACCTTGAGTTCCCCGTTGGGACTCTTTTTTACAGCCACTACGCTGGGCTCTCGGATCACAATTCCATGGCCAGACAAAAACACCAACGTATTTGCGGTGCCTAAATCAATAGCGATATCATTGGAGAAGAATTTATTGAATTTTTCTAACATCGTCGGGTAACAAGAGGTTGAGTCGTGCAACACCCCATTTGGGGGTTTATAGGTAACTATATCGAACTGTTCTCATGAAGGCAACCCGGTCTGGTTTTTTAGCCTAATCTGCCTAAACCCCCGCTGTTAACCGGCATACAGCGGTCTAATAAATCTTCAAAAATCCCTTGCAAGAAAGCCCATGTTTTAGGTTATAATCTGTTAACTTAGTTTTCTCGTCTTCCCATTGTTCTACTTTTCTTTTCCTAGACTGTTTAGTGAGCCAACTACCTGCCTCCCATCCGATCAATCGGGCCTTAAAAAAAGCAAAAAACGTCTCCAAGGATCTTCGTAAAGAGCTCAATCAGTTCCTGATTGACTACGAGGACTGGGAAGCCCAAGCGCTATACCTGCTTGAAGACAAGGGTGAACCGATTGAACGAATCATCGAAGACCTACTCGCTATACCCCTTGACGACCAAGGGACCTGGAAAAAGCCTCAAAAGACCGTCACCTTTGAAGACCCAGAATTTGACCAAGTCATCCCCTCGGTCCCTGAGCTAGGCAAAGCGGGAAGCCACGGTTCCATCCACGATTACCCCCAGTTTGGCTTTAAAGATTGGAAGCAGGAACATGGATTTGATACGGTTCCCGTCGAAGTAGGAGACATTCACACGATCATCCGGTTTTACCAAGTCTTCACCCCTGAACGTGAAGAGAAGTTTCGGTGGTGTTTCAACCGTTCTCGCTACGGTATCAGAGGGTGGGGAAATGAAAAGCCGATCAAGTCAATCGTTAAGTCTCTCCTTGATAACAATAACAACCCAGGCTGGGTGGTTAAGACGTTCTTAGATGAAAACCGCCTACTCACCGACGAGGAGCACGACTTTCGTAATGGCGGAGAAATCCCGAACCCCTTGTTGCTCTCTTCTAGAGACACCCACAGTTTATTATTCCTCCTTTTGGGGCACCCCTTTTTCTACTACGGCGATGCCACCGTCCCGGTCCGCAATAGCTTCAAAAAGGTTGAATTTCGATTAGATGTGTACGCATTAAACACCCACCACTTGATCGCCGGGGTGTTGATCTACACGAACGACCAAGGAGAAACCGAGCCCATTGACGCCACGGACTTCACCGAAGAAGGGGTGACTCTCTTCGGGCTCCCAAAAGCGATTATTTATAAAAATAAATACTACGAAATCCTGCCCACTCCGGTCACCGCACGGATGATTCGAGATTCCTTTAAAGGCATCTTAATTCCAAACGACGAGTGGGAACAGTTTCGAACCAACTGGGATCAGTGGTACCCTGAAATCGAGTTAAACTTCGCCGACCCGGAAGCGAACGACGCCCCCAATTTTAGTGCCCGTAATGTCAAAAGTTGGATGTATTGGTTGAGCAAACCGGAGACCAAAGTCGACTTGTTTGCGAAGGAAGAGGACCAAATTGAAATCACCCTCCACGAAGAAACACGGCATTTTAACACCAACAAAATAGCCATCCGGTTCTCTGACAATTACGACGGTGTCCATTCAAACCTCATCAACCCGGCGATGAGCCCTAAGGCCAACAAGTTGATGCAGGTCTTATCGAGTATATACAACGGCAAAAAGGTCGAGGACTACTACACTCTAGAGCGACATGGAGCCAGTCAGTTCTTGATTTTATCAGAGGAATACCCTCACGCTCGTTCTTATAACGGCGAGCACATGATTCGCCAAGACCGACTCGATTTTAGAGTCACCGTGACCCGAAACCCAGAAAACGAAAACCAATATTTACTTAAAGGCGAGATTGGGACTTGGGAACTAAACCCAAAAAAGAAAAAGCGCACCCTGGTGTTCTCACCGATCCAAAAGGTCGACGGCATCATGCCCAAGGCCGCCGGGATGACCCCTTCCTTTTTATTGCAAGAAGACCAATTTTCTCGAATTGGCTCCATGCTTTCTGGGCGGTTGATCAACGACACCATGGCCGGTGTGATTGTCGAAGAACGGGAAATCAGTGACTTCTACGCTGCGGCTCTGCCCTATCTAAAGCAACGCAACATTTCAATCCATGACCCCCAAGGGGTGTTGCGAGTTTCGGCGCTGTTTAACTACACCATCCACGGCAAGATGACCATTTGGGAGGTCAAAGGGATCATGATGGGTCGGTTAGACACGGTGATGCAAACCGGGGTCGGGGAGCTTCATTACCCCTTGGAGCTCAACGCTGATGAATTTGAACAGACCTTGGACCACAAGACTTACAAGGTTCCCAAAAACTTCGCTCAAGAAAGCGCTTTAAAGGCCCAACTCTACGAAACCGGCTGGGTCGACGAGGGCAACAGCGAATACTCCATGAGAGAAGACCTGGCGATGCAGTTTGTTTTGGAAACCTTGCCAAACCGCCAGCCAGACTCTCTGATCACTTACTTCGGTGGCACCAAGCTCCGACGGTGGAAAACCAAAAATTTAGTCCCCGAAATTTCTACGAGCATCAAGTCAGGCATCGACTGGTTTGACGTGGAAGTCCAAATGACGATCAACGGCCAGTTATTTGACTTAAAGCAGATCGTTTCGATGTGGAAGAACAACGAAGAAGCGGTTGAGCTCAAAGCCGGTGAAGGGATTGCTGTCATTGACCACCAGTGGATCGAGAAATACGCACCGATTTTGAACCGATTGATCCAAACCAACCACAGCAAAACCAAACTTTCTCGCAAGAAAATTGAAGAAGAAGTGGCCAAGGCTCAAGGGAAAGAGTCCTTGATCGTGGACAAATACCAAGTCGGCCTTTTAGCGGAGTTGGAGTCCATTGCGGTCCAACAAGACCATGACGAAGAATGGGAAAATATCCAACAAAAGCTTTCTAACTTCAAAGGCATTCGAAACCAGAGAATCCCCAAGGAAGTTTTAGCCGACTTGCGGGACTACCAAAAGGAGGGAGTCAACTGGCTCTATTTCCTCTACGAATATGGGTTTGGCGGGATTCTAGCGGACGACATGGGTTTAGGTAAAACCTTGCAGACCCTCGCGTTTTTGGCGATCTTAAAAAAACGACACAAGAAAAAAGGGCCGCACCTCGTGATTGCCCCCACCAGTGTGGTCACCAACTGGATTTTGGAAGTCAAAAAGTTTGTTCCTCATTTCAAGGCGGTCCTGCTCCATGGGCAGAAACGAAAAGAGCTTTTTGAAGAAGCAGTCAACGCTGACTTGATTGTCACAACCTATGGCCTCTTACAACGTGACCTAGACTGGCTGACCACCTTACCGTTCCATGTGGTGATCTTAGACGAAGCCCAGAACATCAAAAATGCCCGGTCTAAGACCAGTCAAGCGGTGATGCAGCTCAACGCAGAACGACGGCTGACCTTAACCGGAACCCCGATTGAAAACAGCGTTCTTGAGCTTTGGAGCCAATTCAACTTCCTCATGCCCGGCTTCTTTGGACCTCTCAAAGAGTTTGAGCGGGACTTTGTAAAACCCAAAAAGACCGGCAAAAAGAAAAAACGAACCGATCACGGCCTGCTCAGACGACAAACCAAACCCTTTATTTTACGTCGACTCAAGCAAAACGTAGCTAAAGAACTTCCGCCAAAAACTCAGCAGACTCTGTACTGCGAAATGAGCGATCAACAAAAGAAGCTCTATATGTCGGTCATGGAAGTGGTGCGCAATCAGGTCAAAGAAAAAATCTCTGCCGGTGGGGTCAAAGGCGCAAAAATCGCTATCTTTGATGCCCTGCTCAAGTTACGCCAAATTTGTTGTGATCCCCGGCTAAGCCCCTTGGTCACCGCAGACGACCCGCCGGTCTCAGCAAAATATAAATTATTTATGGAGACCCTGACCGAAATTGTCGGCGAAGGGCACCGAGTCCTTGTGTTTAGCCAGTTTGTGAAAATGCTCAACCTGATGCACCAAGACCTCGATAAAGAAGGGATTCCTTTCCTCCAACTTGACGGCACCAGTAAAAACCGGGAAGAATTGGTCAGGAAGTTCCAACAAGGTGACGAGTACCCGGTCTTTTTAATCAGCCTCAAAGCGGGGGGAACTGGGATCAACCTGACCGCCGCTGACTATGTGATCCACTATGATCCATGGTGGAACCCAGCTGCCGAATCACAGGCGACCGACCGGGCGTACCGGATCGGACAAAAGAACCACTTGTTTGTGTATAAATTGATCACTCGGAATTCGATTGAAGAAAAAATTCTGGACCTTCAAGAAAAGAAACAGGCTCTTGCGGACAATATCGTAGGAAGCTCTGAATCCCTGGAGTCGATGTTGAATCTCGACGACTTAAACGATTTGTTCGCCATATAGCCGGACGCCATAACCTTTCGATCTATGACCATGGAAAAAATGCCAATCACGCCTGATGGCTATAAAAAACTACAAGACGAGCACAGCAGTTTAATCAAGGTCGACCGACCAAAAATCGTTGCAGCGATCGAAGAAGCTCGGGCTCATGGGGATTTGAAAGAAAATGCAGAATACCATGCCGCTAAAGAGAAACAGGGCTTCATTGAAGGCAGAATCCAACGGCTCAACTATGTGATCGCTCACTCTGAGATCATTGACCCAACCAAACAAACCGACTCAAATGTCGTCCGTTTTGGCGCCACGGTAACCTACCTCAACCTAGACTCGGACGAGGAGACCACCTGGAAAATTGTTGGCCTCGAAGAAGCGGATATTAACGAGCGCAAAATCTCCTTGTCGAGCCCGATTGCCAAAGCATTGATCGGCAAAGAAGAGGGAGACGAAGTCACGTTAAAGGTCCCCAAAGGCGACGTGGATGTGGAAATCAGCCAAATTCAATACATCTAAGCAGGCATAAAGGCAGGCACCTTTTCCAAAAAACAGCCTAGTTGTTCTAACTCAGGCAACTGGTCTTTGATCAGACCTTTGATTTGCATGACTGTAGGGTCCAAGGATGCATAAAACCCCGGTTTTCCTTTGACCTTACCTAAGTATCCGTAGCTCCCTAAGCTGCGGAGTCGACGAAGTAGCAACACCTGATAGAATCGTTGTTCAAACTGTTGTTTAGTCTCTTCTTCTAGCTTCAAACATAGATACCCTTGATGCAACAACAACGCCCGTTGTTTGTCGTTCAGCCCTGCCTTTGAAGCGTAAAGCATGCTGGCTAGATCGTAAAACCGGTTCCCTAACATTCCGGATTGATAATCTAAAAAGTGGATTTTTTCTTGGGTCCACATAAAGTTTCTTGCCTGAAAGTCTCGGTACACAAATCGGTCTTGAGCTAGGGCCGCCACCGGATCGATTAGCTTTTGCACCAACTCTTCTTGAAGTTCCTGAGTATAGCTGCCTTCTAGCTCAAAAAGCTGAACAAAGTGAGTTTCAAAATATGTCAAATCTTCCAACAATTGAGCCCGATCCATGACCCTCCCCTCAAGGTGGACCTTTAAGAGCTTGGGCAACCGTTGTTGGATTCGAGGCAGCCAGGAAATCGTTTGTTCGTAAGCATTGATCACCTTAGCAGGCTCATTTTGCCCCTTCCATTGTTGCAAATCGGCTGCTAAGTTGTTTGGCCCTAAATCCTGAAGCAAATAGGCGGTCGATTCTTCATTGGCCCCATAGACCTCTGCAACCGGTAGCTCTAACCGACGCATGGCTTCGGTGATCAGCAAGAAATCCTTATTTTCTTGCACGTCTGTATGAAAGACACCGATGAGACTGCCCACAGAGGGATGCCTCAGTCGAAAAATCCGTCGGTCTGACCCATCTCCCACCAGGGGAATGATTTCAAAATCCCGCTTAAAGTGTACCTTTGCCAAGCCAAGAAGTTCTTCAGCCGGTGTATCTATTGTTCGTTCCATTCTGGATTCTTCAGCCATCGCTTAGGGTTCACCGAACGTTTTCGGTACCTTGTTTCGAAATAAAGTAAATAACCGATTTTGGGAGAAACCACTTGAGCGACTCCACCTAAGGGCTGACCGGTAGCGACCTGGTCCCCTTTTTTCACCTTCACCCCCTCAAGGTTAGCGTAAATCGATAAGCTCCCTCGGCCATGATCGACCATCACCATCTCCCCTAAACCATTAAAGGCTCCTGCAAAAACCACTTTTCCGATCCAAACGCACCGAACAACAGTTTCCGGTTCGGTCTCCACCAGAATTCCCTTCTTATACAAACGCTCGGAACTTCCATAGTTCAGGTAAAGTTTGCCTTGGACGGGGTTTTCTAAGCGATGTTTAAGCTTCGAGAACCCTGTGAAGGGTCTGACCGGTTTCAGGCCGGGCTCGGTGGACACCACCTGAGCGCCTTCAACCACGCCCAATGCCGGCCTCTGTTTCGCAATCTTATCTAGTTTCTTCAAACGAACGGCGATTTCTCGGAGATATCTTCTGTGGTTTTTGCGGTTCCTTTTGAGTTGTTTTAGGTAGCTTCTGATCTGCTTTTGTTCGACCTGCATGGTCACTTCTTGTGTCTTTTGTGTGACCTGAAGTTCCGCTAACAGCGCCGTGTCTTCGCTCAACTGTTTCAACTCAGCCGTTTGAAGTTTGAGATCTTCTTGCAGGGCGACGACCTGCTGCGCATCGGTAGAACTGAGTTTTTGTAATTGCCGTCGGTTGCGAAAATAATCTCCAAACCCCGATTGCCCAGGAAGCAGAGTCAACTGACGAACCTTTTTAAGGTAGAATAAGGCCTTTAATTTATCGTTAAGTTGTTCAACCTGTTTGTTGATCCGTCGCTCCCGATCGACCGTCGAGCCTGTGAGTTGTTCTAATCTCTTTTCTTTGCGTTTTACTTCTTTATTGAGCCGACGAATGTCCCGGCTTTTTCGTCTTAAATTCCGACTGAGGGCTTTTAAGGTTTCAAGCTGACCCCACTCTTCTTGTCGTCCTTGCTTGATCAACCGAATGGCGTCTTGTTTTTCTTGCTTTAATTGTCGAGATTCCTCACTCGGGTTGGCAGCCACCAAGGGATTGGAGGCAAATAGGATCAAACTGATCACAAGAGCGAAGTACCTCATTTGCCCATCTTAAGGTTTGAGGTCCAATAAGATTTTGCGGGTTGCCAGTCCTGAAGAAATCAGGCCCATCACCGCCATCACGGCCACGGTAAGCAATTGCTGAGGAAGATCAAAGAAGTGGACCATTTCTACCAGCCCATAGGTGGCTGGGCTGAACGTCACCCCGGCGAGCAAAAAGCGGTACAGTAGATACATGACCCCTAGCGAGCTGAGTCCTGAAAAAATTCCGATCAAGGCGCCTTCGATCAAAAAAGGCAGCTGAATAAAGCTCGGGGTCGCCCCAAGGACATTGAGAACTTCTATTTCTTTGGCACGACTCCGGATGCCCAACATAATCGTGTTTTGGATGATATAGAGGATGGCAATCACCAACAAAGCCACCAAGAACAAGCCGATAAAATTGGCGATTTGGAAAAAGGTTTCCACCTGGTCCTTGGTTTCCCGCCCGTAAAATAATTCGTCCACTCCCGCCATTCGGCTCAGTGCATCAGCGTTTTGCACTGACAACTCAACCCCCGCTTCAAGAGAAAAATCTATCACCCAAGGGAGGTTTTTTAAATTGATTTTTTCCAACACCGCCTTGGTCCCTTCAAAGGATTGCAAGAGGTCCTGCTTGCTTTGTTTCGGCGAAATCAGTTGGATGTTAATCACCCCGGGAACTTCCCTAATCCGTGAATTTACCGCTTCACGGTCCACCGTTTTTTGGGTCGGTTTCAAAAAGACAGAGTAATGACTTTGATGGAAAAAATTATTCGTGATATCAATCAAATTAACATAGACCAAAACAAACACCCCCAGCAAAACGAGCGCGCAGGTCGCTGTCAGCAAGCCACCTAAAGTCGTGGCGAGGTGAGCCTTGATGTTGTCTTTGACTTGTTGAAATAAAATCGAACGATTCACCGGTTAACCTCAAGAATCTTGGCTTGGCGAATCAATAAAGTCCGGGCAGGGTGCCGTTTGATCAAGTCCAGGTTGTGGGTCGCTAAAACAACAGTGGTCCCCCCTTGGTTGATTTTACGAAGAATATCCAGTGTGTTTTCTGCGGTTTGATTATCTAAATTCGCTGTGGGCTCATCCGCTAAAATCACCGCAGGGTTGTGCACATAGGCCCGAGCAATTGCAATCAATTGCTGTTCTCCGCCTGACAAGCTCGCGACTTTCGATGATAGCAAGTGAGTGAACCCGAGCCGCGCGGCGAGGTCATCAACCTTTTGGGACACCTCGTCTAAAGGTTCCCCTTTGATCAACAAGGGGATTGAGATATTATCCTTAGCCGTTTTATGAGGCAACAATTTATAATCTTGAAACACGACACCAAAACTTCGTAAGTGATAGGGTCGCTCTCGCAGTTTGAGTGAAGCCACATTCTTTCCAGCAAAATTCACTTGCCCAGAATCAGGGGCCTCTGCGCCCATCAACAAACGGAAGAGAGTCGTCTTCCCGGACCCAGAGGCGCCGGTAAGGTACAAAAACTCACCACTTCGGACTTCCAGATTCGCCTGGTGAAACACCGGCTGTTTTTTCTGGTAGCTCTTAACGATTTGTTGGAATTGAATCTGTGCTGCTAAAGAGGCCATGTTTTTAGGGAGAAAGGTTTCTCCCAATTACATACACTGAAACCGAGGTTTGAGGCAAGAACAGGCTGGGGAACCTCCTTAAAAAGTAAGTTATTCGTCACCTAATTTCAGAATTGCTAAAAAGGCTTCTTGTGGAACGTCAACGTTACCCAGTTGCTTCATCCGCTTTTTCCCTTTCTTTTGCTTTTCCAATAACTTCCGTTTTCGACTGATATCACCGCCATAACATTTCGCCGTCACGTTCTTACGTAAGGCACCAATGCTTTCTCTGGCAACAATCTTTGACCCAATCGCCGCCTGAATTGCGATCTCGAACATCTGCCGAGGGATCAATTCTTTTAATTTCTTAGTCAGTTCTCGACCTCGGAAGAAGGCTTTGTCCTTGTGCACCACAATAGAAAGCGCATCGACCGGGTCACCGTTAAGCAAGATATCTAATTTGACCAGAACAGCTTTTCGGTAATCTAACAGTTCATAATCAAAGCTAGCATAACCCTGGGTCAAGGATTTGAGCTGGTCATAGAAACTGTAGACAATCTCATTCAAAGGTAACTCATATTTAAGACTCACCCGCTTGTCTCCAATATAATCCATGCTTCGCTGAATTCCTCGTTTTTCCAAAGCCAACTTCATCACGACCCCAACATACTCTGAAGGCAAAATCACGTTGCCTAAGACATAAGGTTCTTCGATAAAATCAATCAACGTCGGGTCCGGCAATTCAGCGGGATTTTCGATATTTAGGACTTCACCTTTGACCGTATGGACATGATAAATCACGGTCGGAGAGGTGATCAACAACGTGAGGTCAAACTCCCGTTCTAACCGTTCTTGCACGATTTCCATGTGCAAAAGCCCTAAAAACCCACACCGGTAGCCAAAACCTAAAGCAACCGAAGTTTCTGGTTCATAGGTGATCGCGGAGTCATTGAGGATCAATTTTCCTAGGGCATCTTTGAGGTCTAAGTAATCATTAGAGTCCACCGGATAGATCCCAGAAAACACCATCGGCTTGGCTTCGTGATAGCCCTGTAGTGCTTCTTTGGCGGGGTCAGACTTCGTGGTGAGCGTATCGCCAATTTTTACATCTTTGATGTTTTTGATACTCGCAGACATAAAGCCCACTTCTCCAGCGTAGAGTCGGTCGACGTCCTTTTTAAAGGGTGTAAACTTGCCCATCCCAGTGACCAAATATTCTTTTTCAGTCATCATGAACCGAGCCGTGGAATTTCGACCTAACGAGCCTTCCATCACTCGAAACAACGCCACAATCCCTAAATAGGGATCAAACCAAGAATCGAAAATCAAGGCTTTCAAGGGTTTTTCTATTTCGCCAACCGGTGGCGGAACCAAAGCAACAACTTGTTCTAATATTTCTTCAATCCCAATTCCGGCCTTTGCACTGGCGTGAACGGCCCCACTGGCATCAATGCCGATCACATCTTCGATTTCCTGAGCAACTCGTTCCGGCTCAGCGGCTGGGAGGTCAATCTTATTGATCACTGGGATAATTTCCAGGTCGTGTTCCAGTGCCAGATAGACATTTGCCAAGGTCTGAGCTTCCACCCCTTGGGCAGCATCCACCACCAACAAGGCCCCTTCACACGCGGCGATGCTCCGGCTAACTTCATAAGTGAAGTCAACGTGTCCCGGTGTATCAATCAGGTTGAGTTGGTAGGTAATCCCGTCTTTAGCGGTGTATTCGATCGAGACCGTCTGTGCCTTGATCGTGATCCCCCGTTCCCGCTCAATATCCATATTGTCGAGGAATTGGGCTTGCTTTTGTCTCTCTTCAATCGCTCCGGTAAAATCTAAAATCCGGTCGGCCAAGGTCGACTTTCCATGGTCGATATGGGCGATAATACAAAAGTTTCGAATGCGGCTTTGTTTGGTTTGATCGAAGGTCATACAGCTTTAATGGGTTCGACGCTCATGGCGATTTTTCCGCTGCGGACCGATTCCAACACCGTAACATTTTCTAATTCTTCAAAAACCGCATCAATTTTTTCTTCGGTTCCTGAGAATTCGAGGAGCAGGTCGTAACCTGACCAATGAAGCATCCGAGCAGAAAACCGCTCCACAATGTGGTTGATCGGCCGACTAGACTGCTCGTCGTAATGAACCTTCACAATCGCCAACTCCCGCATCACGCCATGCTTCACTTTCATCCCAATTTGTTCCAGCTCAAACTCGGTCAAAGTGTCTTTATCAACAACATGACAAGTCTTGAGCACGTGGATGAGCTTTTGACTTTGTTTGCGGATTTGTTCGAGCTCTTTTTCCTCTCCGAGCACCACCACGGTAAACCGACTGATTCCCGGTTTATGGGTGTGCCCAACCGTCAAAGATTCAACGTTAAAACCTCGTCGAGAAAAGAGCGAAGAAATACGGGTTAAAACTCCCGGTTTATCCTCAACTTCCATCGCGATCACATGTCGCTGGTCGTTCGCTACGCTCATGAAGCCTCCACCAAGTTGATCTTAGACAGCCGGAACAAACGCTCGAGGTCAATACATAAGATATTGGGCACCTTTGACGCGATCGCTTCTTCTAAGGCCGGTTTGATATCGTCTAATTTAAAGACGGTACGGCCGACACCCCCCATTCCTTGGGCAAGCAAGGAGAAGTCAACATCCCGGTTAAAATCATGAGCAATATGGCGCTGGCCGTATTTTGAATCTTGCAGCTCACGAATCATGCTGAGTCGGAAGTCGTTGATGATGATCACGGTCAGAGGGATTTGGTGTTCCACTGCCACAATGAACTCTTGCATGTTCATCATGAAGGAACCATCGCCTGTGATATTCACAACTGAAGTTTCCTGGTCAGCAAACCAAGCACCAATCGCAGCAGGCAACCCAAAACCCATGGTACCCAAACCACCAGAAGTGATCAAAGGGAGATGTTTAGGGTTGATCATGTGGTGGTTCGCCCAGACTTGATGTCTCCCCACATCGGTGGTGACATGAAGCTTCTGGTCGATTTCACTGAGCCGGTCAAAGACCCACTCCATCGCTTCTGCTTCGTTGGCCTTCGCCAACATGGTCTTTGACTTGACGTGCTTTTTTTCGCACCAAAGCGGTTTATCGACCCGGATTGGCTTTTGTTCAATCCGGTTATTGACCTCTCGCAAGGTTTCACGGATGTCCCCAACCATCGGGATATCCACCTGAATGGTCTTGCCGATTTCGGCGGGGTCAATATCAATCTGAATCAACTTTGAGCCCTTGGTGAACAAATCAGGCCGCATCAGGCTTCGGTTCGAAAGCTTTGCCCCAACAATCATGATCAAGTCCGCTTGGGAATTGACCATTTGGTTAGCTAGCCCATTGCCGTGAGTGCCGATCATTCCCATAAATAGGGGGTCATCGCTGGACATCACGCCGGTTGCCATCAAGGTCCGAACCACAGGGATGTTTGCCTTGCGCACAAAGCTCAAAAACTCTTCAACTGCCATGGAGTTACTTACCCCACCGCCCAGTAACACTAAGGGACGCTCGGCCTGATCTATGGCCTTTAATGCCTTTTTAATTTGCCCGATGTTTCCTGCCGTTGTCGGCTGGTAGCCAGGCAAATGACACCGTTCTTCCAGGTCGTAGTGATGGGTTTCAGCGAGCAAATCACTCGGGAAATCCAACAAAACCGGACCCTTCCGCCCAGAATTGGCAATATAAAAAGCCCCGTCGATGGCCTTGACCAACTCGGTTTCCTTTTTAACCAACTCATTGTGTTTGCACACCGGCATGGTGATATTGAAGGCGTCGACTTCTTGGAACGCATCGGTACCAATCATCGACCGAGGAATCTGGCCCGTTAAAGCCACCACAGGAATCGAATCTAGGTAAGCGTCGGCTAATCCGGTAACCAAATTCGTGACCCCAGGGCCACTGGTCGCCAGGCAAACTCCGGCCTGCCCTTTCACTCGTGCGTAGCCTTCGGCCATATGAACAGAGCCCTGTTCATGACGAGTCAAGATGTGTTTGATCGTAGAGCCCCGAAGAGCATCATAAATCGGAAGGTTTGCTCCCCCAGGGTAGCCGAATATTACATCGACCCCCCGAGCTTCGAGCAGTCTGACCAGGGCCTCAGCCCCGGTCATTTCCGGTAAAGTCTTGTTTGAGCCATCGCTCATAAGCCCTTACCCCTCAGCTGTCTCACTCTCGCTGTCATCATCGTTGATCACAACAGGAGCAATGGGTGCAGCTTCAACTTCCTTTTCAACAAACCCTGGCATTTCATAACCGAAGGCTTTGCCTTTTTGGAAGCCAGTCCCTGCAGGAATCAACCGACCGATGATTACGTTTTCTTTGAGCCCTTTGAAGGTATCTAGCTTGGCGTGAATAGCCGCTTCAGTTAGAACCTTGGTGGTCTCTTGGAAAGACGCCGCCGAGATGAACGAATCAGTCGAGAGCGCTGCCTTAGTGATCCCAAGTAACAAGGGTTCAAATTTAGCAGGTCGTAATCCTTCAACCATCAGTTGCTGGTTCACGCCGTCTAAGATTTGCTTAGACACCGCTTCACCGACTAAGAAGTGAGAGTCGCCTGGATCAACGATCTTCACCTTACGCAACATCTGCCGAGTGATCACTTCAATGTGCTTGTCATTGATTTTCACACCCTGGAGTCGGTAAACTTCCTGAACTTCGTCGACCAAGAACTTCTGCAACGCGTTGACACCGTTCACCCGCAAAATATCGTGAGGGTTAGCGGAACCGTCGGTTAGGGGCTCGCCCACTCGGACGTAGTCACCTTCGACCACAACAACGTGCTTTCCTTTAGGAACCAAGTATTCTTTTGATTCACCAATTTCAGGCCGGACGATGATCCGTCGTTTTCGCCTTAGGTCTTCACCAAACTCAACGATACCATCGATGTCAGAAATCTGACTTGGATCTTTCGGGCTACGAGCTTCAAAGAGCTCGGCAACTCGAGGTAGACCCCCGGTGATGTCCTTGTTCTTCGTGGTTTCCCGCGGAACCCGTGCCAAGATATCGCCTGGGAAGACTTCGTCACCTTCGCTGATCATTAACTCTGCCTTGTTCGGCAGGTAGAAACCAGGGTGTTGACGGCCATCTTCTCGTTTGATGTCTTTGCCGGTTTTGATGTTCTTGAGCAACAACCGTGGCTTCAAGTTGTGATCTGGGGCTTCAGTGATTACTTTACGTTCGTAACCGGTGTCTTCGGCCCGCTGGACCTTCAAGGATTTACCTTCTTCTACGTCTTCAAATTTAACTTTACCTTCAAAGTCACAAATGATCGGCATGGAGAACGGATCCCATTCAGCGACCTTGTCGCCTTTCTTCAACTGAGCACCGTCTTCAAAGGCAATGGTTGCCCCTACAGGTAGCATGTGCCGATCCACTTCACGACCCACCTCGTCCACAATAGCCAATTCAGACTTTCGTGACTGTAGAATCCGTTCGCCAGTACGTCCGATAACGATTTTAGTTTCTTCGTACTTCAAGGTACCTGCGTTTCGAGCTTCCCAGAAGGTCGCCTCGACTTTTCTTGAAGCGGTACCACCAATGTGGAAAGTACGCATGGTTAGCTGTGTTCCTGGCTCACCAATCGACTGAGCAGCAATCACACCAACCGCTTCACCTACAGAAACTTGGCTTCCACGAGCGAGGTCTCGTCCGTAGCAAGAAGAACAGATCCCGTTTTTGCTGTCGCAAGTCAAGACACTACGAATCATCACACGGTCAATCCCGGCTTCGTCGATAGCGTCTAGATCAGTTTCGGTCACCAAGGTGCCCGCTTCGACCAACAAGAGGTTTTTGTATGGGTCAACAATGTCTTCTAACGCAATCCGACCGAGCACGCGCTCGGACAACTTCGCAATGATTTCACCGTTCTCACTCAACGCTTCCATCAGGATGCCTTCAGTGGTTCCACAGTCATCTAATGTCACGACGCTATCTTGCGCAACGTCAACAAGACGACGGGTCAGGTAACCAGAGTTCGCTGTCTTTAACGCCGTATCCGCTAGACCTTTTCGGGCCCCGTGAGTTGAGTTAAAGTACTGGGCTACGTTCAGACCTTCACGGAAGTTCGCCGTAATCGGTGTTTCGATGATTTCACCGGTAGGTTTCGCCATCAAACCCCGCATCCCGCCTAACTGACGTGACTGGTGTTCAGAACCCCGAGCACCGGAGTCAGCCATGACAAAGATCGCGTTCGGTACAGGAAGGCCGTTTTCATCAACCCCTTCTTGAGCCATTGCTTTCTTCATCGCCTCACCAACTTCGTTGGTGATTTTTGACCAAATATCGATAACTTTGTTGTACCGTTCTCCGTCGGTGATGATTCCGTTTTCGTGCTGTCCTTGAATTTCTTCAACTTCACGAATTCCTTTCTCGATCAACGGCTCTTTTTCGTCTGGGATCACCATGTCTTTCATGCTGATCGAAAAACCCGCCTTAGCAGCGTGGGTGAAGCCCATTGTTTTTAACCAATCAAGCATTTCGACAGTCTTCACATTCCCGGCCACTCGGTAGCCATGGTCAATGATTCCTTCCAAATCCTTTTTCTTAAACAACTTGTTCACAATCGCAAAGTCGATTTCGTCTGGAATCCCTTGGTAAAGAAGGACACGACCGGTAGTGGTATCCCACATTTTCCCGTTCATCCGAACTTTAATCTTCGACTGTAAGTGGACCAAATTGTGGTCATAGGCAGAGGTCACTTCGTCTGGAGAAGCGAACGTTTTGCCTTCACCATGAGCACCTGGGCAAGCCCTGGTGATCCAGTAGATCCCTAAGACCATATCCTGGGTAGGGGTCATCGCTGGCTTACCGGTCGCAGGAGACAAGATGTTATTGGTCGCCATCATCAAGACTTTGGCTTCCATCTGCGCCTCTACCGTCAACGGTAGGTGAACAGCCATCTGGTCACCGTCGAAGTCCGCGTTAAACGCCGAACAAACTAACGGGTGTAAGGTAACCGCCTTGCCTTCGATCAACTTAGGAACAAAGGCCTGAATACCTAAACGGTGTAAGGTCGGAGCTCGGTTGAGCATAATCGGGTGGTCGACAATCACGGAGTCTAATGCGGGCCAGATTTCTGGTTCCCGCATTTCAACCATTTTCTTCGCCAATTTGATCGTTGCTGCCTGTCCACGTTCAATCAAATAATGAAAGATGAAAGGCTTAAACAGCTCTAAAGCCATTTTTTTCGGCAAACCACATTGGTTCAGCTTCAAGTCGGGGCCAACCACAATAACCGTACGACCAGAGTAATCCACTCGTTTTCCAAGGAGGTTCTGTCGGAATCGACCGTTTTTCCCTTTCAAGCTGTCAGATAAAGACTTTAATGGACGTTTGTTGGTCCCCAAAATTGGGCGACCCCGTCGGCCATTGTCAAACAAGGCATCCACAGATTCTTGAAGCATCCGCTTCTCGTTTTTTACAATAATTTCAGGAGCATTTAAGTCCATCAATCGTTTCAAACGGTTGTTTCGGTGGATGACTCGGCGATACAAATCGTTCAAGTCACTGGTCGCAAACCGGCCGCCTTCCAAAGGGACCAAAGGCCGCAACTCGGGGCTGATGACCGGGATGGTCTCCAAAATCATGTTCGAAGGACTCAGGCCTGAACCCTTGAAGGCTTCGACAATCTTGAGTCGCTTGATGATCTTCTTTCGTTTTGCTTCAGAAGTCGCTTCTCTCAGCTCGATTCGCAACTCTGACGAAATGGCTTCAACGTCCATTTCTTCTAAGATTTCTTTGATTGCCTCGGCGCCCATGGCACTTCGGTAATCTAGGAACTGCTCGCTAAGCTCTTGGTTTTGTGCCTCGTCAATCACAGAAAACTGATCAACCTCGGCACCACCGGCTTCCAAAACAATATAGGAATCAAAGTATAAGACCCGTTCCAAATCACGTAGAGTCATGTCTAAAATGTTTGCCAACCTTGAGGGCAAACCTTTCAAAAACCAAACGTGGCTCACGGGACAGGCTAATTTAATGTGGGCAAGCCGCTCTCGACGAACCTTTGACTGAATCACTTCAACACCACACTTCTCACAGGTGATGCCACGGTGTTTCATTCGCTTGTACTTACCACAAATACATTCGTAATCGTTTACTGGGCCAAAGATTTTCCCGCAGAACAAACCATCTCGTTCCGGCTTAAAGGTACGGTAGTTGATGGTTTCTGAGGTTTTAATCTCGCCACTACTCCACGATTCAATTTGCTCCGACGAGGCCAAAGAAATCTGAACGGCGTAATAATCAAGTGGGTCTATAGTTTCGTTATATGCTAGTTGATTCAAAACTATCTCCTTTTCGGGGTTCCGTGATAATGTAAGTTTCCAAAGTCATTCAAACTATTCTTCTGGCTCAAAAAATCCGCCATCACGGATCAATTGGAAGTCCAAACAAAGAGCTTTCAGCTCGTTGATCAAGACTTTAAATGACTCGGGGATCCCTGTTTTAATATCATGGTTCCCTTTGACGATTGATTCATAGATTTTATTCCGGCCTTGGATATCATCCGACTTGACCGTCAATAACTCTCGAAGTGTGTAAGCGGCGCCATAAGCCTCAAGTGCCCAGACCTCCATCTCACCAAATCGCTGTCCACCGAACTGAGCTTTACCACCCAGTGGCTGTTGGGTCACTAACGAGTATGGCCCAATCGAACGTGCGTGAAGTTTATCATCAACTAAATGGTGCAACTTCAACATATACATGTAACCCACGGTGATCTTCTGATCAAATTTATCACCACTTCGTCCATCATACAGCACCATTTTACCGGTACTTTCAATCCCTACCTTATTGAGCAAAGCAGACATCGCTTCTTCAGAAGCTCCGTCAAATACAGGGGAGGAGAAGTAAAATCCTTCCCGTAATTTTTCAGCAAACTTCATGACGTCTTCGTCACCTAAGCTTTCGATGTGCTCACGGACATATTTGTTTGGGTAGACTTCAGCAATCCAAGCTTTCACTTGGTTGACCGGGTGCGACTCAGTGATCATACGGTCCACTTCTTCCCCAAGGGAGCGAGCGGCCATACCTAAGTGAGTTTCTAGCACCTGTCCAACGTTCATCCGTGACGGTACACCCAGAGGGTTCAAGACGATATCAATTGGCAGTCCGTTTTCTCGGTAAGGCATTTCTTCAAGCGGGATCACCCGTGAAATCACACCTTTATTCCCGTGCCGTCCCGCCATCTTGTCACCAACGCTCAACCGGCGTTTCATCGCAACATAGATTTTAATCGCCCGGATCACCCCTGGCTGAAGGTCGTCAGTTCTGAATTCACGCTCTTTTTTGGACTCGTAGACTTGGTCTAACAATTCCATCTGAGTCGCAGCGTTGCGAGCCATTTGAGCAGTTTCATCGTCTCCAACCGAAATCTCGGCCCAAGCTTCGTGAGGCATTGACTGCAGTTCTTCAGCGGTCAACTTATGACCTTTTTTAAAGAGCTGGACACCTGTCGAAGGAACCACGAGGTCGGCAGTCAAACCAACTGAGCTGACCCGAGGCAACACCTCTTCGATCAAGTTGGTTTTAACAATCCGCACTTCATCTAGGTAGTCTTCTTCTAACCGCTGGCTAGCCATCGCTTCAATCGCCAAGGTTCGGTCATCTTTTTCCACACCACGGCGGTTAAAGACTTTTACATCGATCACCACACCAGCGATTCCTTGAGGAACTCGCAAGCTGGTGTCACGTACGTCACCGGCTTTTTCACCGAAAATCGCCCGAAGCAGTTTTTCTTCTGGGTTCAGTTGGGTCTCACCTTTTGGAGTGGTTTTTCCCACCAAAATATCAGATGGCTTCACATAGGAACCAATCCGAATGATTCCAGAGTCATCCAAGTTTCTTAAGGCATGCTCACTGACATTCGGGATGTCACGGGTGATCATCTCTTTGCCCAACTTGGTATCACGAGCCAACACTTCGAGTTCTTCGATGTGAACTGAGGTGAACCGGTCTTGATGTAAGACACGCTCAGAAACTAAGATCGAATCCTCGTAGTTATACCCGTTCCAAGGCATGAAAGCGATCAACATGTTCTGGCCTAATGCCAGCTCACCAGATTCACAAGAGCCGCCGTCTGCCAAAATCTGGCCAACTTCAACCTTATCTCCAATTTGGATCACAGGACGTTGGTTCACACAGGTATTTTGGTTTGATCGTCGGTATTTTCTTAGGTGATAAATATCAACGTTTGGCTGGATCTCGCTTGAGTCAGACAACAAGTCGACATCTGCACGGACAACAATCCGCTCAGCGTCCACTCGGTCAACCACACCGGCACGTTTGGTCACCACACAAGAGCCCGAATCGTGAGCTACTTGGTATTCCATTCCCGTCCCGACATAAGGAGCTTGTGGACGAACCACAGGCACCGCCTGACGCTGCATGTTCGAGCCCATCAAGGCCCGGTTTGCATCATCATGCTCAAGGAAAGGAATCAAGCTTGCCGCAATAGAAACCAACTGTTTTGGACTCACGTCCATGAAGTCGATATCTTCCTTACGGATGTTCTTAAATTCTCCGTCGACCCGTGCTTGTACGTAATCCCGAACAAAGGTCCCGTCGTCGTTCACCAAGGCGTTCGCCTGGGCAATTTTGTAGTGTCCCTCGTCAATCGCTGAGAGGTAAACAATTTCATCTAAAACCTTTGAGTCCGAAACTTTTCGATAAGGTGTTTCAATGAAACCAAACTCGTTAAGCTGAGCGTAGGTTGCCACAGAACTGATCAAACCGATATTCGGGCCTTCCGGAGTTTCAACAGGACAAATCCGGCCATAGTGACTGGTGTGAACGTCTCGAACTTCAAAGCCCGCTCGTTCACGAGTTAAACCGCCGGGTCCAAGAGCTGAAAGCCGTCGTTTGTGGGTGATTTCTGACAACGGGTTGGTCTGGTCCATAAACTGAGACAGCTGGCTGGAACCAAAAAACTCGTTAATCACTGCACTGACAGGTTTAGAGTTGATAATGTCATGTAACATCATGGTCTCAGTTTCCTGAAGACTCATTCGTTCCTTGATCGCCCGTTCCATCCGAACCAAACCGATCCGAACCTGGTTTTCAAGAAGCTCACCAACACTTCGCACTCGTCGATTACCTAAGTGATCGATATCATCAACGTCGCCGCCAGCACCGTCTTTGATTCGCAACAGGTAATCCACCACAGCCATGATATCGGCTTTAGTCAAGATCGTGTTGTCTAGAGGCTCATCAATATGCAGTTTCTTATTGATCTTCATCCGGCCAACATTCGACAAATCGTAGCGGTCAGGGTTGAAGAACATGTTCTGCAAGAGATTCTTTGCGACTTCCAAGGTTGGAGGATCGCCGGGCTTCATCTTCTTGTAGATTTCGATCAGTGCTTCTTGAACACCGTCAACTTTATCAGCAGCCAAGGTGTTTCGGAAGCTGGTCCCGATGGTCTTGTCGCCGATAAACAGCAATTCGATGTGCTCAGATTTGTTCTCAAGCAACGCTTCAAGAACTTCGTTGGTCACCGGCTCGTTTGAGGCAATGATCAGCTCGCCTTCAGTATCCTTGATGTCATACAGCGAATAACGCCCGATAATGTCATCATAAGAAGAGGGGATCAAATCCACACCTGCTTCTTGGATCTTCCGGATTCCTGCCCGAGAAATTTTCTTTCCCTTGCCCAAGATCACCTTCTTGGCGTCTTTCGGGTCCAGGATGTCGTCAATTGCACGCTGACCTTGAGCACTGGTGGCATCAAAGTACTTATTATAAACCCGTTTATCAGGGTCCAGTCCAATCGCAGCGGTCAAATCGATTTTTTCAATCGGGTAAAACTTCGCTAACAAAGCAGAACCAGAATAGCCCAATGCTTTTAATAATACAGTGGCGAGGAATTTCCGACGTCGGTCAATTCGAACAAAAAGCAAATCCTTGGCGTCAAATTCAAAATCGACCCAAGAACCTCGTTGAGGGATGATCCCAGCGGAGTAAAGCAACTTGCCAGAAGCATGGCTTTTGCCCTTGTCGTGACTGAAGAATACACCAGAGGACTTGTGCAACTGGCTAACAATCACTCGTTCTGTTCCGTTGATAATAAAAGAACCTGTATCCGTCATCAATGGGAATTCACCCAAATAGATTTCTTGTTCTTTAATATCATGGATTCTTCGCTGGTCGCTTTTTTCTTCCGCTTCCCAGATAATCAAACGCAAAGACACCCGTACAGGGGCCGCGAAGGTGACGCCACGAATTTTACATTCGTTTTCGTCATATTTTGGTTCACCGAGCCGGTAGGAAACGTACTCCAAGGTGCAGGTGCCGCCGAAGTCTGAAATCGGGAAAACCGATTTAAAGACAGCTTCAAGCCCTTGTGAGTCGCGCTGCTCTGGCGAAGTATCCTTCTGAAGGAACCAAGCATATGATTCTTTCTGGATTTGTAATAGATCTGGGGGATTCAGCACTGACTGAATTTTGCCAAAATCTACCCGAAGTCTCTGAGTTTGCGGAATTTTTGTCATGTTCTCGCCACTTTGAAATGGTTTGGGTGCCGCAGGATGGTCCTGGAGTTCCTCGATAGTCGTACTTTTTCTAGTCTCACTGAGCCCTTTGGAGAAGTGCTGCTCTCTCGACGTCCTGGAATCGGATCATTGAGGAGGCGACTTTAGAGCCAATAATACCGCTAGGATGCGGGGTATGGAAGGGTCGTTTCATGACTCTGCGCAACAGATATAAGACATAGGAAAAGGAATCCCCATTAATTATGCCTAAATCTGTTTATCGTCAATCTTTTTTTAAAGATTCTTAAAACTTTCGACTTTTCAAGCGATCCAACCTCAAACGACCCCTTTGGTCAAAGAGCCGGTAAGATGCTGTAAATACGGAAAACAACACCCCAAAACCGGTCCCTCCGGCGATCATAAAGATAATCATGACCTGATATTTGGAGGCTTCAAAAGGATCCCCTCCGGCTAAAATCTGCCCGGTCATCATCCCCGGCAAACTGACCAGGCCTGCGATGGCCATGGTGCTCAATATCGGAGTCAACCCCACTTGGACCGCCCGTTTCCGAATATCACTGACCGCCTCACCAGAGCTTTGCCCCAGTGCCAGACGGCCTTCAATCAAATCCCGCTCAACATAGGCCTTTTCAGTCACCTGATTCAGCCCAAGAGCAATCCCGTTCATGGTGTTACCAAGCATCATGCCCAACAACGGGACTGAGTACTGAGGTTCCCACCAAGGTTGATTTCCGAGCAAAAACAGTAACGCCAAGAAGGTGATCGAAAAACTCGAAATGAACATCGAACCTGCACCAATCCCGTAACTCCAATAGCCAGAGAACCTCCGTTGTTGCCTAGACAATACCTCTTTGGCCGCAACCAACAGCATCACAAGACCGATCAGGGCAAGAATCCAGGGATTTTTCAGAAGAAAGATTTGTTTCAGAACCAACCCAACCAGAGCCAGCTGTACCCAGGAACGAACCGCTGCAACCAACAACTGCCTCTCAAGCGACAGTTGCAACCAAAAGCTTGTCGCCGCCAACAGCAACACCAGCGCCGAAGCGGCCGCCAAGTCCAGAACACTGAGAGAAATCATATTGAGACCAACATCTTTTCCTTCAGGACACTTTGCTGAGTCGCCAACCTCTCTAGCTGAGCCGGGTCATGACTCACCACAATCGCAGCTCGCTGCTCCACAGAAAGCCACCTTTCCAGTAGGTCTTCGAAGAGTTTACGATTTGCCGTATCTAAGGAAGCTGTGGGCTCATCTAACAACAACACTGAGGGGGAGTGACTCAAGAGCCGGACAAGGGCAAGCCGTTGCCTTTCGCCCGTCGACAGCCGGCTCACAGGCCAATTGAGAACGTCCAGATCCAGGCCTAAAGCCTCCAAACCCTTGGTGTCCCATTCAGAGCAGTGCGACGCAACATCATCGAACCACCAAGCAGAAACTGCGGGCAGGTACCCTATCTTTTTTCGCCAATCCGCAGAGCCAAAAGCCTCTGCCGCCTGGCCTTTATAAAAAGCCATGCCCTGATTGGGAACCAAGTCTGCAATGGCTTTGAGCAACAGAGACTTACCGGAGCCGGAAGCCCCTTGAATTCCGAGAACCTCGCCCTCTTTTAGCTCAAGGGAGCAAGGAACAAAATCGAAGAATTGAAAGTCCCTTAACTCCAGGAGAGGCAGCTTAGGTCGGATCAATATGGAAGACCATAAAATATATAATCACACCGGTGACGGAAACATACATCCAAATAGGGTACGTCCAACGGGCCAACTTGACGTGCCGTTCTCGGTTTCCTTTAATTGCAGCGACCATAGTCATCAAAATCAAAGGGACCTGCACGGTGGCCAACAAAATATGAGGAATCAACAACGCGAAGTAAATGATTTTAATCAACCCTTCGCCTTCAAAAACCACATGACCGACGTTGGCATGGTAAATCAAGTAAAGCACCAAAAACCCGCCGGACACAAAGAAGGCGACGATCATACAAGCTTTGTGTAGTGATTCATTTTTTTGTTTGATCGCAATCCCGCCGATCACCAATAACAAGGCGGCAATGCCGTTCAAACTTGCAATAATCGCTGGCAAACCCAGCACCCAATCTTCGCCCATGAGAATCCTTTTCAACAGGTTTAGTTTTCTAGAACGACTCAACAATGAGTCGGAGCCCGATTGTTGTCAACCCTTGAAACACCGATCTACAGCTTATTCACCCAATAAAACGATTCGGTGACAAATCGTTACAATTTAGAAATATTTCACAGTGCTCCACCCCGCTAAACTACGATTTTCACCAGGGGTCGAAGGCTTTATGGGGCTGGATGCAGCAAGGCAACCTAGCGGTAAACGAGGAGAGAATCTGTACTCAGCCCACAAGAGCAAGGCACGGGGGTAATCTAGAGAAGAGCGATGTGGTAAGCTGCTGGGAGCGACTGACCGGGCAAGACCTCTGAACAAATCTAGTTTTCCATGATTGACCTTGTTGGACAGGATTTTTTAATTCATGCCAACCTCTCCTAATCCCCTTTTCTCAGGATTTCACCCCTTCTTGGGGCTAAATCCCGACTT